>Ga0114964_10001435_pt1 | contig 17368 bp, 21 predicted proteins | sample C_131016_MF_Meta_FD_92638 | JGI IMG/M metagenome (GOLD analysis project Ga0114964, IMG submission 92638) | Freshwater microbial communities from Lake Croche, Canada to study carbon cycling - C_131016_MF_MetaG | ecosystem: Environmental > Aquatic > Freshwater > Lake | place: Lake Croche, Canada... | reverse complement strand
TTCTGTACTGTTGCCCCTTGATTTGAATCATATGTTCGCTTTGACCAGTAATTGGTCATAAGCTTACGAAGGTAGGCCTCTGCCTTCGGTGGGGGCATATTACCAACATCGACATTGAATACGAGTCGCTCAGGTGCTCTTACAAGGCGATAGATAACAATTGAATCCTCAATAAGACTTAACTGCCTATAGGCACGACGTGCATTTTCAATAAAAGGTAATCTTAAGTTCTTACTTTCATTCCAGATACCAGAATTAATATACGTTACCTGATTTATATCCATCGGAATAAGCTCAGTTCTCGCTACCTTACCGGGATTCTTCGCATCATAAATAGGCTTACGTAAGAGAAAACCCTTTACGATCATATTCTGAACATTCTCGAAAACTGGGTCAATTACATCAGCTGGAATTGCTATAACTCCTAAAATACCCTCTTTGGGGTATTTCTTATGAATAATATGTTCCCAATATATTTCGGCATCAACGAGCATTTGCCGAACGTGCTCCCATCCCTTGTGTTCGAGATCAAAATATCCAATATACTTTTGAAATTCTTTTTTAACTTTTGATTTTTGTGTTTCCGATAAATCTGAATCAATAAAGCTAAGCTTAACAATTTCACCCTGTTCATCCTTATTGATAAACTCATCACATATTTCATCTAGTGCATCAGCAACTTCAGAATATGCCGCCATGACGCGATAATCCATGAGTCGACGACCCTTATCCGGTTGGATATTGGCGTACATGAAGTCGTGATAATCCTTATTCTGAAGGATGCTTGCGTACTGATCATCAGTCATCGAGATTGATGAAGATACTGATTGACGTGTTAAAGCTCCGATTCTATCTGTACCTTTTCCGTAGAACTCTTCATACTTTGGATTTAGAGTCTTAATCTTATCGTTTATATCATAAGACTGGTAGGGAAGCTTGGATGAAACAAACTTCATTAATTCCCTACCGAATGTACTTTCTCTATTAGAATCGACCATAATTCAACACAATTACTTAATGAGTATTTAGTGGAATATCAATTATAAATACAGATTTGGTGCTTCAGATTTAGATGTTGTATATGTAATGTTATTTGTAATTTGCGGATATCCGTAAGTTGACAGTCTTTCGACCTCCGTGACGAGATTTGTACTAACAGGGTAAGTATAGGTATTAGCGGTAAGTTCTGCGACAGATGTAAGAAGACTAGTAGCATAGAAGTTACTATCAATGTAAAAGATATTACCGACAGGGTCTTGAGCTGCCGGGAATAACCAACCCTTAATAGTAAACGATGTATCACCTACAATTTTATACTTTTCATTTGCTGATATATCTGTAGGATAATTTAAATTTACCGATCCACTCCATAGAACTTCACTTCGGATTTCTTGCGGAATAGCGAATCCGCCTGTAGCTAAATCGGTCGGAACTTTCCAGGAGAGAATAATATAAGGGTTATTATAAGGAATAAAGTTAGATAAAATTTGATCCATATCAGTTTGAAACTTTGTCATAATTGACATGTTGACTGTAATATTAACAGGGACCGGGCTGTTATAGTGTACTGACGTCGATCCTGTAGTTATATCACTAGTTCCGCTTGGAAAATAGTATCCGTTTATTTTATTGAATACACGTGCTTCGTCTCTCGATACACTACCTATACTAACGGAGACAACAGGAACAGTTATATTTTGCGCTAAATTGACAAGATCGTAAAGAACCCGCTGCTTCGGTGCGTAAACATATCTTACTTGAACCTTATTTTTAGGTACTCGGTTCTTGTCGTATCTATTAATAATGATATCATCAAACGCAGTTACGAACTGAGTTAATAGATCACGAATTTCAAAATGAAAGGTCTGCAGCTTCACTTAAAGTATTTATCAATGAATACGATCGATAAAATACTTTGGTAACTTACCTTTTGCTCTTTTTACGACATTTATAAAGTTTCCATCTAAAATATATGTACTCGAGTAGTCGTCTTTGTTACGCGTAGCGCGACCTGCAGCTTGAACGATGGCGTTAAGCATTTTATTCTCATACCAATTACCATCTAATTCGAATAATTTCTTGATTCGCTTAGACGATAGTGGTAAGAATGGTAACTTCACAATAATTTGGAATCTAGCTAAATCATCTTTAAGATCAATACCATAGACAAGCGACGGTGATACGAGAATGGTAGGATCGTTACCCTCACTATGTATTTTTAAGATTTCCTCGTTTGTATTATTTGTATCTCTACAAAGAAGTCTGTTATTACCCTTTAGTCTTTCCTTAATAAAAGACGTAATATCATTAGAGTGTGTATGAATGATTCCCTTATCGTTTTTATGGTGATCTATAATCAGTTTAATCTGATCACAAATTCCCGGGAGAGCATTGTTTAGATTTTTATAGTTAAGTTTATATTTGGAGGATGTATAAATTGGCGACTTCGCAGGATCAAATGTACTATCAACCTCAATATATTCATAATCTGTAATACCTAGAGACTTTGCAAAATGCTTATGATCAATAATTGTAGCAGACATGAGAACAACCTTTTCTCCGTAATTAAAGACATATTTAGAGAGTGTGTTGGCGTGAAGGGGAGTTAAAATAACGCGCTTTGAATCGATATCAATAACGAATTCACACTCATGCCAGTGGGTACTAATAATTGTTAGTGACCTATGCATGTTTTTTAAGAACTGATATTTTATTTTTTCAGACTGCGTTATTAGATTTTGCTTTTTACTAGCTTTACTAAGAAATGCTGTTAGTTCGTTTGAGATATTTTCTAAAAGAACACCCATCCAATTATAAGCTCTATCACGATTATCTGTAACCAATACCTCACAAGGTATATTGTAGTTATCTAACTTTTCATAATTTATTTCAACTGAAAACTGTCGGATGAGCTCGTCTTCAAGCTCTGAAGCCTCGTCACATATCAAAAAGTTTTTTCGCTTAATATGCGATGGAAGAGATAAAAACATCTTATAATTAAGAACAGCAAACTGAGATAACATTGCTTCGTTGCGTGCATTGTAATACGGACATCTATTTGCCTCCCAACAGCTATCTCTTAATGTAGGTGCAAATGTACAAGGGGCTAGCTCGACATCGTAATTCTTATCAACATCGCAAACGTAGTTTGTCTTTCCTTTTAGTAAATTCGTATCGTTAAAGAGTTCCTGATATTGATCTTGGAGAGACTTTGTTATTGTAAGAGCAAATGTACCAAAAGCTGGTTCATTCTTACATTCCTGCTCGTAGGAATAGTTACCGTCAAAGTCCATTTTATATGCATCGTAATTACGAATTAACTGATCAAATGCTCCACTCGGTAAGTCACTAGCGCCGGCTAACGTCTTGGCTATAAAACTCTTACCTGCTCCCGTTGGAGCACAGCAAATAACAAATTTTTTACCTAAATTAAAAGCTTTGTCAATTCGATTTATTACATCGATCTGAAGCTTACTTGGTGTATAGTTATTAGGAAATTGTGATATTAAGCTTACGGCCACATATACAGTATATGCTCTTAATTAAAGTTAGCAATGACTTTTTTATTAAAAAACTTTGACGGCTTGTTTAGTTTAATTTTATTTACCTGTTCTTTTATAGCTGTATTTGAGAGACTGAAAGCGTCGAGTGTATAATCAAACTCTATACTACTATCATTACTCTTAATAGAGAATGGATAGAGTAGCTCGTAAATTATTCTTTTATTTTCTTTCTCTAATCCAAGAAGTGTAAATGTGCAAAAGAAGTCTTTTATACAGAAAAGCTGCAACCTACCCTGCTTGATAACTTTGTTATCAATAGAGAACGTTGCCTTTAGGAGAAGAAACGGCTTTATTATTTGTTCTATTTCGTCTATTGATGTCATGAATTCATAAAGCTTACTTTTTGTGGAGCTGATAATCCAGCAAGCTTTTCGTTAAAAAATGTCCAAAATGTCTTATTAGCAGGTATTACTTGAATCAAATCGCAAGCTACCATATTAATACATCGATAGTCCTGCATAAAGATGTCCCAGGTAATGATAAGATCTTTAGCGTTAGGATCAAATTTAGGCATATTAATAGCGCGTTTGTAATTGAGCGCTAGCCTGCCTTCTGGGCTATTAAGTAGGGTAAGTGAATTAGTACAAAGCATACGCCGTGTTAATCCTGCCCCGGGTTTTGGACGGCGCCGATTGAACTTAATTTCGACGACGTTGTTTAGCAGTAGACTTTTTAAGGTTGGCAGCGACGCTTTCATTATCATCTCCTCTTAGTGAACAAATACCAAAAATACGCTGCTCATTTAAGAAAATTCCTTTCTTTAGAGTACCATATCCATCGATATCAATATTCGCTACAGGTACGCCGAGATTGTTTGGAAAGCAAACATATTCACCTTTCTTTGCGTACTTGACATTTGGCCCAGCAAGGATCACCTCACCAATGCGCCAGGCTTTTGTATCAGTGTTAACAGGCACGTGAAGACCGTTACGGATAATACTTGTACCATCTTCAGTTTCATCCACGAAAGTGCAGAGAAGAATATCATCGAGAACAGTCTTAAGATTATATCCGTAAAATACGGAGTTAAAAGAATTTTTAGGGAGTGAGGAAAAGTCAATTAAGCTCTTCGGAACGGGACCAAGCATGTCGATATCAGCCATATATGTTTAATTAGATATCTTTTCTGCAATTGCAATGTATTCTGCTATCTCTCTTTGAGATAATTCTAAATTATTTGCAAGCATTTTAATATCGTTATTTTCTTCCGTTTTTTCTTCTTTAACTTTCTTAATATAAGAAATTCGCTTCGATGAAACTTTAGGCATTACAGCAACGAATAAGCTATATAAATCCTTCTTATCTTCAAAGACACTGAGATATCTATTTAAGATATTACTAAATGTGGCAGTAGTTTTTGAATACATACTACACCATCTATTAAGCATATAAGGAGAGAAATTGCTTTCTTCATCAACTGAGTTAAGACAACTCTTTTTTTTAGTGAAGAGAACGCTTGATATAAAATCGAATATTGTCATGTTGTATATGGATTATAATTGCTAGATATATTATTATCAATTAAACAGTAATAATTCTTACGATACCCTCTGTATTGTTTAATTTTATTTTGCTTCTGCAATTGTTGCAATATATTCTGTACTTTATATTTTCCATTACTAATATTAAATTGTGTACACAGTTTATTACAAATATCGCCTGCGGTTTGTTCCTTATTTTCAGTAATTAAATTCATAACAATGTTTCCAAAAGAAAAGTTAGGTTGAACATACCGTGTGTCATTATATCCAAAGCTATACATTTTTATTTTATTTTGCTCTATTAGTATTTTAATTCGTTTTTTATAGACAGAGGCAGAGCAACTTCTATTAAGAATTTTCGGTATCTCGGTAGCTTTTACCCATCCATTTTGTTTGAGGTGCCTAAGGATCTGCTTATTATCTTTTTCATATAATTTTGACATGGTATCTGTTCGTGCATTAATACGATTCAAAATCGTTTGTTGACTTTGTTTATATTCTCCCTTTTTGCCTTTATTCCATGCAGATCGACCCTTTAAACTCGCTGACAGTTTCTTACGTGTATGTTTACTTAATTTGCCGTTTTTACCCCCTTCTCTTATATTACAGTATACAGGGTCAACTTGCGCATTATTCGTTACTATCCAGTTTTTTTCGGCAGCGTTTAATGCATCTAAATCATTGCAGTATTGTAATATCTTTCTTTTCCAGAACCCTCTATATTTTTTACTATAAAATCTTTTTATAAAGATAGCACCTGACCCGATATACCCGTCGTCAACAGTGCCTATATGTTGACCAATATATTTTTTATGTATAGTTGCTCGCGGGTGTGTATTTTCCCAAAGATATATAAAACCATAATAATCATCACCCATAATATTATTTATACTATGGGTGATGATATTTTTATAAAATTATGCTATTGTAATCTTGCAGGACGCTAGAAAAATATCCTCAACCATTGCGTAAAATACCTCAACAATATCTTTCATAAACTGCTGCGCTTCTTCGTTACCGAGTTTAGTGGAGAAAGCAAAAGCAGGTGCCTTCTTCCCGGCTTCAATATTAATACCCGTGTGACCGAGAGCAACGCCATTCTTTGAATAGGTAATACTCACACTACACTTGCCTTTCATCTGTGTAACACCGCCTTGGTTATGCTCTTTATGTACCATGAGATCATCACCATCGACCTCAATAGGAGCATGCAGATACTTAGCACTGAGTATATTAGCAATCTGTGTATTTAAAAGGCGTTGAAACGCTACTGCGCCAAATGGATCGAGATTAGGGATCTCCCAGCAGAAATTAATAGCATCATCGCTATAGATATAATCAGCGTTAAGAATATCTTCGTTATCGATCATTCCCTCGGCTTCTACTTTCATAGGAGCGCGGAACGCTACAATATTACCAATAGGGAGAGTATTCTTCCGAAAGTGCTTATAAGCAAAACGTGAGTGAATCAAATCGCCGTCATATAGAGGTATATTAATAATCATATAATAGGATTATAGATTATGACTTGCTGATTATCAACGTACTCATTATAAGCTTGACTACTTTCTGTACTGAAAAAGATAATCGTTATGTGTACCATCCCATCCGGGGTTATCAATAAGGTTGAACCCTGATACGTTAGATATCAATTCGTAGTTATTTCTCGTCAAAATATCCACAACTGCATCATATGATGATGTGTATATCTCTATCAAAATGTATGTTGGATGATATTTAATAAAATCTAGTCCCTTGAGAACTTCAAGTTCGTAATTCTCTACATCAATAGACATTAAATCAACTTGCGTGTCAGATAAATACTCGTTAAATACTTTTGTTAATGTGGTAGCTGGTACAGCTACTTGATTACCGACGCCTCTTCTCGCGCCGCTAACGCTGGCCATTAAGTGACCATCGGCAAAATCTCCAAAGACCTCTGTTATATCAGGGTCGCTAGTTAACGCGTAATTAATACACTTGCTTCTTTTTCTATTCTGCTTACACCTATCAAATGCTGGTATAGAGGGCTCAACTAATACACCTTTCCAGTTATGATCCATCTCCAAGGGGTATGTATAGGAGTCTAGAATTCCATCGTTCGCACCGGCTTCTAGAAAGACGCCGCTTTCTTTCTGAATAAGCTTAAAAAGATTATTAAATTTTCTTTGAACTTCGATATCTAATGTTGGTAATATGCTTTGCATGTTAAAGTAGATTAATTAGGTTGTTATTGGAGAGATAATCCTCAAGATATAGGGGAGCTTTATTTTGTACAACGTTAAAGATATCCTTATTACGTAGTTCTTCAGTATTTGTAAAATTAATCGAATATCCCTGATTGATGTCGGATATTAACGATGACATATCGGGTGTAATCTGCTGAATAGGTATTCCATCTAGCTTTAGGATCTCATAGTAGCGTAGATTAAGAAAATTGCCAATACCGAGAGGATTGAGAACGTATTTGTATTTTGCGAGCGTATCGAGAAATTGATCGTATGTTAATTTTCTATCCGTTATAATGATTTCCATGTTGAGGATATTGCTAACCTCGTTTAGCGTTTGCTGTCTTCTTGCATATGCATGACCGCCTGCTTGACCAATAAAAAGAACCTTATCATTTATTTTTTCTTGTGTACGATTTTTAGTGGTAACATATGTGTCCTTGCTGAGGTACTGTCTGTTAATAAATGGACCTTTATTTAAATTTTTAAAGTCGTCCGTATCAGATAAAAATTGCGTTAAGTCGTTAATTTGCTCAAGGAAATGTTGATGATTTATTGCGTTGTTGCGATAAGGTGAATTATATATCGGTTCAAAATTAAAGACAAACGTTTTAATTTTCTTTTCATTGACCGTGTTAATGAAATTAATGTTTTTCCAAATATCTACATTGGGTCCAAAATGTTCATCGACAATGAACAAGTGTGTAACCTCGTCTAGGTCCTGAGGACCTGAAATATCTTTAAATTTATTTTTGCCTAGAAGATTATATAATGCACTTCTAAAGTTAAGAAAAAGGCAATGACTTACAAGAGAAATTTCATCTTTACAGATTAATCCAAACATATTAATTAGTTATATAATCTCTCCAATAAGTCAAATCTAATTTCTTATAATTAGTAGGTGTAAGTGGATGATAGTTTGATATTTGTGATTCGAGGAAATCTTTTGTAGCGTCAGAGAAATTATCTACAAATAAAATTGGTAGATCATTAAACTCGCCAAACGAAACGTTGTTTTTGAGCACTACAGGTATACAACCTAGATACAAACACTCCCAGATGCGATGGCAATCAATACCGTTACCAGGGGGTGAGAATGAAAAGTATGATTGCTTAATACCGCGAATATAATCTTCAAATGACCGCGAGGGCTCCATTTCAAAACCATTTTGTGCCGTTACGCTATTCGCGTGATGTCTTGCACCGGGATTGGTCGACATATCAAAATTTTTATAAACGAGTTTCGTTTTACTATATGGTTCAGCAGCTACTGCTTGTAATATTGCAATATTACCATGTGGCCATTGACTATTTGCTATGCCAATTGGCAATGCAAATAATTTTTTATGATTAAAATATTTGTTCTGACAAAACCATTTTTTTATTTTAGGTGTATCGAGAAAGCTTTTGTATCGCTCATCAGCGCCAGCATCGCTATTATGTGTTATGAGAATAAACTCTGATTCAATCTGTGGATAAACATGCGCAAAAAAATAATCGAGAATATGCGGGTATACGAAAATGCTTTTTGCAAATTTAAGCTTGTCAGGTATCGTAAAATCTGTAACGTGTTGCTCAAATACTATACACTCAGTTCTTGTATTACGTAGCTGTGTCTTTACAAGATCTGACGCAAAATTACTATCAACGTTAAGAGCAACACTAATCTCAGCTAGCTCCTGTAAACGCTCACCGGTTATATAATTCATTAAGAGAGCTTTTTAATCCAGTAATTAAGTAGATCTTTCATTGTCTGCTTAATATTAAATTGTTCCTTCCAGTCGGTAATATCTGTCAAATCAGTGTTGTCTCCGTGTTGATAGAAGATATCAATAGGTCGGTAGAATTTAGGATTCACTTCTTTAACGACATTAGTTAATCCGCTTTCTTCAATAAGCAGATCTGTATAATATCCCATCTTATGAGGTGTATCACCGCAGATATTAAACACACGACCGTTTGATGCATCGGTCATCATTAGCTTGTAATAGGCATTGACGGTATCTCTTACATCCATTACAACACGTACTGTATCGAGATTTCCAACTTGAAGTACCTTTTCTTGTTTACCAAGAACCATCTTTGCTATCTGATATGCATCGGAAGAAATCGAAAACGTCTTTCCACGGCGAAGACCTGTATGAGAAAAAGCTCTAGTAATAAAGCCGGTTAACTTTTTATTTTCGAATCGTTCCTGCAAATAGAGGTCAATAGCTGCCTTACTCGATCCATACGGATTTGAAGGTAGAAGAGTATCGGTAGTTTTAATTTTTCTTGCATCTGATCCAATATTACCGTAGACCTCCGAAGTGCTACAAAACATAATCTTACATTCAGGGTTATAGTCTTCAATCGCTTGAAATAAATTAAGCGACCCTGTAACGTTGGTGTCCCATGTACCGATTGGATCAGCGAACCCGGTCGGTGGGTGGCTTTGTGCTGCTAAATGAAATACACCATCAAATTTTTCTTTTTCAAAAATTTTATTAATCGAGCGTCTATTCGTGAGATCGCCTTGTAGGAATTCAATTTTAGAAAAATTTTCTTCACTAACAATATCGAGAATATCTGTCTCACGACCGTTAGAATGTCTAATAAGACCTGCGACCTGATGGCCTTCTTCAATAAGTAAATTTGCAAGGTTAGGTCCGGCAAATCCTGTAATACCGGTAATAAGAAATCTCTTCATATTCAAAATTTAAATGCTATTACTCTAAAATCAAGTAATTATTGCATTCAAAGCAAAATCCTTGCCATTGATTGTAAATCCGTTGACTCGGTACGAGAACATCCGCTCTCTTATCTGAGAATCTATGAATAGCTGCTGCAAGTGCATTAGCGCCTCCCCACAAGCATACAAAGTTTTTACACGAATATATTAAATCTACGAATTCAAAAATACTATTAAATGTCAACTTATTTGTTGTATTGATAGAATATGTATTATTGATATCGGCTTTACTTGCATGATTAACAATGAAGCTCGTTTCAATGTCATAAGAGTCATTGATATGCTGTGTTAATCTATTAGTATTATAGTCGTTTTTAAGCGTAATAGTACCAAGATCAAATAACGTTAAGTCCTTAACATCTTCTCTATATTTTGGCTGGTAGTAAATCTTAGGATTTTTATTTTCAGGTTTAAAGCCGTGAAGATATTCATAGAGATAAACAAAACTGCTAACACCTAACCTGTCTCTTGCTATATCTACTTGACAGCTAATACCATCCTCGGTAAAGCCATCCGTAGATCCAGCGTTAGGTACTTCGTCGGTAAAACCATCGATGAACGGATTTGTATCCCACACAAGATCACGTATTTCATTGTTTCTGTATACGTTTCTATTGCTAATAAAAACATTATAACCCGCTTCTTTTGCTTTTTCTGGAAGTGTTGAAAATTGTAAATTATCACCCAGTCCTCCCCAAGGTTGAAATATAATAATCTTTTTGTTCATAGAAATTTCTGTAATCTCTTACTATGCACATGAAGATTAAAGATCTTATAATCTTTTTCTTTATACGTAAGAATTGGTTTTTTATCTCTAAAGGTGATAGTAGGTTGCTCTTGATCAAAGATATCACCTATTAGCTGTTCTTTATTAATAAAGCCTGGAGGATGACCAGCAGGTGTACCGTCAATAAATTGACCATATGACGATGGGTCGAAAATAAAATTATTAAAAGGTGCTGCTATCTTAGGGTGCCCGGGTAGAGGTGTTATTAAATCAATACCACAATGCCCAAGTAGTCTCATTTCATGCGTCTCACCTAACAGTTGTCTTACATTTTGCTCACCTGTTGATATTAGATTATAAATATTTTCGACTAATCTGTTAAATTTAACAGGATGTTTAAATACCGAAAAACCAAACGTATATTCTGTTGTTTTGTGCTGTGTGAGATAGTTATCGTTTTCGAGATCTATAAGATTATTTGACGAATAGTATACTAATACATCGTTATCAAAATGAACGAAAGGTGTATGTGTTATATTGAAGAAAGCATTTAAGACAAATATTCTATATAACGATGTATGCCAGAGAGGGTCTGGATCATATTTGAGGTAGCTTCCTATAGATCTAATATTAAGATCATTAACATTTATAATATCGACACCATCACAATGAAAATTAACATCAGTGCATAATATAATTTTATTACCATCATTTAGTGATTGTATTTGTTTTATACAGTCAAGTAAATGTGATTGTATGCTACCCAAGCTGACAAGAACATAATTCATTTTAAAGTTTTATATAGTTATAGTATGGTCCTTGTATTCGTAAATCAATACCAATATCATCTACATCACTACTCCAGCCTGTTTTAGGTATAGGGCATATGATATTCGTACCATTACAGAAAAAGCCCGACCAGAAGCTAAAAGTACCTTGACTTAATATTAAATTGTTATGTGCTGATAAAAACGAAATAGTATTTTTTTCGTTGTCTCGGAAGAGTGTCGCGTTATATTTGTTTAATAGATGCTGAATAAAATCATGTTCTGGTGAATCTGTACATATTGTAAGTTTTTCTATATTGTTGATCTGATTAAGAGCTTCATCATAATACTCAAAAGGTAATAGGTGCTTTCTATTGTTGCCGATTAATAGATCACCAATTCTTATATGCATTGCAACATCGTGTTCATTTACCATGTAGGATGTTTGATTAAACCATTTTACGATATCATTTCTAAATGGTGTAAAGAATTTATAACGTTGAAAGTAACCGTCTAGTATAATTTTTCTCGGTGTTTTATCGTTTATCACGTCAAATATATTGAAGTCTGGATGTATAAACACATCATCGCTCGATATACTATGATTACCAAGTTGCTGTATAGGTTCACCGTAGTATCTGTAACCAGATTGCTGATAGTTTAAGTCTATACCATGGAGCATAAACTCTCTATCACTTTCCGTGGGACCGAAAAGTTGAAATTGTAAATTTTCAGAAATAATTCTACCAACAAAATACGGGCAAAGCTGATTACCGTATCTGCCCATGCATTTATTAATTACTACACTCATAGCTATCAATTACTTTATATAGGTTCTTAAAAAAACCAAGAGGTGTAAGGTATTCGTTACCAAAAGCAAAAAGTGTTTGTTGAATATCGTTAAGCTTGGTTTTGTTTTTTTTAAAAAAGCTATTTATAGCTGCAGCTATATCCGCTCCTGGTTTTACTCTTACAATATAATCATCATAGTTAAACACTTCTTCAAAAGGGAGACAACAATCTGTATCGATTAATACAGGTATTCGACCCATACAAACAGTTTGACAAAACCGATAACTATAATTGCCCCAGCCACGAATACATAAATTGAACAGATTATCGTCCATATTTTTATAGAATTCTTCTTCTGCTTTTTGCTGTATTAAACTAATCTGTTCCTTGTTTATGCATTCATTATGCGACGATGTGCCCCAGAAGGGACCGTTTTTAATCATAAATTGCGTAGGTATATTAGATTGCGATAACTCTCTAAGATATGTCGCTCTATCAAACCTATCATCTGCACCAACAAAACCAATCGAGCAATCACCACTATGTAATTTAAAAACACGGTTAGGTACTCTCTCGGGTGCGAGTGATGTCATTGAAAACTCATTTTTATGCTTAGTCGTCTTTCTTAGATTATTTTTAAAGTTATATCCAATCGACGGAGGTATATATCCTTCTTCAACATCACCTTGACCGAAAAAAATAATTTTCTTATTTAGAGTTTTTGCTTTATTAATAAAATCTTTTAATTTATCTTTTTTTTGTAAGAGTTTATTATCAATTGACGTAATTATAAAGTACTCACTATCGGATTCTGATGAAAGTTTATATACGTCTTTAAAAAGATTTGTTATGTCAGCTCCCTGAACAAATTCTTCCTCTGTATAAACATTCATTATTTTCTTACTGCAATAACGGTTCCATTACGATCACTAGGATCATCAAATATAATATCCCACTTACTGTTTTCTTTTATTTCCTCATATACTTGTAAGTTTTTATAGCACTTATGAACATCATCCAGAACCAAATATTTACAACGATCTTTAATTAACAGATATTCACTATAACCTGTAAATTCACTACCGTCGATGACGACCATATCAAAATATGCATCAAGCATAATTGTATCGAGAACGCCTTCGGTTGCTTCTCTTATAATAACTTCTTCTTCATCAAACCAACGCTTAACAAGATCTCTCGGAAAACTATTTGTTTTCGCTATTCCATTATAAGGTGATAACCAAATATCGTTTTCGAAATCCTTAACAACAAAATTCTTGCCCGTGATAGATGATTTATTAAAACATATCACGAAATCATATTGAGCAGTGTTATTAATTAGATTGTTGTATTGTTCATGTTTTGCTTCAATGCAATAAAGCTTTTTTTCTGGTATATTGACTCTTGAAAGCCCTTTTACAAGAAACTGCGTCGAGTTGTTGCCGTGTCCGGATCCGATTTCAAGGATTGTAGCTATATTTTTTTGTTCAATTAGTGTTTGTACGGTTTCGAATAAGCTCATAGTTTGTTTAATATGTATTGTTTATATTTTTCTTTCTTAAAGAGGTTATATGCATTAATGCAATTTTCTCGCATAATCGATTCACGATCAGGTGTTATATCGTTTAACAGATTTATTATACTATTATAATCAATTAATTCAAAATCTTTTTCACTTATTTTAACTATTGTATCCTTCCAGTTCCAATCAGGTAAGCACCAATTATCAGAAATAAGAACAGGGATTGCACCAGCATGAAGACTTTCCCAAAAACGTACTGATGATGGAGAGCTTCCTCTCGGGCAAAGAGAGAATCGACTTCTTTGTAATGTCTTTATATTCCGTTTCTTCTTTTTCCTTTTTATTTTTTACATCAAACATATTCGTATCTATGTGGTAGCTGTCTCTATAGATAATACCGTCACCGTATATTCTTGTTTTCATTCTTTCGCGTATTGGATGTGAGGTATAGGTACCGACGAAAGAAACATGGATGTCCTTTTTTACTGGCTCAAAATTAAATGAGCTTGTAAAGGAAATAGGAATAATTTCAACACCGTCGATGATATTAGCTCTATCGTGAAGAGGTGAAAAAACTTTTGTAATATTTAAATGCTTAAAATACAGCTTTAGACTCATATAACTATCATGCTGACAAACAGTAAAATTATTTTGTTGAGTAATTTTTTCTTTACTGAGAATCCTAAAATAGTATTCCGCTGGGTGCCAATTTGGATATCTAAGCCAATGACTATTCAATATTTGCGTCCACGGTATTGCAACATAATTAAGATCTGTGTCATCCTTTAATTGTTTAAAACACTCGTATTCAACGGGAAATTTTTCGTATTCAAAGATATCTGTAAAATATGAATATATCATCGTTTGAGATTATAGATTAATAAACCGTCTCCACCTTGCGTACCAAAAGGAAATTCCTTAAGGAGCTTATACGGTAGCGTTTCAAATATTTGTTTACATTCAGTAGCATATGATTCACCGTGTGTCAGAATAAACACATTTAGTGCTTTTTTGTTTTTTAAAAAATCTAAATTATGATTTATCGTTTTTACTTCTGAGCAATCGATATCTGCATGTAAGAGATCAATTTGATCGAGGTTATTTTTTGCTAAAATCTCGTCAAGTGTAATAAAATCCAATTTCTTTTGCTCACCATAATAATCCATATACTCAGTTACACCGTTTTTATAAAAAACGCCGTCGCAGTTGTTTAATTCAAAATGCATCTTACCGAGTTCGAGACTGTCCTCGATCGGTTCAACCATAATGTTGAGTGTTTTGTCTTTTCCGATAATATGTTTAAATAGAAGTGAATAATAACTCCAATTAGAGCCTAACTCTACCATTGTATAATGATCTTTTTGTTTATTTCTTAAATGCAAGCAACAACCCTCAAAATATTCAAGTACACCTTGCTCACTAGCGTCTTCCCATGTCTCAGGGACTGTTACCTTATGCTGATTTTTTGCTATCTTAAAACTATATTTCTCGGTTCTTGTCATTAGAGTATTTTAAATGTAGGTATTGTGTAAATCCAGAAGGGCTTAGATATTTCACGTAAGTGTCGCGAATAGTATTTTGTAACTCACGGTACTCGTCATTAGTAATATTATCCCAAAATAATGATATCGCGGTGTTTATATCGTTGACGCTACTGACCCAAATACCTATCTTTTTCCAGTCAATAATATCCTCACATGGAAGAGCAATGTCTGTATCGACGATAATAGGGACTCTTCCAAGCGACATTGTTTCAAATAACCTATATGAAAAATTACCAGCTCCTCTACAGCACAGAACAAGATCGCTATTATTGATATTAGTAATATACTCTCTACGTATCTGCTCACCATGTATGTTACCACCCCAATAACTACTCCTAATAACAAAATTTGTTTCAATGTTGTTATTATTTTTAAGCTGGGTTATAGCATCATGACGTATTGAATGTGTATGAGCTCCACAAAATCCTACTATAGGTTTATTTGCTTTAGTTCTAATATTGAGTGTTTCAGTTGCACCGAAATCTTCACTCCATGCAGGTAATGAAAACTCATTTTTCTTTTGTTTACTCTTATAAAGTGAAGTACGGTAGAGATCTACACAGTCAGGTAGTGTTGAAGGTATACTTTTGTCATCATTAAAAAATGCAACAATTTTTTTATTATATTGAGTTGCTAATTGTATTGTGTCAATAATACCGGTATCGAGTTTATCGTGATATACGATAATATCTGCTTCCTCTATCTCAGTGTACTGTGTAAGATGCGATATCTCGGCCGACCATTTTGAATCTTTAAAGTCTTTATCTTTATTAATAGTCTCTTTATCAAACAGTGGCAGTAATAAAAATTTTTCAGATTTAAAAACACTTAAATCGATCTTTTTATTGTCGAGCCATATTTTCATATATTTTGAATTATATACGTTGGTAACAACGATTGCAATCATTGAACAGACATACTAACTAATCATATATGGCGTACTCTTCAGCAGGATTAATTCTACTTCTACAAAATGAACAAACGATCATCGGTCTTGAAATAGGTATTTGTCAAGGCGATGGTCCGTCGAACATTCTCGAAAAGTTGCCTCAATTAACACTACATGGTATTGATCCTTATATTAGCTATACAGATTGGAACGGTATTTTTATTGATTCGGATATTGACTACAAAATGGCTTCTGAAAAATTAGCTAAATTTAATGGTCGTTTTGTGCATCATAAGCTTACATCAGACGATGCAGTAAATAAATTCGCAGATGGTTTCTTCGATTATATTTTTGTAGACGGTTTACATACATACGAACAAGTATTAATTGACTGTAAGAATTATTATTCAAAACTCAAGACCGGCGGTATATTTGCTGGTCACGATTTTAATACAATACCGGCTGTAGCACATGCTGTTACAGAATTTGGTAATTCTGTTAACAGGTCTCCAATTCTAATAGAATCTGACGCCTGGTATTGGGTTAAGTAGTCTTCTTTACTTGCTCGTTAATCCAGTTATAGGTTAGAGCTATACCATCTTTAAGAGGCATGGAAGGCGACCAATTAAGTTTTTCAGCAATAAGCTTATTATCAGATCTACGACCACGTACACCTAATGGGCCAGGTATATGGCTCTTTTGAACAGTTTTTCCTGCAACATCGCTAACAATATCGACAAGCTTATTAATAGTTACCATTTCCTCTGACCCAATATTAACTGGTCCAATAAATTCTGAATCCATTAAACGACGAACAGCTTCGAGACATTCTGAGATATATAAAAAGCTTCTTGTTTGTTCACCGTCACCCCAAACCTCGACTTCTCCTCCCTCTTCAGCCTGCGCGACTTTACGACAGATGGCTGCTGGCGATTTTTCTTTTCCGTTATTCCATGAACCAAGTGGTCCAAAGATATTATGAAAACGCGCAATCCGTATATTAAGACCATAATTGCGATGATACGCTAAAAATAATCTTTCACTAAAAAGCTTTTCCCAGCCATATTCGCTATCGGGATTAGCAGGGTATGCACTGCTCTCCTCGCAATTAGGATTATTAGGAT
>Ga0114964_10001434_pt1 | contig 17390 bp, 14 predicted proteins | sample C_131016_MF_Meta_FD_92638 | JGI IMG/M metagenome (GOLD analysis project Ga0114964, IMG submission 92638) | Freshwater microbial communities from Lake Croche, Canada to study carbon cycling - C_131016_MF_MetaG | ecosystem: Environmental > Aquatic > Freshwater > Lake | place: Lake Croche, Canada... | reverse complement strand
TTAGAAATTCTGGTGCAACGGTTGTTGTAGAAGGTATTGGAGATCATGGTTGTGAATACATGACGGGCGGTATTGCAGTTAGTTTGGGTGCTACTGGCAGAAACTTTGCAGCAGGTATGAGCGGAGGAATCGCCTACGTATATGACCTACAAAATAATTTTGAAGTGTTGTGTAATAAAGAAATGGTAGAACTAGAAGCTACTGATAAAGAAGATCAAGTTTTATTGAAAAAATTAATACAACAACATTTTGATAAAACAGGTAGTGCCGTAGCTAAGTTTATTTTGGCTGATTTTGACAATCAATTCAAAAATATTGTTAAAGTATTCCCGAGTGATTACAAAAAGGCATTACAAAAACAAAAAGCAAAAGCAACTGCTACTAAATAATAACTAATTAATTTTTTTGAATAAAGCATATGGGCAAGCCAACTGGATTTAAAGAATTTACGAGAGAACTTCCTTCCAAATTACCAGTGGAGGATAGAAAAAAGAACTATAAAGAGTTTGTCTCTTTATTGCCAGAACAAAAACTAAATGAACAATCGGCACGTTGTATGAATTGCGGCGTACCTTTTTGTCATAGTGGTTGCCCTTTAGGAAACATCATTCCTGAATTCAATGACGCGGTGTATCGTAAAGAATGGAAAGAAGCTTATGAGATTTTAATTTCGACCAATAATTTTCCTGAGTTCACTGGTAGAATTTGTCCTGCCCCATGCGAGACATCTTGCGTATTAGGCATTAACCAACCAGCTGTTACTATTGAAGAAATTGAAAAAAATATTATTGAAATTGCTTTTGAAAAAGGTTTTGTAACGCCACGAAAACTAAATGTTAGAACTGGTAAAAAGATAGCTGTTATTGGATCTGGACCTGCGGGATTGGCTACTGCTGCGCAATTAAATTATGCGGGACACGAAGTCACTGTTTATGAAAGAGACCCCAAACCTGGAGGTTTATTAAGATTTGGAATTCCTGATTTCAAATTGGAGAAAACAGTGGTAGAGCGTCGCATTAAAGTAATGGAAGAAGAAGGCGTACAATTTATATGCAATGCCAATGTTGGCGTTAATATTAGAGTCAATGATATCATGCGTGATTATCATGCAGTGGTATTGGCTGGTGGCTCAACAATACCAAGAGACTTAACTATTCCAGGACGTGAATTAAAAGGGGTTCATTATGCAATGGAATTTTTAAAACAACAAAATAAAAGAGTAAGTGAACTTAGCATAGATGAAAAAGACATCAAAGCTACAGCTAAGAATGTAGTAGTGATTGGTGGTGGAGATACAGGAAGCGATTGTGTGGGCACTTCAAATAGACATTTAGCAAAATCGATCACTCAATTTGAATTATTACCAAAGCCTCCAGAAAACAGAGCTAATTATATGCCTTGGCCAACCTACCCTATGTTGTTAAAAACAACTACCTCACATGAAGAAGGGGCAGATAGAATTTGGGAAGTAGCTACCAAAGCTTTCATTGGCGATGAACATGGAAATTTAAAAGCATTACAAATTGTAGACTTAGAATGGACCAATGCGGCGGATGGCAGACCAAGTAAGTTTACCGAGAAAGCAGGTAGTGTAAGAGAAATACCATGTGAACTTGCTTTACTTGCTATGGGATTTTTACATCCAGATCCTACTGGCCTATTAGATGAATTAGGTATAGAATTAGATGAGCGCGGTAATGTGAAAGCTACAGAACAAGCTTATCAAACAAATATTGCTAAAGTATTTACAGCAGGAGATATGCGTAGAGGACAATCATTGGTGGTTTGGGCCATCAGCGAGGGAAGAGAATGTGCTCGTAAAGTAGATATCTATTTGACAGGGTCTTCGTTACTTGCCTCAAAGGACAGTAGTTTATTTATGCAAGCTTAATAAGCAGCTACTCATTTTATTTACTTTTTTTCCACATCTATTTTTAATTAAGAATTGTACAATTCTTTTAAGTAATTAATTACCAATTAATTAAGTATAATTTTTGTATTATTTAATTATATTATTATAATTTATTATATAATATAATTTCAATTTTAATTCATAATAAAGTATATATTTACTTTGAAACATCATATATTATTAATTTATAATAAATACTTCCATGAAAAATGAAAACGTACAAAAGTTCGCGCCTTTTATTATTTTTTCAATTGTCGCCATTTTGGCCTTGTTTGTTCCTCAACTACCAAGTTTTATTGGCGACGCTTCTACTTACAGTGCCGCTGATATTTCTTGGATATTAGTAGCCACTGCCCTTGTTTTTATAATGACTCCAGGATTAGCCTTCTTTTATGGAGGAATGGTGCATCGTAAAAATATCATCTCTACTATGATCAAAAGCATTGTATCTGCAGGTATTGTTTCGGTAATTTGGATCAGCTTTGGCTATAGTTTAAGCTTTGGCGAAAGTATAAATGGTCTTATTGGCAATCCAATGACCCATTTATTCTTTAAAGGAGTGGTGAATGGTGCCCCTACTTTACAAGGTGGTACTGCTATGACTATCCCTTTATTGTTATTTGCCATGTTCCAATTGATGTTTGCCATTATTACACCAGGCTTGGTAGTGGGCGCCGTTGCTGAACGTATCAAATTCACTTCTTATATTTTATTCATTGTTTTATTTATCATATTGGTATATGCGCCATTAGCCCATTGGTCTTGGCATCCAAATGGATTTTTATTAAAAATGGGAGCACTAGATTTCGCTGGCGGAACTGTGGTACATATTAGTGCAGGTTGTGCCGCCTTAGCAGGTGCAATAGTTTTAAAATCTCGTCGTTCAAAATTAGAACAACAAGAAATTCCACCAGCTAACATTCCTTATGTGTTGATTGGCACTGGCTTACTTTGGTTTGGTTGGTTTGGCTTTAATGCAGGTTCTGCTTTAGGTGCAAACACATTAGCTATCAACGCCTTTGCTACTACCAATACGGCAGCAGCTTCAGCAGGTTTAGCTTGGATGTTTTTTGATGTTTTAAAAGGTAAAAAACCATCAGTACTTGGATTTTGTATTGGTGCAGTGGTAGGTTTAGTTGCCATTACTCCAGCTGCAGGTTTTGTAGGCATACCTCAAAGTATATTTATAGGATTAGTGGCTGCGATTATATCTAATGTAGCTAGTCATGCATTTAAATTATCTAGAGTGGATGATACATTAGATGTATTTCCTTGTCATGGTATTGGTGGAATGGTAGGTATGTTAATGACAGGCATCTTTGCTTCTAAAGGAGTGAATGCAGCAGGAGCAGATGGCTTATTTTATGGCAACCCTGGCTTTTTCTTGATCCAATTGAAAGCGATGTTAATTGTTGTATTTTATAGCTTTACTGTTTCTTATCTCATTTTTAAATTAATAAGCATCATCATGCCATTGCGTGTTACGGAAGAAGATGAAGAACTTGGTTTAGATGCAACTCAACATGACGAAAAATATGGCAGAAATCCCCTTAAGGCATAGTTGATAGATGTTTTAAGCTTACTATAAAAGCAAGTGAAGGCCCGAATGAAATTTCGGGCCTTTTTTATTATATTAGTGCTTTATGAAACCATTTTTTAAAGCTTTACAGTTTGTCTATTGTTTGTATGTGATACTTGTATTTGCTTCACTTACCATTCTTGCTGCAACTGCATTGCTATTGCTTCTTCCATTTGGTTTACAAAAACTAAGCACCCGAGTTTATTTTGTTTGCAGGTATTGGTCAAAAATTTTATACTACTTTATTGGTTTTATACATAAAGAAATTTATGAAGCCCCTCATCAATTTAACAGACCCCATATTTTTGTTGGCAATCACAATTCTTATATGGACATCCCACCTATTGTTCAATTAAAACATCAGCCTATAAGAGCGCTAGGAAAATTTGAATCCTCCAAAATACCCATATTTGGATGGGTATACCGTGCAGCAGTAATTATGGTGGATCGAAGTAGCCCAGAAAAAAGAGCACAAAGCTTGAGAAATTTAAAAGCGGCTTTACACAAAAAAATATCCATATTTATTTTTCCAGAAGGCACTTTTAGTATGACCACCGAAGTCCCTTTGAAATCATTTTACAATGGCGCCTTTAAATTGGCTATTGAAATGAAAATACCTATCCAGCCCATATTAATGATTGACGCTGTTGATAGAATGCATTACGAAAGCCTTTTTTCGCTCACTCCAGGCTGGAATAGAGTCGTTTACCTTGAAACCATTGAGGTAGAAAAGTATACGATGGATCAAGTCAACGAATTACGTGATTTAGTACATGAAAGAATGGATCAAGGATTAAGAAGATATCGAAAGTATCCAAAATCATAGCGTATTTTTACACCCCAAACGATGTACGCCGAAATTATCATACCCTTAGCGCTTCCTAAAAACTATACTTGGATGATTCCCGATACCATGCAATCGGAATTAATGATTGGCATGCGTGTAGAAGTAATGCTTGGTGCCAATAAAAGGTATGCTGGGATTGTTAAAAAAATATTCCCTGAAAAGCCAGCTGATTTTAATCCCAAACCAATTTTATCTATTCTAGACGACGAACCTATTTTATATCCGGTACAAATGGCATTATGGGAATGGATGGCTCAATATTATATGTGCACTGAAGGCGAGGTAATGCAAGCGGCCATACCAAGTCATCTAAAAATATCAAGCGAAAGTGTATTTATTTTTAATGAAGCACATACCAATGATGGAAAAAATTTAAATGATTCAGAATACATCATTAGCGAGGCATTGGAAATTAAAAAAGCATTGAGCTTACTTGAAATTCAAAAGCTACTTGATAAGAAATCGGTCTACCCCATTATTAATAAATTGATACAAAAAGGTATTTGTATTGTTCAAGAGAATATGAAGGATAAATATAAAATTAAAGAGGAAACCTTTATTTTATTACATCCTAACTATAAAAGCGAAGCTGCTTTGGAAACCTTGTTGAATGATTGGACCAGAGCTCCAAAACAACTGGAACTGTTACTGGCCTTTTTACACTATGAAAAAACAGAGGGAGAGGTTAGACAAAAAGAAATGCTTGAGAAATCTGGCGCCTCCAATGCGCAATTAAAAGCCTTAATTGACAAAGGTGTCTTAATTGCTGAAAAAAGAAAAAAAGATCGTTTACAAAATGATCCTTCCTCGGGCAATCAAGATTTTCATCAATTATCGGAACAACAAAAAGCGGCCTTTAGTTCTATTCAAAATCAATTAGAAACCAATCCCGTTCATCTTTTACATGGAATTACTGGCAGCGGAAAAACTCAAATATATGTAGCCCTTATTAATGCAGTAATTAAACAAAATAAGCAAGCACTATACCTATTACCCGAAATTGCATTGACTGCCCAGATGATTCGACGTCTAAAACAATACTTTGGCGGAAGCATAGCCATTTACCATTCAAAATTTAACCCCAATGAAAGGGTTGAAATATGGAATAAAGTTAAAACGGGTGAAATAAAAATTGTACTTGGTGCCCGATCAGCATTATTCTTACCCTACAAGGATTTATCGCTTATAATTATTGATGAAGAACATGACCCCTCCTACAAACAACAAGAACCAGCGCCAAGATATCAAGCCAGAGATACTGCTATCTATTATGCCAATCAAATAAATGCTAAAGTAGTGGTGGGTTCGGCAACACCATCCGTAGAAACTTATTTCAACGCCGAATCTAAAAAGTATGGATATACTTATTTAAGTGAGCGTTTTAATAAAGGAGCATTACCAACCATTCACTTGATAGATACAAAAAAACAACCTTCCAATACGACCATATTAACGCCCGAATTATTGGCTTCCATTAAAAAAATAATTGACAACAATAAGCAGGTTATTTTATTTCAGAATCGTCGTGGCTATGCCCCTTATTTAATTTGTGAAACCTGTGGCTGGATTCCTCATTGTGAACATTGCGATGTTACCCTAACCTATCACAAAGCTAAAAATATTTTATCCTGTCATTATTGTGGAGCCAGCTATCCTATAATTGCTGTTTGTAAAGCTTGTGGTAAACAACATTTTAAACAGAAAAGTTTTGGAACGGAACAAATTGAAGAAAAACTAAATCAAAGTTTACCTGGCGTTGTAGTGGCTAGGATGGACTTAGACAATGTGAAAGGCAAAAACGAACATGATCAATTGATTCAACAATTTGAACAAAAACAAATTGATATTTTAGTAGGAACACAAATGGTAGTTAAAGGACTTGATTTTGAAAACGTTGACTTAGTAGGTATAGTAGATGCAGACAGTTTATTAAATTTTAATCATTACAGAGTCAACGAACGCGCCTTTCAAATGATGGAACAAGTAAGTGGCAGAGCAGGCCGAAAAAATGACCAAGGCAAAGTATATATTCAAGTGAGTCAAATGCAACATCCCATTGTACAATTGGTTCAAAAACATGATTACTTTGGATTTTATGCATTCGAAATACAAAACAGAAAACATTTTGCTTACCCTCCATTTAGCAGATTGGTAAGTTTATTGTTTAAGCATAAAGAAAACAATATAGCAGAAGAAGCCATTAATCACTTTTTTCAGTCACTTAGTCCTGCCATTCAAAAAACAGTTTTGGGGCCAGCACAACCTATCGTTAATCGAGTACGAAATAAATACATTTGGGAATTGGCTATAAAAATTTCTAAACAGCCAGATGCATTACAAATGGCAAAAAAACAATTATTACATTATATTCGTTTACTACAAGTACATCCAAGATACAAATCGGTACAAATTGTAATAGATATCGATCCAAATTAAACTTATGCTCATTGAGGAAAATAAATCACTTAAGCAATACACTAGTTTCGGGTGTAATGAAATAAGTCGCTATTTTGTAGCTGTCAAATCTGTTGATGCAATATTAGAGGCCATTACTTGGTCTAAAGAAAAAAAAATTCCCTACTATATACTAGGCGCAGGCACTAATATTTTATTTACAAAACCATTTGAAGGCTTAGTAATAAAAATGGAGATTGTTGGGATCCTAAAAACAAACGAAACAGCTTCTGAAGTTTTTTTAAATGTGGGGGCTGGTGAAAATTGGCATCACTTTGTAAGCTATTGTGTTCAAAAAGGCTGGGGCGGAATTGAAAATCTTAGTTTAATACCTGGTTCGGTTGGCGCTAGTCCTATCCAAAATATTGGAGCCTACGGTGTGGAAGTGCAAGAAACAATTGAATCTGTTACTGCTATTGATACCCTATCCAGCCAACCCATTACCTTTAATAATACTGCATGTGAATTTAGTTATAGAAATAGCCATTTTAAAAAGGAAAAAAATAGATACATCATTACTGCGGTTAAGTTTATTTTAAAAAAACAACCTCAATTAAGAACTGAATATGGGCCCATCAAAGAAACTTTACGCGAAAAAGGAATTAAAAATCCAAGCTTAGCAGCCATATCCAATGCAATTATTCAAATTAGATCTAGCCAATTACCCGACCCAAAAATACTAGGCAATTCGGGAAGCTTTTTTAGAAATCCCACCTTAAGTACAATTGATTTTGAAAAATTGAAAAATAAATTCCCTCAAATGATCGCCTATCCTATAGCTGATGATTTCTACAAGGTTTCGGCTGGTTGGTTAATAGAAAGTTGCGGATGGAAAGGAACTAGAAAAGGGAATGTAGGCTGTTATGAAAAAAAATCCTTGGTCCTTGTCAATTATGATGATGCCTCTGGTAATGAAATTTTTGATTTCTCAGAAGAAATTATTCAATCTGTATTTAAAAAATTTACAATTTTATTAGAACGAGAAGTAAATGTGCTTTAATTAATACAATACTATAATATCTGTTCTACGATTTTTTGCCCTTCCTTCTAAAGTTTTATTGTCTGCTATTGGCCTTTTATCTGCATAGCCCAAAGTAGTTACTCTTTTAATGGCTATCCCTTTTTTAATTAAATAGGTACTTACTGTCAAAGCTCTTTGTTCTGATAATTTTTGATTAATTTTTAAAGTGCCCGTGTTATCAGTATGGCCTCCTATTGCCAATGACATGTTGGGATAGGCATTCATAACAACAACGATTGAATCTAAACCTGCAAGTAATTGTTTAGTTAATAAAGTTTTTCCAGAAGCAAATTTTAAGTTAGAACTAAAACGATCAATCATTGGTTGTAAATTAGCACATCCATGATTTCCTATAATACCTGCCAGGTTTGGACATTGGTCTTCTTCGTCGTTTATACCATCATTATCTGAATCAGGAATAGGACATCCTTGATAACGATCTACTCCTTTTTGATTTGGGCATTTGTCCGCTTCATCATCAATGCCATCTTTGTCTTTATCAGGCACAGGACAACCATGGTATTTTACTGTTCCCGCAACATTAGGGCATTGGTCATTTTCATCATTCACCCCATCATCATCACTATCAGGTATTGGACAACCATGGTACTTTGCAAGACCCGCTTTATTTGGGCAATCATCCGCGTCACCCGACACCCCATCATCGTCTGCATCAGCTACTACTGGCGCTGCTGGTATCATCACTGGTTTTTTATCTCTTAATTTTAAAGGATAGGTATAACTTACAGAATGTGCAAAATGCATTTTAGTCAATGGAGAAAGCTCGGCTCTATAAGAACTCGCAATATTTATAAAAGACCCTTGATTGGCCTTAAATTGCAACCCCGCCCCTACAGGTGCATATGCTGTATAATAAGATCCATGATCTGTTCCTACCCCAACACCAGCTGTTAAATAGGGAACTACTTTTTTATCGTCAGTACTTAATTTAAAATTAACATTGGCATCAATAGCAAAATAATATTGACTACTTTTTGATTCTGGTACTCTTTTGGATACATAATAGGGATACTTTAAAGAAGCTATGTCTAAATTTAGCATCAAATCCATATTAGGGTTGATTCCTTTAAAAAATTGCAACCCAGCATAGGGGACCATTTTTGTTAAATTATCAGTTGCATTGGTTTTCTTAAAATCTAACATGCCTAATTTGAAACCAATGGAAGGCACTTTTGTACTTACTGTATCTTGTGCATTGCCAAGCATAAAAAAAGTAGAAACAAATAAGAGTAAAATTGCCTTTTTCATATATTCTTCGCTATTTAAATTGAATTCGAAATTAAGCTAAATCCTTTAAATACTAAGGACGTTTTGGATTAGACTTATCGTAGCGAATGCCGTCTACCACTACTCTTTCTATCCCAATGGACCTTATTCTAATCCTCTTAGAGGCTGCTTGACTTAAATCTATAATCCTCCCTTTTTTTAACATATTGGAATGCATCCTATCATTGATTCTAACTAAAACAGATCGCCCATTGCGTAGATTAGTCACCCTTACAATGCTATTTAGTTTATAAATATTGCTGGCTGCTGTGAATTTTCGATTTAAAAATATTTCTCCAGTGGCAGTTAAAGTACTATCCAAATTGGTGCTGTAAAAACTAGCATATCCAGATACATGATTTATTTCTATTTTAATTCGATGAGTATCAATTTTTTTTTGATACAACAAGATATAAGCACTATCTAATAAATTTTCTGTAGCAAGATTATTATTTAAGTATAGATTTTGGGCAATAGAAAAAAATGGCAGCAGTAGCATGCCCAATAAAAGACTTTTTGCAGTCATACCAAATAATTAAGAAATAGTTTCGACGCTTATTACGCTATCCAAATTTAAAGGACCGTATATATGAGGAAAAAGTTCGTTTAAATCGTGAGCCAACTCAAATAAAACTGGCCTTTGGACTTTTTCTTTCTCAATTTTAAGTTTAACCAAGCCTGTTTGGCCCTTATAAAAACGATCCAATACACCTGATATTTGCTTTTCTATAGAGCAATGTATAAAGCCATCCTTTTCATAATCGACAGGCGTGTATTGGTTGTTAGCCTTTGCTTGCTCCCATTCTTTTAAGGTAGTAACATGATAAATGTATTCGCTTTCCATAATTTATTATTTTTTAATAATTCTTGGAATTTGTTGATCAATTAACATTAAATCTGCTAACACAATAGCGGTAACTGCCTCCAAGACAACAGGTACTCTAAGTGCAATGCATAAATCGTGTCTTCCTTTTACAGAAAATATTTCTTTTTCATTGGTTTCCCAATTCAATGTGTTTTGTTCTTTTGGTGTAGAAGAAGTTGGCTTAACAGCAATTCTAAATACCAGATCATTGCCATTCGTATACCCACCCACTATTCCACCTGCATGATTGGTTTTAGTTTTACCACTTGCATCTTCAATAGCGTCATTGTGATCTACCCCAAACATACTAGCTGCAGCAAATCCAGTACCAAATTCTATTGCTCTAATAGCTGGTATTGAAAATACAGCATGGCTTATCAATGATTCAACTGAATTAAAAAAATGTTCCCCTAAACCTATTGGTAATCCTTTTACAACACATTCTACAATACCACCCACACTATCTTTGGCGTCAATGGCTTTTTGTAACCCCTTTTCTACATCCGTTTCTCCACCAATACTTAATAGGGTCGATTTGACTTCAATTCCATTTAAAATACGCTTAGCCACCACACCCGCACCCACTAAAGCAGCTGTTAACCTTCCGCTGAAATGTCCTCCTCCTCTAAAATCTTCAAAGCCTCCAAATTTATGATGCGCTGTAAAATCGGCATGACCGGGTCTTGGCACAGCACGTTGTTTTTCATAGTCACCACTTCTCGTATTGTTATTTTCAAACAACATCATGATAGGAGCGCCTGTAGTTACTCCATTAAAAAGTCCAGATTTGATAATAGGTATATCATCCTCTTTCCTAGGAGTGGTCCCTTTTTGTTGACCTCCCTTTCGGCGTTCCATATCTTCTACAAAATCAGCCACTTGCAAGGGCAAACCCGCTGGACATCCATCTATGGTTATACCCACACAGGCACCATGTGATTCTCCAAATATTTGTACATTAAATAAGGTTCCAAATCTATTCATAATTAAAATAGTTAATACAAGTTAAGCAATTTAATCTAAATCTACTCTTGCACCCAGTTCTTGCAAATGCGTGAAGAAATCGGTATAAGATTTATTAATAGCTTCCGCCTCTGTTATTTCAATGGGCCCATTGGCTACTAATGCAGCCACTCCGCAGGCCATGGCAATTCTATGATCATGTTGTGAAAAAACGGTAGCTGTTTGAATTCGCGCTCCGCCATGAATAAGCATCTCATCTCCCACTAAATCAATTTGAACGCCCATTTTTGCAAATTCAGTTTGCAAGGTAAGTCCTCTATCACTTTCTTTATGTGCAAGCCTGCTTACACCTTTAATTTTAGTAACTCCATTACAAACACTTGCAAGTGCCACTAATGGAGGGAATAAATCGGGGCAATCGGTAGCATCAAATTCAAAAGCAATTAAATTATTAGTAGGCCCTATCAAAATTCCCTCTTCTTCTTGCTTTATATTGGCCTTTGCACTAAGAAGCGCCTCCATTATTTTTTTATCGGCCTGTGTAGAATTTAATTGTAACCCTTTTACTTTAATGGGACCTGCAATAGCACCTGCTACTAATAAAAAGGCTGCACCACTCCAATCTCCTTCCACGGTATATTCAATAACTGGCTTTAAAGGTGCATGCGCTAAAAAACGGAAGCTCTCATAGTTCGTATGCTCTACCTTCCAACCAAATGCATTTAAAACAGCTAATGTTAAATCGATATAAGGTTTGCTTTTTAAATCAATTACTTTTATTTCAACATCTTGTGCATCAGTGGCCGCATAAGCCATTAACATACCTGTTAAGAATTGTGAACTTAAAGAACCGTCAATAGTAATATTCGCAGGAACTAAAGGACCTTGAATTTCAATAGGTAAAAAACCTTTTTGCGACTTTACTTTAACGCCCACCAAGGGTAATATCTCATCAAAAAAATGCATAGGTCTTTTCACCAAACTTCCTTTGCCTTCAATACTTATTAATTCACTACTCAATGATGCAATAGGTGTAAACATTCTAATACCCAATCCGCTTTCCCCACAGTTCATTGCAGGACCAATAGGCTTTACTCCGTTGGAGTTCACTAGAATACTACCCACCTTTACTTTTTCATTAGCTAGTTTTGCTGTTTCAATAATAGCTCCTAATTTCTGAATCACATCCAAGGCTGCTAAATCATCATTAGAATGACCTGGATTGTGAATGATCGTTTTTCCAACGTGTATTAATGATGCAGCGCATGCTCTTTGCATAGAGCTTTTGCTTGCTGGTGCAATCTGCGAACCACTTAACTTACTTGGATGTACTGTTGCGCGCATTTTATGAATACAACTTAATTAATTTTTCTAATGATTTCATAGGCACCGTTTCGTAAACAGCCTGCCCTATTTTTTTCAATAATACATACTGCATGCCAGCACCTGCTTTTTTCTTATCCTTCTGCATAATTTGCATGGCCTGGTCAATATCAAAATGCATACTGGTAGGTAATCCGTATTTTTTCAAAGTATCTACCAATAAACCAGTATCCTTAAAGCCTACTAGTACTTGTGAAATTTTACTTGCATAAACCATTCCAATACTAATGGCATGTCCATGCAATAAAGCATGTTGGTTTTCAATGGCATGTCCAAGGGTATGTCCAAAATTGAGCAACTTACGATCTCCTTTTTCAAACTCATCCTTTTGTACCACTTTCACTTTTAGCTGCACATTTTTTGCAATCAAAAGCTGTAAAGCTTTTTTATCTTTCTGGTAATAAGAAAGATCATGACTTGCTAAAGCCTTCATCATAGCGGCATCTTTAATAGCGGCATGTTTGATAATTTCAGCAAACCCATTTTCCCACTGATGATTCGGTAAGGTTTTTAAAAAATCAGTGTCGTATACTAAAAAAGAAGGTTGTCTTATTAAGCCCACCATATTTTTATACAAACCAAGATCAATTCCATTTTTTCCTCCAATAGAAGCATCCACCATGGCTAAAATTGTTGTAGGCACAAAACCTACCGCTACGCCACGCATATAAATACCTGCCGCATAGCCTACCATATCTGTAACCACGCCGCCGCCTACACCAATTAATACCGCCTCTCTAGTTGCGCCCAAATTAACTAAGGCTTCAATGATAAAATCTACAGTAGATTGCTGCTTATGTTCTTCACCAGCAGGAATGACTATAGTTTTTTTTCCTTTGAATTTTTTTTGATGTAAGGCATAAATATTTTCATCTGTAATATAAAAAGCATTTGACTTGTCTACCATTTTATCAATAGCAGTAAACTTACCCTCCAAGAAAAAGGATACTGTTTGAGACGAGAATTTTACTTTCCAGTTTTTCATTGATTGATGCTTTAAATATTGAATACTTTACATTAAGTAATGAGAATTAGTTAGTGTAATATGTTCACATTGTAAAATATTATAGTGTACAAAATTATAAACGTGCATAAATACTAAAAAAAACTAACTAGCTATTCATTATTTTATTTTGGTGATTGATACTTTCCATATGCACCGCGTCCATGTACTTGGTAATAAAATCTTCACTCAAGCCCACCTTATTACCTTTGCCTACAGCGCGCTCTAAAATTTCATTCCAACGATTGGTTTGTAAAATAGTGATATCATTGTTTTTCTTATACTCTCCAATTTTTTCAGCCACTTTCATACGCGTTGACAATACTTGCAATAATTCATCATCTAATTGGTTAATTTGTTGACGTAATTTTTCTAGCGCTGCATGGTATTCTGCAGAAGCCACGTCTTCTTTTCTCCAACGAATAGCTTCCAACATTGTCTTTAAAACTTCTGGCGTTATTTGTTGTTTTGCATCGCTCCAAGCATTGTCTGGATCGATATGAGATTCAATAATTAAACCATCAAAGTCTAAGTCAATAGCTTGTTGCGCTACTTCTTGTAAAATATCGCGACGACCACAAATATGGGAAGGGTCGTTAATCATTGGAATACCTGGATAACGACGTTTCATTTCAATGGCCAAATGCCACATGGGTGCATTTCTATATTCAGTATTACCATAAGAACTAAATCCACGATGGATTAATCCTAATTCTTCAATACCTGCTTTCGCTATACGCTCCATACCGCCAATCCATAATTCTAAATCTGGATTAATAGGATTCTTAATTAGTACAGGCACTTTCACTCCTTTTAATGAGTCTGCAATTTCTTGCACACTAAAAGGGTTCACAGTGGTACGTGCCCCTATCCACAATACATCCACTCCAAAATGCAAGGCATCTTCTACTTGTTTAGCAGTCGCTACTTCAATAGCAATAGGTAAACCCGTTTCTTTTTTAGCTTGTTGCATCCATGGTAAACCTTTGGTACCAATACCCTCAAAACTTCCGGGTCTGGTTCTTGGCTTCCAAATACCTGCACGCATAATATCTACTTTGCCAGTAGCCGCTAAACGAATAGCAGTTTGCATCACTTGTTCTTCGGTCTCTGCACTACAAGGACCAGAAATAATCAAGGGTGATTTTTTTAATAAAATGCTTACTTTTTGTTGTTGTTCAGTTAAGTCTCCCATTTTTTCGAATTTTAATATTTGAATATTTATTTTACCTTGTTGAACCTGTTTTTTTGATCTCTCTTTTTATCTAATTCTAATGATTTTTCTAATTAGCCTTCTCTTTTAGAAAATCCTTTTGGACCGCCACTGTCTGCATCATTCATTCTAATACGACGACCTTTATAGTTTTTACCATCTACTGCATTAATCATTTGTTTTGCAGCACCTGATTCAATTTCTACCCAACTATTCATATCGCGCATGTCTATTTTACCTAAAGTTTCTTTTTTCAAATCGCTCATGTCTAAAATAAATTGCAAAAAACTTGCTTTGTAAAAACCATCTTTGGTACCCAAGTTTACAAACAATTTAGTATACCCACTTGCACCTCTTTCTGCACCGCGACTTCCACGATCTGATGAACTACGCTCCATTCCACGATCATTGCTTCTTGTGCGACCACGATCGGCACCGCCAAATTCTTGACGTCCTCTGTCACGATTGCGATCTTGTTGTTGCATTGGTTCACGACGTCCTCTTTCTGCAGTTCTTACATTTAAATCTTGTGCATTTTCATAATAACTTAAGAAACGGTTAAATTCTAATGCAGCGACACGCTTTAAAATTTCTTCCTTAGTCATATCGGCAAATTTTTCTGCCAACATAGGAACATAAGTTTCATAATCGCCATGACTAACATCGGTAGACATTAACTTATCCATTACATGGAAAAATTGTTTTCTACAAACATCCTTACCACTAGGTATATCTAATTTATGGAAAGTACACTTATTCATGTTTTCAATCTGACGCAAACGATAAGACTCACGTGCATGTACAATAGATATACAAATACCTTCACTGCCAGCACGACCTGTTCTACCACTACGGTGCGTGTAAACTTCTACATCATCAGGTAATTCAAAATTGATTACGTGGGTAATGCCTTTTACATCAATACCTCTTGCAGCCACATCGGTAGCAATTAACAATTGTAAACTCTTGTCACGAAATTGACCCATGACTCTATCACGTTGTTGTTGTGTTAAGTCGCCATGGATAGCATCTATATCATAACCTTCACGTGTTAAACGTTGTGCTACTTCTTGTGCATCAGCCTTTGTTCTGGTAAAAATAATACCATAAATACCGGGATTAAAATCGATGATTCTTTTTAAAGTCTCATAGCGATGTTGGGCCGAAGTTAAATAGTACTGATGATCAATGCTCTTATTTGTTGCATTTACTTTACCAATTGTTACTTCTACTGGTTCTTTCATGTAACGCTTACTTACTTTTCTAATTTCAGCAGGCATAGTGGCACTAAACAACCAGATACTTTCTCTGTTGGGTGTATTCTTTAAAATAAACTCAATGTCATCTTGGAATCCCATGTTTAACATCTCATCTGCTTCATCTAATACAACGTATTCAATCTTCTCTAAGTTAATGGCCTTCCTTTCTATTAAGTCAATTAAACGACCTGGAGTGGCTACTACTACTTGTACACCTCTTTTTAAATCTTTAATTTGCATACCAATAGAAGTTCCACCATATACGGCTAATACTTGCAAACCTGGAATATGCTTTTTAAACAAATTCATTTCGTTTACAATTTGCATACACAATTCTCTTGTTGGACAAACTACTAAGGCTTGAGGGAATTTTTCTGCCGTTTTAATTAATTGTAATAAAGGTAAACCAAAGGCTGCTGTTTTTCCAGTACCCGTTTGCGCCAATCCAATAAAATCTTTAGTTCCACTTATTAAAACCGGAATAGAACGCTCTTGAATCTCTGTAGCGTGTGTGTATCCTAATTCTGTTACCGCTTTCACCAATTGATCATTAATTCCAATTTCAGCAAAAGTCTTTTTCGACTTTACTGCTTCAATCAATTCATTATTAATTTCTAACTCTTCTTTCTTCTTCATTTTTTTATATTTTTTGCTAAGTCACTAAAAGTGCTTTGCTTTTTTTAATTATTTTAAAATCCTTTTTATTTGATTTGCATTTTGAATCAACTCTAATAAATAATCGGCATTGTCTTTTTCTAAACTTGCTTTAAATTTCTTAAGCTGACTAATATGCTCATTCAAAACATCTAATACATTTTCTTTGTTTTGCATAAAAATGGGCACCCACATTTCCGCATTGGACTTAGCCAAACGAACGGTACTTTCAAAACCACTACTTGCTAACTCAAAAATGGCATCAGACTCTTTTTCCTTCTCTAACACTGTATTCGCAAGTGCAAAAGAAGTGATATGTGAGATATGACTGACATAGGCTACATGTATGTCATGTTTAATGGCATCCATATAAAGTATATGCATACCCAAAGCTTGATATATTTTTTCTACCAATTGTAATGCATCTGCATCCACCTGCGCTTTGTTACAAATGATGGTAGCTTTTTCAGCAAAAGCATCGGCTTGAGCTGCTGCTGGACCACTAAATTCTGTTCCCCACATAGGATGTGTTGGAACAAAACGACCTTTGTTAACATGGGCTTTAGCGATATTTACAATACTTTCTTTAGTAGAACCTAAATCAAAAACAACTTGCTTGTTCACCAAGTTCAAAATAGTGGGCAATAAATTTTCGGCAACATTTATAGGTGTTGCAATGGCAATCAAATCAGAAGCGGCTATCGCCTCTTCCAAAGACATGATCTCATCTACAATACCTAATTGCAAGGCAAGGTTTTGGTGTTCGATGTTTTGATCCACTCCAATCACCTTGGATACCATGCCTTTCTTTTTCAAAGACAAAGCCAGTGAACCGCCCATTAAACCAATTCCAATGACTGTTAAACGCATGCTTCAATTCTTTTAATAGCTTCACTAAATTTTTCTATGGAACCACATAAACTCACTCTGATGTATTCATTACCTGCAGA
>Ga0114964_10001430_pt1 | contig 17426 bp, 22 predicted proteins | sample C_131016_MF_Meta_FD_92638 | JGI IMG/M metagenome (GOLD analysis project Ga0114964, IMG submission 92638) | Freshwater microbial communities from Lake Croche, Canada to study carbon cycling - C_131016_MF_MetaG | ecosystem: Environmental > Aquatic > Freshwater > Lake | place: Lake Croche, Canada... | reverse complement strand
ATCAATTCTTACAACACGACTTGGTGTATTGCACTGGTTGAGTGATACACCATATAATTATTTCTGGCATCAGAATGACGATTTTACACTAACTAGTCTTTCTCACATTTGGACATATCCAGGTAAAGAACTAACAGAAGTTAGCATATCAGTAATGCCAGAATGGAAACACACCTTGAGTGAATTAAAAGAATATGAGCCAGATTGTTATGGAATATGTAGTGATTTTGTTGAATTAATTTCAAATAACTAATGGCCGACGAAACAATAGTAAAATTGCTCAATGGACATTCCGGCTCTAAGGTAATGCTGATGAAATCAGATAAACTTTTTGTCAGAAAGATAGGAAACACCGAGCGAAACTTTAAAAAGTTAACTGATCTTTCAGCAGAAGGCTATTCGGTTCCTGTCATTTATTCATTTTCCGATGATGTTCTTGATATGGAATATATTCATGGTTTAGATATAGCCAATTATCTATTGTACAATAATATAAGTAAACTGAATTCATTTATTGGTAATACATTAGATAAGTTTAAACGTACTTCTAAATTAAAAGACTACACCGAAGTATATTATAAAAAGTTGAATTATTTAGATCAAGATTGTGTATTTCCATTTACAAAAGATGAACTCATAGAACGTCTACCAAAATGGTTGCCGTCAACTCAATATCATGGTGATATGACATTAGAGAATATTATATGCTCTGATGGTGGTAAATTTTATTTAATAGACCCATTGGAAAGTGAATATGATTCTTATATCTTTGATATAGCTAAAATGAGACAAGATTTGGAATGTCTTTGGTTTCTTCGGAATAGTACTCAAAAAATAAGCACAAAAGTTTATTCACTACAAGAAAAAATATTGTGCAAATATCCAGAAGCTTCAGATGACAATTTACTTATTTTGATGCTGCTTAGAGTATACCCTAATACCAAACGTGGTGATATGAACAGAGAGTTCCTACTGAGGGAGATTAAGAGATTATGGAAATAATTGTACCAGCTGCCGGTTTATAATCTAGATTTCCAGGTATGAGACCAAAGTACTTATTGTATGATTATACCGGTAAGTTGATGATCTATCAAGCATTAAAGCCATATTTAAACAAATATAGAATTACGATTGGAATACTTGAAGAACATGATAAACTATACAATGCAGTTGAAAGTCTCCGATACGAGTTTGGAGACCTTGTAGATATTTGTGTATTTCCGACAACTACATCAGGTCCCGCAGATACCGTATGTCGTATATTAGAGAGTATTACTTCTATTCGTGGTGATACTAGTGTATTGATCAAAGATTGTGATTGCTTTTTTGATCATACACCTATTGATGGTAATTACGTCTGCACCTCTAACATATCAGAACATGCTACATTAAGAAGAGTATCTTCAAAAAGTTTTGTTGTGTATAATAACCAAGATATCATTACTGATATCATGGAAAAATCGGTGACATCTGATACGTTCTGCTGTGGTGGATATAAGTTTGATTCTGCAGAAGAATTTATTAACACCTATAACACATTAAATGTTACTCGAGAGCCATTTGTTTCAGATGTAATCTCTAAAATGATTTCCAACGGATCAGTCTTTGTAAAAAATTCAGTATCAAATTATGTTGATGTTGGTACCTCAGAAGAATGGTTTGAATATAATGATGTTCCTGTTATTTTTTGTGACATTGACGGAACAATTATTAAGAATCAAGGTAGAGTAGGAGAAAATAGATATAGTACAAAACCTATTCCACTTCAAAGCAACATTAATAGACTTCTTGAATATCAAGCCAAAGGATCTCAAATTATATTTACAACATCTAGACCTGTATATACAAGACAACACACCGAGAAAATGTTAGAAGATCTTGGATTCAAAGACTTCCAATTAATTATTGGTCTATTAAATAGCAAGCGAATTTTAATTAATGATTTTAATTCAGCAAACCCTTGGCCTAGAGCAATAGCATTAAATATTGAACGTAATTTTGATACATTAGGAAATTATCTGAACTAATTAGATATAAATAAATCTTTTAGTAGAGGAATTATTTGAGTGGCTCAAGAGGGATTTGTATATGAAGAGAAAGCATATGAAGCTTTAGAAAAATATGGTATTTCTACTGGTGGTACTGCCGGAGCATCTCATGATAAACCCGATTTAACTATACAAAATAAAGCAGGAATAAAGACCGGATGTGAATTAAAAAATTCACCTACAGCTGCTGGATCTTTAGTTATGAAATATCATAAAGGGCTTTGGGGCTTTGGTGATTTTAAGAAAGATCCAGAAAAGGAATTTATGTATGCTTTAGCCACCAAAGCAAATCTTTTACGCGAAATGAATACATCTGGTAATGCTGGTGCTAATTGGAGGGGTAAAACTCCAGCTATGCAAAATGATAATAGCGGTAAGAAAATATTAACACCCGGTTTTACAGATAAAAGAAAAGCATATGACTTTGATTTAAAACAATTTGGTGGAAAGAACGAAGTTCATATTGATGTCGGCGGAAAAGCAGTCAGTGACTATTATAACAGTAAGAAATGTCATTACATTAATGTTGGAACTCACGGGTTTTATTTACTTAATTCAAAAGATCCATTAAATCTTAATAAAAGACTTAATCCAAAAATACCCGATTTTTCAAATAGTGCAAAGTGTAAAATTAGAGTTAGATGTCAATATAAAGGGGGCGGGGATTATCAGTTTGTGATGACTCTTCAATTTTACGATGTTAAAAAGTCTCCATATAATTTAGCACCTCTAAAATCCGGTTCTAAATCTGATATTGATGTTCAAAGGTTAGAAAAAGATTCAATTTTAACTGCGTTTTTATAAAATAGGTTGACATTTTTTCAAAAATAAATTAGAGTTCTAATATGGTAAAACAAAGATTCAAAGAGTTTATAGGTTCTGGTACACTTACAATCTTCGATATTGATGAAACACTCTTCCACACAAAGGCTAAAGTCGGTGTGGTCAAGGATGGTAAAGTCATACGAAAATTAGACAACCAAGAATTTAACACATACGAGCGCAAACCTGGGGAAACCTATGACTTCGGCGAATTTCGATCCGCCGAAGTTTTTCGTAGAACTTCTGTTCCGATTGTCAGAATGATTGAGAAGGCTAAGGCAATTGTCAAAGCCAACAAGAATCCACACTCACGAGCTATTATTTGTACTGCTCGTGCTGATTTTGATGACAAACATATGTTCCTTCAGACATTCCGAGATCACGGTTTGCCTATTGATGATATGTATGTTGAACGTGCTGGTAATCTCAATGTTGATTCAAGCGCTGAAGCCAAGAAGGTTATATTTCGTCGTTATATAAATACTAAAACTTATACTAAACTCCGTCTATATGATGATGCAATGAGTAATCTAACTGCATTCCTGGATCTTGAAGATGAATATCCACATGTCAAGTTTGAAGCTTATTTTGTGAAGCCCGACGGATCCACCAAGGTTATTAAACGATGAAAACATTTGCTGAATTTAAAGAAGGACTGACCATTAGAGATGCTTCTGGTAAGCCTACAAAAGTAAAGAATGTACCGATCAGAATGGCTGATGGTACTGTTCGTAGTTTACCACCTGGTAAATCCGGTTCATCTGGTGGAGGTGGTGATTAATGCAACGCTTTAAATCTTTCATTTTTGAAGCAACTATGAGCCCTGGAATAGACGCGGAACGACATGCTAGACAATATCTCGACCCTCATATTGGTTCTGAAAATACACATACTCTAGCTAAACCTCATGGAACTATCCCTGCCGGAGTTCCCGTGACCGTTCATGGTTACGGAAAAAACGAAAATGGAAAATGGCATGCTACAATAAGCCATAATGGTAAAAAAGAGCAAGTTCCATTTGGAAAAATTAATAAAAACCATGGCGAAAAAGGTGTTACAAATAAAGGGTTTGACTACGAAAACAACTTTGTAGAAAGACTTAAAAAGCATGGTGTTATGCCAAAAGATATTCAAGCTGCTGGCGCAACTGGAGGTACTGACTTCGTAGTTCACAATAAGAAAAATAAAACAATGCATAATGGAACCATAACTTCAAGTTCAGGTGAACCACTACATATGGGTGAAACCAAACTAGGTCATACTGCTGCTTTCGGACAAATAACAATACATCATACACCTGAAAAGGGTTGGCATATTTCAGATAAAGCTAGAGCTAAAAGACCTAAATACGCGGAAGAAGTTGAAAAGTCTGGAATACTTCACCATATGAATACGAACCACCCAGACCCAAGTAAAGTTAAAAGAACAAAAAGCGGAAGAGCGGCTAGTATAATTCTTGATCATCCTGATGTAAAACCTGCTGAAGCATACTTAAAAGATCATCATGTAGATATTTTACAAGTAGGTCAGGGTAAAGGAACATATAGTGTTGGAAAGGACAAGACAGGTCACGGTTTGCCAAATATTAGCGGTAAAGGTGAGTGGACAATAAGAGAAAAAGCAAAATCAGCTCGAGGTAATACCAGAACAGTTCAATTTAAACCTAAAGGTAAAAATGGTTTAAATCCAAGTCATGTTAATCTTGATGATGATGAACACCTAAAGTCTTTTGCTAAAACATTAGGACATACTTAATATGAAATCATTTAAATCTTTCATTTCAGAATCAGTCAGAGTGGGACTTCCTCATCTTTATTCAACCAAGACAGCTGCAGGTAATGATACACCTTCACTTTCTACCGAGCAGTTTCATAATCTCACAAAAGGTGGTAAAGTTCATATTCATGGTGTGACTGAAAAGACCGATGGTCAGACTTTCAAGATGGGTCATGATGAACACGGGTTTTATACTCAGCACTCTGGATCCGGTGATGAAAAGATTCGTACAGCTCAGGGTCACATTGATCGTGCCAAGCGCCGTGCTCAAGAAACTGGTAAACCATATGATACTACCGCACCTGAAGCATTTGCTAAGTTCCATGATGCTCTTCATAAGAATAAAGCATTACAAGCTCACCTAGCAGCTGAATATAAGCGCACAGGTAAAGAAGTAGTAGTGAAAGGCGAGGCATTTAATAATGCTCTTGCTCGCCCATCTGACACGAAGAAGGGTGAAGTCAAGTTTGTTCACACCTCATACAAGAAGCCAAAAGGTTTAGGTACGTTTGTCATTCACTCCAGACTACCTGAAAATCAAGGTCATGATACTGAGCATTTCAGAAATAATCTATCTGATTCTAATATTAATTTTGATGATGATAAGATTGCTCACAAGCCAGGTCATGTTGATGTTGCAGATGAAGTAAAAGAGTTTCATGGACTCAATCACGAGCTTATCAATTCACGAACTACACCAAAGAATAAAGCTGCAAAGATGGCTGAACTTGAAAAGTTCAATGCAGTCAAGAAAAAGGTTAGTGATAAAGTAACCAGACACCTCGGATCACTTGGTATTAAGAATAAATTTGGTTCTGGAACCGAAGGTCTTGTTGTTCACCCATCAGCTGCAAACCCAGAAGCTCCGCGCTTCAAAGCCATCAATCCCGCTTTCAAGGAAGCAAAAGCCAAAAGTTCAAGATTCGGAGCCAAGTAATGCAGAGATTTAAAGCGTTCATTCTAGAGGGTGGTAACATCAAAGTCGGACCAAAAGGTCAGGAAACATCTGCTGCGGCATTTCCGGTAACTGCAGGTACTCGTCATCAGGTCCGCAGTGACATTCATCATGCTCTTGCAGCAATTGGTGATTCATTCCATAAGGAACACGGCGAGCATCTATTCGGGCAAGATCATCAGCGCCTTCATGATGCTACAGCATTTACCGGTTCAACTCACGATCTTATGGGTCAGCATGTCTCTCATGCAGAATTTGCCAAGCACAAGCCAATGGTTGGTGACGTTGACACTCAGGTGACACCAGAACATAAAGAAAAACTAGCTACTCATCTCACACCAGGTAGAAAGTTCGGCAAGTATACTGTTGTCGGAACCAAGAAGCATGGTAATGAAATTTCTGCGGTTATGCGTCATGAAAATGGTGAACATCATCAGTTTGATTTCCAAGGTGTAAATCACCCAGGTTCGGAAGCTTCGAGATTCTTACATGGATCAAACTGGGAAGACACAAAGGCAGGAATTAAAGGTGCTCACCACAAAATCCTTCTAAATGCGGTTGCCGGTGATACTCATAAGTTCTCAATTACACACGGTCTTCGCTCACGTACTGATGAATCTGATCCTGGTGTACAACACCCAAGTGATGTTTCCAGGAGATTGTTTGGTTCTAATGCGGATCATAACAATATCCATTCATTTCATGGTGTAACTCAACTAATCAAGAAGCATATTCCTAAAGAACAGCACCAAGCAATCTATGATAAGTTTAAGGGTGCCGTATCTAAGATGAAAGGTATGGATCATGGTCCTGCTCTTGCTCATATGCGTAAGCATCTTGGCGTGCATGATACTGTGAATGAAGCCATGAAAGATGATCCCTGCTGGACAGGCTATGAGATGATTGGCAAGAAGAAAAAGAATGGCAGAGAAGTTCCTAACTGTGTCAAGGAAGAAGAGGAACATCATGTCCACGTCTCATATCTAGGAGCTTCGCCATTCCCACATATGGGTCACCACACAGACATCGGCGGATCTATGAATGCGGCTCCACACGGCAAGAAGTTTATTGGTCTATCTGGTAAATCAGATGCATTCTCAGATAAGGAACGTGAAGATATTGCCAACAAGCAATCAGGTGGTAAGGTTGATTTCCAGACAGTAAAGTCACCAGGCATTACTATTGCTAAGGCTCATGCAAGCATGCCTGCTACTGGTAGAAAGATTCTTCATCTTCACTTTGGTCATGACCGTAAGGACTTTGCAGAGAAACTTAAACACTCAGTAGAGAACGGCAAGATTCCAGAACTTCAAGGTCAAACATTTGATGAGGTTCGCGTTCATCTACCAAAGGATGAAAATCGTTCACATGGACTATCGGGAACAAAGATGCGAACCGCCGCATCAGAAGGTGACCTAAATACATTTAAGAAACATGTCGGTCCTAATTTTTCCGACAAGGAAGCTAAAAGTCTCATGGATCGAACACGTGTAGGACTAATGGCAGGTAAGATTAAGGTAAAGAGATGAAAACGTTCTGTCAGTGGATTAAAGAAGGCTCACCAACAAATAGTACTGGTGGTGGAATCCGCGGTCTAGGTAATGTCACTGGAGTACCAGGTGGTACTATTTCTAGTTATGCTGCTTTTAATGCTGCTGATACTAGTGTTAGCGATGCTGTGAATGCAATGCATGCAGCAACCAACAATACGGGTGATGTTAAAGATGGTAATACTACTGACACAAAAAATAATATTTTGAAAGTAGGCAAAGGTAAGAAATAATGGCACAATATAATGCTAATACCTCGTCATTTCTAGGGCAAACAAAGACACTCTTTGAAGTCAATATGCTTGCCACTGAAAGTGGTCAACCTGTTACTAATACAAACCCACTACCAGTTACATTAGGTTCCAATAATATTACAATCACTGGAAATGTTAATGTTGGAACAACTGTACAGGTGTCTAGTACTCCTGAAAATCCAGTACACAGCCATATTACTGAAGTTGGTAATAGTGGTATTCTAACAGTTTCGTATATGCCTATTAGTGGTAATGTAGTAATTACATCAGGCAATCTAAATGCAAATGTTACTGGTATTGTTAACGTAGGCAACTTCCCTGCATCACAGAATGTTGTTGTAACTTCTGGTAATATAAATATTACTAGTACTGTTACTGTTATTACAACACAAGAAGCGGGTGATTTATATTCCTTTAATAATCATGCAATAAATACGAATCGTGGTTGGACTATGGACGATACTATGCGTCCTGTTGTTAGTTTTAGAAATAATAGTGCAAGTGTTGCGGATTTAATAAAAATTATTGAATATGAAATTGGAAACAACAACGCTAATCAAAGCACTATTGTGTATGAGTGGTATGAAGGTGATCTAACAATAACTGGAGCAGCTATACCTGCTTGGACTACGTTTGGTGTTCACAGTCAATATCGTGTATATCAAGACAAATATTCTTCTAATCAAGGAAACACGTTTACTCCAAATGGTTCAATAATGAGACACAGTGGTATCATTATTGGTAAGAATACATCTGGTGATGAAGGCCCAAAATCAATGCATGGCGGTGGAACTCCAAATATGCTTACTTTGTGTATGAGACGTGTTGATAACTCAACCAAACTAGACGTATGGTTTGCATTTACTATTAAGGAACTATCATAAAATGAAAACACTAAAAAATTTCATTTCAGAATGTGTTCTATTAGAACGTGGTGAGGACTCAAAAGGCTATAAGAGATCCACTGAAGATGGTGCAGGGTTAACTAGAAAGGGCGCTAAAGCTGCAGGTGTTAAAACGGCTGTTACAACACCACCAAGTAAATTAGACCCAGATGGTAAAGCAGCAAAGAGACGTAAGTCATTCTGTGCTCGCATGGGTGGAATGCCTGGACCTATGAAAGATGAGAAAGGTCGTCCAACACGTAAGGCAGCATCATTAAAGCGTTGGAACTGTTAAAATTCTATTTGTATAAATAACATTACGGTTAAGGCTAAGGCAAACCCGGTTTAATAACAGATAAGCCCAAGGGAAACTCTGATGGAAAGATTAATACAAGTACCAACCCGCGACACTCACATTTCTTCTCCCAATAAAGACATTGTTGTCGGAGAACTAGGTTACCTTAGCCTCAACCAAACAGATTCACAAGTCTCTTGATCGGCCGATCAAGGGGCTATTTTAGTATTAGAGGACTATATGGACGAACTAGATGAAAAAGTTTTGACTATCCAACAGCGCCAGAAACGTGCTATGGAAATGCGTAGAAATGAGCCAAAGATTGAAATTGCTAGAGACCGCGCAAAGAAGAAAGTAGCACCTGAAGCGAATATCAAGAAGCGTGCATATGCTATGGCAAGACAACTTGTCCGCAGTAGGCTTACTAATGTTTCACAGGCTGAATATGCTAAGATGGGACCATCTGAAAAGATGGCTATTGATCGTGTCATTGAGAAGAAAGGCAAGGCAATTAAAAAGTTGGCAATGCGTCTAGTACCTAAAGTCAAGAAAGCGGAATATGCTAGACTTCAGTCTTACATGCATGGGCAGGCAATGATTAATCACGGAGCTCCAGAAGGAAATCACATGTCAGAATCTTTAAACAACATGTTCGTAGAATACTTTGGTGATTCCGCACCAGGTAATAGTGGATCAACCGGCGAGCGTTCGGATAGTCCTATTAGCTCCAGCGGTCGCAAGGTAGCTCCAGTTAAGGGTAAAGGTGAAGCTCAGGGCAATGCCAAGGGCGGTACTAATACTAAGGGATCTCCAATCATTCAGTATGGTAAGTTTGGTGAGGATCTTTCGGTTGATAGTCCAGCATTTAAAGCTTTGGTCAAGAAGGCAGATGCCACTGATATTGATCTAGAGATTCTTGGTGAAGTCTATAATCGTGGTCTTGATGCTTGGCTTGAAGAATCAAATGTTTCACAACAGCAGTATGCATTTGCTCGTGTAAACTCATACATCAATCAGGGCAGAACATACTTCAATGAAGATTCTGATTTGCATGAAGCTAACTATGGAAGAGGAATGCGTAGTTGCTGCGATTCACCCAATCAAAGTGGACAACCACACATAAAAGGTTGTAAGCATTGGAGTCCATCTAAATCAGACCGAAAAATAGATATGGATAGACATAATGCCGAAACTATTCCAGGATTTAAACGAAAGACAAATGAAGAACTAGTTCTTCAAGAAGATGAAGCTCCAGCTAAGGTCGGTGATACTGTTTATCTAAAGACCAAGAAGTTTTCTAATTCACCACATTCTGGTAGAGTTGTAAAAGTTACACCTACGCATGTTCACCTCAAGACACTAGGTGGATCCGGAATGTATAAGGCTCCACATTCTTCAGTGACAAAGGATGTTAAGCAATCACACCTTCACATGAATTATAGTGGAAAGAATGAAGAAGTAGAAAATCTTGATGAAGCCGCTCGCGTGGCGCCACCATCCCCATCTTTTCAAAAACGACTTGATAAAATGACAGTACCGGATTTACGTAAAGCAAAATCGCGAGAAAAGCAAAATTTGCGTAACTCTTTCGCTGATACAGAAAAGCGTATGGCAAAAGATATGCACGATGTGTATCATAATGAGCTTAAAAAGAGACTAGGACATTTAGACGAGGAAGTAGATCTTGAAGAGAAAAGAGGTCTATGGGATAACATCCATGCTAAGCGTAAGAGAATCAAAGCTGGTTCGGGTGAACGTATGCGTAAGCCCGGATCAAAAGGTGCTCCTTCTGAAGCAGATTTAAAAGCAGCTCAGGAATCAGTAGAAGAATCAAACAATACTCCATCTGTAAAGGCATTTTTTGAAAAAGGTCAGACAAAACAGAACTCATGGAAAGCAACAAACAAGCATGGTCATGTCAAGCATTTTGGTCTACCATTCAAAAAGGCAGCAGAAAAGCATGCATATGGTGTAACCAATGAAGAAATTGAACTAGATGAAATGGCTGGAGCAAACATGGACCGCCGTGCTCTAGTCTCACATATCACAAGCAAAGGGTGGGAGAAGAAGGCAAGTGGTGGAAGCGGGGATCACGATGTATTCACACACCCAAAGTCAACACATCGTCTAGCAGTTCCTCGTCACAACAAGCTTAAGGCTCCTCTAATTCTTGATGTACTCAAAAAGTCTAAAATCATGGACAAGACTAATGAGGAAGTAGAATCAGTAGATGAACACATAGTCAAAGTCAAGAGCGGTTATCGTCTGGTTTCTAAATCATCTGGTAAGAATCTAGGTACTTATCCTACAAAGGAAGGTGCTGAGAAGCGTGAAAAGCAAGTTCAATACTTCAAGCACCAGAATGAAGAAGTAGAACTTGATGAAGTTCTCTCAAGCACATTTAAAAAGACTGAAAAGTTTGGCGGTAAAGATCTAGGCAGACATATTTCTACAATTGAAGGTGCTAAGCATATTGGTACACTAGAAAATGGTCATCATGTTTATCACAGTTATGATCCGAAAGACAAAATGCACGACTATCATGTAGTAGATCCAAAGACCAAGCGAATTAATATTCACCTTGAGACCAAGCAACAGAAAGCTCCTGGTGCTGAAGAAGTTAGTGTTCTAACTGCTAATAACAGATCACTTGGTGCACATCATCTTTACCAGCATCTTGTGACAAAGCACAACAAGATTATCTCTTCTAATGACCAGTCACCTGGCGCTAGAAAGGTATGGGCAAATGTTGGAAAGCACAGGGGTATCAATATTCACGGATATGATCCTATCAGCAAGACAACATTTCACATGAAGCCTACTGATGACGAAGAATATACTGATAGAGATAATAAGGAAGTAAATACTATCAAAGCAGATCGTAAACTTACTGCTCCAAGATCTAAAGATCGTGCAGCACATGATGCAGAACTAGAAGATCTTGATAAAAAGAAATATACATACATTGTGATGCATAAAAAAGGCGGTCTGAAGGAAGGTACTGATTCTCCTAAGGGTGTTGCTAGAGGTGAGTCACCACGCAAAAAGACTCAGAATGTCGAGCGTGATTTAACTCCAGAAACTCCAAGCAATGATGCTGCACATCCTAAAAATCCTGCATCTGATGCATTCAAGCAACAGCAGATTAAAAAGAAGATTATTGATGAAGAATCTGAAAAAATCACAACAGATCCTAATAAACCAACATCAAGACTAATTGGTACTGATTCTCTTGTCAAAACATACAAGAAAGACACACCAGGTCAGAACCTAGATGAAGCATTCAATATTGCTTTTGCTGCTGGTATCGGTCAGACTTATACTGCAGCAGATTTAGGCATGAAAATGCAAGGTGGTTTTGCACTTCATCCTTCAGTTCTGGATGAGATTGAGGAAGATGTTGTTTCAGGTGACAAAGCACCAGTAGTTGTTCCTGCACATAAAGATGCTTATGGAAATGTCATTCCAGCAAAAACAGTAATGCGTAAACTAAATCGTAAGATCATCAAGAGCGGCAATGTCCACAATGGTGATACTGACCAACCAATTGGAGAACCCTAATAATGGATAAATTAATCGAAGCTATGAAGAGACTACTTGCTGATGTTTCAGCATATCGTATCAAGTCTCAGTACTATCACTGGAATGTCGAAGGTGAGAACTTTGTGCAGTATCACAGTCTATTTGAAGAACTATACACAACTGCAGATGAAAATGTAGATGATATTGCAGAACATATTCGTGCTCTTAATGCATATGCACCAGGTTCACTAAGCCGTTTCCTTTCACTCACAACCATTCAGGATGAAACAATCGTGCCTGAAGCTTGGGAAATGATTAATCGCATTTCTCAGGACAATCAGAAAGTTCATACCACACTTCTACAGTGCCATGTTCTGGCAGACGAATTTAATCAGTATGGTCTTGTGAATTTCCTAGAAGGCTTACTTGAAGTATACGAGAAGCAACAATGGAAGCTCAGAGCTACACTTAAACGCTAAGTTTTAATAAATAACTAATAATAAGATTTCTAGGAGAAGAAAATGAAGAATAATAGCTTTTTAACTAGCCTAAGCAAGGATCTCGTAAGAGACGTCCGTGATCTTATGGCTGGTAATTCATCAGTTGAAGCACCACTTGAAGAACTTGGTGAGGCAGCTAAGACATTAACCGCTAAACAGAAGAAGATTGACAAGAACCACAACGGTAAACTAGATGCAGACGATTTTCGTCGTCTTCGTGCTGAAGGTATTGATCGTGTAGTTATTCATTCACCATACACACCAGACATTCATGGTGGTCTTGCTGAAGTAACACATCGTGATCTTCGTACTGGTGTTGTTACAGTCATGTTTGAAAATATGTACTACAAGCTCAAGAAGGGTCAGTTCAAGGAACTTCCTGAAGAATTTGAACAGCTTGATGAACTTTCAAAGTCAACACTAGGTTCATATGTCAAGAAGGCAGCTAATTCAATGGCTCAGAGCCACGCTGAAGTTGAAAAGGCTCGTGCGGATCGTAATGCAGCTCATGCTATTGATCATGCAACTACAGGTACACCTTCTGATGTTCGTCAAAAGGTAAAAGATATTATCTCTAATGATGCATCAAAGCGTGAAAAGACACACTTTAAAGATGTAGTAAAGCGTTATACAGGAATTGGTAAAGCTACTGATAAGCTCACCAAGGAAGAAGTAGAAGAGCTTGATGAACTTTCAAAGGGTACATTAGCTTCATATGCAAAGAAGGCTGGTGGAACTGGTCTTAATAGCGCTGGCGCTCATGGTATGGACTATGGTGTAAAAATTGCCAACAAAGACTTCAGCAAAAAGTCTAGAGATGCATCAATCAAGAAAGCCGTAAACAGAGCTAAAGGTGTTGAAAGAGCAGTTGATCGTCTTGCCAAGGAAGAAGTAGAACTTACTCAGGAAGAACTTGATAATATTGAAGCGATTCTTGCGGATCTAGATGAAGAACGTCTAGACGAAATTGGTACTACATGGCAACCTACGTCAAAGAGGGTAAAGGCTGCAAGAGAAGCAGCGTATAGAAAAAAAATTGGTGAAGAAGAATACGCTAAAAGACAAAAGGCAAAAGCTGAAAAAAAGGCAGCATATAGCGCGGATCTTAAGAAAAAACGTGAAGAAAGATATAAGCAAGAACGTTTAGCTAAAAAGCAAGCTTCGGCAAATCCAGAACCTGAAAACCCAAAAAATAAATCATTCTTTAATACCATAAAGTCTAAATTGGGATTAGGTGAAGAAATTAATCATGAAGATTTGATCGAAGCTTTACTAGCAGATCTTGATGAAGGTCGTGGTCGCCCACCAAAGGAAGGTTCAGAAGCTTGGAAGCGCCGTCAGACACAGGCTGCAGATGATATTCCAGCTCTTGGTATTCAGCTCCGTAAAGCAGCTTCAATAAATAAGCCTGTAACATTTGCTAATGGTGAAACCAAACAGATTCACACTGGTCATATCAACCGCTTTAACGATCATATGGATGCTCGCAAAACCTCACAGGAAAAGGCAGACTTCCAGAAGACCGCTAACAAATCACATGCCGACTTCGTCAAAGCAGTTACTGCCGATATTCCACATCGTGCAAAAGACACTGGCGAAATTGTTAAATACGGTAAGTAATACTTTAATTTAGGAGAAGAACAATGCCACTTTGGGGTAATAAAGATCAATCTAATAACTCACCACTATTTACACCACTACAGGTGAATCTAACAACATCAGCAAATAATGCTAACACACTATTCATTAACCTAACTGTTGGTACGTTTAAAAACAATAACGTAGCAATGAAGGAAGCAGTTGGTGTATTTGGCATCAGTACAACTGAAATTGCAAATACAGTTTCTGGCGGTACAAAAGCTCAGCATGCTGGTTGGAATATGCGCACAGCATATACCGGTCCACTAACAGGTATTACTATTGTAGCACCAGGTAAGCTTTATACTAACGGTGACATCATTACAGTAAATCCAGGTGCAAGTGCTGTTTCTGCAAATGCTACTGCAATTATTGCTACTAACGGACTTGGTAATATTGTATCAACATCAATTACATCAGTCGGTGCCGGTTTTACTACCACATCAATATCTAATGCTTCTGTTACATTTGCTAATTCAACCGGTGGTGCATCACTCGGAAGTCTTGCTAATATTACTGCAACCGCTGGTGGTCGTGCAGGACGTGTTCAACTTGAAACACTTGTTGCATTAGGTTCACTAACTGGTGACTCTGACGGTACAATTTTCTGATTTGTGTAGGGTGGTTGTTAATTCAGCCACCCTATTTTTAAGTAGAATATAATATGAATTTAGATCATGTAAATGAGAATAATTTTTTACTATTTGCAGCTAAACATTATGATAATCCACAATGTCATAACACTGAAGAATTTTATGATGATCTAAAACGATTCAAGTATGTAAAACGATTATTCATTAAGTTTCTTGAGTATAATGAATTACGTGAACGATTAATACTAAATCATATTACTATTCTATATAACATATTCGGTGAAACTACTACTGAATTATTATTTTTTAAACTTGAAGGGTACCACGAACTATTAAAGCCATTTTTGGTTTTATTAAATCGAATGCCTGACAAGATATTCTGTAATGGTACAATGATATATAGCACAGATATAAAAATGAATCCAGATATTATTGAAGCACTAAGGAAAATTTAATGGCTCAAGCAAAAGACGATAAAGAATATGGTTATGAAGGTGCGATGGCTATGTCGCAGCTCAAGGGTATTATTGCTCATGCTAATCAGTTGCATGATCTGCTTGACCCAGATACTGATTTACCAGAATGGGTGCAGTCAAAGATAACTTTAGCATACGACTACATCCAGACCGCGGCAGATTATATGGCAACCGAACTAGATGAAGATACAGTTCCTACAAATAATGCAGGATCCGGAAATGTTCAAGGCATTGGGCAAGGTCCAAAGGGTGAGCCAGGAGTGTCACCAAGATACAAGAAAAAGAACAGTCCGGTTCTTCAACCAGTTGGTAAACGTAAATCTCTCTCTGATTTTGTTAAAGGTGACTAATGTTCGGTTTAGCTCTTCGTTTACTTGGTCTTGGTAAACTCATCAGACAATTTGTTTTCCAAAATTGGAAAGTGTTTATTGGTATAGCCCTTATAATTGGTGCCTATTATTATGTCAACCATGTAAAGCATGTTGCGTATCAATCCGGTCGTAATGATGTAGTTGCTGAAGTTAAAGCAGAGACCGAAAAAGAAAATAACCAAAATAGAATCTTTGAACAAAAACTTCAGACTATTGTAGATACATATGGTAAGACTGCAGTTCAGGAAGCTTCAAAACGAATTGGAAAAGAAACTATTCAGACTAATACTATTCAGACATTAGTTAAAGAGAAACCAATCTATACTGAGTGTAAAGTTGATCAATCAGTAACAGATGCACGTAATGCAATTAGAGAACTAGGACCAACACCATGAAAAAGTTAATCTTGCCATTTCTTTTGTTGTTGAGTGCTTGTGGTCATGATAATGCACATGTAGTTCCAGGTGTTAAACCAGTAGTAATTCCAGCACTTCCTGCTAATCTTTCTGTTAAAGCAAATAAACTCCCACCAATTACTGATAACACAATGGGCGGCAGAGAAGTTGTTGGCGCCGCTGATGATCAAGCATATAATGCGATAGCACATCAACTTAATAAAGTAATTGATCTATATGCTTGCGTACGAGACTCAATAAATAATAAGAAACCTACAGAGGATTGTTTAAAATGAAAACACTAGCTGACTTTGTTAGTGAAGCTGAGGATCAGGTAAGCCCTGAGGAAACTAAGAAGTCATTACTAGCTCTAATTTCATCAAACTTCTTTCGGTTTGCAAATTCCGATAAAACAGACACACGTTCTTTATTAATGCTTATTGCGGCTTTAGGTATTCTGAGCGCAGGTGACGACCTTCAATCCTTGAATATCGCCCGAAGATTAGCAACTGGTGCTTTATCTCGCGGTAATCTAAAACAAAAATAAGCGAGGACTTATGAGCATTACAAAAGAAATCATGAGTGATATTAACGGAAATCTCTCATCCAAACGACTAGTTACAGTTATCGCACTAATGCTTATTGTTGCCGGTTATGTAGCTAATCTTGTTTATGGCAAAGTTGTAGACCAAAATATGTTCAATTCCGTTATGTATATCGTGATCGCTGGGTTAGGCTTTACCGGCGCTGAACAATTTGCACCAGCGAGATCACAATGACTATTACAGGCAACGATTTACGAAAAATAGAAGAGAATGTTTCTTCACTTCAAAGAGACATGGCTCAGGTTGGTCAATTAGTAGATAGACTAGATGTTACTATTGAAAAATTAACCGAAGTTTCAACCACAGTATCACAGCTTCTTGCGGTTCAGGCAAACAGACTCGAAGTTCAAGAAAAAACAGCGGACAAAATCCAAGATTTAATTGAGCAGAGAAGAGTGGAAACCGATAAAGTAATTAAAGAATTATACGAGCATGTAGATGGAGTTGAAGTAGATCTTCAAAAAGAAATGAAAGACCACCAAGAAAAAATAATTAAAAAAATTGAAGAATTAAAAACTGAAGGTGCTACTCAACATATTCAGATCGGTGAACGCATGGTTAAACTTGAAAAGTGGATGTGGATCTTAACTGGTGGTGGTATGGTCCTCGGCTTTTTAGTAGACAAAGTGAATTTAGTTTCGTTATTTCATAACTAATTGATTTACATTATTTCCTAGTTGTATATAATGACTATAAGGTCAATAGTTGTATATGAATGGAAACTAATGAATTGGATTGATTT
>Ga0114964_10001427_pt1 | contig 17453 bp, 20 predicted proteins | sample C_131016_MF_Meta_FD_92638 | JGI IMG/M metagenome (GOLD analysis project Ga0114964, IMG submission 92638) | Freshwater microbial communities from Lake Croche, Canada to study carbon cycling - C_131016_MF_MetaG | ecosystem: Environmental > Aquatic > Freshwater > Lake | place: Lake Croche, Canada... | reverse complement strand
TTTAGGGTAATAGCCTCTGACTCTGAATTACCACTAGGGACTAGGTATTCCTTGACCAAGCAAGAGTTCTCCAGACACTGTATAGGTACTGGATTACCCGTACTTCGAATCCCAACTAACTAGTAATCGTTCCTGTATCTCTATGGATGTCACACCTTTCTACTACTTTGATAAGTGGAGAGGGGAAATATGCACCACAGTGAATGGAAAGAAGGCCTTCAGGCCTGGGGTTGGGTGGAAGTGGATGCACCGGGTTGGGTTCATCTTCCTTTGTTCAACTTTGCAAAAAGGGAGCAAGCTCTAAGGTGGCTTAGAGATGGTTGGGCTTTAGCCAAGATCCAGTACCACAATGGCATGTGGGAAGTCGTAAAGATTTACGATGATCCACCACAGCAAAGGGCAATTATCGATCCTTGGAAGAGACACAGCATCGAGAGTCGTGGAATCTGGCTCGAAGAAATAGCCCCTGAAGAACTAAAGGTAAAAGACGATATCTAAGTCTTAGCCAAAGAGTTCAGGAATAGTTGCAGAGTGAGTATTCTTTAGACCAGTTAGCTTCCAGGTAGCAACATCTTGAATCTCTAGTTCACCTGATTGATCTGTAACACCAATTCTTAGAACTGGGATGCCTCTAGCTTCACAAAGGCCAACGAACTTGACATCATCTTCTCTGCCAACTGAAACGATTATTCTTCCGGTTGATTCAGAGAACAGAGCTGCTGTTAGATCAACGTTGTCACGTTCAGTGATTTCGTTCAGCCAGAATCTTGCTCCCATACCGAATCGAAGTGAGCTCTCAACTACTGCTTGAGCTAGTCCACCTTCGGATAAGTCATGAGCAGATGCAACTAAACCTTGAAGAGATGCGCCGTGAAGTAATTCAGCTAATGCTTTTTCTTCACTTAGGTTTACTACCGGCGGTTTACCACCTAGGTGGCTGTGTAATACTTCAGACCACACAGAACCATCTAGTTCATCTCTAGTTGTTCCTAGAAGGTAAATGTTGTTTCCTTGATCTTGCCAACCTGAAGGAACTCTTCTTGCAACATCATCGATAACACCAAGAACACCAACAACTGGTGTTGGGTGAATTGCAACATCACCGGTTTGGTTATAGAAGGAGACGTTACCTCCGGTAACAGGTATCCCTAGTTCTAAACAACCATCGGCAAGACCTGCTGTTGCTTGTTTGAATTGCCACATTACTTCTGGGTTCTCAGGTGAACCAAAGTTCAGACAGTTGGTAACAGCCAAAGGAACAGCACCTGACGCAGCTACGTTTCTATAGGCTTCTGCTAGAGCAAGCTTTGCCCCGTTGTATGGATCTAACTGGCAGTATCTGCCATTAGCATCTGTTGAGATTGCAACACCAAGACCTGTATCTTCTGAGACTCTAACCATTCCTGAATCATCTGGCATAGCAAGAGCAGTGTTACCACCAACGTAGTGGTCATACTGATCTGTAATCCAGCTCTTAGACGCCTGGTTAGGTGAAGAGATAATCTGAACTAGTTGTTCTGCTAATTCTGATGCTGTTGTTGCTCGCTTCAGTCCTCTGTTGTTTACTGAGTCTTTGTTGAGGTTATCTATCCAAACCGGGTAAGCGACTGGTCTTTCATAGACAGGTCCATCGTGAGCAACTGATCTAGGCGGAACGTTAACAATCTCTTCTTTACCCCAGTTGATGTATAGGCGTGGTTCTTTGATTACTTCACCTAGAACACTGAATTCAACTTCATGCTTTTCAACGATTGCTATGAAAGCCTTTAGATCTTTCTTAGGAACGATAGCCATCATTCGCTCCTGAGATTCACTCATCAGAATCTCTTCTGGTGTAAGGGACTCATCTCTAAGTAGCACGTTCTTTAGTTGAACTTCCATACCCGCTTGACCATTAGAGGCGAGTTCACTTGTTGCACAAGACAACCCTGCACCACCAAGGTCTTGAATACCAGCAACTACTTGAGCTGCATAGAGTTCAAGGCAGCATTCAATTAGAACCTTCTCAGCAAAGGGATCTCCAACTTGAACAGCAGGTCTTCTTGAAGGACCATCAGCATCAAATGTTTCAGATGCTAGAACAGAAACTCCACCGATACCATCAGCACCAGTTCTTGCACCAAAGAGGATAACAAGATCTCCCGGGTTTGATGCTTTCGCTAGTTTCAGATCCTCGTGACGTAGAGCACCAACAGATAGAGCATTCACCAAAGGGTTACCTTGATAAACCTTGTCGAATACTGTTTCTCCACCAATGTTTGGTAGTCCAAGACAGTTACCGTAGAAGCTAATACCTGAGACAACACCGTTCACAACTCTTGCTGTGTCAGGGTGTGAGACTGCACCGAATCTAAGCTGATCCATAACTGCAATAGGTCTTGCACCCATGGTCAAGATGTCTCTAACAATTCCACCAACACCGGTAGCAGCACCTTGGAAAGGTTCGATGTAGCTTGGGTGGTTGTGTGACTCAACTTTGAAAGTAACTGCCCAACCTTCACCAATGTCCACTACACCTGCGTTTTCACCCATACCAACCATCAGGTGCTTAGTCATTTCAGGTGTTACCTTTTCACCGAACTGACGTAGATAAATCTTTGAACTCTTATATGAACAGTGTTCAGACCACATCACTGAATACATTGCTAGTTCAGCACTGGTTGGTCTTCTTCCAAGAATTACTTTGATGCGGTCATACTCTTCTTGTTTTAGTCCGAGCTCTTTCCAAGGTTGCACCTTGTCAGGAGTCTTCTTTGCATTCTTAGTGGTGTCTACTGTTGCGATAGCCATTATGAGTTCACCACTTGCTTCAAAACAGATGTGAAGAAAGTAAGACCATCAACACCACTTCGCATAGCAACAGAGGTGTCAGGGCCAAAACCAGGTTCAACAGCATGCTCAGGGTGCGGCATCAAACCAACAACGTTGCCTCGTTCATTACGAAGACCAGCAATGTTGTTGATAGAACCGTTAGGGTTCACTTCGCTATAACGGAAAGCAATAAGACCTTCGCCTTCAAGACGTTTAAGTGTTTCTTGATCAGCGATGTATCCACCTTCACCGTTTTTTAGTGGAATGGTAATTTCTTGACCTAGTTCAAAACCATTGGTCCATGCAGTGTCAACATTCTCAACAATAAGTTTCTGATCACGACAGATGAAGTGCTGGTGTTCATTCCTAATCAGACCACCAGGAAGGAGGTGAGATTCGACTAGAACTTGGAAACCATTACAAATGCCTAGTACAGGCATTCCACCGTTGGCTGCATCGATGATGCTTTGCATCACAGGTGCCTGAGCTGCAATAGCTCCACAACGTAGGTAGTCACCAAAGCTAAAACCACCCGGTAAGACAACCGCATCTACTGAATGCAAGTTGGTATCTGCATGCCAGAGGCTTACAGCTTCGCCACCAGCTAATCGAACGGCTCTTGCAGCATCACGGTCATCAAGTGTGCCAGGGAAAGTAACAACACCTATCTTCATGGAGATTAGTTCTCCACAGTGACGTTGATGACGTCTTCAATAACACCGTTAGATAGGAAGTCAGCAGCTATCTGCTTAGCAGCTTCAATATCTGCCTCAGTTAAGGTAGTTGCATAGTGAAGTTCAATGCGCTTACCGATACGAACGTTAGCTATCTCTTTGTGCCCTTTGCGCTGCAAAGCGTTAGCAACAGCTTTACCAGCTGGATCTAGTAGGTCTGCCTTAGGCATGACTTCAACGATGATTTTTGGCACAGATACGCTCCCGTAGGTCGGTGGGGCTCAAGTAATTTGTCCGCCGGCGTCACCTTTGGCGGGTGCGAACACCTCTAGTTTATCGGGCTAGCAGGCTAATCAATTGAGCATACTTAGCACTGGTTTGCTCAACTATCTCTGCGGGTAAAGCTGAAGGGTTGGCGCTTCCTGTCGGGTCCCAATTGGCTGCTAACCAGTTACGAACTATCTGCTTATCGAAACTATCTTTACGATCTCCAGAATTCCAGGCGGCCGTAGACCAATACCTACTTGAATCAGGGGTAAGCACTTCATCACCTAGGGTGATTTCACCATTGGCTGGGTTGATACCGAATTCAAACTTAGTATCAGCCAAGATAAGGCCAACCTGTTCAGCTAAAGCACTGGCTTTATTGAAGATGTTAAGGCTGAGGGCTTTCAAGGCTTCAGCATGCTCCTGACCGATGATCTCAACGACCTTGTCAAATGTGATGTTCTCATCTTTATCCCCTAGTTCTGCTTTGAATGCAGGAGTGAAGATAGGTTCGGGTAACTTATCTCCGAAGTTCAAACCTTGAGGCAACTCATTCCCACAAATCTCACCGGTTGCTACATAGTCCTTGTAACCAGAACCTGAGATGTATCCACGAACAACACATTCAATAGGGAACATCTCTAGCTTCTTACAAACCATAGCCCTGCCTAAAACTTCTTGAGGAACAGGTACCTCATTGGAGATGTGATTAGGGACATCAAGCTTGTCAAACCACCAGTAGGTGAGTGTGGTTAGGTATTCACCTTTGTTAGGAATCTCTGGTTCAAGGATTCGATCAAAAGCGCTAACTCGATCACTTGCAACAACAAGTATTAGATGAGATAGCGAAGTATCATCTGATTCGTATAGGTCTCTTACCTTGCCACTATAAACATGGTGCCAACCAGAGATTACTTTAGTCATCTTTACCCTCATCAACTTTGAGAGCAATATCAGTTCTGTAATGAGAACCTACAAGTTTGATGTTCTCAATAACTTTGTATGCATGCTTACGAGCCTTGTGAAAAGTCTTCGCCATTGCAACAACACTGAGCACTCTGCCACCAGTTGCATAGAGTTTTCCATCTACCTGTAATTTGGTTGCAGCATGAGCTATCTCAACGTGGTCATCTTCTTCAGCTAGACCTGTTATCTCTCGATCAGGAGCTGCTGTTACTGGGTAACCTTCACTAGCTAACACAACTGTGATTGCAACATCTTTACTGAACTCAGGTTCAAGAGTCGAAGCAAGCTGTCCAGTGGCTGACTTGTGTAATAAACCAGAGAGCGGAGTTAGCAATCGTCTCAAGACAACCTGTGTTTCAGGATCACCAAAGCGAGCATTGAATTCGATAACTCGAATTCCATTCTTAGTTACGATAAGTCCGCAATACAACAACCCAACAAAAGGAGTTCCTAGTTTTGCTAATTCTCTAATAGTTGGCAGAGCAACTCTTTCTTGAACCTCTGCAACAAAACCATGAGGCAACCAAGGAAGTGGAGAGTATGCACCCATACCTCCGGTGTTAGGCCCTTCATCATTGTCGTAAGCTCTCTTGAAATCTTGCGCTGGAGATAAAGGTAGAACAGTAGCCCCATCACTTAGGAAGAAAAGAGAAACTTCTTCACCTTCTAAAAACTCTTCAACCAGTATTTGCATGCCTTGGTCTAAGAAAGTGTGAGCATGAGCTAGAGCTGCCTGCTTATCGCTGGTAACGGTCACACCTTTACCAGCAGCAAGGCCATCAGCCTTGACGACATAAGGAGTGCCAAAGGCATCGAGGGCTGATTCAACTTCTTCAATAGTTGAGCACTCTCTTGCCATGCCAGTAGGGACATCGGCTGCTGCCATTACCTCTTTGGCAAAAGACTTGGAACCTTCAAGAGCTGCAGCTGCTTTAGAGGGGCCAAAGACTGGAATGTCTGAAGCTCTGAGGGCATCGCTGACACCGGCCACCAGTGGTGCCTCTGGGCCGATTATTACTAGATCTGTTGAGTGTTCTTTAGCCCAGTTAGTTACTTCTGTTGGGTCATTAGGGTTTAAGGAAACACAGGTAACCTCTTGGCTGATGCCGCCGTTACCTGGAGCACAGTTGATGTTCTCAGGTGCTGTTCCAGTTCTTATTAGAGCTTTGATGATCGCGTGTTCGCGAGCACCTGCACCTAAAACCAAGATTTTCATTACTGCAAGTTTATCGAGATTGGGGTAAGCCCCGATGCCTGAGGCACCGGGGCTTACTTGGTTCTTACCTGATCTTGATGATGGCTTCGATAATCGCAATGAGAATCTTCACCAACGTCAGAACCAGAACAACGATATGAGTCTTGCTCATCTGTTGTCCTCCCGTAGGGCATGGACCAAAGGAAGGGCCGAACCGGAAGGTGTAAAACTATTCCAAAATCGAATAGTTTTACTTATACTCTTAATCACAAGTGGATTCGGAGGTTTCTTCCGATTCGACCCTCGTCAAGAGGTTCAAATAAAGCCCCCGGTTCGTGCCGGGGGCTTTATTTCATCTCTGGCTAAACCAACCATGCGTTTTAGTCGAGCAGATGTATTTTTACAGTTCCAGCAAATACATTCTCAAGTTATATACAGGCTTGATTACTCTGCAGTTATTACATCTCGTTTAGTAATCGAGAGGTAAACAACTAGCGCAACTATTAGACCTAGGAAGACTAGAGTGACGTTTTGTGCACCGAGTCCCAGGGCATCGGGTGCCTCATCTTTACTAAGCGAAAGGTAATCCCCAAAGCTTGCACCTAGTGGTCTGGTGAGAATGTATATGGTCCAAAAGCCAAACACCTGACCAAGTACTTTGATACGCCAGAGTCCTGCAATAACGGCGATGACGGCTAAGAAAATGAAAGTTGATTCAAGTAAAGGGAATCCAAGATCGTCAAGAAAGATATCTCCAGCAGCAGTTCCCATAGCAAATGTTGCTAGCACTGCTACCCAGTAATAACCTTCACGCTTGCGAGTGTTAATAGTTTTGATGGAAAGAGTTTTTTCTTGAGCCCACCAAATTGCAAATACTGCAATCAAAACTACTCCGAACAAAATAGTTAGCTGCCAGTTCTGCCAACCAAAGTTGGTATGCATGTTGTCGGTAATCAGGGTTCCAACAGTGCTAACTGCAACAATTGTTGCCCAGTAGACACTAGGTACGTACTTAGTCAGAAGAAGCTGTGCGGCGAGTAGAACGGCTAGGACAGATGTCATCACGATGATTGTGCCGTTATCGCCTAAACCTAGAGTGGAGTTCAGGTAGTCAGCTAATGTCTCACCAACTGTCGTGCTGAGGATCTTGATGATCCAAAAGAACAGAGTGATCGCAGGTACTTTTACCAAAAGAGTCTTTATGTTTGTCATGGCTAAATACAACTATCGAATTCTGTGAAATGGCTGACCGTGTCGCAGGTAACCTATTTACATGGCCAGAAGACGTATCTCTCACATAGAGGGTATAAATGCAGTGAATGCAGTTATAGCTTCTGGAAAGACTTTGGCTGAGTCAGATGCTTTATTCATTACAGCAGTGCGTTACCTCTTAGAGGAGTTAGCTGAAGTCGCTCCTGGTAATTCAGTCGAGGTTAGAGTGCCACCGCTGGGTGCAACGCAATGTATTGAAGGTCCTAGGCATACCAGAGGGACACCTGCAAATGTGGTTGAGATTAGCCCTAGGGTTTGGTTTGATCTGGCTGTTGGTTACATCAAGTGGGAGGCAGCGTTAGCTGACCACAAGGTCAGCGCAAGTGGGGTTAGAGCATCTCTAGCCGAAGTTTTACCGTTAGCGTTAAAGCATGTCCAAAGATAAAACCGAGACGGTAGCTATCCGTCGAGCACCTAAATTCATTCCCTTTATGCTTACCGGGATTGGCGTTGGGGCGGTAGTTGCGATCATCCTCTCTTTGACTATTACAGGCTCTGATGGCAAGACTGCAGGCTTTATAACTCAGCTCTTGGTCTATTGCTTAGGGCTAGGTGCTGGTGCTGGAATAGCCCTGGCAGCCATACTTGATGGCCTGACAACAAAGAGCACAAAGACTGCACAGGCTAATAAAGTAAGCAGCAAATAGAGCACTAAACTTGTGATGTAGCGCCGAAGATTTGGCGACAAAGACGTCTAAACCTTTAGGTAATACAGCCCACCGCAACCGCCCACTAATAGAGACGGACCCTGCCCTTGCTTCGTGGCGATGGACTACTGAATCATGATTTGCTCCCTGATGAGAAGGGACCGCAAGATCAATGTGGCGTATTTGGTGTGTGGGCACCTGGGGAAGAAGTAGCTAAGCTCACTTACTTTGGTCTTTACTCGTTGCAACACCGTGGACAAGAATCCGCTGGTATCGCTACCTCTGATGGCAAGAAGATTCTTGTATATAAAGACATGGGTCTTGTCTCACAGGTGTTCTCTGAATCTTCTCTTGAATCCCTTGTTGGACACATTGCCGTAGGTCACACCAGATACTCAACGACCGGATCTTCTTCTTGGCGTAATGCTCAACCAACTCTTGGAAGAACATCTTCAGGAACTGTGGCTCTTGGTCACAACGGAAACCTAATCAACACAACTGAACTTTTAGAGATGTTGAAACTTAAATATCCAGATCAAGCTGAGAATGAAATAACCGGTGGTAACACTACCGACACAGCTGTTCTAACTGCATTACTTGCAGGAGATATGGATCACACGCTTGAAGCAACTGCACTAGAGCTTCTCCCTAAAGTCAAAGGCGCATACTGCCTTGTCTTCATGGATGAAACTACTTTGTATGCAGCTAGAGATCCACAGGGTGTTAGACCGCTAGTTCTTGGAAGATTAGAACGTGGTTGGGTTGTTGCCTCTGAAACTGCAGCATTAGATATTGTTGGTGCTAGTTATGTTAGAGAAGTTGAACCAGGTGAACTAATCGCTATTGATGAGCATGGATTGCGGTCAACTAGATTTGCTGAAACTAAACGTGCTGGTTGTGTCTTTGAATATGTTTATCTAGCCAGACCAGATACAACTATCAACGGCAGAGTTGTCTATGATGCAAGAGTTGAGATGGGTAGAACTCTTGCTAAAGAGTATCCAGTTGAAGCAGACATGGTTATTCCGACTCCTGAATCAGGAACTCCTGCTGCTATTGGTTATAGCCAAGAATCAGGTATTCCTTTTGGACATGGGCTAGTCAAGAACGCTTATGTTGGAAGAACATTTATTCAGCCATCACAAACCATTAGACAGCGTGGTATTCGACTGAAGCTGAATCCTCTAAAAGAACAAATCAGAGGTAAGCGCATCATCGTTGTTGATGACTCAATCGTTAGAGGTAACACTCAAAGAGCGCTGGTTGCAATGCTTAGAGAATCAGGCGCTGCTGAGATCCACGTCAGAATCTCATCACCGCCGATTACCTGGCCTTGTTTCTATGGCATTGACTTTGCTACCCGTGCAGAACTTATTGCAACAGGCATTGGCGTTGATGAAGTTAGACAATCTATTGGTGCTGATTCTCTTGGTTACCTATCTAAAGACGGCATGGTTGCTGCAACTAACCAAGAAGAGAAGCAGCTCTGCACAGCTTGCTTCACAGGTGTGTATCCAATTGAATTACCAGCTGAAGACAGACTAGGTAAGAACCTGTTAGAGCGCTCGGATAAAGAGATTCCACTCCAGGTCGAAGTGAAAGCTTCTAATGACTAACGATGCTTACGCTCAATCAGGTGTTGATACTGAAGCTGGAGATCTAGCAGTTGAGTTGATGAAGAAATCCATCAAGGGAACCTTGAACGAAAAGGTTGTTGGTGGCTTCGGTGGCTTTGCTGGAATGTTTGATGTTTCATTTCTAAAGAGTTTCGATAGACCATTACTTGCAACATCTACTGATGGTGTTGGCACCAAGGTTGCTATTGCTCAGGCCATCGATAAACACGACACCATCGGACAAGATTTAGTCGGCATGGTCGTTGACGACATCGTTGTTGTTGGCGCTAAGAGCATGTTCATGACTGATTACATAGCCACCGGCAAAGTAGTGCCTGAACGTATCGCAGACATTGTTTCAGGTATCGCTAAAGCTTGTTCTGAAGTTGGCGTAGCTCTTATCGGCGGAGAAACAGCAGAGCACCCAGGCTTACTTAAAGCAGATGAGTATGACGTTGCAGGAGCAGCTGTTGGTGCTGTTGAATACAGCAAACTACTAGGACCAAACAAAGTTCAGGTTGGCGATGTTGTTCTAGGGCTTGAATCAAGCGGATTACATTCCAATGGCTATTCACTAGTGAGAAAAATCATTGCTGACAGCAAACTTGATTACAACAAAACTGTTCAAGAGTTCGGCAACCTATCGCTAGGCGAGGTTCTTCTTGAGCCAACACGCTTATACACAGGAATCCTAAATACACTTCTTGAAAGTGAACTTGGTGCATCAGTCAAAGCTATGAGTCACATCACCGGGGGTGGAATTGCAGCAAACCTCGCTCGAGTCTTACCTAAGAACACAACGCTTGATGTCGATAGAAGCACTTGGCGACCACTAGATGTTTTCCAAGTACTCACCTCTTGGGCAAACCTCGATCTAACTCAGGTTGAATCAACTTGGAACCTAGGTCTTGGTTTCGCAGTTATTGTCAAAGCTGATAAAGCGCAAGAAATACAACAACACCTAATCAATGCAGGAGTAAACACCTGGCACCTAGGAAAAGTCCAATCAACCGATGGCAGCCTAGAAGGCTACATCCAAGGCGCTAAAGGCGTTGATGGTGGAGCTGTGAGACTTGTTGGGCAGTTCAAGAAATAGCTAGAGATTCCTGAATGGATTCTTAACCTTTACAAGTTGTGAAGGTGCACGACGAACTTTTGCACCATTTTCGAAAACCATGAATTTTACATAAGGCGTTCTTTTACCTATTGGCCCCTCAAGGCTGTAATCAATAACCTCGCCTAGCAGGTTGTCTCTCGAAGCGCGTACCCAAGACCCAAGGGGGAACTTCTCAGAAATCTCTGAAAAGTCAAACTCCGACTTCTTTTGAATCTTTTTTGCTTCTGCCTTTGTCTCAGCGCTTGGTGCAGGAAGCTTCTTAAGAATCGCATCTGCTTCTTTAGAGACGAGGTTTCCAACTTCCAAGTAAAGGTTTGCGACCAGCGACCTTAACGAATCGGAAGGAGGAGTCACACCGTATCTTCGCGCTCGTGACTGTAATTTGTGCTTCAACTGAGAAGCGTTAGGGACACTGTATTTGTCGAGAAATTCTTCGAGACTAAGTGATCTCTTGGATCTGTTGCAGTCTTTGCAAGCCGGGACTAAATTTCCATACATGTGTTGTCCCAGAGATTTTTGATTCATGGGAATGACGTGGTCTACTTCCATTTTGTCAGACACATTTATGTTGCAGTAGGCGCATTTGTTGTTGAAGTCAATAGCCAAACGCTGCTTGAGTTTCTTGCCTCTTAGCTCACCTGGAGGCGTACCTAAAACGGCTAAATCGTGGTTTTCTCCTGTAAGAGTGAGCAAAGCCCTCACTGCCGCATTACTGGCGTCACCTTTGTGTACCATTTTTGAATCTCCTAGTCTCCACTAAATTGTTCCCATTCTATACAGCCGATTTCTAAAACGTCCCAGATAAGAGGCTCTGCGCTGGCAGACTTACACGAGTAATCAACCAATAGGAGATCTATCGTGTCAGATGTTAAACAAACCCCGGTGGCAACACCAGCTATGAAGTTCATGGCCCCAGTTATTCAGATCTCAGTTATGGTGACTGTGATTGTTAGCGTGATTCTCACAATATTTGCTTGGCCAGTTGCAACTGCAACTCCTAAGAATGTTCCGCTAGGAATTACAGCAGTTCAGCCCAGTTTGGTTCAAGGCGTAAAGGCGCAGTTCGAAAAAGAGCAACCAGGTGCTTTCAACTTTGTTGAGTATAAAGATGTGGCGGCAGCTAAGGTTGCGATTGCTAAACGTGAAGTTTATGGAGCTCTAGTGCTGACTCAAACTCCACAGATGCTAGTTGCTTCTGGAGCTTCTCCAGCTATGGCTCAGTTGCTAACTTCAGTAAGCGTTCAACTAGGAGCACAGCTAACCGCAGCTAACGGTATTCAAGTTATTAACTTTGCGGTTGAAGATGTTGCACCACTAGGAACTAAAGACCCTAGAGGTTTAGGTCTTAACGCTGGTTCATTACCTTTGATCATCGCGGGTATCGTGGTGGGTCTTCTAGGTTCGATGAGACTACGCAAGACAGGGCAACGCTTTGCAGTTGCAGGTATTGCTGGAACTCTTGCTGCTTTCTCTATAGTCGCAATTTTGAACCTATGGTTAGGTTCTTTACTTGGTAACTACCTACTTGAAGTATTAGTAGTTGCTGTTGGCATTGCAGCTGTTTCACTAACTGTTATGGGTGCTGCCGCTCTAGTTGGAAGAGCTGGATTACTATCTGTCATCGGTTTGTTCTTTATTATCGGTAACCCTATTAGCGCTGTTGGCCTACCTCAGGAGCTCTACCCAACAGGCCTTGGTGTCTTTGGCCAGTATCTGCCGCTTGGTGCTGAAGTGAACCTACTGCGTCGGATTAGCTACTTCCCAGAAGCCAGCACTGTAACGCAGTGGGCTGTAATGGGAGCTTGGTTAGCAGTTGGTGTATTGCTAGTAGTGCTAGCTGGTTTGCGTAAGCCTAAGACTGCTTAGTTAGACAGCGGGGCATTGATGGCAAGCCCACTCTGAGAATCCTTCGATAGAGACTGATATGAGAAGTTGACAAATTGGATATTGCCTATGATCACTTCTTGGTTTCTTGCCTAGCTCATTCGGTAATTCGAAATTAAACAAGAGGCTAGCTTTTCTGGACCAGTTTGGTCATTTCCATCCCCAGCTAGGTGGCCGTCGGCCAAGTTTGCTGTTAACAGCTACTATCGATGGCCCTGAACGTGAGTTCCAGAATTTCTCTTGGTTAGACATTGAGTGGATGGTGCGGATGAGTTGGAAAAAATCCTCGACAGGAGAATTTGAGTATAAATCCGTAAGTACCTGCCAGACATCATCAAACTCTGCGCACGAGCTGAACTGAGGGAGGGCTTCCCAAGTTGTTTCCAGATCCGCTTCAAATACTTCCCACTTATATTTCAGAACTCTTCCGCCAGCGTCCCTCAAGGACCAAACATCGGGGGCTATCATTCCGTGAAATAGCATCCGCTCAACTTGGAACTCGAATAAACGTTGATAGTCAGAAAGAAATTTTGCAACAGCTGGCTCACGCCCTTCAGTGAGGTAATCATGAAGGTCTTGTTCTTTGGAAAAATCAAGATGCCCCGACTTTAAGGGGAAGAGTGCCTTTGCAAAGTACATTATCACTTTGTAGTGGAAGTATTGAGTGAAGCCGAAGGATTCAGACAGGAGTTCCGTAAAGTTATCCGTATAAGAAATAACGTCCTCTGCTCTACGGTAGACCTGCGGATGGTTAGAATTTCGATTTAGGGGTACATTGCACTCTCGGCATAACTTGCTAGGAATCGGTGCCATAAAATACTGCCTACCGCATTGGTGGCACCACTGTCTGAAGTTAATTCGTTCGTTCGACACGCGAAAATTTGGGTTAGGTTAAGTTTTCGGAGCCGCTGTCGGGATTCTCGGCAGCGGTTTCGCTTTCATCATCCTGATGAAGATCTGCCCACTTGTCTTCGTAGTCAGGCTCATCGGTTGGAGTAGCGGAGGCTAGTTCTGCCTGTAGGGCAGTCAGGTCGGTGTTAGGGCTGAAGTATTTCAGCTCGCGAGCAACCTTAGTGTTTTTCGCTTTTTGACGGCCACGCCCCATGGCGAGACCCCCTTTTTGAACTAGGCCAAGTCTTTAGACTCGGGAATCAACAAATCTGCCTCGAGTTTATCAGGCGTTAACCTAACAGCAAGCCTATATAGGCTGCTGTGGAAGAAAGTATCAGGGTTAGCACTGTATAGAAGGCTGGAGCAGCCTTTCTGCCACTAGCAACCATCTGAACTACCGCCCCGGCCCATGAGGAGAAGGTGGATAAACCACCCGCTAAACCAACCACCAGGATGGCGACCCAGGTGTCATTGGAACCAAAGCGAATGGCAGCAAAACCTGCAATAAATGAAGCTACCGCGTTAGCAGTCAAGATCCCCCAGGGGATAATTCCAGACCATTTACTAATAGCGAATCTCAGGATAGAGCCTAAGCCACCTGCTAAAGCGATACCTAGTAAAACAACTGGGTTGAAGACTTCACCGGCATTCATTTCTTTTTACCCCCAAATGTTGCACCAGCAGCAAAGCCGATAAAACCAAAACCAAACATCACAGCTGCTGCTGGCATGGCTAGTAGTGGAGGGTAGTTATAAAGAAATAGGGCGATACCTGACATGGTGGTGAATCCACCACAGAAACCAGCTGACCAGAAAGATTTCTGTTCTTCGGATGCAAAGCGTTTGTTGGTTGTGGTGTATCCAAGCAAGGTAGCTCCAACAACATTGACCAGTAAAAGTGAAAGTGAGCCGGCAAGAGAAGCGCCAAGGGTCAGCTCTAGTGATCCACCAACTAGATAACGCAGCAGCGCACCTAAGGCACCACCTAAGAAAACTAAAAGAAAGTCTTTAGGGGCGAATCTAGTCATTTTCGCTAGGGTCCAAGATGTCATCAGGAGTGGCATCTTTCTTAGCTACCATCTTGATGACTTTGTTCTTGCCACCTTCGTGTCTACGCATCGCGCTCTTACCTCTAAGAATTTCACCACGACGCATGTCTCCCGGTAGTGGTGCTCTTGAGAAAAGATCAATCTTGTCTGCAGATTCTAATCTCCAAGGAACAAGCACAATCATGGCTCCGCGAACATACATCAGCTGCTTACGAATACGGTTGGCACGGTGGTTGTGGAAGATGTGCTCCCACCAGTGACCAACAACATATTTAGGAATGTAAATAGCCATACGCTTCTCAGGATGTTGAGCACGGTATTCAGTTAGGTATTCGCTCAGTGGAGCACCAAAGTCTCTAAACGGTGAAGGAATGATTCGAAGTGGAATTTGAATTCCGTATGCGATCCAATCCTTTTCGAATTGAGCAGAGGTTTCCGGATCAACTCCGATGTGCACTACTTCTAGAAGATCGTGCTTACTCGATAGTGCATAGTCCAAAGCTTTTAGCTGCGGAGCAGTTAGTTTATCCATCAGCACGATTGCGTAGTCACCCTTGCTACCGAAAACTATTTCAGGCTTTAGCTGAATCTCTATTTCAACTTCGGCGTAATACTTCTTAGTTTCATACATCAAGATCCAAAGCGCAGGCATGATGATGAATACCAACCAAGCGCCGTGGGTGAACTTGGTTAGGGTAACAATAATCAAAACTGATGAAGTCAGTAGTGCTCCAAAGCCATTGATGGCAAGGCCACCGTATGCCTCTTTGCGAGCGATGGTGTTCTCTCGCATACCTCGACGCCAGTGTCTAATCATTCCTATTTGGCCTACGGTGAAGGAGGTGAAAACACCGATGATGTATAGCTGGATAAGGCCAGTTACAGATGCTTGATAGACGAAGATCAGTCCGCCGGCGGCTGCAGCCAGGGAGAGCATGCCGTTTGAGTAAACCAAACGGTCTCCTCTGGTTTGCAGCATCTTCGGGGCAAAACCATCTTTAGATAGGACAGAGGAAAGCAATGGGAAACCATTGAAAGCAGTGTTAGCAGCCAAGAGCAAGACAGCGGCTGTTGCAGCTTGAAGGATAAAGAACAGCAACGAACCACTACCGAATACAGCGACACCTATTTGAGCCATCAGGGATAGCTGTGGGTTGGCTAGGAACTGAGCTAATTGAGCTGGATCAGATAGTTGAGCGCCGGACTCAAGGTATTTGACTCCTGAGGTTAGCGCTAGCCAGGTTGTTCCTAGGAACATTAGAACAGCAGTTGCTCCCATCACGCTCATGGTGATATTCGCGTTACGGATCTTAGGCTCACGGAAAGCAGGAACACCGTTGGCGATAGCTTCAATACCGGTAAGAGCAGAACAACCAGAAGCGAAAGCACGAAGTAGTAATAACACAACTGCAACCTGAGCAGGGTTATCTAAGAATTCTGCACCAGCGGTAACGTGGTAACCACTCGAGGTGGTGCCCAAACTTTCACCAAGCACGAAGACCTTGTATAGACCAGACCCGATCATGATAAAAACTGTTGCAATGAAAACGTAGGTAGGTATAGCGAATGAAACTCCGGACTCACGAATACCACGAAGGTTAATAGCAAAGATTAGAAGCAGGAAACCAATTGCTATTTCAACACGGTAATCAGCTATCTGTGGGAAAGCAGAAATTAAGTTATCTGTTCCAGATGAAATCGATACGGCAACAGTCATTACATAGTCAAGTAGTAGTGCTGATGCAACAACAAGTGATGCACCTCGGCCAAGATTCTTTTTAGCAACTTCATAGTCACCACCACCGGAAGGGTAAGCCTGAATAACTTTGCGGTAGGAAAGAACGATAACGATAAGCAGTAAGGCAACCATTCCCGCAATAGCAGGAGCGAAGGTGAGGAAAGAAATACCACCGAGGGTCAAGATCATCAAAAGCTCTTGAGGACCGTAAGCCACTGAAGATAACGGGTCGCTGGCAAAGATAGGTAATGCGATTGTCTTAGGCAGTAATTCGCCTTCGAGCTTCTCGTTACGTAGCGCTCGACCTAAGAAGATACGGCGGTAAAGGTGGGTACCTTTAGCTGACTTCTTGTCGTGTTCGTGTCTTTGCTCTGGCATAACTAATAACCTACTTCTTTGCTTTCTCGCCATGTTGGTGCTGGGACAGTCTAAATGTTGCAATAAATCCAAGAGCAAGGAAGATAGCTGCTGCTAACGCAGAGAACTTAGTGCCATCTGTGAAAGCATCCTTGGCGGCTTGGATCACTGAATCTGGAACATGGTTCGCTGCCATTCCTTGGATAGAGCCACCAGCAGATTCAACAACTGAGGTGGTTAGGCCATCAGCGATGCCCTTAGGTGTTCCAAGGGCTGCTAACTTGTCCTGAATGTTGGACTGCAACTGAGTAAACAGAACTGTCCCTAGAACAGCGATACCGAGAGCTGAACCAATCTGGCGCACTGTGCTCTGTGAGCCTGAAGCCTGACCAATCTTGTCCATGGAAACATCAACCATGATCACACCGGTTAGCTGAGCGGTAGCCAAACCAATACCTAGACCGTAAATGAATAGGCAAGGAGCGATAGGCCCCCAACCAACCTGATCATTGGCAAATAGTGCAACACCAATGACACCGACAAGTTCCAGGCCAACACCAATACGCACTGCCATAGCTGGAGCCAGCTTGCCGCTGAGGGCACCACCAACACCAGATGCTACGAATGCACCACCGGCTAGCCAGAGAAGCACGAGACCAGAGTCAACAGGAGATAGCCCTAGAACGTTTTGTAACCAAAGTGGGATAGCAAAAAGAATTCCGAACTCACCCATAGAGATAATCAAGGCAGCAAGTGAACCATTTCTAAATGAAGTGACTTTGAAGAGGTTTAGATCAAGGAGTACTGGCTTGTGAGCGTGCTCTCTTGCTCTTTCCCAGAAGTAAAACAGAACCCCGAAGACAACAGATAAACCAAGAGCAACAGGAATAACTGAGATACCTGGATTTCCCCATGACCAACCACCAATGTTGAAGTCCTTGTTCACACTCCACCATCCGTAGTTACGACC
>Ga0114964_10001426_pt1 | contig 17454 bp, 15 predicted proteins | sample C_131016_MF_Meta_FD_92638 | JGI IMG/M metagenome (GOLD analysis project Ga0114964, IMG submission 92638) | Freshwater microbial communities from Lake Croche, Canada to study carbon cycling - C_131016_MF_MetaG | ecosystem: Environmental > Aquatic > Freshwater > Lake | place: Lake Croche, Canada... | reverse complement strand
TACAGAAGCACTATTGATCGCAGGTAATGGGGATGTCGGAAAAGTAAGCTATTACAAGGGTAAGTTTGAGGCGTACCAACGAACGTACGTGCTTTCAGATTTCACCGAAGTGCTTCCTCGATTTCTTTACCTGATCCTTGATGGAAAATTGAAGGACACGGTCTCTAAGCAAAAGCTTGGGAACACGATGCCCTATATCAAAGTAGGCATGTTGACGGATTTTGAGTTGCCCGTTCCCCCACTCCCCGAGCAGGAGCGGATCGTCGGCATCCTCGACGAGGCGTTTTACGGCATCGCCAAGGCCAAGGCCACCGCAGAAGCCAACCTCCAGAACGCCCGCGCCATTTTCCAAAGCCATCTCCAAACCATCTTCAGTCAACAAGGAGAAGGATGGGTGGAGATGCGACTAGATACGATTGCCGAGTTCTCTCAGGGAATTCAAGTGGGTCTCCCGGACCAATCAAATTCCCCGGGTGCTGGGTTGGTTAGATTCATTCGCATTATAGATTATACCCAAAGCACCGATGATATTAGGTATGTCAAAGATCCAGGTGCCCGTTATTGGGCGAGTGCATCCGACATCGTGATAGTTCGATATGGCACTCCTGGATTAATTGGACGCGGCATAGAAGGAGTGATCGCTAATAATCTATTTAAGATCACCATCATCAATGAAACCGTAACAAACGACTTCTTGGTGTATTATTTAGGGCAGCAATCAATTCAGAAGTTTTTGTCCACACAAGGATCTTCCACGATGCCGGCCCTTACATTCAAACAGCTTGGGGGAGTATCCATAGATTTTCCCAAAGATCTTGATAAGCAGCGCTTAATCACATCGAAACTCGATACCCTCCATGCCGAAACCCAACGGCTCGAATCTCTCTACCAGAAAAAGCTCAACGCCCTCGACGAGCTAAAAAAATCCCTCCTCCACCAAGCCTTCACCGGCAATCTGTGAAGATCCTTTCCATTCTTTCGCTGATCCAATCGTCATGAATGTTTTCCGGCTTCCGATGCACCTGAATGCCGGGGGCCTCCTGCCGTTCCTGACGATGATGGGATGTCCACTTCATGATGGCGGTGTGGAGATCGACATCTCGGAACTTCGCAGGGTGCTTCCGGCTTCGATGGTCTCGCTCGTGGCAATGGTGAATCTCTGGAGAAGGAAGGGCCGCGAGGTTCGCTTCACGGGGATCTCCGAATGTCCGATCCTAAGTTATCTGCAGAGGATGGATTTCCTCAGCTCCTGCGGAATCGATGTGCCGGAAGCATTCCGGAGGCATGATTCCAAAGGACGGTTCGTCTCGGTGAAGAACGTGATCCACCAGACAGATGAGATGGCCAGGGAGGTGGCGGGATGTCTCGCTCCCGGAGGCGAAGAGTTCGACCATCCTAACGCTGGTCTCTATGACATGATCACCTATGTCCTGACGGAGGTGGCTAATAATATCCGTCAGCATAGCTCGGGAACGGGCTATGCAGCGGCACAGGTTCATGGACATGAAGGAATGATCCGGATGGCCTTCGCGGACAATGGCATGGGAATCCTGAAGAGCTTCCGGATGGTGGAGGCGCAGTGGAGTGAGCAGGCCACAGATGCCGAGGCGATCGCCCGGGCGCTTGAGCCCCGGGTCTCCTGCAAAGCGGGCCCGCCAAACGAGGGAGTCGGCCTGACCATGGTGAGCAGTGTTGTCTCAAAGATCGGAGGGGCGCTTCTGGTGGTGAGCGGGAGCGGTATGGCGAAGTTTCCCATTGGAGGAGGAAGCTCTTTCGAGACGTTCCCGGAGGGTGCCTCTTATCAGGGAACAATGGTGGCGATGACCTTCCCTGAACGTGCCGCAAAACGATTTGCGGACGCTCTGAAAGAGGCAAAGGACGATGCTGGAATCTTGCAGTCCGGTAGGAGACGTGCCACGTTTGAGCCATGAGCGGTACTTACACGGCACATCTTGCAGAGGACTGTGGGACGATCCTTGCCGATGGTTCCAAAGCCTTGGCATACCGCCATCGCCAGATCGATCCCTATATCGATCTTTGCGAGAAGGTGACCCTCGATTTCTCCGGGGTTCGGAGTGCCAACAGCTCGTTCATGAATGCCCTGATCTCCGGTCTGCTGGAACAGCACGGGGAGCCTGTGCTCGAAAAGTTGGTGTTCAAGGCGTGCAAACCCGCGATCGCCGTCCTCGTGGAAGCGGCCATCGAACTGGGAATCAGCAAGTCTGCCGGGAAAGTAGTGGCCTAATCGCCGTCTGGGGATCGTTTTCCCCTAAGAGACTTGGGGGGAAATGTTTCCCCACTTGACCAATAACTTGACTGACGCTTGACTCAAGGCGATGTCCTACGAGCCCTTCTATACGATCACGCCTAGGCTGCTCTCCCTCGTGGAGTCGGTTGCGGCCCTGCGTGAGCGGATCCAGAGTTCCGCAGTCGAACTCTCGTGGATTCCCGCGCTCCAGAAGGATACCAGGACGAGGAATGCCCATGCCTCCACGGCGATCGAGGGGAATCCCCTGACGATCGAGCAGGTCCGTGCGATCGAGGAGGGCCGTGAACTCGTCGAACCCGACAAGCGCTCCAAGCGTGAAGTCCTCAACTACTTCGCCGGGCTGCGCTATGTGGAGAAGAACGCTGCTCTGGAAGCGGTCCGGCACGATGATCTCTTCGACCTCCATAGGATCCTTGCCAAGGGAGTCATGGATCAGGGCGAGGCGGGCCGTTACCGGACGATTTCCGTCCAGGTTGGCAAGCACATGCCTCCGGCTCCGGCTGATGTCTCTGGACTCATGTTCGAGCTGCTCGACTGGTGGAATAGGGAGTCCCGTGATCTCTCGCCGGTAATCAGCTCCGCGATCCTCCATTACCGTTTTGAGGCGATCCATCCCTTCGCCGATGGAAACGGTCGCACGGGGCGTGCGCTGGCGCTGTGGGAGCTCTACCGGAGGGGATTCGATACGCATCATATCTTCTCGGTGGATGAGTATTACTGGGAGGATCGTCCCGCCTACTACGAGGCGCTCGACCGCGTGCGCCGAGAAGGGGAGGACCTGACTCACTGGCTGGAATACTGCGCGGAGGGACTGCGCCAGACTCTCGAGCGTGTCTGGCTGAGGGTGCAGGCCTACCGGCCCGAAAGCACCGCAAAGCTCGTGCTGCGACCGAAGCAGGAGCGGCTTCTTCAACTCCTGCGCGACCATGGAAGCATGAGCCCCGCGGAGATCTGGGAGGCGCTGGACGTTTCCAAGCAGGGAGCGATGGATCAACTCCGTCCCCTTTTGGAAGCGGGTTTGGTCGAGAAGATCGGCAGCAAGAAAACCGGGCGTTATGCGCTCCGCAACGCTAAATCCTGATGAACGAAGCCGAGACACGCGCAGAACTCATCGACCCGGCCCTCAGGGCGGCGGGATGGGGCGTCGTCGAAGGGAGCCGCATCCGGAGGGAGTACTCCTTCACTCTGGGTCGCATCGAGTCGCATGGTCGCCGTGGCAAACCGCTGACCGCGGACTATGTGCTGGAGTATCGGAATACCAAACTGGCGATCGTCGAGGCCAAGGCCGACACCGAGGCGCTGACCGAAGGAGTGGCGCAGGCAAAGAACTACGCAGAGAAGCTCTCGATCCGCTTCACCTACTCCACCAATGGACGCGGGATCTACGGGATCGACATGGAGACGGGAGAGGAGGGCGCTGTCGCCGGCTACCCGACTCCGGAAGAGCTCTGGAATCTCACGCACGCGAAGCCCAACAACTGGCGCGATCTCTTTGCCGCGATCCCCTTCGAGGACAAGGGGGGATCTCATCCCGGTCGCTACTATCAGGATATCGCTGTGGAGCGGGTGATGGAGGCAGTCGCCGACAACAGGCAGCGCATCCTCCTGACGCTAGCGACGGGGACGGGGAAGACCTTCATCGCCTTCCAAGTGGCCTGGAAGCTCTTCAAGAGCCGCTGGAATCTCTCCCGCAAGCAGGAGCGTCAGCCGCGCATCCTCTTCCTCGCCGACAGGAACATTCTGGCCAACCAGGCCTACAACGCTTTCTCGGCTTTCCCCGAGGATGCCCTCGTCCGTATCGATCCGGCCGACATCCGCAAAAAGGGGAAAGTGCCCAAGAACGGGAGTATCTTCTTCACGATCTTCCAGACCTTCATGTCGGGACCGATGAAGGATGGCCACCCGTCGCCCTATTTCGGGGATTACCCGCCGGACTTCTTCGACTTCATCATCATCGACGAGTGCCATCGTGGAGGAGCCAACAACGAGAGCACCTGGCGCGGTATTCTGGAGTATTTCAAACCGGCCGTGCAGCTGGGACTCACCGCCACACCGAAGCGTCACGACAACGTCGACACCTACGCCTACTTCGGGGAGCCGGTCTTCGTCTACTCGCTCAAGGATGGCATCAACGACGGCTTCCTGACCCCGTTCAAGGTGAAGCAGATCTCCACCACGCTCGACGAGTACACCTACACCGCCGATGACACCGTGGTGGAGGGGGAGATCGAATCGGGCCGGGTCTATGAGGAGCCGGACTTTAACAAGAAGATCGAGATCCCGGAGCGGGAGCGAAAGCGGGTCGAGATCTTCATGGGGCTGATCAACCAGAAGGAGAAGACACTCGTCTTCTGCGCAAACCAGCACCACGCGCTCGTGGTCCGGGATGCGATCAATCACCTCAAGTCCTCCAAGGATCCCAACTACTGCCAGCGGGTCACGGCCGACGACGGGGAGCTGGGAGAGCAGCACCTGCGCGACTTTCAGGACAACGAGAAGGCCCTGCCGACGATCCTGACCACATCGCAGAAACTCTCCACCGGCGTCGATGCCCGGAATATCCGCAACATCGTCCTGATGAGGCCGATCAATTCGATGATCGAGTTCAAGCAGATCATCGGGCGCGGCACTCGGCTCTTTGACGGGAAGAATTACTTCACGATCTACGATTTTGTGAAGGCATACCGCCTCTTCAATGATCCGGGGTGGGATGGCGAACCGCTCGAACCGGAACCATGCCCCTCGTGCGGCAAGACCGAGTGCGCGTGTGTACCCGAGCCCCGCCAGCCATGTGGCGTCTGCGGCAAGCAACCCTGCGAGTGTCCCAAGGAGCCTTGCGAGGTCTGCGGAATGCTTCGTTGTGTCTGCGAGCGCAAGGTCCGCACGAAGGTCAAACTGGCCGACGGTAAGGAACGCTCGATCCAGCACATGACGGCCACCACGTTCTGGCATCCGGACGGCACGCCGATGTCGGCCCAGCAGTTTCTGGAACATCTCTTCGGGAAGATCCCTGAGTTCTTCAAGAATGAGGAGGAGCTAAGGAAGCTCTGGAGTGCTCCCGATACCCGCTCCCGCCTGCTCGGGGGACTCGCCGAGCAAGGTTTCGGGATCGATCAGTTGGCCGAGATTCAGCGGATCATCGAGGCGGAGAAGAGCGACCTCTTTGACGTGCTCGCCTATGTGGCCTATGCAGCGGCCCCGCTAACCCGTGAAGTCCGAGCGGCCAATGCTAGGGTCTACATCAACTCCCAATTCACCACGAAGCAGCAGGCATTCCTCGACTTCGTGCTCCAGCACTACGTCGAGGTCGGCGTCGAGGAGCTCGATCAGGAGAAGCTCACCCCGCTTCTGCGTCTGAAATACCGCGACTCCCTCGCGGATGCTGTGGCCGACCTTGGTAAGCCGGAGGAGATCGGATCCCTCTTCGCCGGCTTCCAGAAATCCCTCTACAAGATTCCTGCCTGAGTAAGTCTCAGCAAGTTTGGATGCAGGGCAAGGCGTGCGAGGGAAGGCGTAGTAGTCCTACGCTGACCGAGCAGCAACAACGCCCTGCGCCAAAATCCCAAGCCTCTACACAGGCTTCCTGACGGGAATGCCTCGCAGGGCCAACTCCCTCTTCACATCCCCCACGGTGTACTGGCCGAAGTGGAAGATGCTCGCGGCGAGGACGGCGTCGGCCTTGCCGACGGTGAGCACCTCGGCCATGTGGTCGATATCTCCGGCTCCTCCACTGGCGATGACCGGAATGCCGATGGCATCGCTGACGGCAGCAGTGAGAGCGAGGTCGTAACCCTTTTTCGTGCCATCGGAATCCATGCTCGTGAGGAGGATCTCGCCTGCTCCGCGCTTGGCGACTTCGATGGCCCAGTCAACGGCCTGCCAGCTTGTTGGTTTCCGACCTCCATGCGTGTGGACGATCCAGCCGCCGTTTCCGTCGCGGCGCGCATCGATCGCGACCACCACGCACTGGGAGCCGAACCCCTCGGCAGAGGCATTTACGAGATTCGGATCATCGAGCGCAGCGGTGTTCATGCTGACCTTGTCGGCTCCGGCCAGAAGCATGGCGCGGACATCCTCAACCTTGCGGATGCCGCCGCCGACGGTGAGGGGCATGAAGCAGGCGTCCGCGGTCTTCTCGACCACCTCGCGCATGGTGGCGCGTCCCTCGTGGGAGGCTGTGATGTCGAGGAAGACGAGTTCGTCGGCCCCTTGGGCGTCGTAGGCACGGGCGCACTCCACGGGATCCCCCGCGTCGCGGATGTTCTCAAACTTGGTTCCCTTGACGACTCTGCCGCCATCGACGTCGAGACAGGGGATGATGCGTTTACCGAGCATCGAGAGAGGGTAAAGGATGAAGGCTCTAGGCTGAAGGTTAAATTCAATGAGGTAACGTTCCTGTCATCTGAACCATAAAGGGTTGCACGCTCCGGCACGTGCCGTAGATTCCCTTTTCGTCATGACCAAGCGAGTCCTCATGATCCCAGCCCTGCGCCTACTGCCGCTCCTGGCGGTGGTGCTGCTGCCTGGTTGCGCCATCTTTGAGCAGGGGGCCGGACTTTCCAACTTCCGCACCGTGGTGCTCGATGCCGGACACGGAGGGTATGACAACGGGGCCAAGGCGGCGAAGGGACTCCCCGAAAAGATGCTGACCCTCGATGTTGCCCGCCGGGTGAAGCCCCTGCTGGAAGCGCGTGGTTACAGGGTCGTGATGACCCGCACCACCGATGTTTTTATCCCTTTGGGTGGCCGCACCGGGATCTCCAACTCCCATCCGGAGGCCGCCTTCGTAAGCATCCATTTCAATTCCGCCCCACGCCGTGCCGCCGACGGTGTGGAGACCTACTACTACGACCGCCGCTCCGCTCCGCTTGCGGCAAACATCCTTAGAGAGATCGCCTGCTGCTACGGATCCCACAGCCGCGGCGTGAAGTATGCCCGCTACTATGTGCTCCATCATAACGAGCGTCCGGCAACCCTGCTGGAGCTAGGATTTGTCTCCAACGCCAAAGAGAATGCCAAGCTGCAGGACCCGCGCGTCCGTCAGATTCTCGCGGAGAAGATCGCCGCCGGAATCGCGCGGGGCCACGGAGGCCGCGCCCCCATGGAGGGAATTTAAGCGTAAACAAGACCAGGCGAGTCTTTCTTACTCCCCTTCCCGATCCCTGCGCCTTTGCGCGAGGTCTTTCGGTCATCTTCCACTTAATACGTAAACAAGTCCGCCAAGGCGTAGGTATTACCGGAGGCTGTGTTGAGGGCGCGGAGGAGTTTCCCCTGCACGTTGCGCGTGAGGCGGCGCCCCTTGGTTCCGCGCGAGACCATCTTGTGGGTGATCTGCTCGGTGGAGGCGGCCACGAGATCGTGCGGCACGAGAGCCAGTTCCGTCAGGAGACGGGCGAGGGGCTGCTCTCCGAGATCGCGCTCTTGGTCGGGAGTCACCGTGAAATATCAGATCGTCTTGATCAGGTCGGCGTTCGGGAATCGCACCTTGGCAAGGCCAGCGTACTTGTCCTCCGTGCTCCGGTATCCGAGCGCACAGCAGACAACGGAGGCATAGCCCTGATCCTTGAGGCAAAGGAGGACGTCGTATTCCGCGGGGGCGAATCCCTCGATCGCGCAGGTGTCGACGCCGAGCAGGGAGGCCGAGGTCATGAGGTTGCCGAGGGCGATATAAGCCTGAAGCGCGGCCCAATGGGGAATGCGCGCCTCGGAGCCGGGACTCAGGAGACTTCCGTACATCATGCCGCGGTAGCCCTCGAGCGACTCGCGGGGAATGCCGCGCACCTCGACGACGCGGTCGAGAAACCGGTCGATCTCGGTCTCGGTCATGGCGGTGCGGGCGGCAAAGACGACGTAGTGGGAGGCATCGACGACCTGGGTCTGGTTCCAGGAGTGGGGCTTGAGCTTCGCCCGGAGAGCGGGATCGGAGACGATGAGGAAGCGATAGGGCTGAAGTCCGAAGGAGGAGGGGGAGAGGACGAGGGTCTCCTCGAGGGTCTTCCAGGTGGCGGCCGGGATCTTCTTGGTGGCATCGAAGGTCTTGGTGGCGTAGCGCCAGTTCAGGGAATCGAGGAGTTGTTGTTCAGGGATGGTGTGGCTCATGGGATGGTTGGAGTGAAAAAGCGGTATTGTCTTTGCGAGGCTATGGATCCAGATTGTTAACTCCATTAACCAAAACCTCAACCCCCTAAATCCCATGTCTGAACCCGTCATCGCCCAGAAATCCCCCATTCCCGTCGAGGTCAAAGCCGGCCAGACCTACTACTGGTGCTCCTGCGGCAAGAGTGCCACGCAACCCTTCTGCGACGGAGCCCACAAAGGAAGCTCCTTTGCACCGACTCCCTACACCGCGGAGAAAGACGGGACGATTTACTTCTGCGGCTGCAAGCACAGCGGCAACGGAGCCCTCTGCGACGGAGCGCATAAAGCGCTCTAAGGAGCGCAGGCTATTAGACTGAAGACCGAAGGCTGTTAGGTAACAACCAAGCCGATTCAACAATCGCCTCTCGAAAGGGAGGCGGTTTTTTCTGCTTTGGAGAGACTTGATGTTGAGGGAAATTCCCTAACGAAGTTCTGTTCCTGCTTTCCTGAGTTCCAGATTATTTGCTGCTCCTGCCTTGAAAGCCTGAACAGTCCGTGCGGCGGCGGCCTTCGCGGTCATGCCGTACTTCTCGCGGAGGATGGGAACCGAGCCGTGCTCGATGAACCGATCGGGCCAACCGATCCTCACGAGCGGCGTGGCGATCCCTGCGTCGGAGAGATGCTCCGCGACCGCCGAGCCGAACCCACCGCTGAGGGCGTGATCCTCGAGCGTGCAGAGAACCTTCACGCCGCGCGCGAAGAACTCGAGCGTCCGGGTGTCGAGCGGCTTAATCCAGCGGGGATTGATGACGGCGGCCTTGATTCCCTCGGCTTCCAGAAGTTTGGCGGTTTCCAGCGCCACCTCGCAGAAGTTGCCGAGGCCGAAGAGAGCCACATCGGTGCCGTGGCGTAGGACCTCGGCCTTGCCGATCTCAAGGAGCTTCGGGGTCGCCTTCGGAACGGCTCCCGTACCGGCACCGCGCGGGTAGCGGATGGCGATCGGGCCCTCGTGGTAATTCGCCATGGTCCAGAGCATGTCGGCAAATTCCTCCTCATTCTTGGGCTGCATGGCGACCATGCCGGGAATCGGGCGCAGGTAGGCGATGTCGAAGAGCCCGTGGTGCGTCGGGCCGTCGTCGCCGGAGAGTCCGGCTCGGTCCATGCAGAGCGCGACATTGAGATTCTGCAGGGCGATGTCGTGGACGATCATGTCGAAGGCCCGCTGCATGAAGGTCGAGTAGATCGTCAGGAAGGGCTTCATCCCGCGCGTCGCCATACCGGCGGCGAAGAGGGCGGCATGCTCCTCGGCGATGCCGACGTCGTAGAAGCGGTCGGGATGACGCGAGGCGAACTGGACGAGTCCGGTGCCGTTGGGCATCGCGGCGGTGACGGCGACGATCTTGCGGTTGTGATCGGCGAAATCGGCCAGGGTCTTGCCGAAGAGCTCGGAGTAGGTCGGCGTGGCGGCTGCGGCGGTCTCGCCGGTCTCGGCGGCGTACTTGCCAAGGCCGTGGAACTTGTCGGGCTTCGCCATGGCGGGGGCGTAGCCTCGCCCCTTCTTGGTAAGGATGTGGAGGATGACCGGCTCCTCCTGACCCTTGAGAAACTCGAAGGTGCGGATCAGCAGAGGGATGTCGTGGCCGTCGATCGGCCCGTAATAGCGCAGACCGAGATCCTCGAAGATGACACCCGGCAGGAGGATCTGCTTCACGCCTGCCTCGATCTTGTGGGCAAGATGACGCGCCCCCTTGCCGCCGATCCACTCGACGAACTTCGCCGCCTGCTCGTGGAGATGGGCGTAGGCGGGACTGGTGGCGATCCTGTTGAGATGCTCGGCGATGGCGCCGGTGTTCTTGGCGATCGACCACTCGTTGTCATTCAGGACGACGATGAACTTCTTCGTGGTCTCGGCGACATTGTTGAGCGCCTCGTAGCTCACGCCGCAGGTGAAGGCGGCGTCGCCGGCGACGGCGACCACATGTTCCTTCCCCGAGTTCATGTCACGAGCGGCGGCCATGCCGAGGGCGGCGGAGAGGGCGGTCCCAGCGTGACCGGCCCCGTAGGAGTCGTGCTCGCTCTCGCTGCGCAGGAGGAAGCCGTTGAGCCCGCCGTGCTGGCGCATGGTGGAGAGGCGGTCGCGACGACCCGTCAGGATCTTGTGAATGTAGCCCTGATGGCTGACATCGAAGAGGATCTTGTCCGAAGGGGTCTCGAAGACGCGGTGGAGGGCGATGGTGAGTTCGACGACGCCGAGATTCGGACCGAGGTGGCCTCCGGTCTCGGCAAGCGTGCCGATCAACTCCTCGCGGATCTCCTGCGCAAGGCGCGGCAGGTCGGACTCGGGGAGTTTCTTGAGGTCTACGGGGCTGTTGATCCCGTCGAGCAGGCGCCGTGGGGTCTCCCGGCTCATGACTCCTCGAACGAGTCCAGGGCCGCTTCGCCGCGGCTGTTGCGGGTGATGATCTCGATCCGCTTCTCGGCGGCGTCGAGCTTCTCACGGCAGACCTGGAGGAGCTTCATCCCCTCCTCGTAGCGCTCGATCAGGGTCTCCAGCGGCGGCGGGGTCTGCTCGATCTCGCCGACGATCGCCTCGAGGCGGCCGAGCGCGCTCTCGATGGTTCCCTCGGGGGTGGAGGAGTCCTTGGGTTTGGAAGCCATGAAGGGGAAGAGTCTAGTGTTTCTGGATGCCGAACTGCGCGAGATGACGATGGAGCGTGCGGCGGCTGATGCCGAGCTTTTTTGCCGCAAGCGTCCTGTTTTCAGCGCTCTCGGCGAGGGCCTTTCGGATCATGGTCTCCTCGATCCTCGCAAGGTTGAGCTCCCCTTCGGCAGGGGCGGGCGATGCGGCGGCGCGGAGGGCGGAAGGGAGATCCCGCAGGGTCAGCTCGTCGCCGCTTCCAAGGACGACGGCGTGCTCCACGGCGGCGCGGAGCTCGCGGATATTGCCGGGCCATCCGTACGATTCCATGGCCTCCATCGCCTGGGTGTCGAACCGGCGGTGAGGCTTCCCGTGCTCCTTGGCCATCTCCTTGAGGAAGGCATTCACGAGCAGCGGGATGTCCTCCCGGTGATCGCGGAGCGGAGGCATCGTGAGGGGGACGACATGGAGTCGGAAGAAGAGATCTTCGCGGAAGGTCCCCTCCCTCACCATGGCGGCGAGATCCTTGTTGGTCGCGGCGATGAGACGCACGTCGGCCGTGAGCATCTGGTTGCCGCCGACACGCTCGAAGGTTTTCTCACCGAGGACACGGAGGATCTTTACCTGGACGGTGGGGTCGATCTCGCCGATCTCGTCGAGGAAGAGCGTTCCGCCCGAAGCTTGCTCGAAGCGCCCGATGCGGCGCTCCCCGGCTCCGGTGAAGGCACCCTTCTCATGGCCGAAGAGCTCGCTCTCGAGAAGTTGGGGAGAGAGGGCCGCGCAATGGACGGCAACAAAGGGCTTCTCGGCGCGAAGACTGAGCGTGTGGATCGCCTTCGCGGCGACCTCCTTGCCCGTTCCACTCTCACCCTGGATCAGGACGGTGGCCTTGCTCGGGGCAACCTGACGGATCGTCTCGAAGACCCGCTCCATTGCGGGGGAGCGGCCGATCATCCGGTCGGGGGCGCGGGACTTCACCACCTCGCGGCGGAGTTCCGCATTCTCCGCCTGAACCTCGCGCTCGCGCAGGGAGCGGCGCACCAGCATCTCGAGCCGGTCGATATTCACCGGCTTGGTGACGAAATCGTAGGCACCGCGGCGCATCGCATCGACAGCCGTGTCGACCGATCCGTACGCCGTCATCATGATGCAAACGGGTGGCTCGGGACGCTTCAGGAGGCGCTCCATGAGATCCATCCCATCGTCGGCGCCAAGCCTCAGGTCGGTGATCACCACATCGGTGGGGTCGGCCTCGAAGAGGGCTAGGGCACCGGCGGCATTGGAGGCGACCGCAACCTCGTAATGATCCTCAAAGGCCGCCCGCAACCCGTCGCGGGTGTGCTTTTCATCATCGACGATGAGGAGACTCTTTTTCATGGAGAACTGTGACAGGATGGCGCAACTTTACCCCAAAAGCCAACTTTTCCCTCTTTTAGATCGAGTCAAACAGCACCAACCAACCGAGGCAAAGCGTCACGATAAGAAGGAAAAGCAGGAGCCCACCCCGTGGAGCGCATTCTGGCATTGGCGATCCGCTTGGAGGTCCATCCCCTCTTTCGCTCAAGATCGGCAGGCCCCTCGGGCGGGAGTGGCTTGCCAAGAAAATCGGCCATCCATCCGTAAATCTCCCGCTGGGTGCAGGGGGTGTCGTCGGTCACATTGTAGACTCCGGCGGGAATGGCCGGGTCACCCAGACGCACCAGCGCAGCGGCGGCATCATCCCGATGGATCTGGTTGATCCAGCGATGGCCCCCCTCCTCAAGCACGGCATCGCCGGAGAGAAATTTTTTCAGCAGCACCGACCTGCCGGGACCGTAGATTCCGGAGAGGCGGGCGACACCCCCTCCCGCCGCGAGGGCGATCCTCTCCGCCTCCAGCAGGATGCGTCCGGTCTCGCGGCCGGGAAGCGCGGGAGATTCCTCGGTGACCCACGAGCCGTCGTTCTGTCCGTAGACCGAGGTGCTGCCGACGAAAACGAGGCGGCCGGGATTCCAGCACTCCAGCACGCGGTGCAGGCCGTCGCGGTAGACCGCCGCATAGGTCTCGGCCCCTCCCCTGCCGGAGCTCACGGCATAGATGGCGAGAGGGACGTTCAGGAGCCTTGGTGAGAGAGCCTCCACCGAGGCGGGATCGGTGACGTCGCAGGTGGCGGCTTCAAATGGTCGCCCCGCCAGTGCCGCCGCCGACTCGGCGCCGCGCACGAGCCCCAGGACACGCTTCCCCCGGGCGGAAAAAAGTTCGGCTGCGGCCTCCCCTAGGAAACCGCAGCCGATGATGAGAACTTCTGGATTCACTCCCGGATGGGAACAATCAGTTCAGGTTGAAACGGACGTGCCCCTTGGCCTTGGCGCGCTTGGCGTTGGCCTTGGCCTTGCGCTTGGTGCGCTGGGTCGGAGTCTCGAAGGCACGAAGACGACGGACCTCCTCGAGGATTCCCTCGGTGTCGAGTTTCGTCTTGAGGCGCTTGAGAGCGCGATCGATGGGTTCGCCCTTACGGACAATAACTTCCGGCATGTAAATTCACCTGCTTTCTTTTGTGGGGTGTGGAGAGTCCCCCAGAAGCGGGCGGGGGTCAAGCATCCCTTTTCCCCCTTTCAGGGGAAGAAGGGGTTGTGAGCCCTCTCCAGAGCCACGGTGGTCAGCGGGCCATGGCCCGGACAGAGGAGCGTCTCTGAAGGAAGGGAGAGAATTTCCTTCCGGTTGGTCTCCAGGCAATCCGGGTAAGAAACCTTGGGCCCACCGATTGATCCGGCAAAAAGAGCGTCGCCAACCACGGCGACAGGCCGGTCGAGCCCATGGATCACGTAGGTGATCCCGCCGGGAGCGTGACCCTGGGTGAGGCGGGTCTCGATCCGCAACTCACCGATCCGGAACTCCTTTCCAGCCCCGAACGTCGGAATCCCGGAGACTCCCTCCCCCTCGCCGATCCAAGGCCGGGCTCCCGTCTTTTCCACCAACCGGTCGAGATCGAACAGGTGATCCCCATGCCCATGAGTCAATAGGACCAACCGGAGCGTGAGCCCATGCTCCGTGAGAAAGTCGAGCATCTCCCCCGCGTCAGCCCCCGTGTCGAAGGCAACGGCCTCCCGGATCTCGCGATCCCAGAGCAGGTAGGAATGAACCTGCATCCCTGCCCAGTCGGAACTGAACATCATCAATCCCTCGGGAAGCGCGAGGGCTCCGGGATGATACTCGCCGCGAGCCATCGCAAGGAGACGCTCTCCCGATAATCCCATCGCCTCGGCGAGTGCCGGAAGCGCGGTGTCATCAAGTTCCCCCGCCAGCAGGGAAGCGACCTGAGTTCGAGCCAACCCGCTGCGCGTTGCGAGTTCTTCCCGCGAGATGCGCAGTCCCCGCTGCGCCTTGCTCAGGACATCGACCGAGGTGTCCTCGAGCGGGATCTCCCGGTTGTTCATGGGCGGCTGAAACGGCGTGACCTAGCCGCGGGTGAGGCGGATCTGCCGGCGCAGGATCACGAAGAGGATGCCGAAGATCGCGCCACTCGAGAGGAGCATCACCGCGGTGTTGAACCAGATGAGCGGGATCGTGAGCCCGAAGTAATGTTTCACCGGTCCGAAGAAGACATTCGGATGACGGCTGTCGCGGTAATCGGCCTGCTCCATCTCGGCCTTGGAGACGAGATCGAGAACCTTCTGGTTGGTGTAGAGTTGTTCGGCGGTGACGCCACCCTCGCGCCCCAGGAGTTCCTCGCGCTTGAAGGCACCTCCGGCGATCACCCGGTCGATTCGTTGCATCCGCTTATCGAGATCCTTCGGCGTCTTTGCCTCCAGGCCGCTCAGGACGGCCAGCAAATCCTTGAGATCATCGAGTCGGTTCTCCTGGGCCTCGGTCGGTTTTTTGATCGCGGCGAGTTGGTTGATCTGGCGCTGGATGCGCGCCTGCCGGAGGGAGAGTGGGTTGAGCTTTGCTTGGGCGAAGATGATCCCCTCGTACGACCAGCGCATCGGGATGAACTCGCAGATCGTGGGCACCTGCAGGTCGCTTCTCGGCTCCATCGCCGACTCGGGATGGCGGTCGAACCACTCGTGGATCGAGTGGATGAAGTCGAGGTTGCGGTTCATCTCCTCGTACTTCGTGAAGGCTCCCGCAAGAATGAGCTGCGGAATCAGGACGACGGGGATGATCAGCACGCCGGTCTTGCTGTCGTTCACCAGCGCGGAGACAAGCAGACCGATGGCCACACCGCTCATCGTGGTCAGGAAGAGCGCGGTAAAGATGATCCAGAACATTCCGCGCACCTCGAGCAGGGAATCCCCCACGAGCGTGAAGAGCATGCATTGGATCACGGCGAAGACGCCGAGCGTCAGCGCCTTGGCTACCACGTAGTAGCCGAGACGGACATTCAGGTTGCGCTCTCTCAGCAGGACGGCGCGGTCGCGGATGATGTCATCGACGCTGTTAGTCAGACCCAGGAACATCGCCACCACCAGCGAGAGGAAGAGATAGACCGGAATGTGGAAAGCCGAGGCGAAATCGTAATGCTCGCTCTCCGAGTAGCGGTAGACGAAGCCGATCAGGAAGGCCAGAGCCGGTGCCGCCAGAAGCGTGATGACGAGGTTGGCTTTGTTGCGCAGCTTGCTGATAAAGGAACGCTGGAGCAGGACGAGGAACTGGGCGATTTCGTCGCGCCAGCGCAAACCCTCCCATCCCGTGAGACGCGGAGGCAGAGTGCTGCGGGACTCAGGGCCGGCGGGGACGGGCGTGCGCGAGGAGACGGGCTGCTTCACCTCCCTCATCAGGCGGTAGGCCTCGAATTTGTCGCGCCAGTATTCGGGTGAGAAACGACGGGCAGGAACCAGTTGACCACGGTTATTCTCCTCGTAAATGAGATCGCCGCTCAGATCACGCAGGGGTGTTTCGAGCACATCGAAGACGAACTCCGGACGCGTCGTGCCGCAGGCCTGACAGCCGCCGAGTTCGGTGCCGAAGAGTTGCTCGTGCTCCGCCTCGGCGAAGTAGGCGAGCATTTCGGTGGGCGTCCCGAAGAACACAAGCTTCCCCCCCTTGTCGAGCAGGAGGGCTTTCTGGAACATCTGGAAGATCTTTGAGGTCGGCTGGTGGATCGTCACGAGGACGATCTTGTTGTGGGCCATGCCGCGGATGATCTCGATGACATGCTCGGAATCCTTCGAGGAGAGTCCGCTTGTCGGCTCGTCGAAGAGGTAGACGTCGGCGGTGCTGACCATGTCGAGGCCTATGTTCAGGCGCTTCCGCTCGCCACCGCTCAGCACCTTGGTGTGGGAACCACCGACCACCTCGCGGCGCCGTTCGTTGAGGCCGAGCTCGGCAAGCTTGCTGTCGATGCGGCGCTGGCGCTCGCGCCGCGAGAGATGCGGCGCACGGATGGCCGCCGCAAAGCGCAGATTTTCCTCGATCGTGAGCTGCTCGTCGAAGGCGTCGTACTGCGGGATGTAGGTGATGTACTGGAGAAGGGAGTCGAGATTCCCATAGAGCGAGCGCTGGTTGAGAAGCACCTCTCCGGCAACGGGCGGAAACTGTCCGGCCAGCGCGCGCAGGAGAGTGCTTTTGCCGCAACCGCTCGCCCCCATGACGCAGACCATCTCGCCTCGCTCGATGGAGAAGGTCAGGTTGTCGAGCGCCGTGTCGGAGCTCCGGAAACGGCAAACGAGATCGCGCACTTCGAGGGAGCGGATGATGTTGCGCTCCTCCTCGATAATCCGCTCGGTAAAGTTGCACCGGAGCACCTGTCCGGCATCGATGCGGATCGTGTCGCCATCCTCCAGATCCATCGCTCCGCGCACCGGTTGGTCGCGCACGACGATCGGACGATCGGCCTGCAGGACCTCCACGCGCCCCTTCTTCTGCTGGTAGTCGCAGATGATCCGCAGGGTTACCTCACCGCCGATGCCGGGAGAGATGAGGATGTCGTCGTCGTCGAGGCGGCTCGGGTTGTTCGAGGCGATGTACTCGGTCTTGGATCCCTTCAGCTCGAAGCGTCCGCCGAAGGCACCGACGCGGCGCTTGAGATCCTCGAGGTCGAGCTCGCCGCCGTCGCGGAAGAAGATCTTGTCGGAGAGCTGGGCGTCGACGCTCGTCCCCTTGCGGAGGGCGGTGCCGCGAATTGTGGCGCGCAGATCCTGCAGGGCGGTGACCCGGACCTTCAGGCCGAAGGCGATCTCCAGATCGCTGTCGCGGCTCCGTGCTTTCTCAAGGCGGACCTCCTCGTTGTTGATCGCCACGAAGATGTGGGGGAGCGTCACGTTCCTCTTCGCGTTGAAGTAAAAGACGAGATCCTGGCTCGTGATCACCTGTTCCCCGACCAGCACGCGCTGACCGGGATAGATGCGGCAGAACTCACCCGGCTTGAGCAGGCGCCCCTGCACGATGAGGCTCTTGGTGGAGAGGTTCTTGAGGATGATCAGGTCGTGGTGGCGGTAGGCCAGGAGGCGCTCGTCGGGTGAAAAATCCCGCACCGCCACATCGCACC
>Ga0114964_10001425_pt1 | contig 17457 bp, 15 predicted proteins | sample C_131016_MF_Meta_FD_92638 | JGI IMG/M metagenome (GOLD analysis project Ga0114964, IMG submission 92638) | Freshwater microbial communities from Lake Croche, Canada to study carbon cycling - C_131016_MF_MetaG | ecosystem: Environmental > Aquatic > Freshwater > Lake | place: Lake Croche, Canada... | reverse complement strand
TTTGCCTTGCGTCTTGAGCAAGGCTGAGTTCAGCAGCATGGCTGCGTCATAGCTTTGAGCAGCGTAAAGCGATGGAACGCGGTTGTACTTTTTACGGAAGTCGTCGACAAACTTTTTGTTTTGTGGATTATCAATGTCAGCGCTATAAGGTGAGCTTGTGATTACGCCTAAGGCTATGTCTTTGAGCGCGGGAAGCGTGGTGCCATCTACCGTAGACGCCGACAACAAAGGCACTTTTCCCAGCATTCCGGCTTGTTGGTATTGCTTCACAAAGTTCACACCCATACCACCTGGATAAAACACATACACCGCATCAGGTTTGGCAGCCTGCATTTGTGCAATTTCTGCGGAGTAATCAGGCTGATTAATTTGGGTGTAGATCTCGTCGATTGCAGCACCTTTGTATTGGGCTTTAAAACCTGCCAAAGCATCTTTACCTGCTTGGTAATTAGGCGCCATCAGGTAGACGCGTTTGTAGTTTTGCTCGCGCGCATAAGCACCCATAGATTCGTGTAACGAGTCGTTGTTCCATGAAGTTGAAAAATACATAGGGCTGCAACCCTTACCGGTGATGGGCGTGGGACCTGCGTTGGAGCCAATCAAGAATACGCCTGCATCGGTGATGGGCTTGTGCACTGCCATCATCACGTTGGAGAAAGTCACGCCAGTGATGATGCTGACTTTTTCTTTCTCAATCAATTTCTTGGCCAACTCGACGCCTAAGTCAGGCTTGAGTTGATCGTCTTCTTTGAGTACTTGAACGGTGCTGTTTCCAAGCTTGCCATCTAAATGCTCGATGCCGAGCATGAAGGCATCGTATTGGTCTTGGCCGAGCGCGCCGGCGGGGCCAGAGAGAGTGCCCAAAAAACCAATTTTCAAAGGTTGTTGTGCGTAACTGATAACACTAGTGAGTGTCAATGCACATACTAAGGAAAAAGACTTGACTGGTAGTTTCATCATGGAAGGCCTTTGTTTGAAGGGGAAAAGCAAAATTAATTTTAATCTTGAAATAAATTATGGCATTAGGGTTTCCACGAAACTTTGTCCACAAAGTTGAAGCCAAGATGCCCAATCGCGTCCTGAATGAACCGTTCCACAGTGAGAACACTTACGTTCAGCCTCGGTGGTGTCATAGAAAGATGAAAAAGCCTTGGGCAGGTCCTCCACAATGCTATGCAACTGAAGTTCGCGACGAGCTACCAAGCCGCCACATTGTGCGCAATACCACTCAAAGGCATCCATCACGCCAACAGGCCGGCTACGCTCAATCACGGTGCACAAGCTGCCTGCTTCAGGACGCTGAGGCGAATGACGCACATACGCTGGCATTAGAAAAATATCACCTTCACGCAAATGCACCCTTTCAATCTTGCCGCGGTCGGCAATCAGCACTGAGGCGTTGCCTTTGAACTGGTGGAAATACTCTTCATAGGGGTCCACGTGAAAATCGGTGCGTTGGTTCGGACCTCCCACAACGGTACAGATCAGATCTGAGTTTTTCCAAATCTGTTGGTTGCCCACGGGGGGTTTGAGTAAATGCGCGTTAGAACTTACCCAATGGTCAAAGTTCAAAGGCTGACTGTAGTGATCAGGGGTTGGTACAGAGATTGTCGAGATCATCGTAAATTACCTTTCAAAGAAACGCTGAAACCACTGTTTGAGATGGATCATCAAAGCATAAGTGGAAAAAGCATTTGCTCGCTTGGACTTATGAGCTACGAGCCCGGAACTAAAGCGATTGAAAAACTGTTGACTTAATTTTTGGGCCGAGGCATCCATGAAACGGTTACCGAGTTGCGCCAGCTTGCCTGAGACTTCGGGGCTAGCTTGCCAATCCAGGCGTGTATGCATGACTTGGGTTTGTGGGTCCTCTATCGCATGCAGTTGTACCAATACAGTTGCCTTGCCTTCACCCAAAGCCCCTGCTTGGCCAGACACCACAAGCCGACAGCATGTGGGCCCCAATCCATCGTGTGGGGTTTCAGGGAAAAGTGCAACCTGTGTTGTAAAGCTGGCAGAGACAGGACCTAAGCCTATTTTGACGATGGCTTGGTAGTGTTCAGGCTTTGTACTTGTCATGGTTGTACAACCGGGAATGCAGCGTTGAAGCACAGCAGGGTCTAACAACTGACACCACACACGGTCAGGCGATGCGCGCAAAAAGTGACTACCCTGAATGCGCGCTTGCGATGGAATCACTGGGGTATGTGTTACTTGCAAACGCGCTGGCATAGCTCCAGACTCTCCGGTATTTGTTGCTACAGCGCGCCGACACAACACACCGACTAGATGCGCCCGATACTGTGCACTGGCATGGATATCGGATTGCGCATTCGATGAGTCAAAGTTCAACGAGTCCAGGGCCTTTACATGCCACATGGAAGTTAGTTCGGTCTCCGCGTCATGCCAGCGCGTGACACCTTGGCCCAATCCTGTGACCGCTATCCGTACTTGACCGTTTATCGCGCGCACAATTGCCACGCCGACCAAGGCAAAACGCGACGCCGCTTGTTCAAACTTTAAATACTTTGCCCACTCCACGCGAGGAAAACGAAGACCCAGTATCCACTCTTCCTTTTGCAAGGATGTTGTGAAGAGGCCTTGAAAAAATGCATCCGCGTTGATCACTCTTTGATTGGTCACGATATCGGCATGCATTGCTAGGACGCCGGCGGGCCAGCACGCTGCAGGGTCATTGTTGGCCAAGGCGCCACCGATGGTGCCAACGTTGCGAATTTGTGCATCGGCGATCCCTTGCGCCAATGCACTGAGCATCGGGAACTGTGCCACGATGAATGGACTTTCTGCAATCTGCGCGTGTGTGCACATCGCACCGATCCACAACGCGTCGCCTTCAAGTCGAATATCGTTCAAGTCGGGGACATCTTGCAGATCTACAAAATGTGTCGGTTTGCAAAGTCCAAGACGCCATGCAGCTATCAGACTTTGTCCACCCGCGAGCAACCTCGCCTCTGGTAACGATGTTAAGCACGCAGAGATCTCAGCGATCGAACTTGGGCGAAGGTAGGCGACAGTGTTCATACGTCGACACGCCTCAACTGCTCAAGACCTTCGCATATTGCTTTGACGATACCCTCATAACCCGTGCAGCGGCAAAGGTTTCCAGACAAGGCCTCTCGCACTGCCTGAGGTGTCGCCGGCACGTCCTCGTGCACCATAGCCAATGCGCGCATCACAAACCCTGGGGTGCAAAAGCCGCACTGCAGAGCGTGGTGCTGGCTGAAGCATTGCTGCATTACATGAAGTTCATGGGCATTTGGTGCCACGCCTTCAATCGTCAACACGGATTGGTTCGCGCATTGAAGTGCCAACCGGTTACAGGATTTGATGGCCTGGCCATCAACCAACACCGTGCAGGCTCCGCATTGCGCCGTGTCACATCCTTGGTGCGTACCGGTCAGTTGGCATTCTTCGCGCAACATATCGATCAAAAGCAAAGATGGCGCTACGTGGAGGGTGATGGCCCGATGGTTGAGTTGCAGGCAGAGGGGGACGTTTTCCACGGATCTTATTTCAGTTTGAGACCTGAAGATGCGAAGGCCTTTTGCGTGGCTTCGCGTTCTGCTTCGGTGAGTTGCAACAAAGGCCGACGCACAGGCCCGCCATGCTGACCAAGAAGCTCTTGCCAATACTTGGCGTGTGCTTGTGGTTTGCCTTTGGGCTTGGAGTGTTTGAAGGCTTCACGCAACGGATTTAAGCTGTCGCGTACGCGGCGCGCTTCGTCAAACTTACCTGCAAAAGCCAATTGGGTGTACTCATTCATGCGCTGATCCGCAGCCGTCTGAAGCAAGAAGGGAGGCGTTGAGCAGAGGTATAGCTTCCAGCCCAGCTCTATGACGTTATCTAACCAATCAGGTTCATCGGGGTTGCTTACATGAATTTTATGACCCACCATCTCGGTAAGGCGTTTGTACTTATCTCGATCTGTGCTGTATTTGATAGCCACGACATTGGGTAAATCGGCGATGCGGGCGCAGAGATCGGGGCTCATCACATAGCCGCAGTCGGGGTGATTCCACATGGCCAATCCAATATCAATTTTTTCAGATAAGTAGCGGTAGTACTCGTAAATAGTTTCATCGGTGTCCGCGCCAAAGTGCAGCACAGGGCTGTGCACGATTACATAGTCGGCGCCAATGTTTTGTGAATGTTGCGCTAAATCTAGCACCACATCCAAGTTGGTGTCAGAGCAAGAAGTGACGATGCCGCAATGACCTTTTCCGTTGCGGTTGCCAGCTTCGTTTGCCACTTCGACCGACAACTCCATCAGCCGTTTTCGTTCAGCTAAATTCATCGAGAAAAACTCAGCTTGCTTTCCCGCAATAAATAACCCGCCCAGATTTAGAGTGTTGATCCAGTGGTTTAGGTTGTCGCGGTAAGCTTTTTCGTCTAGCTTGAGCGATGTATCAAAGGGGGTAAGGCTGGCGGCCCATACACCCACCATGTGTTCGCGTGCGTATTCTTTGGCTTCGGATTTCTTATATTTCATGATTTTTCCTGTTGTTGATTTGTTTGCATGACACGCCAGAGTTGCTCTGAAGTGAGAGGAAATTGAAGCGTGGGCTCGCCGATGGGCGATAAGGCGTCACGAGCGGCATTCATCAAGGCGGCTGGGATGCCGATGCACCCAGCCTCTCCAACACCTTTGGCACCCAGTAAGTTGAGTGGACTGGGTGTGTGCATTGACAAGATGTCTATTTCGGGCATATCGCTGGCGCGGGGGATGGCGTAATCCATCAGAGAACCGGTGAGGAGTTGGCCTTGCTCGTCATAAATTAGTTGCTCCATCAGCGCCTGACCAAGACCTTGGGCCGCACCACCAATAAGCTGACCATTTGCCAACTTAGGTTGCACGATATGGCCTGCATCGTCCACCCATACCAAGCGCTCAATGGTGGGTTTACCTGTGTCTGTATCAATGCCTAAGCGTATCAGCACGCAACCGTAGCTCCAGGCTTCTTTGGCGGTGAAGCGCTCCTCGACGGTGATGGGGTAATCGGCGCCAAGGCGCTCTTGTTCGCGAGCACGTGTGCAGGCTTGAATGATCGCGCTGCCGGCGATGGCGGTACTGCGACTTGCCAGGGACCCAATTCCTATGGGGCAGGTTTGCGTATCCCCCATCAAGACATCGATTTGGCTCTCATCGCAACCCAAACAATCTGCAGCAATACGTGCGTAAGTCGTCACGTGTCCTTGGCCTTGAGCGGGTGAGCCACTAGCGACCGTCACGCGACCATTGCTTGATAGCGTGACGCGTGCGGACTCCCAGCCTTGGCCGCAAGGCTCGATGTACATGGCTACACCAATGCCGACCCATTCACCTCGGGCGCGGCGTTTGTTTTGTTCTATGCGCTCATGTGTGTAGCCAAAGCGATCGCAGGCTAGTCTCAGCGCTTTGGCATAGTCACCCGAATCCAGCACTTCGCCGTTAGCCGTGGTGAAAGGCATATCTTGCGCTGAAACTAAATTTTTCATACGTAGGTCAACCGGATCAATGCCATGTTGGCGCGCCGCCATATCCATTAAGGTTTCCATCAGCAATGCTGCTTCTGGACGCCCTGCGCCTCGATAAATATTTACTGGCGCTGTGTTTGCGCGAGTTGCAATACCGTCAATTTTTAATTGATGCAAATCGTAGGGGCCAGGCAAAATTCGCGCGGCATTGCGCAAGGGCACGACACCTGAATAGGGCAGCCAAGCCCCTAAGGTGAAATGTAATTGGGCTGAGAGCCCTTGCAAACGGCCTTGCGCGTTTACCCAGAGTTCTCCATCTATTCTTGCCCCCCGACCTTGCATACCACCCAGAAAATCTTCAGAGCGCGACGATGCCCAGCGCACTGTGGCGCTCATATAACGAGCAGTCAAAGCCACCAAGAGGTCCTCGGGACTAACTGAGGCGCGCGCGCCAAATGCACCACCCACATCGGGGCAGATCACATGTACTTGCCCCACCTCTAGGCCTAACACATAGGCTGCGTCGGCTTGCGCCCTTGATGGAGTTTGTGTCGCTAACCACAGCGTGATGCTCTGCGTATCGTCGTGCCAAGATGCGCTGCAGGCGCGCGGCTCCATAGGCATGGCTGAGAGACGAGGCACGTGCAAACTTATGCTGGCGGAAGGTGCGTTTTGCGGCAGTTCACCATGGTGGTGCTGAGTTTGGGTGGTGACGGGGCTTTGCGCGTCAAAGTCGCTGGCGACGGGCTGCGGGCGCAAAGACACTTGCACCTGTTCCGCGGCGTGACTGGCCAGTTGCGCGTTCTGGGCAACGACCACGGCCACCACTTGCCCTACGTAGGATAAGGTGTCTTGTGCGAGTAGCTCAAAGCGGACATCGTGCAGCAAGGGAAGTAAGGGGTTGATGGCAGGCAGCCAGTGCTGACCTAAATCTGTGGCGGTCAAAACGGCGTGTACCCCAGGCATTTTTAATGCTAAAGCTGTGTCGATCTGCACGATATGTGCATGCGCTTGAGGGCTGCGTACAAAGGCTAGATGGAGGGAATGGGGTAGTTTCAGGTCTTGGCCAAAGCACGCCTCACCGCGCAGCAAAGCTGCGTCTTCACGGCGCAAGGTGGAAGTTATGGGAATATCAGTCATCACCCGCCTATTGTGAGCAAACAATGGGTCATTGACCAAATGATAAAAATTGAACAATCATGTAGCGTACCTGTTCAATCGCAGTTCTTTCTAAGCCGCATAAACTTGGTCTATGCCTTTCAAACTTGCCACCTCTCACCTGAGCCTTCGTCAACTTCGAGCTTTCTTAGCTGTGGCTCAAGAGGCCAGCATGACGCGCGCAGCCAATCAGTTGCACCTAACCCCCTCGGCGCTGTCGATGTTGGTCCGGGGCATGGAAGACGATTTGGGTATGCGCTTGTTCGAGCGCACCACCCGTCGTGTAGTGTTGACCGATGCAGGCAAGCAATTTTTGCCTACGGTGGAGTTGGTCTTTAACCAGCTAGATAACGGTATTGCTAGTCTTCAGCAGTTACAACGTATAAAGGCCGCGCAGCTGCGAGTTGCTGCGTCACCGCTGCTGGCCAGCGCACTGTTTCCCAAAGTAATTGCCAGTTTTCGTGCCCAACATCCCCAGGTCACTGTGGTGCTGATGGATGCCCCCATCGATTCGTTGTCAGATCTAGTGCGTCGTGGTGACGTCGACATGGCGGTTTGCACGGCTAACAGCGATGTGGCCGACTTGTCATCGCTCTTGTTGTATGTCGACAAATTGATGTTGGCCTGTCATATTGATCACCCACTGGCTCAAGAACGCGAGGTCTCCTGGCAGAGTTTGGTGGATGAACCACTGATCTTGATGCGCCATGGAAGTGGTTTACGCTCGCTGGTGGACAAAACTATCTCCAAGTGGAGCAAGCACCTACAGCCGGCATATGAAGTCTCACAAGTGGCGACGGCATTGGGTTTAGTGGCGGAGGGCGAGGGTGTGTCGATCTTGCCTTCTTATGCCATTTCACGTGCACAGGCAGCGTCGCAGGCTTTGTCGATTGCCACCGTAGCCTTAGTGGGACCTGTGGTTGAGCGGGAAATTGTGGCTCTTACGCCTGTCAACTCGGAGTCTTCGGTTGCCGTGGAAGCCTTGATTGAACACTTCAAAAAGCACGCCGGCAAGTATTGAACAATGAGACTTTAGTCAGGTATTACTGCGGTGGCTTCAATTTCCACCAGGGCGCGGTCTTCCAACAAATCGGCCACTTGCACCAAGGCCATCACAGGGTAATGGCGACCGATGACTTGCTGGTAAGCCAGTCCCAATTCCCGGGCTCTGGCGAGATATTCTTTTTTATTCTTGATATACCAAGTCAAACGAACGATGTGTTCTGGGCCCGCTTGAGCGCAAGCTAGTGTGTCCACGATATTTTGCAAAGCTTGTTTGCATTGCGCGACAAAGTCGTCGGATTCAAACTGGGCTTGTCGATTCCAGCCGATCATGCCAGCGACATAAATTTGTCGCCCTCTGGCTTCAATCCCGTTGGCATAGCCTCTGGGTTCGAGCCATCCTTCAGGTTGCAAAACTTTCCACATAGGTGTCCCTCGGTTATTTCTGTTTAGCAAGTTGACGTAGACGAAAGCGTTGTAACTTGCCAGTTTCTGTGCGCGGCAGAGCAGGGATGAATTGAATTCGTCTGGGGTATTTAAAGGGGGCAATGCTTTGCTTCACGAAATTTTGCAAGGTTTCGACCATCTCAGCGTCTGCGCTGTATTCAGGCTTGAGTGCAACGAAGGCCATCACGACTTGCCCACGCTCGGCATCCGGAACACCCACGACGCCGCATTCGGCTACTGCGGGGTGCTTTAGCAACACGCTTTCCACTTCAGGGCCTGCAATGTTGTATCCCGCAGAGATGATCATGTCGTCATTGCGTGCCACGTAATAAAAGTAGCCGTCTTCATCCATCGAAAACGTGTCGCCTGGCAAATTCCAGCCATCATTGACGTAGTTGGTTTGTCGTGCATCATCCAAATACCGACACCCTGTGGGGCCACGCACGGCCAAGCGGCCGGGTGTGCCAGGAGGCACCGGTTGCATGTCATCATCCACGATGCGCGCGGTGTAACCGGGGATTACCTGGCCAATGCTGCCTGCGCGCACCTGCTTACCCGCACTTGAGATGTAGATGTGAATCATTTCGGTGCCACCAATGCCATCGGTGATTTCAATGCCCGTTTTTTCTTTCCACAGTTGTCGTGTTGCATCGGGCAAGGCCTCGCCGGCCGATACGGGGTGGCGTAGGCTGCTCAGATCAAAACCATCAGCGAGCAAGCCCATTTGGCGATAAAACGTAGGCGCTGTAAAGCATTGTGTGGCGCGATAGCTGGCTATCGTATTGAGCAAGGTTTCGGGTGTGTGTTTTTCTAATAAAACTGTAGAAGCGCCGTAGCGCAAAGGGAATGTCAGCAAGCCACCCAGTCCAAACGTGAAGGCAATGGGTGGCGTACCGCAAACCACATCGTTTGGCGTCATGTGAAGAATGTGGCGAGGGAATAAATCACACATGGCCATCACATCTCGGTGAAAGTGCACCGTTCCCTTGGGGCTGCCTGTGGTGCCGCTAGTGAAGGCAATCAAGCAAGCATCGTCACGCGAAGTGGGATGCGCCTGAAAAGGATGTGTGTGCGAGTGCATCAAGGCTTCTAAGCCGGTGCCATCGGCGCGACCGAAGTGCAACACCTGTTGGAGTGTTGGAGCGTGGTGCGTATGAGCGGGGTCGATGCAATGGTTCAACTCTTCCGCCAAGTGGGACATGCACAGCGCCGCGGTGATATTGGCTTTGTGAATCACCTGATACAACTCTGCTGCACGCAACAAAGGCATGGTGGGTACCATGACTAAGCCCGCTTTTAAGCCCGCTAAAAAACAAGCAGCCATCATGGGCGTGTTGCCACCGCGCAAGAGCAAACGGTTGCCGGCAACTAAAGCCATGTCTTGCGTCAATACATGGGCAATCCGATCAACATGCTCTTGGAGTTCGGCGTAACTCCAACTGAAAGGTGCCGTGCCGTTATGCCCGTGCAAAGCAGGTCTAGCCCCATACCCTTGTGCGATGTGTGTGTCGACTAAATCTGAAGTGACATTCAGGCGTTCTGGATACGCGAGTTCTGGTCGATCGAAATTGAACTCAGGCCACTGCGCAAGGGGGGGTAGTTGTGTAAGAACAAATGTGTCGACATGCGAAGAGGGAAATAGCGTGTGTGATGCCATATGAAACTCAATCCGCTTTGAGTAATTCACGTCCGATGATGAGTTGCTGCACCTCTGTCGCACCTTCATAGATACGAAGTGCACGAATTTCGCGGTAAAGCGATTCAACGATACACCCCTTCTTCACACCCATGCCGCCATGCAATTGCACTGCCATGTCGATGATCCGCTGAGCGTTTTCAGTGGCGGTTAATTTGGCCATCGCCGCTTCTTGGGTAATGCGTTGGCCTTGATCACGCAACCATGCGGCGCGATAGGTGAGCAAACGTGCCGCATCGAGAAGGGTAGCCATCTCAGCCAATTTGGTTTGTGTGATTTGAAAATCAGCCAAGGCTTGACCAAACATTTGGCGCTGCTTTACCCAGGCCAGTGACTCGTGCAAGGCACGCGCGGCAAAGCCCAATGCGGCTGCCGCCACAGAGGTGCGAAAGACATCCAACGTGGCCATCGCCACTTTAAAGCCACCGCCACTATCTCCAATGCGTTGTGTCGCAGAAATACGCGCGTTGACAAAACGCAAGCGCGCTAGGGGATGGGGAGCGATTACTTCAATCCGTTCGGCGATGTCTAAGCCTGCGCAGGAGGCATCCACAATGAACGCACTGATGCCTTTGGCGCCCGGCGCATCATCGGTGCGCGCAAACACGACATAAAAGTCAGCTATGCCACCGTTTGAAATCCAGGTTTTTTCGCCATTCAAGATGTAGTCATCGCCTTCGCGTGTGGCGCTGCAGCGCATCGCTGCTACATCGGAGCCTGCTTCCGGCTCACTTAATGCAAAAGCTGCAATCGCGCTGCCTTGTGCCACGCGGGGAAGGTAGTGTTGCTTTTGTAATTCAGAACCAAACAAGCAAATGGCCCCAGAGCCTAAGCCTTGCATGGCAAATGCAAAGTCCGCTAACCCATGGTGCCAAGCAAGTTCTTCGCGCAACAAACAAATGCTGCGGGTGTCGACACTGTCGTTAAGAGCACCATAGGCTTTTCCCGCAATCGCATGGCGCAACCAACCTGCTTGTCCGAGTTGGTACACCAAGGTTCGGCATTGTGCGTCCACACTCGATTCATCAGTGTGGTCTGGATGGATGTGAGCTGAGGCCCATACAACCAACTCCTGTTTGAGTTGGCGATGGGGTTCTTCAAAAAATGGCCAGTCCATTTGGCTATGGAAACTCACCTCAATCCCCTTCAAATATAGGTTTTTGTTTAGCAACAAATGCGTGATAAGCCCGATGGAAATCGTTCGTCATCATGCAGATCGCTTGTGCTTGTGCTTCGGCTTCTATGGCTTCATCCACGCCCATATTCCATTCCTGTTGCAGCATTTTCTTTGTCATACCGTTGGCAAAGGTAGGCCCAGTGGCCAATTCATATGCCATGGCTTGTGCTTGTGCCAGCACATCTTCAGGTGTGCACAGACGGTTGTAAAACCCCCAACGTTCGGCCTCTGCGCCGGGCAACCCGCGTCCGGAATAAAGTAACTCGGAGGCGCGTCCTTGACCAATGACACGCGGCAACAAAGCGCAGGCACCCATATCGCAACCGGCCAAGCCTACTTTGTTGAACAAGAAATATGTTTTACTGCGTTCCGTACCGTAGCGCAGATCAGAGGCCAAAGCTAACAAAGCTCCGGCACCGGCGCAAATACCATCGATAGCAGCCACAATTGGTTGAGGGCAGGCGCGCATGGCTTTGACGACATCACCTGTCATGCGTGTAAAGTTCAAGAGACCTGGCATATCTAACTTGGTGAGAGGGCCGATGATTTCATTGACATCGCCGCCAGAACAAAAGTTTTGTCCTGCGCCTGTAATCACAATGGCATGCACATCTTGGGCGTAACTCATGGCGCGAAACAAATCGCGGAGTTCGGCATACGAGTCAAAAGACAAAGGGTTTTTTCGTTCAGGTCGATTCAAAGAGATGGTTGCCACCCCCTCTTTGAATGCATACAACACAAATTCTCCTTTGTAGTTGGCCAAACTGTGGTTATGCCGTGGCAGTTGGTGAGGTTCACCGGGTAAATAGCGCTGACTCATGTTGTCTCCTTGCGAGATGGGGTTGTGTGTTGCCTATGTATGTCAGTTTTGAGATGCCCTAATAAATCGTTGAGCTGTTCTTGGGCGTGTTCATCCAGCCCGCTGAAAAAATCGACCACCCATTGTTCGTGGGCCACAGCCATACGGGCAAACGATTTACGGCCTGATGTAGTGAGCAGCACCCGAAACGATCGACGGTCGGTAGAAGCCACTTTGCGTTGCACCAACTGTTCTTTTTCCAATTGGTCCACGATCACGGTGATATTGCCGCCACTCACCATCATGCGGCGTGACAACTCGCCCATAGTCAGGCCTTCACGGTGACGTTCGAGTTGCGCCATTAAGTCAAAGCGCGATAGTGTGATGTCAAACTTCTCGCGTAATTTTTGTCGAATTGTTTCTTCGATGAGTGTGGTGCATGAGAGCAAACGAAGCCATAAGCGAAGCGACGCGTGGTGGTCTTCGTGTGCACGTAACTCTTGGTCTTGGGTTTCAGTCGCCGCATTCATCCCGCCAACTCCCCGCCGTCGATAGCGATGGCTTGCCCATTGATGGCACCGCTTCCTGGCCCGCATAGCCACAAAACAGCTTGGGCGATTTCCTCTGGTTGCACCAATTGCTTTTGTGGGTTTCGATCGGCTAAAGCCTCGCGTGCTTGGGTCGGAGTTTTTCCAGTCTTAGCTACGATGTTTTCAACAGCCGATTGCACAATGTCCGTTTCTGTGTAGCCAGGACAAATGGCATTCACGGTAATGTTTTTGCGCGCAAGCTCAAGTGCCAAAGCACGCGTCAGACCGATGACGCCATGCTTGGCAGCGGTGTAGGCGGATACATACGCGTAGCCTTGCAGGCCTGCTGTGCTAGCCACATGAATGATGCGACCTGGCGAACCGCTGGAAGCCGCCTGCAACATCGACGGCAATGCCGCATGGGTGCAACTGTAGGTGCCAGTGAGGTTGGTTGTGATCATGGATTGCCACATCGCCAGGTCTGTTTTGTCGAAAGGCTGACTACTGGCCTGTCCTGCGTTGTTGACTAAGATGTGTATGGGCCCCAGCGCTTGTTCGGCAGCTTGCATCGCAGTGTGGACCGCCGCGTTGTCGGTGATATCAACAGCTTCAGTATGAACTCGTGTCAACGCGCGCAGTTCTGAAGCAATTTTTTCTAAGCTATCACGTGATCGGCCGATCAATGTGAGGTGCGCGCCGGCATGCGCAAGTGCGCGCGTAATGGCCGCGCCGATGCCGCGTGAGGCGCCCGTGACAACGGCATGGCGCTGTTGAAGGAAGGCAGTGCTATTTGGCATGGCTATTTGCTGGTTAACGTGGCGATCGCGGCTTGCACGGCAGCTCGCTCAAAATTAGTTTCTAGCTGTCGTTTGCCTGATATATAGGCTTTGGGCCACGGCATGGCTTGGTAACCAATACGCGCTGCCTCTGTCAAGGTCCAAGCGGGGTTGGCTAAATGGGGGCGCGCCACCGCACACAGGTCGGCCCGACCTGCAGCAATGATGCTGTTGACGTGATCGGCTTCGCTGATAGCACCCACCGCAATCGTGGCAATGCCGACCTCTTGACGGATGCGGTCTGAAAAAGGAGTTTGAAACATACGACCAAAAACGGGTTTTTCCCGCTTGCTCACTTGTCCTGAAGAACAGTCAATCACATCGGCGCCAGCGGTTTTGAAGGCTTTAGCAATCAGCACCGCATCGGCGGGTGTGATGCCACCTTCAACCCAATCATGCGCAGAGATACGCACCGACATGGGCAGATGCTGAGGCCATGCAGCGCGTACCGCCTTGAAAACGGCCAGTGGGTAACGCAAACGGTTTTCCAAGATGCCGCCATACGCATCGGTGCGCTGATTGGTCAGCGGAGAAATAAAGCTCGATAACAAATATCCGTGTGCGCAATGTAATTCGAGCCAGTCAAAACCAGCCTCTGCGGCACGAAGTGTGGCTTGAACAAAGTCAGCGGTCACGCGGGCCATGTCTGTTTCGTTCATGGCCCGTGAGGTTTGACTCACACCGTCGATGTATTGCTGGGGGGAGGCGCTGATCAAAGGCCAGTTCGGCTCGGTATCGTCGGCGGCCAAGGGTTGGTCAATGCCGTCCCATGCACGTCTTGTGGAGCCTTTGGCACCGGCATGACCTAACTGCACCGCCATGCGCGCCTCGCTATGCAAATGTGCCCAGTCGACGATTTTTTTCCATGCGAGTGTTTGCACATCGTTCCATAAGCCAGGACAGCCGGGGGTAATGCGGGCATCCGCGCTCACGCAAGTCATTTCAGCGAACACCATGCCAGCACCACCCATGGCGCGCGCACCGAGGTGAACCAAGTGGTAGTCGGTGGGGATGCCATCATGTGCGCAATATTGCGCCATGGGAGATACGACCACACGGTTTTTGAGCGTGATGGATCGCAAGGTGTACGGGGTGAACATGGGGGGCGTCGTTGTCACTGCGGTCGATGCCTCGCTCATGAACCGCTGAGCAAACCAATGTTCATAGCCGTCCAGCCATTTTTTGTCCCGCAGACGCAGATTTTCGTGGCTGATGCGTTGGCTACGGGTCAACATCGAATACATGAATTGTTCAGGCTCAAGTTGGTCGCAATAGCGCTCACCACAAACTTCAAACCACTCCATGGCATTCCAAGCAGCGTTCTGAATTTTGAGTGTTTCGATGCGCCGACTCTCTTGGTAGTCGGTGAGTACATTTGGAATGTGAGCGGGTTCGCAGCCGTGAATTTCGAATTGGCGCGTCAATTCAATTGCATCTTCTAAAGCTAGTTTGGTACCCGAGCCAATTGCAAAGTGGGCCGTATGCACAGCGTCACCCATTAGTACCACATGGCTACCATGTTTGTTTTTTAACCACCACTGTTCGCACACAACGCGCTGAAATTTCAACCAAGCGGAGCCTCGCAGATGACGCGAGTTGGTCATGAGTTTGGCGCCTTGCAAGTTGTCTGCAAAAAGTTGTTCGCAAAAGGCAATCGATTGTTCTTGGCTGGCCTTGTCTAAACCGTGTGCCAGCCAGACAGACTCGGGGCACTCGGCAATAAAAGTGGCCGTGTCATCGTCAAATTTGTAAATATGTGCCTGAAACCAACCGTGTACGGTTTTCTTAAAATCAAATGTGAAGGCGTCGTACTGACGGTGGGTACCTAACCAAATATAACGATTAGGGCGAGTAGCAATATCGGGTTTGAATACATCTTCGTATTGCGTGCGAATTTTGGAGTTGATGCCATCGCTTGCGATTATCAAGTCAGCATCAGGGAAATCAAAGTCTGAATTCACATCGCAATCGAATTTCAGGATAACGCCTAGTTCTTCGCAACGTACTTGCAGAATATTTAGTAATTTTTTACGACCTATGCCTACAAAGCCATGACCACCGGATCTTATAGTTCGACCTTTGAATAAGAGTTCAATGTCATCCCAATGGTTGAAGGCTTCTTGGATTTGATCGGCGGTGGTGCGATCCCATTGCCGCATGTTGTCCATCGTGGCATCGGAAAACACAACACCCCAACCAAACGTGTCATAGGGTAAGTTGCGCTCAACCACAGTGATTTGGTGGTCGGGCCACCGAGCTTTCATGAGCAAGCCAAAGTACAAACCTGCCGGACCCCCACCAATACAAACAATATTCATTCGCCGCTCCAAATTTACTTTTATATTAAATATTTCAATATTAAAATAAATATCTTCGAAAACACATGAACTGTCAATAGGGTTTTAAATCTTTTTTAGAAAAAGTAATCAGTGGGGTGTGACTGATCTGAGTGCGACGTCATAAGGGTTCGACCTAGTGACCTAAGGTTTGAGCGCTAACCCATTCACCAAAACACCTTGGTCTGAGAATTGTTGCGCCTTAGCCTTGCCAATACCTGTCACGCGAGACATCAAATCTTGCCAATTCATAAAAAGCTTTTCAGTCCGTGCCGCCAACACTTTGCGTGTCATGGCAGGCCCCATGCCCTTGATGCTGTCGAGTTCAGCTTCATTGGCCTGGTTGATCTCTAGGGCAAAAACGCTCAAGTGGACGCAGACCAAAGCGCCCAGCATCCATTTTTTAAGCAAGTAACTCTGCCATGTACTGCGTAACGCCAGACGTCACATCTGCAAACACATGGTTACAACCTGTGCTGTTTAAGTGGCTCAAATCGGCTTGGGTGTAACACTGATATTTGCCACGCAAAGCATCGGGGAAGGGAATATATTCGACCAAACCAAGTTGTCCGGCTTGGGCTAAGTCCAAAGCAGGATGGCCTTGAGCGCGACGCAATGTGTTGACCACCGCAAGTGCTACATCGTTAAAAGGTTGCGCGCGTCCTGTGCCGAGATTGAAGATGCCTGATTTACCGGGGTTATCAAAAAACCAGAGATTGACGGCCACCACATCGTCCACAAAGATGAAGTCGCGTTGTTGGTCACCTGCGTTGTAGCCGCCGTATTCACCAAACAACTTGACGCGTCCTTCGGCATTGAATTGGTTGAACTGGTGAAAAGCTACGCTGGCCATCCGTCCTTTGTGTTGCTCGCGAGGCCCGTACACATTGAAGTAGCGAAAACCCGCCACTTGAATGCTCAGATTACTAAAGTCATTGCTGTAAGCGCGACGCACATACTGGTCAAACAAAAGCTTGGAATAGCCGTACACATTGAGCGGACGCTCGAACTCCGGTGTTTCGCGAAACGTGTCGCTACCACCATAAGTCGCAGCAGACGATGCATACAGCAAACGTGTGCCCGTTTGTTGGCAGGCCTTGAGCAAACCGCATGACAGACTGAAGTTGTTGTCCATCATGTAAAGGCCATCGGTTTCCATGGTATCGCTGCAAGCGCCTTCGTGGAAGATGGCTTCTACTTTGCCGTAAGCACCGTCTGCAAAGAGTTCATAGAAAAGGTCTTGGTCGACGTAGTCGGCGATCTGCAAATCGGCTAGGTTGACAAACTTGTCGCCTTGCGTGAGGTTGTCAACCGCGATGATGTTGTCAATGCCGCGTGCGTTCAAGCCTTTGATGATGTTGCTGCCAATAAATCCTGCAGCTCCGGTGACGACGATCTTCATGCAAATAACTCCTCGTAGCTGACAGTAGCTGTACCAAATTTACCCACCACCACGCCACCTGCGCGGTTGGCCCAAGGCATGGCGTCACGTAATGACATTCCCGCTGCCACTAGGGCTGCGAGGGTGGCAATCACGGTGTCGCCTGCACCCGTCACATCAAACACTTCGCGCGCTTGGGCGGCGAAGTGGGCGGCGCCTTGCGCATCAAACAAGGTCATGCCTTCTTCACTGCGGGTGAGCAGCACGGCATCGAGCTTTAATTCTTGACGCAAGTTGTGCGCTTTGGCGCTGAGCTCTTCTTCACTATTCCATCCACCCACCACTTGCTGTAGTTCTGCGCGGTTGGGCGTGATGCAAGTGGCGCCTGCGTAACGAGAAAAATCGCTGCCTTTGGGGTCAATCAGCACGGCTTTGTTGGATTTGCGCGCTGCAGCAATCATGTCGGTCACATGCGCCAAGCCACCTTTGCCGTAATCGGAGAACAGCACTACAGGGTGGTCGGGCAAGAGTTGCATGAACTGCTGGGTTTGCGAGGACAAGACTTCGTTTTGTGGCGTGTTTTCAAAATCTACGCGCAGCAATTGCTGCTGGCGACCAAT
>Ga0114964_10001424_pt1 | contig 17461 bp, 14 predicted proteins | sample C_131016_MF_Meta_FD_92638 | JGI IMG/M metagenome (GOLD analysis project Ga0114964, IMG submission 92638) | Freshwater microbial communities from Lake Croche, Canada to study carbon cycling - C_131016_MF_MetaG | ecosystem: Environmental > Aquatic > Freshwater > Lake | place: Lake Croche, Canada... | reverse complement strand
GCCATGGAGCTTCTTCTAAAAAGCTGGCTAATTCTAAAGTCCAAAACATAGCTTTATTTTTTGCAAAAGTAGCCGTATAAACGATATAACCAAATCTGTTTTTTCTACAGGATGTAAACAAATTCTTAAATTTTAATATAATTGACCGGGAATTGCTAGGTTTGTATCATGGAACAATCCCAAAAACTACTAGTAGCCAAGGACATATGGAAGCAATATGGCCCCGTATCGGTGCTTAAGGGTGTTTCTTTGGAGGTTAACAAAGGAGAATTAGTTAGTATCGTTGGGCCTTCAGGTGCCGGTAAATCTACCCTTTTATACATTGTAAGCAGTTTAGAAAAAGCCGATAAAGGAGAGGTAATTTTTGAGGGTCAGGACATTTCCCAGCTATCCAATACCGCATTAGCTAAATATAGAAATCAAAAAATGGGCTTTGTTTTTCAATTCCATCATTTGCTGCCCGAATTCACCGCTTTAGAAAATGTTTCTATTCCTGGATGGATTGCAAAAATGCCAAAAAAGCAAATTCAAAATAAAGCCAAAGAGTTATTGGACTTAATGGGCTTGGCAGATAAATTGGATAAAAAACCACACAGTTTATCGGGTGGCGAACAACAAAGAGTAGCTGTGGCTCGTGCCTTATTAAATAGCCCTGCCCTTATTTTTGCGGATGAACCAACTGGAAATTTAGATAGCGAAAACGCGAATGCCTTACATCAACTTTTTATTCGTTTAAGAAATGAAATGAATCAAAGTTTTCTAATTGTAACCCACAATGAAAAGCTTGCTGCTATGAGCAATAGAAGTTTAACAATGAAAGACGGAAAGTTTGTTTAGCTAATTGTTTTACGATTATACTCTTGGTTTCCAAGGAGCATCTGCTACCCCATTTAGATGACCAATATATCTTGATAAGACAAATAAGTAATCACTTAGTCTGTTCAAATATTTTATGACCATCGGTTCTACAAATAAATCTTCTTCTTGTAAATTAACGCACCAACGCTCTGCGCGACGACATACACAACGTGCAATATGTGCGGTTGAAATAGCTTGATGTCCTCCAGGTAAAATAAAAGATTTCATCGGCTCCAAGACCTCATTCATCTTATCCATTAATGATTCTAAATAAGCAATGTCTTCTTCTTTTAAATCAGGTATTTTTAAAGCGGGTTCTTTATCCGGATCACAGGCCAAAGAAGAGCCTACGGTAAACAATCTATCCTGCACTTCTTTTAAAACAGTTTTAATTTCTGTATGGGTAAGAAGATCACTTAATAATCCAATAAATGAATTAAGCTCATCTACAGTACCATAAGATTCTATTCGAATATGACTTTTTGGAACACGGGTACCTCCTATTAATGACGTACTACCTAAATCACCTGCTTTTGTATAAATTTTCATAATGCTAATATAAACCCTGCTTTAAAAATCCTTAACAGACTCCTGGGTTTTTATGATAACAAAACTAATAAAATAAAGTTCAACAAGGAAGCTTAAATAAATAGGGAAAAGTGCTTAAAAATGAGTGAAATTATTATTTACGGTATCAGTTTCAATATTTCCATCTCTTAAACGCACCACTCTATGTGCATATCTAGCTATATCTTCCTCGTGCGTAACCAATATGACAGTATTACCAGAAGAATGTATTTTACCAAAAAGCTCCATTACTTCTACTGATGTTTTTGAATCCAAATTTCCAGTTGGCTCGTCTGCTAATAAAATAGATGGATTATTGACCAGCGCACGGGCAATTGCCACACGTTGTATTTGACCACCACTTAGTTCATTTGATTTGTGATGACTTCTGTCTGATAAACCCACTTTTTCTAAAGCCACCATGGCACGTTCAATTCTGTCTTTTTTTGAAACACCTGCATATACCAAGGGTAATGCAACGTTTTCGGCAGCAGACAATCTTGGCAACAAATTAAATTGTTGAAACACAAATCCTATTTCTACATTTCTAATGCCTGCTAAATCATCATCAGCCATTTTACTTACATCATGCCCATTTAAATTGTACATACCACTGGTTGGAGAATCTAAACAACCTAAAATATTCATTAACGTACTCTTACCACTACCTGATGGTCCCATCAAAGCTACATATTCATTTCTGTTGATGTCTAAGTTAATCCCTTTTAAAACAGGTATGGCTTGACCTGCCATAAAATAGCTTTTCTTCAGTTCTCTTAATTGAATAACCAATGACATGATAATTATTTTATTTGCGTATTACTTTTGGCACTTTAAAGAATGTCCCATCGGCATCTGGTGCATTTTTTAAAGCAGCCTCTCTTGAAATAGATCCATTGACCTCATCTTTGCGCAGCACATTAAAAGCATCTCCCATATGCATTAATGGCTCTGTTCCTGTAGTATCTAATTCATTCAATTGCTCTACAAAACCAACCAAATCTTGCATATCGGTAACCAATTTGTCCATTTTTCCCGGGGCCACATTTAATCTGGATAAATGTGCCAAATGGCTCACTAGCTTTTTATCTACTTGCATGGTACAAATGTAGTTCAAAGCCCAATACCCCCAAGCTGGTTTTGTTAAAAGGTCAAATGACGCAACCAATGGCAAAAAAAATAGTGAAAAAACTAAAGTTTTTTTGAAAATAGTTGCATAACTAACTAATTTTACAAAAATGCTCTTAAAATGCAACGTTCAATTAAAAAAGTAGTGGTTTTAGGAAGTGGAGTAATGGGATCTCGAATAGCTTGTCACTTTGCTGGAGTGGGTGTTGAAGTGTTACTCTTAGATATCCTTACCCCAGGAACGGAACAAAGTACACAACCTAAGGAAAGAAATAAATTAGTAAATGACTCTTTGCAGTCTGCGATTAAATCAAACCCTTCTCCTTTGTATCTGGCAAAATATGCGCAAAATATAAGTACAGGTAATTTCAAAGATGATATTTCAAAAATAGCAACGGCTGATTGGATTATTGAAGTAGTAGTAGAAAGATTAGACATTAAAAAAATAATTTACGACGAAGTAGAAAAATATAGAAAGCCGGGCACCTTAATAAGTTCTAACACTTCTGGCATTCCCATTCATTTAATGGCGGAAGGTCGCTCCGAAGATTTTCAAAAACATTTTTGTGGTACCCACTTTTTTAATCCTCCTCGTTACTTGCGTTTATTAGAAGTAATTCCTACGGCAAAAACAGACCAAGCAGTGATTGATTTTCACATGCACTATGGAGATGTCTATTTAGGAAAAACAACTGTCTTGTGTAAAGACACGCCTGCCTTTATCGCCAACAGAGTTGGGGTTTTTAGCATGATGAGTGTTTTACATATTATGGAGAAATTGGAATTAAGTATTGATGAAATTGAGGCACTTACTGGTCCCATTATGGGACGTCCCAAATCGGCCACTTTTAGAACAGCCGATGTAGTTGGTATTGATACTTTAGTAAAAGTAGCAGGCGGTGTGGCGGCTAATTGTCCTAATGATGAGGCTAAAAATATTTTCACCCTTCCTACATGGCTTGAAAAAATGGTCGCACAAAATTGGTTGGGCGATAAAACCGGTCAAGGATTTTTTAAGAAAATAAAAACAGCTAGTTCTAAAGAAATATTAACACTGAATTTAAAAACTTTCGAATACGAACCTCGTATCAAAACCAAAATGGCTTCCATTGGTGCGGCCAAGGCCATAGAATCTTTACCTGAACGTATCAATATTTTATATACCGTTGCGGATGGAGCTAAAGCAATAGATAAAGGCCAAACATTTGTACGCGAATTTCACCATGCTCTATTTTCTTATATTAGTCATCGTATACCTGAAATTAGTGATGAATTATATCGTTTAGATGATGCGCTAAAAGCCGGTTTTGGTTGGGAGATTGGCGCTTTTGAAACCTGGGATGCATTAGGGGTTGGAGAAGTAATCAAAAATATTAAAGCCGCAGGTGGCACAGTAGCCACCTGGGTAGAAACCATGATAGCAAAGGGTTGTAGCTTTTATAAAGTAAAGGAAGGTAAGCGATATTATTACGATATAGTTGCCGAGGATTATAAATTAATTCCAGGTGCCGAATCCTTTATCATCTTATCCGATTATCAAGAAAAAACTATTTGGAAAAATGCAGCCAGCCGATTGGTGGATATGGGTGATGGTGTTGCTGGTTTTAGTTGGAATACCAAAATGAATAGTATTGGAGGTGAAGTACTGGAAGGATTAAATAAATCTATTGTACTAGCCGAAGAAAAATTCAATGGCTTGGTGATTGCCAATGATGGTAATTTATTTAGCGCAGGTGCGAATGTGGGTATGATATTTATGTTGGCTATTGAACAAGACTACGAGGAATTAGATATGGCCATTCGTACTTTTCAAAACACCATGATGCGTGTTAGATATTCATCGGTGCCAGTGGTTATTGCACCGCATGGTTTAACCTTAGGTGGTGGCTGTGAAATGAATTTACATGCAGATAGTATTTGCGCAGCAGCGGAAACTTATATTGGATTAGTGGAATTAGGTATTGGTGTGATTCCTGGTGGTGGCGGTACTAAAGAATTGGTATTACGCGCATCTGATGAAATGCATGTGGATGAACCAGAAACCATTACACTCAATAGAAGGTTTATGCAAATAGCCACTGCTAAAGTTGCCACATCGGCGCAGGAAGCCATGGACATGGGCATTTTTAGAAAAGGACAAGATGAAATTGTGCTGAATCAATCGCGTCGCATTGCGAATGCAAAAAATAAAGTACTTCAATTATTTCAAGCTGGCTATACACAAGCACAACAAAGAAAAGATATTAAAGTACTTGGGAAATCAGGCTTAGGTGCTTTATACGCAGGTATTAATGGCATGTGGAAAGGTGGTTACGCTAGTGATCACGATGTATTGGTGGCTAAAAAATTAGCTTTTGTAATGTGTGGTGGTGATTTAAGTGAGCCTACATTCGTGAATGAACAATACTTATTAGATTTAGAAAGAGAAGCCTTTTTAAGTTTATGTGGAGAAAAGAAAACATTAGAGAGAATTCAATCGGTTATTACAGCTGGAAGACCTATCAGAAATTAATAATGCCGACCCAGATACGCCTACTTCATTAAGTTGGGTATAGCCTCTTCAATGGTAGGATAATCAAATACAAAACCAGCGGTTTGTATTTTTTGTGCACTCACGTTGGCACTTTTCAAAACCTCAATGCTCATTTCTCCTAAAATTATTTTTAGTAAAAAAGCAGGTACAAAGGAAGGAAAATAAATAGGATATTTATTTTTTGCAATAGTCAGTACTAATTTTTTATTAGTAACCGGATTAGGCGCTACTGCATTATACACTCCTTGGACAGCATCCGTTTCAATAGCATACAGCATCATTTTGCATAGGTCCTGGTGATGTATCCAACTTACTACTTGCTTACCAGTTCCTAATATAGTAGCTAAAGCAAACTTGGCGGGTTTTAAAAATTCAGCCAGTGCTCCGCCTCTTTTATTCAATACAATACCAATTCTTAATCTAACTACTCGAATACCCATGCCCCCAATGGCCGCAATACTCTCTTCCCATAACTTACAAGTATTACCTAAATAGGAATCATCTGCAGGATCGGTTTCTACAAAACCATTTTCTAAACTTGCAGCCGTATCTGGGCCATACCAACCAATCGCTGATGCAGCTATAAAGGTGCTAACTTGATGTTGATTTTCAGTCAAAGCTTTTACCAATAAATTTCCTGAATGCACCCTACTATCTACAATAGCTTGTTTTCTTTTCACAGTCCATCTTTTATCTGCAACGCCCTCCCCTGCTAAATGAATAATAATATTGGCTTGTTGCAAAGCTTCCACATCTATTTCGCCTTTCTCTACATCCCATTTTGCAAAACTTAAATTTAATCGATATGACTTTCTATCTTTTCTAGTCAATACAATCACCTTGTACCCCTTCTCTAAAAATAAAGTGGTCAAGCCTTTTCCAATCATTCCCGTACCGCCAGTAATTAATACAGTTTGCATATAGTAAATGTACAACAAAAACCCCGCCTGGTTAAAAGCGGGGTTACAACTAAAATCAACTGAGCCAAAAACTAGTTTAATCTGGTTTTTTACCGTCTAAAAAAGTATTGATGGTAGATATTTGGGTTTGATTGTTCTCGTCTTTTTCTACAGTATACTTGCTATAGTAGTTTTCAACCGATGCCAATGTATTTCCAAATAAATCTAAATTTCTTCTAACATAAGCTGGTACTGCATCAAACTCGGTGTTTGGATCGGGACCATTGTTAATATTGAAAGATAAATTTCTTAATTTCTGAATACGCTCTGCTACTTTTCTTCTTTGCTCTTCGGCATTGTCTAATGGCATTTCCAAAGAAGATGGATGTACGGGCCTTGCAGGTTGCTGCTCATGATCATCTCTCATCACCAATTGCATCGCAGGTTCTTCTTGCATGCTAAATGAACTTTGGTATTCTACTACAGGCGCTTTTGGTGTTGCTTCAACTACCTCATCCATCATTTCAACAATCGGTGCAGTTTCCATAGAAATTTCGGCTGGCGCTTCCACTTCGGCTGGGGTTATTGCTGCAAAACTTAATTCCATTTCTTCCTCTTCCACCATTTCTTCTTCCTCGAATTCCTCCAATGGTGCTTCTTCAACGAGTACTTCTTCCTCAAGCACTTCTTCTATTTCTTCTTCGGTAGCGTAAATATTGGTTGGCTTATTTAAAATAAAATCAGAAGGATTGCTAAATGTTTCAGTTGCCAATTCAAACAATACAACTTCTGGAGTTAGTTCTGCCACTTCAGCAATAGCTTCCTCTTCCATCAGTTCTTCCATTTCTTCTTCCTCTAATTCCTCTATTAATAATTCTTCTACCATTGTTTCTTCCGCCAATGCTACTACTGGAACTTCATGAATGGTCATCTCTTCCATCATGCTCATAGCTGCAATGCTTATCTCCGCATCTATTTCTGCTTCGAATTCTTTTTCGCTTATTTCTTCTAGCTCAAATAATTCCTCTTCCTCCATTTCCTCTTCCATTTCAATGGCTGGCTCTTCCCCTAAAGTAAAATAACTGTCATCAATTGTTGGCTCTTCTATTGTATCAACCACCTCTTGGGTAGGTGCAGTTATTTTATTGCTAGCATCATTCAGCATTTCATCTGAAAGTAATGTCATCACAATTTTTTCCTCAATAGGAGCCTCCGCTTTTTTTGGTGTTTCTTTCATAAATGGATCCTTGCCTTCAAACCCCGTAGCAATTAAGGTAATCCCTAATTTTTGTCCAAGCGTTGGATCATAACCCATACCCATGATCACATCAGAATGCTCTCCTGTACGTTCACGTAAGTAATTATTAATCATTTCTAATTCATCCATGGTGCATTCATAATCCCCTTCTGCACTATTGATATTTAATAAAATCCATTTAGCACCTTTGATATCATTGTCATTCAACAATGGAGAATTCAATGCTTCTTCAATGGCTCTTTGCGCTCTGTTTTCTCCTTCTACTTCTGCCTTTCCCAAAATAGCTACCCCACCATTTTTCATTACAGTACATACATCCGCAAAGTCAACTATTATATGACCACGGCTATTGATCACATCTGTGATACACTTAGCTGCAGTGGCTAAAACGTTGTCCGCTTTGGTAAAAGCTTCTTTCATTTTTAAATTACCATATTGCACTCTTAACTTATCATTTGAAATAACCAATAAGGTATCCACTAATGGCTTTAATTGTTTAATCCCTTCTTCTGCTTGCGCTTGCCTTCTTGGTCCTTCAAAACCAAATGGAGTAGTGACAATACCTACCGTTAATATGCCTAAATCTTTACAAATTTTTGCAATGATAGGTGCGCCTCCAGTACCAGTTCCTCCACCCATTCCCACTGTAATAAAGGCCATGCGTGTATTCACTTCTAAAATCTTTCTGATTTCGTCCAATGACTCTTCCGTAGCCAACTTTCCTACAGAAGGATCTGCCCCAGCCCCTAAACCTTGTGTCAAATGGGGTCCTAATTGTATTTTATTAGGCACGGTGCTTTGTTCAATTGCTTTTGAGTCTGTATTGCAAATAATAAAATCTACTCCTTCAATGTCTTGATTGAACATAAAGTTTACAGCATTACTGCCGCCACCGCCTACGCCTAGGACTTTTATGATGGATGATTTTTGCTTTGGCAAGTCAAATTGAATCATTTTTTTGTTTTTAGATGGGTTAGTTAGATGGTTAGTTGTTAGTTAGTTATATCGAAATTACCGATTGTCGAGTTTATTCTATTTGTTTTTTATAACCACAATGTGGGTAAATATTATGGCAATAGTTTGTCTTCTTCCTCACTAAATATATCTATTAAATTATTCTTGAAACGATCCCAGAATTTGCTCTTTCTTTTTTCAATTTGCTCTGGTGTTAAAGTAGTGGGTGTAGGTGCTTTAATTTCTACTTTTTGACTTGTTAAGCTATTGGCAGTTCCAGCAACCGTCAATGATTTAGGCACTTCTACTTTCTTAAATGTTTCTGCGAACACTTTATAGTTTTGCTCGTAATCGTTATACCCTTTTAAGATTAATCCAATACAAGTTGAATACATTGGTTTTTTTAATTCATCTATATGATTGGGTGCTAAATGTTCGTTTGGCAAACCAATTCTCGCATTCAATCCTGTAATGTATTCAGTTAATTGAATCAGGTGTTTTAATTGTGAGCCACCACCTGTTAAAATAATACCCCCATTTAACATGCGGCTATCCATGCCCACTTGTTTTAAATGGTAAGTAACAAAATCAAGTATCTCACTCATTCTAGCTTGGATGATTCCAGCTAAACTTTTTACACTTATTTCTTTAGCAGGCATTCCTTTTAAACCTGGGATAGTCACATAGGCATTGGCTTTTGCTTCTTCAGCTAAGGCACTTCCAAACTGCACTTTCATTGCTTCTGCTTGACTTTTTAAAACACCTAAACCCATTCTGATATCATTGGTAATATTTTCACCACCAAAAGGGATAACGGCAGTATGCTTTAAGATACCCTCATAAAATACAGCAAGGTCACTGGTTCCACCACCAATGTCTAAAATAGCTACACCTGCTTCCAAATCTATATCACTCATGACCGCACTTGCAGATGCCAAAGGTTGTAACACTAAATCTTTTGTAACCAATCCACTTCTTTCAACAGAACGATTGATGTTTCTGATGGCATTTCTATCACCAGTCAGAATTAAAAAATTAGCGCCCACTTTTACGCCATTCACACCAATTGGATCTTTGATATTTTGGTTGTTATCAACATGAAATTCTTGAGGAATCACATCTATAATTTGATCTCCTGCAGGAATAAATGTTTTACGTGCATTGTTGATGAGTTGCTCTATCTCCGAAGCTTGAATTTCATTCTCTGCATCTTGACGAACAAGATCTCCTCTGGTTTGTATGCTTTTGATATGATGCCCTGCAATACCTACATATACTTCATTCACCTCTAAATCGGGGTTGCTTAATTGACAGTTTTGAAGCGCCTGTTGAATGGCCTTAATGGTTTGATCAATGTTTAATACTTGACCATGTTGAACTCCATTGCTATTGGCTCTACCAAATCCTAAGATTTCTAATTTGCCAAACTCGTTTTTTCTACCTGCAATGGCAGCAATTTTAGTAGTTCCAATGTCCAGACCTACAATGATTGGAGAATCGTGCTGACTCATTTTGTTGTTTTTTTAGTTGTTAGTTGTTTTAGCTTCGGTCTTTTTAGGCATGACTGCCTTTGCAGACTTCTTCTTATTATTTAACGATTTATTATTCGTTTTATTGTTCTTTTTAACGGTTGTTTTGGCCTTTGGCTTGCCCTTTAATTTTACGTCTGTTGCAAGCGTATTTTTAGGAGTAGATTTTGGGGTAGTTTGGGGGGTAGTTTTTGGGTTTGATTTTACCACATTATTTGGTACTTTATTTGGTACTTTATTAAGTTGAGCAGGGGCCTTTGACTTAAGGGTGGTATCTAATTTTATAGCTGTCCCCATTTTTTTAGTGGTATCTAATTTTGAACTCGTCAATTGCTCCAATGAATCGTTGGCTAACAAAGTCGCAGAGAATTGAATGGGCTGCATTCCCTTTTTCAAAGCCACTATTTGATGATCAAATCTACAATCCAACACCTGATAGGCATTTACTCCACTGTTTACCCATACTTGTTTGTAAAAACTATACAATCGATTTAGTTTGTCTTCCACATTTTCCGCAGCACCCATTAAAACGATATGATCTCCCAAACTTGGTACCATTTCAAACTCGCCATTGGATTCGATATTTACTTGTGCAATTTGCGCCATAAAAAAGGAATCGTTTTGAATGACTTTTGTAAAATGCAAAACATCATTAAGCAATACACTATCAGGAATTGACATTTTTTCTTGATCAGATGGAAATCCTGTAAAAACTGGCAAACGCAATACAGTTAACTGTTTCAAAGGCAACCTCCTTCCCTCTTTATCGATATAAAAGGAAACCCCAGCTGCAGAAAATATTCTTGCGATTGGAATTCTTTGCTCAATTTTTATCTTCAATGACTGCTGATTGTCTAAGTACATTTCTGCATGTTTGATCCACTTGATACTTTGTAAACTTTTTTCCAACTCATTCAAATTCACTGCGCCAATGGGCATGCCTGCTTGGATCCCTTTTTCATGAATAATTTGTAAAATTTCTTTCTCATCCATAAAAAGTGCCACTGTATTTTCACCCACTAGCTCAACATCTATATTGGCACATTTTTTTTCCTCTTTAGCTTTCCAGGAAATAATAAATAGCAATACCAATAGCCCACCAGCGATGCTCCACAAAATATGACCTACTATTTTTTTCCAGTTTTTCATGCCTTATTGGTAAATATTTCTTGAACTTTTGTGATACAAACATCAATATCTCCTGCACCTGCCATTACAATTAATTTATCCGTTGTTTTTTCCGCCCATTCAAATAACTGCTCCTTGCTCATTATTTTTTTATTAGATAAGGACATTTTATTCAAAAGCATTTCACTGGTCACCCCTTCCATAGGCAATTCTCTTGCTGGATAAATTGGTAATAAAATAACTTCATCAGCTTTATCTAAAGTTTCAACAAACCCTTCACATTGATCTTTAGTACGACTGTATAAATGTGGCTGAAATACCAATACCATTTTTTCTCCTGGGAAGATGCTTCTAATTCCTGTAATCAATGCATTTAATTCTTCTGGATGGTGAGCATAGTCATCTATCAATACCTTATTGGGTGTTTTAACTTTATATTCAAACCTTCTCTTTACCCCAGCAAACGCAGCCACTGCTTTAACAATTTTATCTTCCTCAATACCTAAACTGATGGCAATGGCAATAGCAGCTGTTGCATTCTCCACATTGTGTAAGCCTCCCATATTTAAAATAATATTTTTCAATATCCCTTTTGGATGTGCGATATCAAAATGATAGGATCCATCCACTACTTTTAAATTAATGGTATGAAAAGATGCATCTTCTTGATTATAGGCATAGGATAAGATATATTTAGTAGCAGCATTGGTAACAAAATGAGTCCCTTTTTTTTGAATAAGTGTACCACCCGTTTTAATTTTATCCGAAAACTCCCCAAAGGCTTTCAATACTTCTTCTGCCGTACCATAAATATCTAAATGGTCAGGATCAACTGCTGTTATTACAGCAATATTAGGTGACAATTTTAAAAAACTTCTATCATATTCATCTGCTTCCACTACCACCACATTTTTTTCATGGCTCCAAAAATTCGTACCATAGTTAGATGCTATGCCCCCTAAAAAAGCATTGCAACCATACCCTGTATGTCTTAATATATGGGCCGACATAGAAGTAGTGGTTGTTTTTCCATGGGTGCCCGCAATAGCTATGGTAAATGCATTCTCGGTAATCCATTGCAATACGTCACTTCTTTTCACTACTAAATAACCATTGTCTCTGTAATAATTTAATTCATTATGATTGGCTGGTATGGCGGGCGTGTATACAATGACGGAGGCTGCTTTATCTATTTTATTTAAATCATCTTCAAAATGAATAGCAATGCCTTCTTGCTCTAAAGCCTTGGTTAAATCTGTTGGTGTTTTATCATAACCCGAAACCACCACACCTTGTGTATTAAAATACCTAGCCAATGCACTCATACCAATGCCACCTATGCCTATGAAATAAATATTTTTACAATGGGTTAACGGATTCATACGCTTAATTATAAGTGACTATTTTTTAAAATTTCTTCAGCAATGCGCTTATCTGCATCTAAAAAAGTAAAAGTTTTTACTTTGTCTTCCATATTTTTAATTGTATCGTCATCATTCAATATTTTAAATAGGGTAGGTACTAATTTTTCACTTACTTCATTGTCTTTTACAATTAAAGCAGCTTGTTGGTTTACTAAAGCCATGGCATTAAATGTCTGATGATCTTCTGCAGCAAATGGATAAGGAACAAAAATGCAAGCCTTTCCAGTGGTAGCAATTTCAGCAACAGCCATCGCTCCAGATCTGCTAATAACTATATCTGCAGCACAATAAGCTGCACTCATATCGTCTATGAAAGTGCTTATAAAAATATTTTCAAAACTTTGTGCAGCGCTATAAAAGCCACTAACATTGGCATTGCCTATTTGCCAAATCAATTGTATATTTTTTTCAAAAAAAGTAACCACATTATTTTTTATTACCTCATTAATCGAGTTGGCACCTAAACTTCCTCCCACGATTAAAACTGTTTTCATTGATGGATTTAATCCAAATACTTTTAATGCCGTTGCTTTAGTATAAGTATGCTGTAAAATATTTTTTCTTATTGGATTTCCCGTAACTAAAATTTTAGCTGTAGGAAAAAATTTTTCCATCCCTTTTGTCCCAGTAAATACCTGAGTTACATTTTCGGCTAACCACTTATTGGCTTTGCCAGCAAATGCATTGGATTCGTGAATGAACGTTGGTAATCCTTTACTTTGTGCATATTTTAAAACAGGGAAACTTGAATAGCCTCCTACACCAAATGCAGCATTAGGTTTAAATGATTTAAAAATTGATTTAACTTGAAAATAACTTCTCATTAATTTCCAAGGCAATAATATATTTTTTAAATAATTAGATCTATTAAATCCTGCAATGGTGATGCCTTTGATGTTATACCCTGCTTTAGGTATTTTTTCCATTTCCATTTTTCCTAAAGCCCCTACAAATAAAATAGCCACATTGGGTGCTAAAGCTTGTAATGCTTGCGCAACCGCAATGGCCGGGAAAATATGTCCGCCGGTTCCACCACCTGCTATAATGATACGCAACTGTTTATTTGGCTGGCTCAAGCTCATTGTTTGATATTTCTGTTTCGTTTGGTATTTCAATTTCTGTTTCCAAAGGCGCCTTACCTTCCATTTGTTCCACATTCCTTGCAACACTTAATATTAATCCAATAGAACAACAAGTAAATATGAAAGAGCTCCCACCCATACTCACTAAAGGCAAGGTGACTCCCGTCACTGGTACAATATTTACATTTACCGCCATATTAGCAACGGCTTGAATAATTAAAGTAAAACTTAACCCTAATGCTAAGAATGCACCAAATGCATAGGGGCATCTTCTAAAAATTCTGATGCATCTAAATAAAAAAACTAAATAAATAAAAATAATAAACGCTCCTCCTAATAGCCCATATTCTTCTATAATGACAGCATAAATAAAATCATTATAGGCTTGTGGTAAAAAATTTCTTTGGCGACTATTGCCTGGACCCAAGCCCATAAAAATTCCTCCATTGGCTATTGCAATTTTTGCTTGTTGTACTTGATAAGGTATTTCGCGTTCACCATCATACATAAAATCTTGCACCCTACTTACCCAAGTACCAAAACGTCCAAAGCCTTTCATTTTTTCTGCTACTTTGGGTTTACCCTCTGCCCTATTACTAGTATGGGTAGCCATGGCCACACTTATGATGATGGCAATAGGAATCATGGCCACCACTATGGTAAGTAAGATGTGTTTAATACTTACCCTTCCAATAAACATTAATAATAATGAAGTAGCACCCGTTAATAATGCATTAGATAAATTGGCAGGCATAATTAAGGCACAAATAATAAGCACTGGAATAATAACGGGTAAAAAGCCTTTTTTAAAGTCTTTAATTACTTCTTGTTTTTTACTTAACATTTTTGACAAATACATAAACAAAGCCAACTTTGCCAAATCACTTGTTTGAATGGTTAAATTAATAATAGGCAATTTGATCCATCTACTGCCCTCATTAATTTTAGCCCCAAAAAATAAAGTATAAATTAAAAGTGGAATAGACAACATAAAAAGAATGGTAGCTATTCTAGAAAACATGGTGTAATTAACACGATGCAGCCCAAAAATAACTAGCAAGCCTACTAAGGTAAAAACAACTTGCTTAAACAAATACACACTGGTATTTCCACGGTACATTTTATAAGCCAATGATCCAGTAGCACTATATACTACCAATATAGATATCAATGATAAAATAATAACCAAGCCCCATATATATTTATCACCTCTGGTTCTTTGATCCAAATGTTCTTTCATGCCTCCAATACTAGGCATTTGTGAAAATAACTTGTCAGTAGTTTCGTTAAACATAATTATAATTCTTTAACTGACTCCTTAAATTGACGACCTCTGTCTTCATAGTTTTTAAATAAATCAAAACTTGCACAAGCAGGACTCATTAACACTAAATCACCTTTTTCAGCCAATTTAAAAGAAGCATTCACCGCTTTCTTAGCACTATCTGTTTCTATAATAGTTGGGACTAAGTCTTTAAAGAAGTCAATGATTTTTTTATTGTCTGTACCCATACATACAATGGCTTTCACTTTTTCTTTAACTAGCTCTGCAATTAATTCATAGTCGTTGCCTTTGTCTACACCGCCTAATATTAAAACAGTTTTCTTTTGCATGCTTTCTAGTGCATACCAAGTACTGTTTACATTAGTGGCTTTGCTGTCATTGATAAAATCAACACCTCTAACCGTTGCAACAAATTCCATTCGATGCTCAAGGCTATGGAAATTGCTCACCGCTTCACGAATTTTTTCTTTTCGGATGCCTAAGGTGGTAGCAGCAATACTTGCTGCCATCGTGTTGTAAGCATTGTGTTTACCTTTTAAGGCAAAATCATAAATGCTCATTGTTACACGTTCTTCTTGGATTTTTAACATCATTTGATCGTTTTTGATGTAGCCTCCTTTTTTTACTTCTTGTTTCATAGAAAATGGTAGTGGGTTAGTATTAGTAGTTAGTAGTTCTAAATGTTTAACAATTACTGCATCATCGATACAATAGATAAAATAATCTTCCTGGGTTTGATTTTCAACAATTCTAAACTTGCTTTTAACATAGTTTTCGAATTTATATTCATATCTGTCTAAATGATCTTCTGATATATTTAATAAAATAGCAATCTCTGGTTTGAAATATTGAATATCATCTAATTGAAAAGAGCTCACTTCTATGATATACAATGCCTTTGGTGCCAATGCAATTTGTCTTGCAAAAGAAAAACCAATATTGCCCACCATGGCTACATCTTCATTCACCAATTTGCATATATGATACAATAAAGCGGTGGTGGTACTTTTTCCATTGCTTCCTGTGATGGCTGCAATTTTGCTAGTTCCCTTGTACCTGTAACCAAATTCTATTTCACTCACCACTGGTATCCCTTTGGCTCTGATGGCTTTTACCATTTCATTTTTTTCTGGAATGCCTGGACTTTTCATTACCTCATCAGCAGCCAATATTTTATCTACCGAATGTATGCCGCCTTCAAATTCAATACCATTGTCTTCTAACTCTTTTTGAAAATTAGCTTTGATAGCTCCAGCATCAGATACAAATACCTCATAGCCTTTTTGTTTAGCTAATAAAGCAGTACCTACTCCACTTTCACCTGCACCTAATATGACTAATTTTTTTGCCAATGTTTATCTTGTCTTTAAGGTTAATATTGAAATCACTACCAATAATATAGTGATGATCCAAAAGCGGACAGCTATTTTACTTTCATGGAAACCCTTCTTTTGATAATGATGATGTAGCGGACTCATTAAAAACACACGACGCCCTTCGCCATATTTCTTTTTTGTGTATTTAAAATAGCTTACTTGAATAATTACACTCAAGTTCTCAATTAAAAACACTCCGCAAAAAATTGGAATTAATAATTCTTTTCTTACGATGATGGCCAAAGAGGCAATGATTCCACCCAAAGCCAAACTTCCTGTATCACCCATGAAAACTTGCGCAGGATAAGCATTGTACCATAAGAAGCCAATACATGCTCCAACAAAAGCACCTACAAATATGGACAACTCCCCTAAATTAGGGATGTACATTACATTTAAGTAATCAGCAAATACATAGTTACCACTTACATAAATAAAGATGCCCAATGCAGCTCCAATGATGGCACTCACACCCGCTGCTAGGCCATCTAAGCCATCGGTTAAATTAGCGCCATTAGAAACAGCAGTAATAATGAATGTGACGATAAGGATATAAACAATCCAAGTATACTTCTCTGCACCCGGACCTATCCAGCTAATTATTTTACTATAATTGAACTCATGATTTTTTACAAATGGAATAGTCGTGATAGGTGTTTTTACTTTTACAAAACGTCTTTCAACCCCATTGATTTTTCTGATCACCACATCGGCACCTTTTGCAATTTTTTCTCCTTTTTGCAAACTAGCGCTAACCGAAGAGGCAATGATTTCTCTTTCTACCGTTACGGCATTGCTAAAATATAGCGTGACACCAATGATAATACCTAAACCAATCTGACCAATTATTTTTGAAATACCTGCCAAACCATCACTGTTTTGTTTTTTATAAGCCGAACCTTCAGCTTGGGCTTGCTTTCTTGCTTTGATCTTAAAATAGTCATCTAAAAAACCAATCAACCCTAACCAAACAGTACACAAGATCATTAAACGGATATATACTTTATCCAAGTTGGCAAATAATAAGGTAGGAATTAATATACTTAGTAAAATAATGATGCCCCCCATGGTTGGAGTGCCTTTTTTTTGTTGCTCCCCTGCTAAACCTAAATCGCGAACTGATTCACCAATTTGTTTTTTCTGCAAAAACAAAATCATTTTCTTTCCATAAACGGTTGCAATAAATAAAGACAATAATATAGCCATGGCAATTCTTGAAGTCAAGAATTGAAACACGCCTAATCCTGGAATATGAAATTGCTTATCTACCCATGAAAATAATTGATACAACATAAATAGTTTATTTAGCTAATTCTTTAAATAGGTTTTCTAAAATTTGCTTGTCATCAAAATCATGCTTTACGCCTTGAATGTCTTGGTATTTTGCATGCCCCTTTCCTGCAATTAAAATAATGTCGCCAGCTTTGGCAAACCTGATGG
>Ga0114964_10001423_pt1 | contig 17468 bp, 14 predicted proteins | sample C_131016_MF_Meta_FD_92638 | JGI IMG/M metagenome (GOLD analysis project Ga0114964, IMG submission 92638) | Freshwater microbial communities from Lake Croche, Canada to study carbon cycling - C_131016_MF_MetaG | ecosystem: Environmental > Aquatic > Freshwater > Lake | place: Lake Croche, Canada... | reverse complement strand
TGATCATGTTCTTGATGTAGTCAGCGTGGCCTGGGCAGTCAACGTGTGCGTAGTGACGCTTCTGTGTCTGGTACTCAATGTGAGCGATAGAGATTGTGATACCGCGTTGACGCTCTTCTGGCGCCTTATCGATATCTGAGAATGCTGTAGCAGCATTAAGAGTTGGGTACTTATCGTGCAGAACCTTTGAGATTGCTGCAGTAAGTGTGGTTTTGCCATGGTCAATGTGACCAATGGTGCCGATGTTTACGTGCGGCTTTGTGCGCTCGAACTTGGCCTTTGCCATTTTGGTTCCTCTTTCTTTTCTAGTGCTTAGTTATTAGGGGGTTTTGTGCTTTATTAGGGAGTTTTATTCGCCGCGAACTTTCGCAATGATTTCCTTCGCTACGTTGCCTGGTACTTCGGCATACGAATCGAATTCCATCGAATAGCTCGCGCGACCTTGTGTTCTGGAGCGAAGATCTCCGACATAGCCGAACATCTCCGACAACGGAACTAGCGCCCTAACAACGCGGGCACCTGACCGCTCATCCATGGCCTGAATTTGGCCACGACGACTGTTTAGATCGCCGATGACATCACCCATGAAATCTTCAGGGGTAACAACTTCGACTTTCATTACTGGTTCGAGAATTGCAGGATCAGCAAGTTTTGCTGCTTCCTTAAATGCTGCGATACCAGCCACCTTGAAAGCGAGTTCCGATGAGTCAACATCGTGATACGCGCCGTCAAGAAGAGTTACTCGTACATCTGTTAGTGGGTAACCAGCTAACGGACCTGCTGACATTGCCTCTTGGCAACCAGCATCAACTGAAGGGATGTACTCGCGAGGAACGCGACCACCAGTGATCTTGTTTACGAACTCGTAACCGCCTTCAACTTCACCAGTTGGAAGTGGCTCGATTGCGATTTGAATCTTTGCGAACTGACCTGAACCACCGGTCTGCTTCTTGTGTGTGTAATCGTGACGCGCAACTGGCTTGCGGAGTGTTTCGCGGTAAGCAACTTGTGGCTTACCGACGTTTGCTTCAACTTTGAATTCGCGACGCATGCGGTCAACAAGAATTTCAAGGTGAAGTTCACCCATACCAGCGATAATTGTCTGGCCAGTTTCTTCATCAGTCTTTACGTGGAAAGTTGGATCTTCTTCAGATAAACGTTGAATCGCAATACCAAGTTTTTCCTGATCGCCCTTGGTCTTTGGTTCGATTGCAACCGAGATAACTGGAGCTGGGAAATCCATTGATTCAAGAATCACTGGCTTGGCTGGATCGCAGAGGGTTTCACCTGTGGTGGTGTCCTTCAGACCCATAACAGCAACGATCATTCCAGCACCAACATTGTCACGCTCTTCGCGCTTGTTAGCGTGCATCTGATAGATCTTGCCGATACGTTCTTTGCGGTCTTTTGAAGAGTTAAGGATTGTTGAACCGGTCTCAAGAACACCTGAATAAACGCGAATGAACGTTAGCTTTCCAAGGTGTGGATCGGTCATAATCTTGAAAGCAAGTGCTGAGAATGGTTCAGCATTTTCTGGGTGACGAACAACTTCAACTGATGTATCGCGCATATCGGTACCGATAATTGATTCAACATCTAGCGGGCTGGGCAAGTAGCGAACTACCGCGTCAAGCATCGGTTGAACACCCTTGTTCTTGAAAGCTGAACCAGTTAGAACTGGAGTTAACTTTGCAGCAAGTGTTGCGCGACGAATACCAGCAATAATTTCAACTTCGGAAAGTTCTTCGCCAGCTAAATACTTTTCCATCACAATGTCGTCATTTTCGGCAAGCGTTTCGATCATTTCGTAACGTGCTTGTTTGCACTTCTCGAGCATGTCAGCTGAAATTTCTTCAACTGCATAATCTTCACCTTTTTGGGTTTCACCGCGCCAAGTAAGTGCTTTCATTGCAATTAGATCAACAACTCCAAGGAAGTCTGACTCAAGACCAATTGGAAGTTGCAGAACAAGTGCAACAGCATTCAGGCGATCCTTGATCATGCCTACGCACTTATCGAAAGATGCACCGGTACGGTCTAGCTTATTTACGAAACAGATACGTGGAACTGAGTAACGATCTGCTTGACGCCAAACTGTTTCAGATTGTGGTTCAACACCAGCAACACCGTCGAATACCGCAACAGCGCCATCTAGTACACGGAGTGAACGTTCTACCTCAACTGTGAAGTCAACGTGGCCCGGTGTATCAATGATGTTAATTAGGTGCTTGTCCCACATACAAGTGGTTGCAGCAGAAGTGATAGTGATACCGCGCTCTTGCTCTTGTTCCATCCAGTCCATGGTGGCTGCGCCTTCGTGGACTTCACCGATCTTGTAGTTGATACCGGTGTAGAAAAGGATGCGCTCAGTAGTTGTGGTTTTGCCCGCGTCGATGTGAGCCATGATTCCGATGTTGCGAACCGTAGCTAGATCGATCTTCTCTACTGTTGACACTGTATTCCTCTGCTTCTCTTATTGCTTCTCTGATTTATCTATTGAGTAAATCTCTTGGTTTTAAGTACTAATTACCAGCGGTAATGAGCGAAAGCCTTGTTGGCTTCAGCCATTTTGTGAGTATCTTCGCGACGCTTCACAGCTGCGCCAAGACCATTGCTGGCATCGATTAATTCATTTTGTAAACGTTCAGCCATTGACTTTTCGCGACGTGCGCGTGAGTAATCAATTAACCAACGAAGTGCAAGAGTGGTTGAACGACCAGCTTTAACTTCAACTGGAACTTGGTAAGTAGCGCCACCAACACGACGTGAACGAACTTCAACAGCTGGCTTGATGTTATCTAGCGCGCGCTTCAAAGTAATTAGTGGATCAACTTGTGTCTTTGTACGGCAACCTTCTAGTGCATCGTAAACAATTGATTCAGCAGTTGAGCGCTTGCCGTGAAGAAGAACGCGGTTAATTAGCGCAGTTACAACTGGTGAGTTGTAAACAGGATCTGCAACAACTGGTGACTTAACAACAGGACCTTTACGTGGCATTAGCTAGCCTTCTTCTCTCTCTTAGCACCGTAACGTGAACGTGATTGCTTACGGTTCTTAACACCTTGTGTATCTAGTGAGCCGCGAATAATTTTGTAACGAACACCTGGAAGATCTTTCACACGACCACCACGTACTAGAACAATTGAGTGCTCTTGTAAGTTGTGACCTTCACCTGGAATGTATGCAGTAATTTCCATACCGCTGGTGAGACGAACACGTGCAACTTTACGAAGCGCAGAGTTTGGCTTCTTAGGTGTTGTTGTATAAACACGTGTGCATACACCGCGTCGCTGAGGTGAACCCTTTAGCGCAGGTGTGCTTGTCTTCGTAGTCTTATCTTCGCGACCACGTCGAACTAGCTGTTGAATCGTTGGCATGCTTCTCCATTCGTTACTGCTTTTATTCACGCTTAATCACCGACCCACGCGTTCGGGTGTGTTGCCCGATTCGCGCATGATTGCTAATAAATTTCTTTACTGGCAGTCCGCAATAAAGCTCTAAAAAAGAGCAGACGCGAAGGGTATCTGCAATCTTGTTGCAGAGTCAAAACGCCCCTTTTACTCCTGGCCCAGCCCCACTACCCCAAAATGGGCCATTTTTTTACCCTCGGGCGTGTCTTTGTGAACACTTAGCTGCCCTGGAATTAACCAGTAACACGCCCGAAATGTCCGATTTAGCGGTGGGTAAGGCCCTCTAAATCGCTTTTTGGTTGGTCAAGCGTGAAAATCCAGCGTTGAAATGGCCCTTCGGAAAGAGTAATTACCACCCCGGGTTGCCTGCCCTTAATTGCCACAAAATCGCGGAATTTTCGACCTCGCATCGTGCCCAAAAGAACCACAAATGGGATTCCGGTACCAGGTGCCCGAACTCCGCGCAGCACTTTGTTGCTCCAGAGGTCCGCTAAGAATTCAATTTCACTTACCGCGCTTAGCGCAACCCTTGGACTTGAATGAACTGCACCCATACGTTCCCAAACTGAAAGTTCGAGAATTAATTCATCGCCAATTACTTTTACTTTAGCCACTTTAAATCCTTATTTAATATGCGGCGGAACAGCGATGCCGGCTGAATCTTCGGCAGTAATCGGTTCACCTCTATTAGTAGTCAAAGGAATTATTCCGGACCAGATCTGAAGTTCTTTATCTTCGGGCTCATCGTTGACTCCCCCGGTTCGAGATTTAGCCGAATATTTTTCTAACGAAACTTCAACAATCATCGTGCCAGCAACTTCTTTAGCTTTTAATGGCCGTGCATAGGATGTCATTCCAGGAACTAATACATCACTTATGCAAGCCATTGCAGTTAGTTTCTCTTCGTCCTTAAGTAACTTTGCTTTGCCAAAAATCATTACTGACTCATAATTCATTGAAGAATTAAATGCAGATTTGGCAATTACGATCGCATTTAACTTAGTAACAGTTATACAAAGTTGCGCTCCAGCTGCAATTTTCATCATCAACCGAGAACCCGTTGAGCCGTGCAAAAGTATGCGATCACCATCGCGCGCAAAGGCCATTGGTATTACAAAGGGTTCATTTACATCGTTATCAATAAAACCAACATGAGCTACATATTCGCTATCTAGCAATGCATTTATTTGATCACGATCAAAAACTTCGCGTTCATCATGGCGTTTTACATTATACTTACCCTCATTAATGCTTCCAGTGTTGGTCATAGAAAAAACTCTAGTCGAAAAAAATAACGCCCGCCGCAAATTAGCGACGGGCGTTATGTAATTAATTCGTTTAGCGGTTTGACTCGAATTCATCGAGACGAACTGCTTCACCTGAACCACCTTGATCAAACGGTGTGAAGTCATACTCATCGTAAGCTGCATAAACTGCGGCTTTCGCTTCTTCAGTAGGTTCAACCCGGATATTGCGGTAACGAGCAAGGCCAGTACCAGCAGGAATCAACTTACCGATGATGACGTTCTCCTTCAGTCCGAGCAATGGATCGCTCTTCTCTGAAAGCGCAGCATCTGTAAGTACGCGAGTTGTTTCCTGGAATGAAGCCGCTGACAACCATGACTCGGTTGCAAGTGATGCCTTGGTAATACCCAATAGTTCTGGGCGACCAGATGCAGCCTTGCCTCCGCTAGTTACAACGCGACGGTTTTCAACTTCGAAGCGACCACGTTCAACGAGTTCACCTGGAAGTAGTTCGGTATCGCCAGCTTCAAGCACGGTGATGCGCTTTAGCATTTGGCGAACGATTACTTCGATGTGCTTATCGTGAATGCCTACGCCCTGTGAGCGGTATACGCCTTGAATTTCTTCTACCAAGTGAACTTGTGTTGCACGTGGTCCAAGAATACGTAGTACCTGCTTTGGATCAATTGCGCCGACGACCATCTTCTGGCCAACTTCAACGCGTGAACCTTCTTCAACGAGTAACTTCTGACGACGAGTAATTGGGTAAGCAACTTCTTCGCCACCATCATCTGGAGTAACCACGATCTTCTTGCCCTTTGCGTCTTCGCGGAATGAAACAACTCCCGCAGTTTCAGCAATCGGTGCAACACCCTTAGGGGTACGTGCTTCGAAAAGCTCGACGATACGTGGAAGACCGTGTGTGATGTCATCACCAGCAACACCACCAGTGTGGAAAGTACGCATTGTTAGCTGTGTACCTGGTTCACCGATTGATTGTGCCGCGATGATTCCGACTGCTTCACCAACTGCAACGCGCTGACCGGCTGCAAGTGAACGGCCGTAGCAAGCTGCGCACTGTCCGACCTTGCTATCGCAAGTTAGAACTGAGCGAATCTTTACTTCGTCAACACCAGCTGCAACTAGGGCATCGATCACTCGATCACCTAAGTCACTACCTGCTGCAGCAATTACATTGCCATCGACAGTGATGTCTTCGGCCAAAGTACGGCTGTAAACCGAAGTTTCAACATGGTCATGCTTAACAAGTCCACCTGCTTGGCTGCGAGATGCAATTGGAAGAGTTAGACCGCGATCAGTACCGCAATCTTCTTCACGAATAATTACATCTTGTGCAACGTCGCAGAGTCGACGGGTTAAATAACCTGAGTCAGCCGTACGAAGAGCAGTATCTGCAAGACCCTTACGAGCACCGTGAGTAGAAATGAAGTACTCAAGTACTGAAAGGCCTTCACGGAAGTTTGCCTTGATCGGACGAGGAATAATTTCACCCTTTGGATTCGCTACCAGACCACGCATACCGGCGATCTGACGAATCTGCATCATGTTTCCACGAGCACCTGAGTGAACCATCATCCAAACTGGGTTGGTGCTTGGGAAATTCTTTTCCATAGCTACACCAACATCAGCAGTTGCTTTGGTCCAGATCTCAATTAATTCTTGACGACGTTCGTCATCAGTAATCAGACCCTTCTCATATTGCAACTGCACCTTTTCAGCACGATCTTCGAATACGTTCAGAATTTCTTGCTTCTCAGGAGGTGTAACAACATCTTCGATACCAATGGTTGCACCGGCACGTGATGCCCAGTGGAAACCAAGTGACTTAAGAGCATCGAGAGTTTCTGCAACAACAACCTTTGGATAGAACTCAGCCAACTTATCGACGATAGAACCAAGTTGTTTCTTAGTTACATCAACGTCAACAAATGGGAAGTCAGCAGGAAGTGCTTCATTAAATAGCGCGCGACCAAGAGTTGTATTTAGCGTCTCACCAGTTGAAGTGCGACGAATCTTGATCTTTGCTTGCAATGAAACTGAGTGCTGATCATGAGCCATGATCGCTTCAGATACTGAACCGAATGCGCGGCCTTCACCAATTTCACCTTCACGTTCCATAGTCAAGGCATAAAGACCAAGAACCATGTCCTGCGTAGGTGTTGTGATTGGGCGACCGTTAGCAGGTGACAAGATGTTGTTTGAAGACAACATCAAAATACGAGCTTCGGCTTGCGCTTCGGCAGATAGCGGCAAGTGCACTGCCATCTGGTCACCGTCGAAGTCAGCGTTAAATGCTGTACATACAAGTGGGTGAATCTGAATTGCTTTACCTTCAACGAGCTGTGGCTCGAATGCTTGGATACCAAGTCGGTGCAGAGTAGGTGCGCGGTTTTGAAGTACTGGGTGTTCAGCAATAACTTCTTCTAGAACATCCCAAACAACTGGACGTGCACGTTCAACCATGCGCTTTGCGGACTTAATATTTTGTGCGTGGTTTAAATCAACCAAACGTTTCATTACGAATGGCTTGAAGAGTTCGAGCGCCATCTGCTTTGGCAGACCACACTGATGCAACTTCAACTGTGGACCAACCACAATTACCGAACGACCTGAATAGTCAACGCGCTTTCCGAGCAAGTTCTGACGGAAGCGACCTTGCTTACCCTTAAGCATGTCGGAAAGTGATTTAAGTGCACGGTTACCAGGACCGGTAACTGGGCGACCACGACGACCGTTATCGAACAACGCATCTACAGCTTCCTGCAACATACGCTTTTCATTGTTAACGATGATCTCTGGTGCACCGAGATCAGCTAAACGCTTCAAACGGTTGTTACGGTTAATAACGCGGCGATATAGGTCGTTTAGATCTGAAGTCGCAAAACGTCCACCATCGAGCTGAACCATTGGACGTAGATCTGGTGGGATAACCGGAACTACATCAAGGACCATTGATGCTGGGTGGTTGCTGGTTGTCATGAATGCATTAACAACCTTGAGACGCTTGATTGCACGAGTCTTCTTTGCGCCCTTACCGTTTTCAGAAAGGTCGGTCAGAATCTTGTACTCAGCTTCAAGATCAAAGGTTTCTAAGCGACGCTTAATTGCAGCGGCACCCATATCTCCCTTGAAGTACATGCCATAACGGTCACGCATTTCGCGGTAAAGATTTTCATCACCTTCGAGATCTTGAACCTTAAGGTTTTTAAAGCGAGTCCAGACATCTTCGAGGCGAGTAATTTCGCGCTCTGAACGATCACGGATCTGCTTTAACTCACGCTCAGCGCTTTCGCGAACCTTGCGCTTAACATCTGACTTAGCATCTTCTGCTTCTAGTTCAGCAAGATCTGCTTCAAGCTTTTTAGTGCGTGCATCTAGATCCGTATCGCGACGAGTTTCGATCTTGCGACGATCATTGCCTAACTTCTTTTCGAGTTGTGGCATATCTTCTTCGCGAGCTTCGGCATCAACTTCCGTGATCATGTAAGCCGCGAAGTAAATAACCTTTTCCAGATCCTTAGGTGCAAGATCAAGTAGGTAACCAAGGCGTGATGGAACACCCTTGAAGTACCAAATGTGAGTAACAGGGGCAGCTAGTTCAATATGTCCCATGCGTTCGCGACGTACTTTGGCACGAGTAACTTCAACACCGCATCGTTCGCAGATGATGCCCTTGAAGCGCACGCGCTTGTACTTGCCGCAATAACATTCCCAGTCACGAGTTGGTCCGAAGATCTTCTCGTCGAAAAGGCCATCCTTCTCAGGCTTTAGGGTGCGGTAGTTAATTGTCTCTGGCTTCTTAACTTCGCCAAAAGACCAATCGCGAATGTGGTCAGCTGAAGCCAGACCGATACGTAATTCATCAAAGAAGTTCACATCTAACATTGTTATTTTCCCTCTCAGACTTCTTCAACGCTGCTTGGCTCAACTCGTGACAAGTTGATACCTAGCTCTTCGGCGGCACGGAATACTTCTTCGTCGGTATCGCGCATTTCAATTGCGACACCTTCTGATGAAAGCACTTCAACATTTAGACATAGTGACTGCATTTCTTTAACAAGTACCTTGAATGATTCAGGAATACCTGGCTCAGGAATGTTTTCACCCTTAACGATTGCTTCGTAAACCTTTACGCGACCAAGCACGTCATCAGATTTAATAGTTAGCAGTTCTTGGAGTGTGTAAGCAGCTCCGTAAGCTTCGAGTGCCCAAACTTCCATTTCTCCGAAACGCTGTCCACCGAACTGAGCTTTTCCGCCCAGTGGTTGTTGCGTAATCATTGAATATGGACCAGTTGAACGTGCGTGAATCTTGTCATCAACCAAGTGGTGGAGTTTCAAGATGTACATGTATCCAACTGAAATTGGAGTTGGGTATGGCTCGCCTGAGCGACCATCGAATAACTTTGCCTTACCGGAGCGACCAATTAATTGAACGCCATCGCGGTTTGGAAGTGTGCTGCTTAGCAGACCAGTAATTTCATCTTCAAGTGCACCGTCGAATACTGGTGTTGCCAAGTTAGTTCCTGGCGCACCTTTCTCAGCACCGATGCTCTTTAGGTGCTTCTGCCACTGCTCATCAAGACCAGAAAGATCCCAACCAGTTTTAGCAACCCAACCTAAGTGCATCTCGAGTACCTGACCGACGTTCATACGTCCTGGTACACCGAGTGGATTAAGGATTACATCGACTGGAGTTCCATCTTCAAGGAATGGCATATCTTCTTGCGGAAGAATCTTTGAAATAACACCCTTGTTACCGTGGCGACCTGCAAGCTTGTCACCATCTTGGATCTTGCGCTTTTGTGCAACATAAACGCGAACCAATTGGTTAACACCGGCTGGAAGTTCGAAACCTTCTTCAGATTCGAAAATCTTTACGCCGATAACTTTGCCTGACTCACCGTGAGGAACTTTGAGTGAAGTATCGCGAACTTCGCGAGCTTTTTCACCGAAAATGGCACGGAGCAAACGTTCTTCAGGAGTTAATTCAGTTTCGCCCTTAGGAGTTACTTTTCCAACCAAGATATCGCCAGGTACTACATCGGCGCCAACGCGAATGATTCCGCGCTCATCAAGATCGGAAAGAACTTCTTCAGAAACATTTGGAATATCGCGAGTGATTTCTTCGGCACCAAGTTTGGTATCGCGAGCATCAACTTCGTATTCCTCAATGTGAATAGAGGTAAGTACATCGTCTTGAACTAGACGTTGCGACAAGATGATCGCATCTTCGTAGTTGTGACCTTCCCATGACATAAATGCCACGAGCAAGTTCTTACCAAGTGCCATTTCACCGTTATCGGTACATGGACCATCGGCAACAACTGAGCCAACTTCAAGCTTCTGGCCTACTGATACAACCACTTTCTGGTTGTAAGAAGTACCTTGGTTTGAACGACGGAACTTAGAAAGTGAATAAGTTTGGTATGAACCGTCATCGCCCATGACCTTAACTTCATCAGCTGAAACTTCAGTTACAACACCAGGCTTAGTTGCAGTTACAACATCGCCAGCATCGACAGCAGCACGGAATTCCATACCGGTACCGATTAGTGGAGCTTCTGCGCGCATCAAAGGTACTGACTGACGCATCATGTTAGAACCCATAAGTGCGCGGTTAGCATCATCGTGCTCAAGGAACGGAATCATCGCAGTTGCAACAGAAACCATTTGGCGCGGCGAAACGTCCATGTAGTCAACTTCGTCGCCAATGATGTATTCAACTTCGCCACCGCGACGGCGTACAAGTACGCGACCTTCAGCAAAGTGATTATCTTCAGTTAGCGGAGCATTTGCCTGCGCAATAATGTGTTCATCTTCTTCGTCTGCAGTTAAATAATCAACTTGATCAGTAACGCGACCCTTAACAACTTTGCGATAAGGAGTTTCGATGAAACCAAATGCAGTTACGCGACCATATGTTGCAAGAGAACCAATTAGACCAATGTTTGGACCTTCAGGAGTTTCAATTGGACACATACGACCGTAGTGAGATGGGTGAACGTCGCGAACTTCGAAACCTGCGCGGTCACGTGAAAGACCGCCAGGTCCGAGAGCTGAAAGACGACGCTTGTGAGTTAAACCAGATAGCGGGTTAGTTTGATCCATGAACTGTGACAACTGAGAAGTTCCGAAGAACTCTTTGATTGACGCAACAACTGGACGAATGTTAATCAACGTCTGAGGTGTAATTGCTTCAACATCTTGAGTTGTCATACGTTCGCGAACAACACGTTCCATACGAGATAGACCGGTGCGAACCTGGTTCTGAATTAATTCACCAACTGTGCGAAGGCGACGGTTACCGAAGTGATCGATATCGTCTTTCTCGACACGAACTTCGCGGCCGTAATCCATGATTAGCTCACCTTTGTGAAGTGAAACTAAGTAGCGGATTGTGGCCACAATGTCAGTAATTGTTAGCAATGATTGCTTTAGTTCAAGCTCTAGGCCCAGCTTCTTATTAACCTTGAAACGGCCAACTTTTGCCAAGTCGTAACGCTTTACATTGAAGTAAAGGTTTTCGATTAGGTTCTGTGCTGCTTCCTTAGTTGGAGGCTCACCTGGACGCATCTTGCGATAAATATCTAGCAGCGCTTCGTCTTGTGTATGAACTGTGTCTTTTTCAAGCGTAGCCATCATGGATTCGAACTCGCCGAATTCTTCACGAATCTGCTCGTCAGTCCAACCAAGTGCCTTTAGGAAAACAGTTACTGATTGCTTGCGCTTACGATCAATACGTACGCCAACAAGATCTTTCTTATCAACTTCGAATTCCAACCAAGCGCCGCGGCTTGGGATGATCTTCGCAGTGAAAATATCTTTATCTGAAGTCTTTTCGATTGTGCGCTCGAAATAAACACCAGGTGAGCGAACTAGCTGTGAAACAACAACGCGCTCGGTTCCGTTAATCACGAAAGTACCGCGCGGTGTCATCACTGGGAAGTCGCCCATGAAAACAGTCTGTGACTTAATTTCACCAGTGATGTTGTTGGTGAATTCAGCAGTTACGAATAACGGTTGCGCGTATGTCATATCGCGCTCTTTGCAATCTTCGATTGAATACTTTGGATCCTCAAAGCGGTGATCGCGGAAAGAAAGACTCATAGTTCCTTGGAAGTCTTCAATCGGTGAGATCTCCTCGAAAATTTCTTCGAGACCTGAGGTTGATGGGATTTCACCACGATTATTTGCATCAGATGCTTCTAAACGTGAACGCCATTTTTCGTTTCCAAGTAACCAGTCAACGCTTTCAACTTGCAGCGCTAATAGATTTGGAACTTCTAGCGGTTCACGGATTTTTGCGAATGAGATGCGACGTGGGGCTACTGAACTTTTCTTCGCGGCCAAGAGATGTCCTTCCAGAGGAATGTGCACAGAACTTTTTTATTCAAACTGTTGGAGACACGCACTACTAGAAGGTCGGCGCCGCTATATGCCCTGACCTTAGAAGTTTTATGCGAACGCGTAGGCTATCGCGCTCAGGCTGAGCTTGTCCAACCCGCTGCTTATACCCCCAAATGGGGCAATTTGTCAGGCCTTGCCCGAAATATCTGGATAACTGGCCAAGCTCAGACTCAGCCCTTCCCCGACTTCTCCGCGCTAAATTCCAAGAGATTGGGCATGACCTCCCAACTCCCCTGGCGAAAGGAAAAACCCCTTTAAGACCAGGGCGCAAATTAATAAGGCCTCCCATGGGCCGGCTGATTAGGAACTTTAACAAAACCAAGTTCCGTTCGCCGGCCTCAAAGGAGGCCTTATTAATTAAGCTGAAATTACTTAACTGTAACTGTTGCGCCAGCTGCTTCTAGAGCTGCCTTTGCCTTGTCTGCAGTTTCCTTGTTTGCCTTCTCTAGAAGTACTGCAGGAGTTGCATCAACTAGGTCCTTTGCTTCCTTCAAGCCAAGGCTTGAATTCAGTCCGCGAACTTCCTTGATCACTGCGATCTTCTGTGAGCCAGCATTTTCAAGAATAACTGTGAACTCATCTTGACCAGCATCTGCTGCGCCGCCAGCGGCTGCGCCACCTGCTGCTGCAACTGCTACTGGAGCTGCTGCTGTTACATCGAATTCCTTCTCGAAAGACTTTACGAACTCTGAAAGTTCAACCAAAGTCATTTCCTTGAACTGACCCAATAGGTCTTCAGTGCTTAGCTTTGCCATTTTATTTGATTCCTTTTCTTATTCCGCTGGAGTTTCTGCTGCATCTGTTGCTTCTGCAGCAACTTCAGCGACAACTTCTGGTGTTTCCTCTGTTGCAGCAACTGCTTCTGCAGGTGCATCTTGTGCTGGAGCTTCTTCAACTACTGGAGCTGCTTCAGCAACCGGAGCAGCTGGTGCTCCTGCTTCCATCTTGGCGCGAAGTGCATCGAAAGTTGCAGCGGCCTTAGCCATTGAAGCCTTCATTGCACCAGCCAACTTAGCCAATAGAACTTCGCGTGATTCGAGGTTAGCTAGTTCCATAAGTTCTGCTGGAGTAACTGACTTACCTTCGTAAATTCCACCCTTAATAACTAGGAATGGATTTTCCTTTTGGAAATCGCGCAAGCTCTTGGCTGCATTGATTGGATCGCCCTTGATGAAAGCGACTGCAGATGGACCAACTAGTAGATCTTCAGAGATGTCTACGCCAGCATCTTTTGCAGCAATCTTAGTAAGGGTGTTCTTCACAACTGAGTATTTTGTATCTGCGCCGAGTGCACGACGAAGTTGCTTCATCGCTGTCACGGTTAGGCCGCGATACTCGGTTAGCACAGTTGCTTGTGCTGTACGGAAGTCTTCCGTCAGCTCTGCAACTGCTGCTGCTTTATCTGGGCGAGCCATAAGGTTCACCTTTCCTGTTTCATTGGCGACCTTGGGCAATAAAAAAATCCGTAACGCGTAAGAGCGCACGGATTTACGTGAACACCTACGCGGGTATGAGATTTCCTCATTTATTAGATCTACTTTGCAGAAGATCTAGACCTGCGGTCTTTGGTTATGGCGTAACTCTAAAGTGAGTCTGCCGATGGGGTCAAATTGAGCACAAAAAATTGAACAAAGGCTCAAATTTACGCGTGCCACCATTTAAATAGCGGATCAACGCCGGCTGGATATAACTCAGCTGTCAGCGGTGCTCCAATTAAATGATCACTTTTAGCATCAGCAAAAGTACATTTCAGTTGCGAACTAATTGAACTCTTAATTAAATCAACATAAGTCTGGTTACGAGTTGGGCCACCCATTATGCAGATAGTTGGAACTTCGGAATCGCTATTACTAACTTTTCGCCAAACACCGTGCACGGTTTTGGCTAAGTAATCAGCGCCAGTTCTAAGAATTTCAATTGCAGTAACTGCCCCAGCTTCGGCGCCAGCAGTCACAGTTTTAGTGGCATTAATGCAAAGTGTTACCGCTTCAACTCCGTTCTTACTTTCTAACTTTTCGTATTCATTTAATTCAGAGCGCAGTAGTTCTACTAAATCTGCTGCATCATCTCGTCCATCCAAAGTTGCAATCGCTCTTCGCATTGCGGTTTGACCAACCCAGAATCCCCCACCTAAGTCGCCAAAGATTGCGCCCTTGCCATCTGCATGACCGAATTTTCCAGCATTAGCTGAGATTGCGACCACGCCTCCGCCTAAAGTTAAAACCACGCCGTTTTGATTTCCGAGTGCACCAACAAATGCGGCGATTCCATCATCCATTACGGCAACATGTTTTGCGTTAAAAAATTTAGCGCAGAGTTCGCCAATAGCTTTTTCTTGGGTAACGGCGCCGTATAAGCCGGTCAAACTTAGATATACAGTTTCAATATCTTGATTTGGAACTTCTTTAAAAATAAGTTCGAGAGTTTCAAAAACTGTTAATGCCGAAGTTTTAGCGATGTTCAGGGAAGTAATTTGCTCGCCAACTTTAATGCGCGCACCTGATTGCCCTAGATCCACTACCAAATTCATATCTGTAACTTAGTCCTATTGAGTCCCTAAGCGAAAACTACGGTAATAAAAAAACCGGCAACCAGTAGGTTTCCCTACCGATTGCCGGTTTCTAGTTAATTATTAGTTAGCAGCTGGTTCGCGAACCAAGTTTGGATCTACTGCAATGCCAGGTCCCATTGTTGTTGAAACAACTGCTTTTTGAATGTAGCGACCCTTTGATGAGTTTGGCTTTGCACGAAGAACTTCTTCGATTGCTGCTGCGTAGTTATCAGCAAGTTGTTCAGCTGTGAAGCCAGTTTTGCCAATTAGGAAGTGAAGGTTTGAGTTCTTATCAACGCGGAACTCAATCTTTCCGCCCTTAATATCGGTAACAGCTTTTGCCACATCTGTTGTTACGGTACCTGTCTTTGGGTTTGGCATAAGGCCGCGAGGTCCAAGAACTTTACCTAAGCGACCGACCTTACCCATTAGATCTGGAGTTGCTACAACAGCGTCGTAATCAAGACGACCTTTTGAAACTTCTTCGATTAGTTCATCGCCACCAACGATGTCGGCACCCGCAGCACGTGCTGCATCAGCCTTGTCACCATTTGCAAATACAAGAACGCGGGCAGTCTTACCGGTTCCGTGTGGCAAGTTAACAGTTGAGCGAATTGCTTGATCGGCTTTCTTTGGGTCTACACCGAGTACAAGTGCTACTTCAACTGAGGCGTTAAATGAAACAGTTGATGTTTCTTTCGCCAAGGTAACTGCTTGAAGCGGTGTGTAAAGGTGATCTTTCTTTACCTTCGCTGCAGCTTCTACATACTTCTTCGAGCGCTTCATTTCTGACCTTCTTTTCTAGAGTTCTTTCGAACTCTTTAGGTTTGTGGTTAACGAACCAGCGCGGTTCTCCCACTTCTTAATTCGGTTGAATTAAGAATTCTAAAGTGGCTTATTAGCCGTTGGTTGTGATTCCCATTGAGCGTGCAGTACCCGCGATGATCTTGCTAGCTGCATCGAGATCATTTGCATTGAGGTCTTCCATTTTAACCTTTGCAATTTCCTGAACTTGAGCCATGGTGATGTTTGCAACCTTGGTCTTGTGAGGGATAGCTGAACCCTTTTCAACGCCAGCAGCCTTCAAGATCAAACGAGATGCAGGAGGTGTCTTGGTGATGAATGTGAATGAGCGATCTTCGTAAACGCTGATCTCGACCGGAATGATCTGACCCTTTTGAGATTCAGTTGCAGCGTTGTATGCCTTAACGAACTCCATGATGTTTACGCCATGCTGACCGAGTGCTGGACCCACTGGTGGAGCAGGTGTTGCTGCGCCAGCCTGGATCTGCAACTTAATTAGCGCAGTGATCTTCTTCTTTGGGGCCATTTTGCTTTTTCCTTTTCTCGGTTCTTTTTAAATTCTTATTAGCTCGATTAGAGCTTCTGTACCTGGTTGAATGAAAGTTCTACTGGAGTTTCGCGACCGAAGATCGATACCAAAACCTTGAGTTTTGCCTGTTCTGGCATGATCTCTGAGATTGAGGCTGGAAGTGTTGCGAATGGGCCGTCCATAACAGTTACCGACTCGCCAACTTCGAAATCAACTACGCGAATATCTGGCTTATCTGACTTCTTCACTGGGCGTGGAGCCAGAATCTTTTCAACTTCATCCATGCTGAGTGGGCTTGGATTATGTGCGTTACCAACGAAGCCAGTAACACCAGGAGTATTGCGAACCACTGACCAAGATTCATCGGTTAGATCCATGCGAACAAGAACGTAACCTGGATAAATGTTGCGCTTAACCATCTTGCGCTGACCATTTTTAATTTCCATTACTTCTTCTTCAGGAACTTCAACTTGGAAAATGTAATCTTCCATGTTTAATGAAACTGTGCGGTTGGCAAGGTTGCCCTTTACCTTCTTTTCGTAACCGGCATATGAATGCACCACATACCAGTCACCGATTGCACTGCGAAGAGTGCGGCGGAATTCCGCGTTTGGATCATCTTCATCTGTTTCGATTGGACCATCAATTGGGTCTTCATCAGAATCAACTGTTGAATCAACAGCAGAAGTAGCTTCCTCTTTTTCAACTTCTACAGTTTCTTCAACAGCAGATTCAACTGCAACGTCAGCAGCATTCGCTGCTAGCGCTGCTTCGAAAGCGTCTGGAGTTTCTTCAAGTGTCATTTGTTTTTACCTTTTACCCGAAGATCCAGAAAACGATCTTGGTAAGTACCAAGTCGAGCAGCGATACCACTGCGATGATGAATGAAACGAAAACTAATACAACGGCTGTGTATGTGGTCAACTGTTTACGAGTTGGCCAAACAACTTTGGTTAGTTCGGAAACGACTTGGCGATAGAACAGGCCAATGCGCGCGAAGATTCCGAGTTTCTCGGTTTCTTTGACTTCTTCAGTCATATTCGCATTCCTAACTAACTAATGTTCCTGTTTACGACTTTCGCAAACAGGGCCGAACTTGCAGGGCAGGAGGGACTCGAACCCCCAACCGGCCGCTTTGGAGACGGCAACTCTAGCCAATTGAGCTACTGCCCTTCGCGCGGGCATGGCGAAACCATACGATTTACCAAATCCCTCGTGAGCGTCGAATTGTAGGGGCTGAAGGGGCCTTAGGTCTAACTGGCTATTTCTGCTTGAAAAGGTCGAATGCCAGTGAAAATCGAGATCGCGACAGGCTCAGCGATACGGCAGACTTACGCCATGACCAGAATCTCCGCTCGAATTGCCGCAATCGCAGAATCTGCGACCCTCGCCGTTGATGCCAAGGCTAAAGCGCTAAAGGCTGCTGGCCGACCAGTAATTGGTTTCGGCGCCGGAGAGCCTGACTTTCCAACACCTGACTACATTGTCGAGGCTGCAGC
>Ga0114964_10001421_pt1 | contig 17470 bp, 21 predicted proteins | sample C_131016_MF_Meta_FD_92638 | JGI IMG/M metagenome (GOLD analysis project Ga0114964, IMG submission 92638) | Freshwater microbial communities from Lake Croche, Canada to study carbon cycling - C_131016_MF_MetaG | ecosystem: Environmental > Aquatic > Freshwater > Lake | place: Lake Croche, Canada... | reverse complement strand
ACCACTGCCCTATCCTTTAAGCACTCTGTCGATTCCTTCTTAGAATGGAATTATCCTTAGAATGATTCGGATTCAGATGACGAGTAATCACCCATTCAATCGCTTTACAGCCTTCTCAAAGAACACTTCATCTTTTTCTATGCCAATCGCTGTCAATCCTAGCCTATCCGCCACAAAACAGCTATTAAATGAACCGGCTGTAGGGTCTAGAATGGTCCCCCCATCAGGAACATAACGCTTCAATAACCATTCATATAACTCTTCTGGCTTCTGAGTTGGATGACTAGCTTTTATTTTTGGATTTGAAATGCAGACAACAGACTTGACACATCGTCGCCCTGGTAGAATATCACCTCGTTCTATACCCCCTCCAAACGGTGTATGGCCTGACCTCAACCCTGAATGCTTCTGCCCTTGGAAATCGCCTTCTATATCAATTCGTTTATAGAACGCTCCTGCCTTCGAAAAAACATAAATCATCTCGTGCGAAGACATAGGCATTTTATTTGCCCTCAAGAATCCCACTGCCAGTGTCTTCTCCCATACTATATCATATCTGAACCAAGACGGATTACTATTTATCAAATCAATTCCAAAACGTGTATTACAAAACATTAGGACAGGTGTATGCTCGTTCTTTGCAAGACGCTTAATTTGTTCCCAGAACTTGATTAAATCTATTTTAATATCCCACTGACAACCAGCAATACTATCTGTAGACCCCCTGTCTTTTCTTTTGGTTTTTTCCTTTCCAGCACCACCCGTCAAACATCCATAGGGCAAATCGCATATAAAACAATCAATCGAGCCATCACTGAGGTCCTTCATCACCTCCAAACAATCGCCTAGATAAAAGGTTGTCATCTAACTTATTTTGAGTTTATATAGAATGGAACGCTCCACGCTATGACCCATAGCATTTGTTATTGTCTTCAAATCGTTATAAGAACTATTATAATCAATTGTCTGGACGTAGGCGTGTCTGAAGGCCGTCAGGTTGGTCTTCTTGCCTAACAGGCCTGATAAATGCTTCCCAGCCCATTGTGCGAAATTAGCTGCTGTTCTTGGTTCTCCTGTTCCTGGAAGGACGAATAGGTAAGAACGTGGATTGCTACTAAGCGACTTATCCAGAATCTTCTTGAGGGGTTCTGGCAGATTGTGTTCTATTGTAGTATACGTCTTAGCAGTCTTGAACTCCTGTAGAACTAGCCTATACGTCTTATCCATAACAATATAATTCTCTCCTGTTGGAATTGCATCCTTTGGCTTGAGGAGATGAATCTTGTTATAGTCGGCTCGGACCGGAGGCAAATAGCTGTAGAACGCCAATAACAAATCATCTGGATGCTTCTCTCTAGCCTCTAGCACTTGGTCCCACGTAATAGCATTCTTCTTCTGGCCCTCCGTAGGTTCTTGATTTGCCACTCGTTCTTCAATCGGTTTTTTGTTCTCCTTCTGAATCTGTAACCACTTGTTCTTGTATCTTGACTGGTGGTCGAGAGGCACACAGTGCAAGATATATGCGACTGCAGCAGATAAATAGTTGTGCCTTGACGTAGGGGTCTGCGACGCTCCAGAATCCTCTAAGGCCTTCATAGCCTTGACTGGCGAGTCTATAACCTGCTTCATAGTAGTGAATCCAAGTTTCAGCCATAACGCTATATACTTGGTATATTGTTTTTTACTAGCCTCTGACAACTTCGCGTTCTTAAAGTAATCCATCTACTCAGGATTATGTTTATTTTCTGTTGTGAAAATGATGGGGAAATCAGCTGTCAAATTTATCACCAAAAAAATTTGACGGCACATTTTAAATATAAAATATATCAGCTTCCCAAAAACAACTATCCATACTAATAAGAACAAGATGTCTGCCTTCAATCCTGACTGCGATGACCTTAACGAGTATTTCTACACAAGTTTCGTAGAAATGTGGGAATTCAATTCATCTCCCTCTGAACGGGAAGATGGCATCAATACTATCAATGACTATCGTGCCTCCTTAGGCAAAACAGATAAGTTCATTGACTGGGTCAGAGAGCAGATAGAACTAAGTATTACCAATGATAAATACTTCATTGGAGCAGTCCTCAATACACTTGACATCGATGGCCTTATGGCTAGACTCAATGACTGGATGGACCGACACACTTGCGACGAATGTCATCTTATATTGTCATATTGCGAATGCGAATGTGAGGAAGAGGAATATGACGGCCAAAAATGTTACGAGTGCGACCAACTCCTCAAAATAAATACTGGCGCACGATGCGGTAATTGCCATCTTAAACACTGCGACGACTGTATCATTGATGTCAGCAAAGACGATGATTGGACCTTAACACACGTCTGCAAAGGCTGTAAGGAAGAAATCGAAAAGGTGGATTATGCAATTACGATTGTCACAGGCATAATATGTAATAGTTGTAAGAATGAATTACCAGCAATGACGATGCAGGACCACCTAGATTGTAAGTTCAACCAGGAATGCCCCCATTCTGAAACTCCTCCCACGATACAAGCGGGTCTAGAAGCGACCAAGGCCTGTTAGGGTCATTCACATCCTCAGGAAATCTATCCAGCCACTTTGGCAAAATCTCCAACTTGAAAAATATAATCGACCAACGAAATCCAGTAAATGGATTATTCCAATGTAAATTATGACCGTCAAAAATAATTGGTTTATATTTTGTTTCTATTTCTTGCCCTTCTATAACGAAACTACCACCTTCATAATCCCCCCCTGACACTAATAGGGATTGGCCTAGATTGCCCTTGTCCCTATGAGGCGGACATACATTACACTGGTTGACGGTTATAGCATCATAAGCAAAAGGACAAATGGCATCTCCTAAGTGCCGGAGGGCCAGATATAGCTCTGCATACTTCAAGTTATTCGGGGTTATATGAGGTGGCCGTGCATACTTCATTACCCAGTTTACCCAGCCAAATGTGTTTCGTCGGCCTTTCGACTTCCCCTTATACTTAATCTCAGGCAGTAAACGGCTTGTCAGCAAACGGTTTACTTCCTTATATAACTCAGGCACTTCCATTCTATTCTGCGTTAGAGTTTTTTTTGGCAATATTAATCAAGTGATTATAACGCTTAGTGGCCTCCTCATATTGATGATGTAGACCTGCCAATCTACGTCTGGCATCATCTAATTGCCATTTATTAATGTAGACCCAGTCATTTCCCTTATCAATGGCAGCGTGAGGCCAATCCCTAGGGTCAGATAATAATTCTAAGAATTCATTGTGACGTTTTTGTAATGGAGCGATAATCACATTATATGCATCTATATATGTCTTCAACCTCAACAGTTCAAATTCTTTCATAGATTCGTAATACTGAGCGCTCATTCTATTCTCCGTTAGATTTTTTATTGGCTATTTTAAGCCAAAATGCTGCTGTCAAATTTTTGGAGTAGAGATGCGTCTATATCGGTTAAAGCAGGGTATTCTGTTATGCCTAGCGATTCGTGGTAATTCAATCCAATGAAATTACCCTTTTCGTGATTATCTCCTTTTACCTTATAACGTTCTACTTTAGCAAAATTATAGTAATAAAGCCAATCGCGCAACTTACAGAATGCTGATTCCATTACATTGACTCGACCCCCCCATAATCGCATAAGGGGCTCATATACGTCAATATTACCATTCAAATTGGCTGGAAGCCCATAATCACATAGGTCAAATGTAATGAGAGGAACTTTCTTACGTGATTCGGTTGGTTCTGCTCTTCCATTTGCAATCATTTCATCTAGGATACAATTCAGTTCAGCACCTACCTTCAGCAGGTATTTGTATCGACGCATCTCAAGCTCAAGGTCTTTTATAAGAATAGGCCAGGGTTTGGGCTTAGCCTTCGTTTTACGTGTCTTCAAATTAGCCTTCTCCTGTTTGATAATGCCCTTGAGCTCGGATAGGTGTTTGGCTTTACACTTCTTATTCTTAACGTGCGCCAGAGCGCGTGGCTTATTTGTAAACGTATTATTACAGCACAAGCAACCAAAAAATTTATGTTCTACAGTTTCATCGAAATCATTTGTGCTAGTCCATTCCATAGGAAATGGCTGACAGGTATTTAGCATTTCTTCCAGCTTAGGCACATTCCATACAGCCATATAATTGCCAAATTCGTCATCGTGTTGCAAACGGATATGGCGAAACAAATTTTGAACGGTGACGTCTTTATTACAGTGAGGACATTGATGCTTTAGCTTACTTACACTAATAGAGGACTTATCAGAACCACCGCTCTGCACGGACATATTGTCATCTTCAGGATAATGGACTGTGTTGTCAGACATCTACCGTAGAGTAAGAAATTAATCCTTAGGCCACAAATTAAATCCTTGCTGCCGGAGAGATATGGTCGAGGGCTCAGAGGGCTTAAAGAAAATCTTGGAGTCTTGTGGAGTCTTGACACTTTGTATTACAATTTGCTAGAGTCTTAAAACCCTCCATAATACACTATTGTATTAAAACATACCTCTGGCTTAATCAAAAGTAATATATAATAAATCTTATTTCTTATTATTTTATAAATAATGAAATAAGAAATTGTTGAAAAGTGAAAGACGCGAAATCTATCTTTTAGTTTACTAAAAGATAGATAAAAATACAAGTTATAGTCTTAGTAGCATTACTTTTTGTATCGACTAGTATACCTTTTAATGTAATAGTATATTAAACGTGAAAATAAGACTCTAGCTATTTGTAATACAAAGTAGCAAGACTCTACAAGACTCCACACTTTCCTTTAAGTCCCCTAGCAACTCCAAGCCCGTCGCCTCACACCCTTTAAGTCCTCCTTGGCAGCGAGAGCATACCTGTCCTTCAACAGCCAGTAAAAACTACATCCTTTGAATACCTCTAATACACAAAGCATATAGGCTAGGTCTAACATCCTATTAGTGCATAAGAACCTTTGCGTCGCGTTCCACCACTTTCATATCCATCCACTCTGGCTCGAACCAGGTTTGAACCACTGCCTTGGCTACGTGCTCGTCAAAATATTTGCAAGAAAAGACATCGAGGTATGCATCGCCAGTATCGTCGCAAAAGTGGCCTGTGATATTTGACGTTTCAATTAGCTGTATTAGCGTATAACCGGCTTTATTTCCTTCTCCAAAATACAGCACTTGCGGCCGACCAAAGGGGGTCATATCAATTTTCTTCACCATATCCTGAGCGAACAATTCGATGGTCCGTTGATTACTGATTCTGAGTGAATTACATTTTCGTGCATTCAGAATAAGATGTCTGCCCCAGGTTCTCATATATTAGGGGAAACGAAGAATATTATCTGCGGGGGGCTCAGGCATCACCACAATGTTCTTGAACTCCTCGGTCTTCTTCTCCTTTCTCTTTTCGTATTGTTCCCTGGCGTAAGCGGCTCGTTTGGCCTTTTCTTCGGCTAGTATACGTTCTCTGTTCTCTTCATACCATTTGGCGTGAGTAGTATTTTCCTTCGTTAGAGTCTTGAGTATTTTTATAAGGGGACTTCTAGTATTCATATTCTTCTCATCCACTTCTGCGTCAATTATAATCTGAACTTTCATCTACTGTTCTGCTGGATATTAATGCTTGTCAGGACACGAGGGGCAGTTGCAGAAGTGGACGGACTTACGTTCTGACTTGCTAGGCATATCAGGTTGCTTGATTGACTTCTCGACATCCTTATTGTTCTTTTTGGCTTCACGGGCCAATCTACCAGCTTCTAGCATTTTAGCCTTGTGTTCCTCGGATAAAATCCTAACCTTCTTTTCGTCTTTAGGGACAATCCTCTTTTCAGGAATAGCCGGAGTCTTGATCCCCTCTCCATCCTCGTCTGCATCTTCCACCGTAGTGTTATGCATAGGTCTGGCTGCCGGACGGCCTACTGTCTTGCCCTCCAAAGAAGGATACTTTTCCTTGTTTGCGTTGAGCCTTCGAATAGCGGCAACCTCTGTTCGTAAATCAGCCAGTTTCATAGCTGAAATAGCATTACCTCCCTGTAAATGTTCTCTACGAAGCTGTCTAAGCTCAGCGGCCAATTCTGCTTTTGTAGCCATTTTACGTTATATTAGAGGGTTAGATTAATATTAAAAGCATAGTTTCCCGCAAACACGCTTTCGTTATTTGTATTTAAAAATGCCTTAATGTAAATTATCAGCAAACTTACTAGCAAGGTTTGCTTATAATTAGCGTTTATATTCTCTTTAAGTCCTCTTACGTTTTCTCTCATTAACGTATAAGGCCCTGAGCTGCGCCTCTGCTTTCTCCCGTGTTAAAGGGGACTTGCTGAAAAACACTGGCCTCCCTGGCTGGTCCTTCTTGACCTTGTAGCCGCCTTTGACCTCGACAACTTTGTAGGGCATTATATAACTACTGTAGGTTTTTCTGGTGGTGTTGTCGGGCTGATGTCTAGGCTGACGGAGCCTTCACGGCCACAGCAGTTGCTCCGTATTCTCTTGTGATTCACAACTCCTATAATCATAGCACCCATAGATATGATTAAAGCAATATAGCCTGAATACTGTCCTAACGTCGCTCCGTCCATCGTCTATAATAAAGTCTTCTAATACAGCAGAACATTCTACTTAGTAGGCGATCATTGCTGTGCCGTTCCAATACAATACCGCCATTTGTCCTGTGGTAAAACTAACAGTTGAACCACCATAGAGTGTTGTGACACCTGTAACTCCTGCAAGAGTGAAATTAATAGGAACAGCAGCAGGAGGATTTCCATTTTTGATATAGATAAAGAATCCAGCATCGGAGGCTGTTAGACCTGCGGTATTGAATGTGATTGTTCCTGCTGCCCCTGTGAAGATGTAAGTTTTGCCTCTGTTTGTGCCGAACAGAGAGATAGTGGATCCAGCACCTGTTGTGACGGTTGTTGAATACAAACTGCTGCTGTAACTGAGTGCTTGGCTTGATGTATCGTAATACACTAACTGATTACGATAAGCGGCAGGAGATGTGACTGGCACAAATGTTCCTAAAGAAGAGGTTGTAAGGGACGACCAGTTCAGAGAGCCACCCCCAGTTCCTGCTGTCAGAACTTGATTGGCTGTTCCTGCTGAGTTGGCAGAATCTCGTAATGTATTGGCACGAATGAAATCCTGCGCTGAGTAGCTATAGGTCAGCGTGGCTGATGTAGCGGGAACGGTGGAAACTGACGTGCAGGTATTATGTCCCCAGTTAATGTTTGTGCTTCCTATGCCCGTTTTTGAAATGATGTTTGTAGAACCGCCGACTGAGAAGACGCAATAGTTGAAAACAGCATTCGCAGCGACTGCATTATTAAACTGAACGGCAGTCTTGGCTGAACCAGCGGTGGCGGCGGTATAGATAAAACTACAAGACGTAAAGGTGTTGAGAGAACCAGCTGAGATTGTATTATTGATAAAAACAACAGGAGATGCCAACGCAGTTCCTGCACACGTAAAGGTTGCACCGTTTGCCGCCACGCTCGAGTTTCCTAAAAACAAACTGAGGGCAGGGGAGGTTGTGTTTTGCGCTACAGATACGAGCACCAGATTTGCACGACACGACACCAACTGGATCGCAGCACTATTCGTTGTGTTTTGTGTAATGACGCAGTTATTCAACGTGATAGAACAGTTATTGCTGACATCGCCCGTGCAACTTAACGCAGCCACGCCATAGGATGTGACATTTACATTTGCCATATACCAATTCACTTCCGTATTGACAGTTTCACTACACACCACATTTCCAACCACGGTGATTCCACTTCCTCCTTGTGTTATGAGAGGTTGTGCTGAAACAGCAGGTGTAAGGCTGAGCGTTCCCACAATTACAACATCTGAAACGGTAGGCGTTCCAATAATGAAGGTATTGTTTCGTGTTATTGTCGGGTTTTCCGTATATGTTCCCGCTGTGACGTTGATATTGACGGGGATGCCGTCAGCAAGGGCGGCTGTAGCAGCCAACGCAGCCGTAATGGACGAGAACGGATTTGTGACCGACCCTGTGCCTGTGGTATTTGAGCCATTGACGGCAACCCAGTAGTTATAGGTCTGAGGGGTTGTGACAAGTGCTCCGATTGTGTTAAGACTATAGGGAGATGATCCACCAAAGGAAGAGATGACATCACCTGTGGCATCAACTGTGCCATTCACCGTCAGATTCCTATTCGTTCCAACAGTTCCTATTGTTGTTGCTGAGTTGAGTTGAATACCCGTTGCTCCTGTGATATTGACAGCCCCAGTATTAGCATCTAGATTGACATCAATATTTCCATTCAGATTGGCAGATCCCGCTTGTGCTTCTACATAGGCATCATTCGCGGCTTCTAGGGCAATGTCGCTGCTAGAGTTAAGGGTCAAGGGTGTTCCTGCAACGCCGTCAATATCTGTGACATTGATGATGTTGCCGTTGGATACATTCACAGTTGGTGTAGCAAGAACTATACCGCTGGGGTCTGTGATGGTCGTTCCATTACCTGTGATACTTACAATTTCCGCACCTAATGTTAATGTATGCCCTCCTGCTACGATGTTAATGTTGCCAAGATTTCCAGCACCGATATTGACATTCCCACCTCCTGCAGCGGCCAAGGACAAGTCGCCTGATAAGTCTGATGCAATACTAAGTGCCCCAGCCGATACGATATAGCCGTTGTCAATAAAGTGAAGATCATTCACATTCAATATACCATTGGACGATATATCGACACTCTGAACGGCAGGGTAGGTCGCCCATTGCTCTGTATCAGATGCCACATAGGGAACGCCATTGATGCTGGTAAGGTTGGTAATACCATACCCTGAGGCATCAATTGTAGAGGTGGCGGGGTATTGCGACCATAGGGCGGCATCGCCTGTGGGAGGAGGCCAGGCGGCCCCGTTGATGGACTGCACCCCTGTGATGGCTCCTACACCGGCTGCGTCAAAGGCAACAGAGTTGGCCTTTGCTATATTTACAAAGTAATCTGACCCGATAAGATTGGCCTTGCCTGTTATGGTTAGGTTGGTTGTATCGGCTGCGATTAAATTTCCAGTGAGGTTGTCTATCGTCACAGGATTTGTTGTTCCTCCTGCTGCTACTTGAATTGTGTCGATTTTAGCAATAGCCCCGCTAGTCATCTCAAATTGATTACAGTCCATTATCTTAACATATCCGTCAGGGGCTGAACGGCCTTGGAGAACCAAATCAGAATCTGAGATGGGGTATATATTTCCAGCGTATGTATCTGACAGCATCTGAACGCCACCATCTACACCAAAGGCACTGCCTGTTTCCAATCGTATAGCGCCTCGGCCAAAGATATAAACTGTTTCAGGAATCTGAGGCAGAACAGGCGGAACAAGGTCTGCTACAATACTGACGGCACCGTTGCCAAAGATATTCATCGAACCCGCTAGGCCTGGCAAAGGAGGGGCAGCACCTGCGGACAGAGCAAGAGTTGCAGCCGATAGACTGACCCTACTCGTCGCTCCACCATATTCACCAACGCCTCCTGAGTAGGCGGTGATGTCAATTTTGCCTCCGAGGCCGAATTCAGCGTTTGTAGAGCCAAGAGCCGTTAGGCCAATCTGACCGTATCCGATACTCCCCTGCCCTGGAATGGTGGCAGACTGTTTGGCTAAGAGCTGTATGTTGCCTCCTAGACCATTCTGAGCCGTGAGATTGAGAGGAGCGCCTAACGGGGTCAGGAATCTATCGACCGTTAGATTGTAGGATGTTCCACAATTATCATTGATAGAGTTGTAGGCGTTCCTAGTAATACTACCGCTGGGTGTGGATTCTAAGATGTTAGATGTGGTGCTTGTGAGAGTCACAGCCCCACTTGTGCTTGTAATAGTGGCATTATTAGTAGCGTTCAGATTCAGACTTTGATTGGAACCTGAACTGATGTTGACGGCATTACTTGCATCACCGACAATATTGTTATTTGTCATTGTCATTGTGCCGATATTGCCTTGAGTGGCAGTGATTTTGGCGGCATTTTGTAGTTCATACCCATTCGCATTTATGTTTGTTACGGCTGCGTAGTTGGCCCATTGAGCCACATTCCCTGCTCCCCCTGTCTGAATGGCAGAACCATTCCAAGTCAGCATAACGCCATCGGGGCTGGATAAAGAACCATAAGGCGCAAATCCACCGGCTGAAATACCGACAGAGGATGCCCTGGTAATTGCTGAATTTGTCATATCGAGGCCGCCTGTGGTAGTTAGAGAACCGCCTTGAATATTATTTGTAGCGGACATTGAACCGCCCGACACAAGGCCTGATGCTGCGACTGTTGCGCTTGATACGGCCGATGAATTGACGGTATTGAATGTGCCTGTGCCTATGTGAACTGTAGAGGCAGATAGGTCATTGACCTGGGTAATGTTTTGTCCTGCAAGTTCTACTGTTGCTATAGCTGGATACAGCGACCAGTCGGCAATATTCTGTAAGTCATTTGCCTTGGCTAGTAATTCGTTGTTATAGAATAGATTGCCATCAATAGATCTTAGAGTTTGAGTGCCTGATGCATCTATTAATTGAATTTCCCCATTCTGAGAAGGATACGTATACCATTCAGCAACATTTCCTACTTCACCTTTTAAGGCATAAAAGGAATTGCCAGGTGATGCAAACGTATTGTAAGGAAGTGAGGCCATTCTTATTCTACATAGATATAATAGATGAAATTGGTGTCTATTGTCAAATCACCCCGAGCTGGTAAAAAGTGGAGGGCGACCTTTAATCACGATGGAACAATATTTCATACGGACTTCGGCGCTTCCGGATACTTGGATTACACTCAGAGCAAAGATCCAAAACGAGCAGAATTATATCGAGCTCGGCACAAGAAGGATTTGTTGACGAACAATCCTACTAAGCCTGGATATTTAAGTTGGTATATACTTTGGCTGACTCCTAACTTTGATGAGAATGTGCGTCGATATAAAAATAAGTTCCATCTATAGAACGAATGTCTACCTTCTATGCGAATGCTCCGTTGCCTGACACAAATGCACGTCAAATAACACAAACCATTCGCCCGTCCTCTACAGCACTGTTGACGATTGATTCGGAGGACCGTTATACGAATTTGGCTACTGCTGCGGCCAACCCTACCAGTCCTTATAATTTTGCCATCAGCAAGTCCGAATCCTTGATGCCTGGTTTTATGACACGATTAGGGGTTAGTGAGATTGTATTCCCTTGGACGATTCCTAATATCAATTTGAAGACGAATAAGATTCAAGTGGCCTATTCTATTGCTTCAGGTCCTATTGCGTTGGCGACTATAACACTTGTAACTGGATTCTATACACCTGCTGCTTTGGCAGCAGCGATGCAAGTGGCTGTTCGTGCTTTGCCTGGCAATCCACTTGCCACATTTGCGATGGAATATGGTAATGATACGTTTGGAGCGAATCAAGTGAATGTCCCTTGTTTTACTTACACAGCAGATGATACGGCTGAAAATACAATCTCTTTTTTCCCTATGACTTCTAATTCTGCTGCATATCCTTATAACTCAAATACAAAACAATTGTATGACTTGCTTGGCTTTACAGCTAGGAATTCAGATCTAGCATTAGGTGGAACTGGCAACTATACATTGTGTCAGGCCATTCGTTATGTCGATATTGTTTGTAATCAGCTGACGAACTCTCAGGCTCAGAAAGACCAAACATCCCAGAGTATTGCGCGTGATATGTTGTGTAGGATTTACCTTGGAAGTGCTCCAGGCATTCAAAGCACAACAACAGCAGAAGACCCTTTCTTCTGTCCTCCTGGATGCGCTCCTACAACTCTTTACAGGAACTATACGTCCCCGAAGCAGATTCAATGGATTCCTAACCAAAACATTCCAGGGTTTTTGCAGTTTCAAGTCTATGATGATGCGGGAGATTTGCTTGATTATTCCTTAAATTTGCCTGGCACCGACCCAGCTGATTTCTCGGCATCTATAAGTGATTGGTCGATGACTATGCTGATTAGCGAGTGTTAGTAAACTGAATATGTTAATTACGTCAATTAACCAGTTCAGGTTATGGTTTTATAGAACTATTTTACCGAAAAAGTCTAATTAAAAGGAGTCCCGCCGTCCAAACAATTATCATTCAACTCCTTTATGTTCTTAGAATCGGAACTCAGCCGAGCTCTTAGAGAACACGAGGGTAGAGTTGTAGATATACTGGACGTGAAGCGTGTAAGGAGCCGCAGAAGGCGTGGTGATTTGCAGATTTACCAGGCCATTGAGAATGGCCTTACCGTGTGTGAGAACCTCCGCGGAGTAGTCATCGCCAGTAGGGTTGCCGAAAGGAAGCATCACATACTCGGACAGAACGGACTGAGAGGTAGGAGTAGCAGTACCCATCGTGATGACGTTTGTGCTGACAACAGGGGGCTTTGTGCCGTCAATCAGGTTAAAGATGGACGACGTGCCGCCGTTATACTGCGCGTAGATAGTTCCCGCATACAGAACGGTGACGGCAGAAGGCTTCACCCACGCAAGTTGATTTGCGGCATCTGTAGCAATGTTGGCGGCACTGTCCGAGCGGTTGAGGGTCAGCCAGGCCTGGATGGCCTTGACCTGGCCTGAACGGAAGCCAGTGAGCGTCACGGATGCACCCGCGCCAGTGTTAGAGTTGGCGGGGATGGCAACCTGGAGCTCCTGCTGGTTGAACGTGATAGGCATCAAGAGCTCGTGAGAGTTCAGGTCGACGTGGTTGGAGATCGCCATACCCCTATCCGTCATACAGAGCTGCTCCACCTGGAAGAAGGCCGTATCGAAGGCACCAGGGGCAGCAACAGAGCCACCGACGCTGTTGGCAACCCAAGGGGACTGAAGTTCGCAAGTAATCTGCACCTGCTGTGCGAGGGTGTCAGCAGGGAGAGGAACAGACAGGCCATCCGCAGAAGGAGGGCACCAGACGGGCACAACGATGTAGGCATTCAGGGCAGGGGAAGAGCCAACGCCAGACTGAGGAGGAGAGGCCACCGTGCCGTATTCAGAGCCACCCAAGTTCAGGAGAGCCTGAGCCTGGCTCTGAGTGCGAACCATACGAAGGTTAGATGCCAAGAGCTGTGCGCCACTCATAAAGTATTGACTTGACCCACCTACACGAAAGGAAATCTGACGAATCGCTTGGTACCCCCAACCAAGAGGGAGAACGTGGTCGCCACTGACAGCCGTCACAGATGCATTTCCAGCCGCATAGCCAAGGGCAATTACCACGTGCTTTAGGCCGTTTCCAGGCGGAATTATGAACGTACTACTTCCTGACAACTTGTTGGAGAAATCCTGGCTAAAACGGGTATTGTATTCAACCGGGATGGATTCTACTTTACAGTTGTCGGGGTCAGTGTAGTACAGGTCCTCTCGCTTTCCAAGATCGGTGAATGCTCCAGAGTGTTCGGTCGACATTATATTAATTGAATTGAAATTATTTTCAATTGAATTAATTAGAAAATGGAATCCGCAATGCCTCGCCCTCTTCCAAATGCAACCTCTAACTTCAAAGCCGGAGCTCAAGCAAAGGATACGGTTAAGTATCCTCATCTGCCTCGTTCTATTCCTGTAAAGGCCGGACATACCACCTATCCGTCGCTTTCTAGAGCATCAGGCCGTAAACCAGCCACTCATCGTCCTATGGGAATGACGCTTCCTATTTTGACTAAAATGGGAGGACATCCTTTGGATACGGCTACTGGTCTTCCTCCTATCGGAAATGCTTAACGCTTCTCATCGTCCAATTGAAGGATTCTGTTCTTGATGTATTCTCGAATCTTATTCCTGTTAGGTTTTGAAACTACCAGGACTTGTATTCCAGCTGAGGCTAGGTCCATCTTATGTTTCCGGACTTCGTCTTTTGTCATTCTGCCTTTTTTTGACTTTTCAGGTTCTGAGAATGATTCTGTCGAAGGATGGACTACAACATTTGCTGAGCCGCCTTTCATAGCGGCGTATGCCGAAGGCTTCTTATCAAACGGGGGAGGAGGAGCACTTGCTGCAGATGCGACTCCAATAGGCCTCACATTAAATCTTGACATCTATTAAGGAATGCCTTTTGAATCCAGACGATTTGACATAATACTGCCTACCAACGGTGGTATATCAATTCTATTGTGCGGAGCGAGTCGTTCCGGTAAGACAACCCTATTAAAATACCTTTACAGAACTCATTTCCAAAAATACATAACGACAATGTTTTCGATGAACCGTCAAGCGGATATTTACAAGGACTTGGATGAAAAGGTTATGATTTCCGATAGGTTTCATTCAGAGCTGTTGAGGGAGGCACACGAGATTAATTGTTTGTGTGACAACAAATATCCGTTCTTGTTTATATCGGACGACTACGTGGACCATAAAATCAAAAATGACCCTGAAATTACGAGATGTATGACAATTTACAGAAATGCAAATGTCAGTTCAATTTTTTCATTCCAGGGTCGAACTTTGATGTCTGCCGTCGGAAGGAACAACGCCAACTACATTGTCATTTTGAAGCAACAGACTCCGCTGGAATGGGAGAACGTGATTAAGGAGTTCTTGTCTATGCATCTTCCGACGGGTATGACGATGAGAGAGATGGTGGAGTTTTGTAAACAAGCGACGGTCGACCATCAATTCTTTTTCATCGATAATATCGAGGGCAAGTGTTATTTAAGTAAACTGACAAAGGCGCAGGTTGGTCTATGAACGTTGGAAACGAGCCTGACGTGATGGGCCTGGGGCATTTACAGCCTTGTATTCTGGAACTCTGACATAGTTCGAAGAAGGATATTGAAATTCAGGAATGATACGAGGCGTTTCATCGGAAGTATGAACGGCCGAATACGCTGGAGGATTTACAGGAGTAGGAATTACGGCGGGATAGGGGAGGCGTTCAGAACTGACCGGCGATTCATCAATTAATTTAGCCGGAGCAACAGCAGTGCCAGTGTATACTTTTAATTCAGGGTCAGGCACTGGAGCTTTCAATTCAATCTTAGGACCAGACGAACGAACAGGAAGGGCGCTAAAACGAGAGGCAACGGATTCCATTTACTTTAATTTAGATTTTATTCTATAGAAGTATATAGATGGCCTCTTTACCAACCAATACGTTTGCATCTCCTGGCAACCCGTTTTATGCTGCTATTGGCAGTGGCGGAGGTGGCGGAGGTGGTGGTTCGACACTTCAATCTCCTGCTTCAATTATACCTGCCGCAAATGGTTCCGTTCTACTGGGACTTCCTGCGACAGGTGCTGCTGTATCAAATATTCTTTTATCAGGAACAACTCAGTTAAATGTCAATTTTCTACGAACGGGAACGGAGGGATACATTACGGGTATGGTTGATCCCGATGGTTCTTATGAAATATCAAGTGGAGGAGCAGCAACTCCTGCTTTACAATATTTTGCTGAAACAACAAGGAATCTAACTCTCGGAGATGGTGGCAACGGCATTGTATTAGTTAGGAACGCTTTACAAGTTCAGGATACTATAACATCGGCAACGAATGGAGTGAATATTGAGGTGACAGGGGATACGACAGCACAAATTTATCAATCATCAGGGGCAAGTGTTCTTGGTCTTGGGGCTTCTGCTACACACAAGGACATCATAGAGTTGGCGGATAATGCTGGAATTGTTCCTGGAGCATATATCTTCGGACAATCTACAGGGGCTGGTAAGAGTAATCCTATTCTTATAACGGGAGGAGCACAGGGAGCAGCACAGAATGCTATTTATAGTGGAGTTGCGAATACTGGAACATTAACATTGGGTTCTTCTGCGGCTGTTCCTGATTCAATTGTAATGACGGATGCTTCAACTATTATTAAAAACCAAGCACCACCTGTTGGAGCATCAACACTCTGTAGTATTAATGGCAGCACTACAGTTATACCTGTAGGCACATTTAGGATTGACCCTCCTGCAGGTGTAACCTTCACAACAGGCATTTGGTGGTTTGCATTAAATGCGCAGGGAACATCCAACGCACAGTTTCAGGTAAGCACCTTAGTCTATTATGATTCCACCGCTAATGCTGGAATTGGAGGTTTCACTACAGGCGGTGCTGCTGTATCAAATACAGATGGAAACGGTCATACTGTTATTCTATATCCACAGAACGCTCAGAATTTTATGACTATTTCATTTAATGGAGGGGCAAGTTTTGGTGGTTATATCACTGCTACACCATTATTTTTAGCGACAGTTGCATCGTTAGGGTAATTAGAAGTCGGCATACCTTATTATTTCAGTTCTTCTAAAACACGTTGTTTTGCACTTTTAGATGGACTAGCACGTTTAATTTCGTGCAATATTTCTTCAATCGTAGAATCTTTTTTAATACGAATAGTAAAATAATCATCTGGGTCTTCAGATTTAGATTCTTTATTTAAAATTCTACTAATAAGTTTTAATTTGGTAATTGATGAATCTTCGAGTAATTTAGCATATTCGTCAATAGGGTTTGATTCAATCTTCTTGCGTCGTAAACCTATTTTTTTAGCAGGTTCTGAAGGTGCATAAGAACCTGTATCATTAATGAAATCGTCAGAATATGCTTTCATTTTGTGTAGGGGTTTACGTCTTAGTCCAATCTTTTTTGGTAAATGAATAGTGCTAGATGGAGTTCCAACCGTAGCCACAGGGGTTAATTCTATAACTCTACGTTTGAGGGATTCTGGGTCAAAAGACATTCTGAGAATGATTTAGAAAAAAGCATTTTGCAAAATTTGCAACCATTTTTGACGAATTTACTTATTGTATTTTTATTTAAGGTAAGGAAAGTTCTTTCTATAATAATATCCAGTAGGGTCATATAGTTTTCCATAACGTTTCATCATTAAAGCGTTTGTATATGCTTCAATCAACCTACCTCTTGAGTTTATATTTGCAAATGCAGACTTTTTTGTTGGTGGAGAACCAGGAATATACATATCAATTATAGCTTGGGTAATTTCCTTATTAGAATATTTATTAGACCCTTTACCAGAATAAGATTTCCCAGATGTTGCAGTTGTGACAAATTTATTATATTTTGTGTCAACTTCATTACGTAATCTACGGTCTTCAACTACGCCTACATCAATTGGTGAACCGAGTGTTAGTTCAGGCTTAGGTTCAGGCGGAGTGATATTCTTCCTAACAAGCTTCTTAACTTCCTCCTTTGGTTCAGGCTTGGGTTCTTCCTTCTTTGGTTCAGGGGGAGGAGCGACCTTCTTTCTGACGAGAACGGTTCTACGTATAGCCGTAGGAGCTGCTTCCTCAATTTTGGTAGGGGCAGGGAGAGCCATACGTTCAAAGCGAACGGCATAGTCTTTGCCGACCTCAACATATTCTTTTGCAACAGGGAGATTGATTCCTGACATTCTGGATAGTTATGAGAATATAATTGAGCTGTGCTGACTACTAATTTTAATAATCTAACGTCAAATTTTGTGTGACGGAAAAATCGACCTAGAATTCCGCTGGAATCGACAGAGTGCTTAAAGGATAGGGCAGTGGT
>Ga0114964_10001419_pt1 | contig 17483 bp, 20 predicted proteins | sample C_131016_MF_Meta_FD_92638 | JGI IMG/M metagenome (GOLD analysis project Ga0114964, IMG submission 92638) | Freshwater microbial communities from Lake Croche, Canada to study carbon cycling - C_131016_MF_MetaG | ecosystem: Environmental > Aquatic > Freshwater > Lake | place: Lake Croche, Canada... | reverse complement strand
GATGTATGTAACTCCTAAATATATGAAAGAGTGGGATTATAATACCTTTGTTTCCGATTTTAATAAATTATGTGATAAGATTAATCCAGCTTATAATGATACTTATATTGATATCTTAATTGCTGATTTTATCAGAAACTATGAAAGAATTGCCACTGAGTTTAAAGAGGAACAAATGATCAGCTCTGATAAACTTAAAAAGATGTCAAGAGAAAAGTTCTTTAAGTATTGGCAGAAAATACTCAATAGAGCAGGTGATGCGATGCTTAGAAAAATGGCTAGGTTATACGCATTAAAAGCTTCAGAAGAAGAAAGCTATTTATAATAAAAAAGTCGGAACAATGTTCCGACTTTAACGATACTTCATTTTAGCCCCGCTATTTTCTCTGTATTATAGCTTTGCCTCCTCTGGAGGCTTTTTTTATTTCTTCAATACCTCTTTAGTATAATACTCATCAAAGCCTTCAAGTCTTTTATCAATAGATGTTGATTTATCTAATCCAATTATCTCATCGATTAGTCCAAATTCTAATGCTTCCTTTGAATTAAACCATTTATCTCTACGTGCAGACTCAAGAACCTCATCAAATGATTTACCACAGTTTTCTGCCAGCATTTTAAATAGAATGTAGTTATACTTCTCTGATTGCATTTGACTGATACGATTGTCTTCAATATGACCTTGTGCACCAGATGACACTTGGTGTATCATTACTTGTGAATATATCAGAGAGTGTCTTTTGCTTTTAGCACCAGATGATAATAAGATACTACCCATACTTGCACACATACCAATGTTAATTGTGGCGACATCAGGGCTTATATAATTCATAACATCTACTATACCTAATCCATTCATTACTGACCCACCCGGCGTATTTATATAGAATGTTATATCCGACTTTTTATCTACGGAGTCTAAAAACAACAGCTGAGCCTGAATAATATCAGACATATGCTGGTTTACCACACCCGACACCCAGATAATTCTATCTCGTAGCAATCTACTAAATACATCCATCTGAGTAACTCTCATTTCTCTTTCCTCAAGGATATAAGGAGTCATTGACTCTACCTGATAATCCATTACATTTTCCGTAACTAATCCATTTATACCTAAATGATTAGTTGCGTAGCTCTTAAACTCTTTACCGTAATCCATACTTTTATTCAATTTTGATGATTTTTGACTTTATAAAATTAATATATAAAAACAAATATAAGAAATTCTATATGAAATATCTAAAAAAGTTTGAATCATTTTCGGCAGCATCACCTGTTGTTCAGCCAGGTGTAGATGTACCAACAAAACCGAAGAAACCTACTAGACCTAGTAAGCCAATCGAAGAACCTAGTGTTAACCCTGAGCCAAAAGCTGAGAAGACAAAAAAGACTACCGCAAGAGATGTGGCTAACAGATTTATTGAAGAAGTAAACAAAAAAGGTGAATCCGTAAAAAAATATTTAAAGAAATAATGAAGAACTTTCAAAAATTTTTCGAAGAAGCTGATATTAAAGGAAACCCTGGTATACCTGGCGAAGGTGATAGAAGACCTAATGAAACTCCCTACATACCTAGTGTTGAGCGAAGAGCTAAACAACGATTGAATCTATCTGATAGAGATATCTCTAGAATGACACCAATGGGTATGGTACCATCACAAAAGCAAATGGAATTAGGTAGAAGAATGATGAAGCTATTTCCAGCGGCGGTTAACTTCTGTGACGGTAAAGAGGTAGAGTTATCGGAGTTAGCTACTAAAATCATATATGATATCTATAAAGATATAGTTGATAGATATGAGATTGAGCTAGACATCAAGATTGTTAAACCAGGTGGCGTCAAACCATTTATGGATGAGGCATCTGAAATGGAACAACCTGTAGCTATGCGTAATATTAGAGATGAAGAAGTTATAAAAGAAATACATAAGAGAAAGTTGGCTAATCTTATAATACAAGGGGAAGCCAAAAATACAAAACATGTTTTGCACACCGATGAGGTAAAGGATGGTTTAAATGAGATATATGGCGAGCGTGTAGGAAAGGAATTTTTTGAATTACTCGATGAGCTAACAAAGGTTGCTGATCAATTGGACTGGATAATCCCAGAAACAGCAAAAGCTGAAATGATGGAACAAATGCCTGATGGTATGGCGGGTGCTTGTAGAGTTGATTGGAAAGAAAAAGAGGATGAGGAAGAAGATGAGGAAGAAGAGGAAGAGGAATATCAAGAGCCGGAATACCAGGAAGATGATGAAGAATATCAAGAGGATGATGAACCCATGGAGAACTTCAGCAAGACACCGATTTTAAAGGCAAGAGGTGTAGATTTTGCGATGTTATTGCATGAAGCAGTAAAAGGATTATTTGAAATATTATCACTAGGTGGTATACCAGAAGATGAAGATGTTGCTACAAAAGTATTAGGAAATACCGGTATGGGTGACGAGCCTCAAGACTTTAAGTATGGTCCTGAAGTTGCAGCTGATCTTAGAGATTTTGTCAATAAGAATGAAAAAATTGATAGTTACCCTAATATTAGAGAAGAGCTTTGGAAGCTAATGATTGATAAAGAAACAATGCCGACTGGTGAGTTTTTAGAACTAATGAGAGGCATACTATCAGGTACTGAGAAAGCTAGAAGAGATGTTGATAGACTAATTAATCAAGTAATTGAAACCATTAAATTGGAAAAGGATGAAATAGATAGATACGAAAGAGAAATGGACGAATACAATAGAAAGATGAAAGACTATAATAAAGCCATGGATGATTTCTTAGGCAATCTTGGTAAGAAAAGTGATACAGAGGATAGTGATCAAATGGAAACTGGCATGGAAGATGATGATGAGATAAGCAAGCTTATTAGAAAGACACAACAACCTAAGGAGGTTGCGGCTGATGACTATGCTTCTATGAGCCAGAAAGAATTACAAAAGATTCAAGATGATGCGATAGATAATGGTGACTATGACACCGCTAGAGCAGTATCTAAATACATTAAGGAATCAATATCCTACAAGAGAAGAAATTTTAAAAAATAAAATATAGAAGATGATACACAAGAAATATCAAAACTTTTTAGACAGCTCATTAAATGAGAACGTTGCTGCTGCTAAAGCATTCATGAAAAACAAAGCTCTTGCAAAAAAGAGAGAAGAAGCTAGTGATGAAGAAAAAGCAACAGTTAAACTAACACCAGAAGAAATTAGATCTGCTGAAAATAACAGAGATTTTAATAAGATCAAAGAACTTTGTAATACCGCAGCGGGTTATACATTTGCATTCACAAAATTCTACTTTGAAGAAGGTGTTCCATTTGATGAATTAAAAGCAATGTTTAATAATCTTAAGGATAATAAACAGCTTGTTGGTACTCTACCTATGTCAATTGATGAATACGCGAATATTAAGCCAACTGATACTGATAAAAGAAAAGGCTTTGAGGTATTAGGTGATGATATGACAAAAGTAAAAAGAGCTAAAGTAGCTAAGAAGTGGGTAGATAACCTTTACAGTACTATGAAAAGGGAATACCTGAATGTATCTGATGAAACTAAAGAAAAAATTGCCGGTATTGCAGACGCGTTTGATAATTTCGGCAGAGAGTCAGATGGTTCAAAAGATGTTAAAATGAATAAGGCTTTACAAGACTTATTCTGGGATAAGTTAGCCAGATATAAAACATTAAATGAGGTTGTTTTTGCAGCAATATCTTATATTAAAGCCGCTAACAATGGTCAAATATCCAAATTCCTTAAAAGGATTCAAGAGGTTAATGAGAAATTTGGATTCCTAAATGGTGCTGAAGTGATATATGATGAGAATAAAATTCTAATTATTGAGGTTAAATCTTATCAAGCGAATAAAGAATTAAATGCAAATACTTCACACTGTATTGCATCAAGTTCATATCAGTGGGATAACTATGTAGGTGGTGACTCAAAATTCACTAAGCAATATTATATCTACAACTTTGAATTATCACCAAGTGATATTAAGTCAGTTATTGGTATAACAATTGGACCAGGCTCACAGATAGAAGCTTGTCATCTTAAAGATGATGCTGGATTCTCAAGTGGTATTAAAAGTTATATGAGAAGTATTCAGGTACCATTTGATATACTACAGCCTATGACAAAAGAAGAGCAGGAAGGTAAGCGTAAGAGAATAAGAGCTAATAAAGAAATCATTAAACCCAAACTTACAATTGCTGAGGTTGAACAATACCTTGAAGAAGGAGCTGATCCAAATGCTCAACAGGGTATTCCATTAACAAATGCAGTTAAGGAAGATGATTTAGAGAAGACACAATTCCTATTAGATAAAGGAGCAATGCCAAATATAGGTGGTGCTATCAAGGGTGCTCAGAACTTAGAAATGATTAAGTTATTAGTTAGTTATGGCGCTAATCTTACAAGTGAAATATATACAGGTGTATCGCATGACTATGATGCTGTTAAATATTTGATTGATGCTGGGTTAGATATAAACTTTGATAATGGCTTCCCATTAAGACAGGCATGTAAACATCCGGATGAAAATGAAGCAAATAAGCTAATTGACCTGATTCTTAAACACGGTGGTGATCTTACTGCAAGAAGATATATGGCTGTTAAGTGGTTAGCTGAACATGCTAGACCTAACACATTAGATCACGTATTAAAGAGAATTCTTGAGAAAGGTGTTACTATCGATGAGAAGACTAAGAGACAATGGTCACATTGGCCAATGAGTTCTGATCTTCTTAATGATAAACAGAAGAAGCAAGTACAGGATGTAGTAAACAAAAATATCAAGTAATGAAATACCTACGTCTTTTTGAGAGTGTTGTTCCAAAAGTTGATGAGGAACAAGTTACGAAATATTGTCTAAGATTTACATTATCGAGTCCTCTGATGATGAATAAAGGTAGTCATAAAGACGATATGTCATATGAACAGTTCTATAATAAGATACTTTCATACGATGTTGATATTATTGGCGATCTAGATCCAAGAACAATCATTGAATATAACCAACATATGAAAGAGTTGACTAGTATTCTAAATAGCGAGGACGAACTTAGGGCGGAATTTCTATCACTTGATAAAAAACTTGGTAAGTGTTTCAAAGATCTTCCAGATCCATTGGATATAGAAAAATCATATCTAAGATTGATGAGATTAGTAACCTATGATTTAGTAGCTGAGCCAGGCTTCTACAATGCCAGATTATTTACAAAATCTACACGAAAGAGTAGAATTAAAAAAATATTAGATATAATAAATGGAGAATGTATTCCCAAGCAGAAAAGAAATAGTTGATAACATCAAGAGTGTTTCAAATGATTATAAAGATTCTATAATCAATGAGATAAAATATGTTGATGTTGAAAAAGTTGACTTCTCAAAAGATGATTTTAAACCAAGATCCGCGATTGTAGAAAGTCAAAAAACATATATCTGGATTAGAGTCTTTGTTAAAGAAGAGACTGATGCTAAGCCAGAGGATACAATAAGAATTGAATACAAACCATCAGGTGAATTTCTTGATGTTAAATTCATATGCTATGCAAAAAAAGGTCATGAAAAAGACTCTAAAGGTGAAATGGTAAACTATAACAATGAAGACAACAAAAAAGAACTTTGCTTAATGGTTGACCTTGATAAGATCAATAATGATAGTGATGAAATACCATTTATTAGATCTCTCTTTAGAATAGGAAAATACTATGAGTTTCAACTAATGAAAAGAGACGAACTAACATTCACTAATATGTCAAGCGGTGAGACATTAGACTACTTTGATACAGAATTTTAAGACTTTATCTCAGTTGTGTTTGGTGTAGATGTGTCCTTACCATCAAGTATGTTATGCTTTGGTGTCCCAGCGGCATCATCTTCCTCGTCCATTTTCTGAACTATAAGCTTATCTCTATCTTCATTTGAAAACCAAAAGTCGATTACCTTATTTAGATTACCAACGAAAGCACCAATTAATATCAATAATAGTTCTTTCCATGATTCGTTCATAGTAGCCTTAAATAGTATTGCTAAAACAATACCAAGTACAATAAGAAAGAATGTTGACATCACCATCAATGTAATTTTCCATCTATTGTGCTGCATTTGTTGTAGCATGTAATTAAATCTTTGTGTATCCTTAACTTTAGTGAAGTCGCTATCACCGATAAGATGTTTAAGTAAACTCATAAATAAATATATTTTTAGGTATATATTATTTATGAAAAACAATTTTTAATAGAACCAAGCATCCAAAATTATCACACAAACTTTTGTATATAACCACCTATAAATAATAAAATAAAAAAATTATGCTCGTTGATACCCAATATTTATCCGGCTCAAAAAAGCTAATCATTTCTTATGTAGATAAGTCAGGTGATATTAAACTTAAATATTACGATTGGCCCACTCCACAGAAGTATGTAGTATGTAGTGATGATGATATAAATAAGCATCCGCAATACAAGTCCTGGGATGGCAGACACGTAAAATTAGAACAAGTAACACATCCTGATAGATATGCTATATATGAATTTTTAGATCAACTACCAGAGAAGGAAAAAGATCAAATATTTGAGTATAACTTACCTAAGGTATATTTCATAGATATTGAAACTGAAATCGTTGATGGATTCCCAGATGCGGAATCTGCGGCAACCAGAGTTTTATCAGTATCAATTGTTTATGATGATAAGATCATTCTACTTGGGTTAAAGGATATGCCAACCGATATGCAAGATCGAATAAGAGATAATACTAATAAGTATTTTGAGAAATTTAACGTGGACTATAAATTCAAATATATTAAATATGAAGATGAGTTTGATATGTTATATGCTTTCTTCTATAAAATGGTTCCTAAAATGCCATTATTAACCGGATGGAACTTTACTAAGTACGACTGGGTATATCTTGTTAATCGTGCTAAAAAGCTTAAAAAGCATGTTAATGGTATGGAATATAAGATAGACCCCGCAGTATCTTCACTAACAAAGAGATTAAATAAAGTTTGGATGTCTACCGAGGAAATGCCTGCGCATAGAATGGTATTTGATTATATGCAGCTATATGAGATTTGTGATACCTCCATTAAGGTAAAAGAGTCATCGTCACTAGACTTTGTTTCCAGTAAGTTAGTTGGAGTTGATAAAATTAAATATAGTGGGTCACTACAAAGGCTATATGAAGATGACTTTGAAATGTTCATGTATTATAACGCGGTCGATTCAGTCTTAGTTCAGAAGATACACGAGGCAAAGAATTATATATCAATTATATATGCGATATCATCATTAGCGAGAATTAAGATAGTTGATGTTATATCGCAGATGAATAATGCACTTGGTTCACTCGCCATTACGGAAGGTGTTCTTAGAAATAGATTTCGCGAACAGGATAATATTGTCTTATTCAAAATGGATAAAGGAGATGCACCCGCCGCACACGGCATTGCAGGTGGTTGGGTAAAAGACCCTGTTGTTGGTATGAATCAATGGGTTTGTGTATATGACTTTGCTTCGCTATATCCAACATCACAGAGACAGTGGTTTATAGCACCAGAGAACTTCGTGGGGGTTAGAGATAAACGTAGCCCAGAATACTGTGATAATGGTGTTAAAATTGACCACTCCAAGCATGTAGTGTGTGTAAATGATGCAGTGTTTGAGAAAAGGAATTCACCTACGATTAAAATGTTGGAAGATGTCTATGCTGATAGAAAGAAGGCAAAGAAGATAATGATGCAGAAGAAAGAGGAATATAAAGAAGTTATGGATGAAATAAAAATGTTAGAGTCGGAACTCTAACTCTTTTTAAATTTCAAATAGATAGAATCGATTTTAGTCGATGCCTTTTCTAGTGCTATATTCTTCTTCTTGATTATTGTTACTTTATGTACAGTATCATTTACTTTCTTTGTTGAATGATATGATTCTCTCGCTACTGAATATCCCGCACCCAACATACCACTATCTTTATAAGCAAGAAGAGCAGCCGGTTCAGCTTCTACAGAAGCAGTAACGCTGCTCTCTTTTTTATGAGTTGTTTTATTAGTTTTCTCAATAACTTTATCAACATTATCTGTCTTAGCAAGGTCAATAGCTGTTTTCATTTCGAAAATGGCATTAATAGCTTCTGAGCTTTTTTGTATAAGCTTAGTGTTTTGATCGACTAAGTCGGATTGTGATTTCATTAATCTCTGATTTTCAGAGATTAGATTAGTACAAGAAGAGGATGAACTTTTGTAGTAAACATAAGTAGCGGTGATACCTAATATACCAATTACTAGTAGTGTAACTAGTCTCATAGGTTTATCACCTACTGCCTTAATAATTACGGAGATATACTTAAACATAAAATATAATATTTTATTCTATATATTAAGAATGAAATATTAATTTAATATCAATTTTAGTTGTAGCTCACGAAAGTAGTCTTTACTGATGTGCTTACATGAGAAATCATCAGCATTTACATAAGGTATATTTTGTCTTATAAATGTCTTTATATGTTCAAAGAATTCTTCTGAAAGAACGGAATCAAGTTGTATACCAGTGGTTAGGTAGTCAATTACATGAGAGTCAACCTCAATAGCTCCAATAAATTTAGAATTAAATTTATACTTAAAAAGTCTATTAAAACTAGACATCTTCATTTGCTGTTTACCGCAATTTTTTGGAGTATTTATAATCCGATTAAGAAAAGTATCCTTGTAGAAATATATCCACTCGACATTTTCATCCCAAATTGGACCTATCATAAGTATCCTTATAAAGGATACTCCGAACTGATCACTTATATAGAAGATTTTATCTATCATTTAGATTTCTTTATACGGTTCAGTATTTTAGTTTTAACCTTATTGTTCTTCTTAACTTGTTTGTAGGATATTACCTTTATAAATCTACAGATTTTAAATGGATTTTTTTGATGAGCTGCAATAAACTCATGATCTATTTGAATATACATATTTTTCTTTATTTTTAAAAAAGTCTCAGGGAGATAAGGGAATTTACCTAGGATGTACATCCGTTCGTCATATGACTACTTAGGTTTGAGACTTGTTACAAATATATATCAATTTTATCAGTTCCCCAAAAAATTATATAATACATAACGATGTTAGGTTAAGTAGAGATTTGTTCTCAAAATCTCTCAAAGTAATAATTGAATATGATGGAGCTTGGCATTTTAAAGATATACATGGACAACTAGCAGACAAACAAATGAAGGATAGAGAATTAGAGAAATGGTGTTTTGAAAATAATTGGAGACTCATTAGAATAAAGGAGGATATTTATAAGTTAAATAGGCAATTTTGGACTAGAGAGTTAGTAAATTCGGTATATAAAAGCACTGATATAGTGATTAAATAAAAGATGTCCCAGTTCAATTTCTGAAACTGGGACATTGTGGTGGAAGTGCAGGATATCGCTTCCTGGTGTCCAACGCTAATCATAATTAATCTATGTTTACTAGGCTTATTCAACTTTTCTAAGTTGACAAACTATTTACTTTTAGTCAAGACAGAGAGTAAAAAAATATCTAAACTTTTAAAGAGTTATCAACTTTTTGGAAACCTACTAAGCTACTGCTACTTCGTTTGCCTTTAAGATGTTGTTGTGTAGAGCAAATACTAATTCTTCTTTGCTAGCTACCTCATTAACGTTTGCGTTTAAATGTTTGATGTCGTTTTATTAATCGGGTTAACACCTACCGATGCCTGCATAACTACCATTACACGATGGGTCAATTCATATCACCCCCATATTTATACAAAGATATATATTATATTTCAAATATCAAAATTTGTTTATAAAATATTTATTTTTTCCAAAAGATCCATAATACCGCTGATTTGGTCACATTTATAGTATTCCTGATATACGTCATGTTCAAAGAGAACTAGGAAATAATCATCAAATATTGGTGTTATATGTATTACACGAAGGTTTTTGTCAGATCTACCATAGATAACGATAGGAAGATTCTCATTAAATCTTGTGTCCCAAGAACTACCAAATGCTAACTTATACCTTGCTATTTTAGCAGGTGCTTTATTAGCAGCTAAATAATCAGATGCTAATGGTAAATAAATACCTCTTAATTCAAACTCATGTATAATATCATTAACAACTTTTTTTGTTAGCTTAATCCTCTTGTCAAATCCATCAGTTTGAGGTCTGTAATAATCCTCTCTGCTAATACTATGAAAGCTTTTATAGTCATTAGACTCATTGATTTTATTATCAATCATAGCATGATCCTGCAGACAATTTAAAAGACCTTCCATTTGATCGCATTTATAGCATATACTTCCATTAATAACAACAAGAAACCAACCGTCCACACATTTATAAATAAAACAATAAGCACCTAACTTAGATTTTTCATCATCAATTGTAATTGTGCTATCACTATATGACTTATGGTTACCAACAGTCTTTGCGGACATTTTAAAATTTGAGTTTAATTTGCTGTAGATTTGATTAATTTCAAAAGAAGAGAACCCCTTCGGGTCATCTCTATGTGTCACCACTTCATATCCAAATACTTCCTCTTCGTCAATTTTATAGTAGAACCTGTCTTCGTTGGATTCGTTAATAAAGCTAAGGCTACCATCCGAGTTTCTAACTATTTTAGCTCTAATAAATCCTTCTGGCACTTCTGCCTTTAAGACTTCTCTATCAACTAACAGTTCTAAAAGCCCATCAAATTGATCGCACTTATATACAACTTCCGGTGAGTAATTTACTCGCCCACGTTTTTCCAACTCATGTACCCCAAATTCAACATAAAACCAATCATCCTCGCATTTAAAAATCCAAATATCTTGACTACCTTGATAGTCACTGTCGCTTGGTGGAATAGTTGAATATCCACCATAACCATTCTGTTTAATAGTTCTTCTACGAATCTTTGTAGCGGCAGGTGATATTTTACAGGTAGACTCATCATAGACATAATTTTTAGAAATTCTGTCTTTTATTGTCTTTAATTCACTTAGTGTGAAATCAACATATGATAATTCATCCCCGAAGTCGGATTCTTCATCAACCTCAATTACTTCATAGTACGTTTTTTTATTTTCATTAAACTTATATAAATACCTCATTAAGAGTATATATTAAAGTTCAATAACATCATTTTTACACTCACCCCCAAATTTAAAATTACCGTAATATCTATCTCTATCAACGATGACATAGTATTTCTTATCACTTATACTAATTACAAATGTGTCTTTTGGTCTCACACCTTTAAAGTGTTCTTTTAATTTGTTTTCAATCATCTCCCATAATACACTGAATACATAGTAATGATAACTAGACTCATTTTTACTTAGTCTGTTATACTTCTCACCTAACTCAAATTGTTTCTCGGTCGCAAGTAAAAATGCTAACTTTTCGTCGCGTGATAATTTTGACATATCTAATGTGTTACGAGAAACCCCATATGATTTATACTCATTATAATATGTGAATTCAATACACATTGTCCTATCATCAGTTTCATAGTAGCAAATGTGCTTATTATCTTTTGGAATAGTTGATGTAATCTCATCTATACATTCTCTGGTCAGCTCATATCTTTTGTTTGATCTCTCAAGCAATTTTAGATATAAGGAATGAACCGACTCAATTGTCCAATTTTTTGGATATCTGCCGTAAATATGTTTAAAGTATTCTGGATTTCTGAAATTTAAACGTTTCACAAAAATTTAATTTGAAAGATTAAGAAATTAAAGACCGCTGTAGCCACTTTTAGCAACTGGAAATCTATTAGCTACAAGAGAAACTGAGCTAACTAAATACTTATCTTCTTCGGTGATGAACTTATTATCACTTAGTCCCTTCAATATAACCTGATTTTCATCAAGCTCATTATCAGAATTAACAGTAAAAGAGTATTTTTCATTGCTTTTCAATGATACCTGAACGAAATAAGTGTACATAATTTATAATTTATGCAAATATACGGAAAATTATTTAGAATGGCAAATCATTAATATCGACCTCTTTAGTAGCGTTCCCTTCGTCAAAAGGCGTATTCTCATCTTCGTACTCATCTTCTTCCTCCTCATCCTCCCACTTATCAGCGGTGGCATTCTCATCATAATGAAATATGCCGGTAATCAAAGGATCGCCTTCTTTACTCTCCCATAAGTCAAATTCAGACTCATACTGTATCAATATATCACTTTCGAGTTTTTTAAGAAAGTTCATTACTTTCATAATGTTAGATATCTTCTCAGTTTTGTTTAGTATAAATTGAATATTAATAGCATTATCCTCATCAACAAAAGCATAGCATCTACCAAACCCGGATAGCTTCATCATTTTTCTAAGAGTTGATAATAGTGTTTCTACGACATCAGCATCAGTGGTTTCCTCATCTTCTTCCATGTCTTCCTCTTCTATTGTTTCATCATCTAATGGTGTTTCATCATTGATGTCATACTCCTCATCTATATCATCAAATCCTTCTCTTTCGTTTATCAAATCGTTATATTTTTTAAGTTTCATTATGATATTTTTATTTTTATAATATTACCATCAAATTTGATATCTGGGTTACACTTATGTATTAAGAATATTGCTTCTAAATACGATAAGTCATCATACGCATGCTTTAATGATGAATCATCAAACTCAAGCTCTATAACTATTTTACCATCTAACCCTTTTACACCTAAGTCATTATAATAGGCAGTATCTTTTACATCCTTTAATAAGTCAGCCCACTTATCTAAAATCGCCTGATCAAAACCAATTTTCTTAGTAACTGCTAATTTATCCCAGTCAACAGCAACACATGCCTTTGCTAATTTTTCTAGGAACGTTATATTCTGTATTTCTTCGTGTGTATGCTCATTAAAATAACCAACAGATACGTTTGTACATTCCGGAACATAATCAATAAAATTGGCAGAATCTGTAAATACACCAGTTGGATCTAAATTCATCTTTAATCCGCTCTTATTTAACTCTTTACAAAGTGACTCACCAAAAGTATCTGAACATGACTCAACACCATATTGCTCAGTTATCACTGAGTAGTAATTCCTCCTATCAAACGAAACTACTTTTTTAATATTTTTTAGAAATGTAAATGCGTCAAAAACATCAGCAACTTTACCAGATCCAATACCACCTCGCTCTTCACCTAAGAAGAAATAGTAAACACCGGGTATATTATGCGCCATCATATATAACAATATGGCAACGCCTGCTTTATCATCAGCGCCCAAAATTGTCGTGCCATCACTTGAGAGGAACTCATCGCCATCTTTCATCTTTGAGATTAATCTAATCTTAGATTTATTTCTTGATGCTGTGTCTAAGTGAGATGTGAACATAGTATCAGAATCACCAATTACAGTATATAAATTACCAAATTGGTCGGCTTTCAAAACATCCATCGGAAGGTATTTTAGAACACCTTCTTCATGCCCATGCGGGTATGTTTCGGTTACCATTGATATAAATGTCGTTCTAACATCTTTAGGATTATATTTAAAAGGAGGTACTTCTAACTCTTCAAACTCACCCATACCAGATAATAGTCTATTGTATTGTCTAACAAACTCATATATTTGATCTTTATCAATCTTGTTACCTAAGTAAGCTCTTATAAACTCACCGGCTTTAATTGTACCCTTCTTACCAGAATAGTAGTAAACATCAAAGTAATACTCACTTTCTGAAACATCAACTCTTTCTATATCTAACTTATTATCAATATCAGGATTGTGTCCAATCTCAAATAATGCTAATGATACTTCATCATCAACTTTATCAAGCATCATCCAGAAATCATCTGTAAATTTAAGAATTTTCTTATTTGGACCCTGATTCTTTACAACATTATATCTCTTCTCTCTTTTAGCGGCATCATCTTTTAACATATCAGCATTCTTTATGGCATTACCACCATTAATATTTCTAAAGACTTTAATAAAGTCTTCGATATCTTTATCGCTCGCTTTTTTACCTAAAATTTCTTTAAGTGTATTAAGTGTAACTTTATCTTTACCTAATTGAATTATCTCTTGGTAGTTTGGTGCGTCACTATATATCACCTTGATATCGTTAATTATTTTATTAACTTTTTTGATACCAAGCTTTTCCATGCTATCAAAAATATCTAAAACTCCCTTCGTTAAATATACTCCTACTGATTTTGCCATAATAATCTATATATTATTTTTTCAAAACAACTATTTCATTTGCATTTTTATAATCAACACTAACCTCACCGGTCTTCATATCTTTACCCTTTCTCACAAATCTTTTTTTGCAATATAAAATTGTTACTTTACCATCCTTTGATTTACAATTTTTAGCAGCAATTTCCGCAGTTTGCTTTATAACATCTTCTGTTGGTAAGTTCTCTTTAACCTTTATTATGACATGACTACCAGGAACTCCCTTAGCATGAAACCATAAATCTTCTGGTTCTGACATCTCCAGTGTTACATAGTCATTCGCCTCAGCGTCCTTACCTTGTATAACAACAAAGTCACCTATTAGATACTTTTTAATATTTTTAGTCTTCTTTGACTCATTATATTTTATAAACCGTTTGATATAACTCATTTCTCTTTTATAAATTTTTTTTACAAATATAGTGGATTACTGATTAATTACCTTATTTAGATATTGTAACCCATAATACATATCAACTACTCTTAGTTTTATAACACCTTGAATGACAGGTGATGTAAAACTTTGACCTGGTTTCCTTAGTAAGGCAGTTATCCAAATATAGTCACCTCTCTTAACTTCTTTAACAGATAGATCCGTATTTATACCAATTGAGCTTTCTGTTACTGGTATATTATCAGGATCAGTGAAAATATCTAGTATTTCCTCTATCTGGTACTCACCTTTTAACTTCTCTATTTCTGGTTCTATCTTCTCGATATCTGATGATAATTCATCGTATTTTTTAATCTTACTCATATTTTATATATATTAAAATAAACAAGGTATAAATTTTTAATATATATATTATATGTCAAAATTAGTAAAGCTGACTAGAGAATCTTTTATAGAAAGAGCATCACATATTCATAATAATGTATATGATTATAAATATGTGTATATTGATAATGGAAACAGAAGTAAAGTATTGATAATATGTAATTTACATGGTGAATTTACGCAAGTTGCTGGCTCACATTTAAGAGGGCAATCTTGTAAAAAATGCTTTTCTAAAAAAGAGAGTTTAGAATTATCAAGCTTTATAGATAGAGCAAAGAATATTCACAATGATAGGTATGACTATTCATTAGTTAATTATTCTAATAATAAAAAAAAGGTAGATATAATATGCAATTTACATGGATGTTTTAAACAAACACCAAACTCCCATCTAAATGGTAATGGATGTCGTAAATGTTCAATTGTGAAAAAATCTATATACTTTAGGAATGATTTTGATATCATTAAAAATATGCTATTGCAGATACATGATAAAAAATATGATTACTCACTTGTAAAGTATATAAATTCAAAAGATAAGGTAGATATAATATGTCCAAAACATGGTATTTTTAAACAAAGCATTTATACTCATAAGAAAGGACATGGTTGCCCATCTTGTAAAGAAAGCAATGGTGAGAAAGCGATATCTACTTTTCTGAATGAAATAAAGGTATCATTTTTGAGAGAACACTCATTTAGTGACTGTAGAAACAGGCTTCCATTAGAATTCGACTTCTACCTTCCAACATATAATCTATGTATAGAGTATGATGGTAAACAGCATTTTGAATCAAATGATTTCTTCGGTGGGGAGGAGGCGTTCACACAGCTGGTTAAAAACGATAATATTAAAAATCAATATTGTCATATTAATAATATTAAATTAATTAGAATTGATTATAATAATCAAAATAATATCAAAAATATTTTAGAAAAATGTCTAAACTAATAAGGCTTAATAACATAAATGATGAGCAACTAGATAAAGTATTTAGTAGTGAGATTATTGTATATGAGGATATACAGGGGTCCAAGGTATTTGTAAACTGGGATGGTATGGATTTCAATATAAAAGCAAAGAACCTATCATCAGATCCATTAAATCTAATAGATTTATCACTACAAAATTATTATAATCACGCAGTTAATTATTTTAACTCACTAGATAGTCGTGTGAAAGGTCTTTTAAACAGAACCTGGTGGTTCTGTTTTGAATATTTTCCGGATGACACCGCTACTGCCAATATAGAATACAATCGTATTCCAAAAAATCACTTAGTATTAACTACTATTGTTAAAGGTAGTAAGTTTATATGTGAAGTAGATGAGATAGAAGAATATGCAAGATTATTCGATGTGGACTCTCTACCTATTATATTTAAAGGAAAATTAAGCGAAGGTGCTATTGAAGCAATCAAGTATTTTTTAAATACGTCGGAGGCTGATTTAGAGTATGTATTTGGTGATAAATCTTTCTCATTCTTCTTCTACAAGATATTAAATCCATCTACCACAAATTCATTCTTAATGGATGATGACTTTCAAAAAAACACAGAAAAGCTAATAATTCGTGTTGATAACAATGAAACATCTTTTGAATTATTAAACCCGTTATATAAAAGACTTAGTGACTCAAACTCTACTGAGTTTGTTGAGATATACAGTCTAATATTAGTTAATTTTCTTAATTTCTGTCAGTCGGTTCATTATGAATCAATTAAACTAAAAGGTGGTAGAAAAGATGAGGCATATATCTATCTTATATGTAAGTTATATAATATGTGGATATCAGAATCCAAAGAAGATTTAATTGGATTTGATATAGTAGTACCTGAATTCTTTGATAAAGAAAAGTTTAGAATTAATAAAGAATTGATCAATAACAAGCTAACGCGTCAGTTTATTGATGAGGATAGAAAGTTTGAATATCTATTCAAAGTTATATTGGGCTCCTTCAATAAGAAGAGAAAATCACCAATTGGTGTATTTACTGAAAAAACCGTACAAACATTCAATAGTTTTGTTGATTTTATCAATAAGAAGATTGATGAATATTTAAATAAGAAAAGTGAGACAGACTTCATCAATAAAGGCTTGATGGACTTCGGAGACTTCTTCTCTATTAAATATGATAAGGATAGCGACGGGCAGGTTTATCCGGATATTTATGATGCAATACAAAAGAAATCTCAAGAAAAAGAAAAGAAAGGTAAAGGCAAGCCAGATATCGGTGGCGAAAAAATAACTAAATAACATTGTAATAAAAAATTAAATCATCTTCGGATGATTTTTTTTATATAAAAGCTATGCCAAAAGTAGTCGAGTTTAAAGAGAGAAAGTTCAGTATTAGTGATAAGGTAAAGAAGAAAAAGTATAGCTTACAGTTTCTACCAGAAGCATTGGAGCCTATCTCAACAGAAACATATATACAATATAAAAATGCTAGAATTAAAACAGCATATATTATAGATATAATACATAATCT
>Ga0114964_10001418_pt1 | contig 17488 bp, 15 predicted proteins | sample C_131016_MF_Meta_FD_92638 | JGI IMG/M metagenome (GOLD analysis project Ga0114964, IMG submission 92638) | Freshwater microbial communities from Lake Croche, Canada to study carbon cycling - C_131016_MF_MetaG | ecosystem: Environmental > Aquatic > Freshwater > Lake | place: Lake Croche, Canada... | reverse complement strand
CTATAATCGCATTCCTCTGGTGATTGAGACCTTTGCGGATCTTGATACGCCCCTTTCCCTTTACCTCAAACTTGCGAACCAACCCTTTTCTTACTTGCTAGAATCTGTGCAAGGCGGGGAACGCTTTGGGCGCTACTCAATCATTGGCTTACCCGCACGTACCCGCATCGTTGCAAATCGCTTGGATGTTGAGGTATTACAAGATAATCAGGTCATTGAAAAATCTAGCGGGGTTAACCCACTAGATTTTGTTAAGCAATATCAAGCGCGCTTTAAAGTGCCGCCTTATAAAGGCTTGCCCCGTTTTACGGGCGGATTAGCTGGTTATTTTGGGTATGAGACGGTTCGTTATATTGAACGCCGTTTAGCTGAAACGGTTAAGCCAGATGATGTCAATGTACCTGACGTATTGCTGATGGTCTCTGAGGAATTGGCCGTAGTTGATAATCTTTCCGGTAAGCTTTATTTCATTGTGTATGCGGACCCAGCCGCGCCAGAGGCTTATGCCCATGCAAGAAATCGCTTGGATGAATTAATCCAACGCTTAAGAAAGTCGGTCTCGATTCCAGAAGCGCAGGCGCTTAAACAAGAAGAGGCCCAATCTGATTTTGGTGAGGCTAATTTCAAAGCGGCGGTTGAAAAAGCGAAACGTTATATTTTTGATGGCGACATTATGCAGGTGGTGTTATCACAGCGCATGTCACAGCCATTTTATGCGCCGCCTTTATCGCTGTATCGTGCACTTCGAAGTTTAAATCCATCACCCTATATGTTCTATTACGACATGGGCGACCATCATGTGGTTGGAGCCTCACCAGAGATTTTAGTGCGCCTTGAAGATGGCACAGTGACTGCGCGTCCGATTGCCGGGACGCGTCCACGTGGCAAAACCCGAGAACAAGACCTCGCACTAGCTGAAGAACTCTTGGCGGACCCAAAAGAGCGGGCAGAGCATGTGCAATTGATGGATCTAGGCCGTAATGATGTGGGCCGGGTTGCCCAAACCGGGACGGTCAAGGTGACGGACAACATGATGATTGAGCGTTACTCGCATGTCATGCATATTGTGTCGAACGTTGAAGGCAAATTAAAACCCGGTATGGATGCCATTGATGTGTTGAAAGCCACCTTCCCAGCAGGGACGGTGAGCGGCGCCCCGAAAGTGCGTGCGATGGAAATCATTGATGAGCTGGAACCGATCAAGCGTGGCATTTATGCAGGCGCTGTTGGCTACTTGGGGTTTAATGGCGACATGGATGTTGCCATTGCCATTCGGACAGGGGTCATTAAAAACCATAAGCTTTATGTTCAAGCCGGCGCTGGTATCGTGGCGGATTCGATTCCAGAAAGTGAATGGTTGGAAACCCAAAATAAAGCACGTGCGGTCTTGCGTGCTGCTGAGCTGGTTAATTTAGGCCTGGATACAGGTCTAGCGGAAGGCGGGGAGTAACAAGATGTTATTAATGATTGATAATTACGACTCCTTTACTTATAACCTCGTGCAATATTTGGCTGAGTTAGGTCAGGACGTTCAGGTTTACCGTAACGATGAAATCGACTTAGCTAAAGTAAAGTCGCTGAATCCAGACCATATTGTGATTTCGCCCGGACCATGTACGCCCAATCAGGCAGGGATTTCAGTACCGCTGATTCATGAATTCGCCGGCAAGATCCCATTGCTTGGGGTGTGTTTGGGGCACCAAAGTATCGGGCAAGCTTTTGGTGGGAAGATCGTGCATGCAAAACAACTCATGCACGGCAAGACCTCCCTCATCCATCATCAGAATATTGGGGTATTTAAAGACCTCCCTAACCCCTATACGGCAACCCGTTATCACTCGCTAGTGATTGAGCGTGAGAGCCTCCCTGATTGCTTAGAAATCACTGCTTGGACTGATGATGGTGAGATTATGGGGGTGCGTCATAAAACACTCCCTGTCGAGGGCGTACAGTTTCATCCCGAGTCTATTTTGACTGAGCATGGGCATGCTCTGCTTAACAACTTCTTGAAGGCCTATTAGTGGGCTTCAAAGAGACTCTTGGCCAACTGCTTGAGCGTCAGGACTTGACGCATGAGGCCATGCTTGGTGTGATGCACCAAGTGATGGGCGGGGAGTTAACGCAAGCGCAAATCGCCGCCTTCTTGATTGCGCTGCGAGCTAAAGGTGAGACGGTTGATGAAATCGCGGCCGCGGCCATGGTCATGCGCGAGCTATCGATCAAGGTTGATATTGAAGACAGCGCCCACTTAATCGACACCTGCGGAACCGGCGGTGATGGTATTCAAACCTTTAATGTTTCTACCATCAGTGCTTTTGTAGCGGCTGCTGCTGGCGCAAAAGTGGCCAAGCATGGTGGCCGCTCGGTCTCTTCCACTTGTGGCAGTGCGGATGTATTAGAAGCCCTTGGGGTGAATGTGAATCAAACACCACAGCAGGTGGCCGCGAGCGTGAATGAGATTGGGATTGGCTTTATGTTTGCGCCTAACCATCACAGTGCGATGAAACATGCTGCCCCAGTTCGCCGTGAGCTAGGCGTGAGAACATTATTTAACTTGCTTGGCCCGATGACCAATCCAGCCAATGCGCATCGTCAGGTGATGGGCGTCTTTGATCAAAGCCTCACGACTAAACTTGCCAAAGTTTTACAGCAATTGGGGAGTGAGCATGTGCTGGTGGTGCACGGCGCAGACGGCATGGATGAAATCTCATTCACCGGAGATACTTTTGTGGCTGAGCTCAAAAATGGACAGGTCACGGAGTACTTGATGAACCCGGCGCAATGGGGACTAGCGCTTCATGACGTAAAGGATATTCAGATTCAAAATGCTGAAGAATCCAAAGCGATGATTTTAGCGGTGCTTAATGGCAAGCCAGGCGCCGCACGTGACATCGTATTGCTGAATGCAGGGGCTGCAATATATGTTTCAGGTCTCGTGGATACGATGCAAGCCGGGATTGAAAAAGCAGCGGCTGTGATTGACAGTGGCGCAGCCTTACAAAAACTTCATCAATTAATTTCGTATTCAAACCAAGCTTAAGAAGGCTGATGCATGTCTGACATTCTGAATAAAATCCTTGAAACTAAACGTCAAGAAGTCGCCGAGGCGAAGGCCATTAAGTCTTTAGATGACTTGCGTGAAGCGGCCTACAATGAGGATGACCCAAGAGACTTTGTGGGGAATATTTTTGATAAAGTCGAAGCGGATTTGCCGGCAGTCATTGCTGAAATTAAAAAAGCGAGTCCCTCCAAAGGGGTGATTCGTGAGGATTTTAATCCTGCTGAAATTGCTAAAAGTTATGAAAAAGGCGGGGCTGCTTGTTTATCGGTCTTGACTGACAAGCAGTATTTCCAAGGTTCTAGCGAATACTTAAAGCAAGCTAGAGCGGCGTGCAAATTACCAGTTTTGCGTAAAGATTTTATGATTGACCCCTACCAAGTGTATGAAGCGCGTGCGATGGGGGCGGATTGTATTTTATTGATTGTGGCAGCACTTGAGCTAGCGACCATGCGTGAATTGGAAGAACTCTCTCATGATTTAGGGATGGCCGTGCTCGTGGAAGTGCATGACGGTGAAGAGCTGGAATTGGCATTGCAATTAGAAACCCCTTTAATTGGGATTAATAATCGAAATCTACGCACCTTTGAGGTGACTTTAGAGACCACTTTGGAATTATTGAAACAATTGCCCGAAGACCGTTTTGTGGTCACTGAATCAGGCATTTTTACGCCTGAAGATGTGGCCTTGATGCGTGAACATGAGGTGAACGCATTCCTGGTGGGTGAGGCGTTTATGCGTCAACCAGACCCGGGCGCTGAATTGGCGAGAGTCTTTGCAACTTTGAGCAAGCCATGTTCAGCATAATTGAGTAAAAGGATGAATCATGTCAGATAAACAACAGTTTTTAGCCATTCGTCCCCGTCGTATGCGCAAAGATGTTTTTTCGCGTCGCTTGATGCGTGAGAATGTGCTGACGACCAATGATTTGATTTATCCAGTGTTTGTGCTGGAAGGTGAAGGCCGCACAGAAGCTGTTGCTTCGATGCCTGGGGTAGACCGTCAGAGTATTGATGTGCTACTGAAGACGGCGGAGGAGTGCGTTTCGCTGGGGATTCCTGCCATCGCATTATTTCCGGTGGTGCCGCAAGAATTCAAAAGTTTAGATGCCAAAGAAGCTTATAACCCAGCAGGTTTAGTACCCCGCACCATTAAAGCCCTCAAAGCGGCTTTCCCTGAATTAGGGGTGATTACGGATGTGGCTTTAGATCCCTATACGACCCACGGCCAAGATGGGCTGATTGGTGAAACGGGTTATGTGCTTAATGATGAAACGGTCGATGTCTTAGTCCAGCAGGCACTTTGTCATGCGGCAGCTGGTGCAGATATTGTGGCCCCCTCTGACATGATGGATGGGCGCATAGGGGCCATTCGGGATGCCTTGGAAGAATCAGGTTTTATTCACACCAGAATTTTAGCGTATTCAGCAAAGTATGCTTCTGCGTTTTACGGCCCGTTCCGAGATGCAGTGGGCTCGTCCGCGAATTTAGGTCAAGGCAATAAATACAATTACCAAATGGATCCTGCAAATTCAGATGAGGCCATTAAAGAAGTGGCCCTAGATATTGAAGAGGGCGCCGACATGGTCATGGTCAAACCGGGGATGCCCTATTTAGATATCGTCCGCCGCGTCAAAGAAGAGTTTGGCGTGCCGACTTACGCTTACCATGTGAGCGGTGAGTATGCGATGTTGAAGGCGGCGTCTCAAAATGGCTGGTTAGACGAAAAGGCTTGTGTGTTGGAGGCGATGCTTGGATTTAAGCGTGCTGGGGCAGATGGGATTTTGACTTACTATGCAATGGATATTGCGCGCTGGCTTAACTAGCCAGTAAGGCTTTTAGGCCTTCAGTGTCGAGCCGGTCCGAAGCCCCTCCGTTACTGGGGTGTTTGGTTGAGAACCGGATGTCATCAAACTCAAACACGCTCAGCTTAATAAAACCGTTGGGTCCCTCTAAGGTGAAGGTGGGAACTTTCATGCGCTCCCCGCCCTTCTTTTCTCCAGATTTTTTATCTCTGACCCGGTAAGATTTTTCATCGCTATCGTAAGGGATTTGCTGGTTGAGCAAAAAAATCTCGACATCCTTTGCGCTATCTGCAAACAAATGAATATGGGTTTCTGCATATTGGCTAGCCGTGCCATCTAATACACTTCCGGTGAGATGGGGGTGAAAGCGATTGAAAATTTGCATGGTCGCAAGCGCATCTTCGCGAAGTTGTCTAAGCGCTTTCGGTTGGTCTTCGCTATTATAAATTTCGTGAAATAGCCGAATTTCTTCTTCAATCTCAGCATTTGATGGCAGGCAATTGGCATCGACAATTCCGAGCTGTCGTCCCGCCTTCTTCTTAGCGTAGCCGAAATCGGAAACGCCATCCTCCGCCATCATGCGAGCTGCTTGCTGCGCCACTAATTGACGCAGTTGAGATTGTCGGCCACCCATTTCTTTTGCCATCGGACTTTATCTAATAAAGTGAATTCGTGTCTGTCGCATCATTGGCGATCGTGGCGCCAGTCCCAGCCGCATTTTTCTCTGGTGGGGGATATTCTTCATAGAAATATTCATAGAAGCCAGTTTCATCTTCGTTTGCCTTGGCCCCTGTTTTGAGATTAATTCTAATGGAGTTCACCCCATCTGGTTCATTGAGTGGGATATCTGGCGTCCCTTTGAGTGCGCTAGCCATGTACTTAATCCAGATAGGCAGTGCAGCAGAGCCCCCTGTTTCAGTCGCGCCTAGGGATTGGGGTTTATCATAGCCCATCCATACTACAGCCACCTGTTTGGGGTTGAAGCCCGCAAACCAGGTATCAATATGGTTATTGGTCGTCCCGGTTTTACCAGCGACATCACTTCTTCCCAATTGCCGTGCTTTAGCCGCAGTCCCAATGCGGGTGACGTCTTGCATCATGGAAGTCATTAAGAAGGCATTACGTTCATCGATGACGCGTTCGGCCCCATTCCCTGCCTCAACAATCTTGGCTTCTTCAATCAGTTTACCTTTGCTGTCTTCAATGCGATTGATGATGAAGGGAGCCACACGGTAGCCACCATTAGCAAAGACTGCATAAGCCTCAGCCATCTGCCAAGGGGTGACAGAGCCGGCCCCTAAGGCCATGGTGAGGTAGGCAGGATGGTCCTTGGCAGCAAAACCAAAGTGAGTAATATAGTCTTGGGCATAGCCAACCCCGATGCTATTTAAGACGCGAATGGAGACCATGTTTTTAGATTTGGTGAGCGCCGTCCTTAAACGCATGGGACCTTCATATTTGTTATCGAAGTTATGTGGCTCCCAACTCTCGCCGCTGCCTGTGAAACTGGCTGGGAATGAGATGGGGGCATCATCAATGATGCTGGCGGGGGTGAAGCCTTTTTCTAGGGCCGCCGAATAAATAAATGGCTTAAAGCTAGAACCTGGTTGACGCCAAGCTTGGGTCACATGGTTGAACTTGTTTCGATTGAAATCGAACCCACCTACTAAGGCGCGGACAGCCCCAGTTGTAGGATCAAGTGAAACGAACGCGGACTCTACTTGTGGGAGTTGCGTGATCTTCCAAGCCTCGCCATTTTTAATTACGCGAACGATAGAGCCTACTTTAATTTTGAGCTTATCAGAGGCTTTTGGATCATGGAGTACTTTACTGACCAGACTTAATCCCTCCCCCTCAATTTGAACGTCCTCTCCGCTAATGGTGTGAACGCGTAGGAATTTATCAGTGATTTTGGTGACAACCGCTGGAGAGAGTCCGCCAAAGGTTTCAATCACATCAATGGCTTTTTCCATATTTTGATTGGAATTTTCTCCGACCATTTCACTGGTTGCGATGTAGCCCTCAGGACCGCGGTAGCCATGGCGTAAATCATATTCCATGATGCCTTGCGCAATCGCTGTGTTGGCGGCTTCTTGACTGCTCTTGAGGATGGTGGTGTAGACCTTGAGACCGCTACTATAGATTTGATCTTGGTAACGCTCGTACATGGTTTGACGCACAATTTCTCCCACATAGTCAGCAGCTAAGTCACGCGATTGCTGAGAAGCTTTGAAGCGTAAGGGCTGTTTGAGTGCGTCTTGATAAGTGGCTTCGTCAATAAAGCCATAGCGACGCATGTCGAGTAAGACCTGATGTTGACGCTTAATCGCACGTTTAGGGTGGACAAACGGATTGTAGCTAGAAGGGGCTTTTGGTAGGCCTGCGAGAAGCGCTGTTTCGGCTAGGTTGAGCTTGTCTAATGGTTTTCCATAATACACCTGGGCGGCGGCCGCAAAGCCATATGCACGTTGACCTAAGTAGATTTGGTTAATGTAGAGTTCTAAAATTTTATCCTTAGGGAGGCTGTGCTCAATTTTAATGGCCAGCATGGCTTCATTGAGCTTGCGCTTGAAGTTGCGTTCGCTGGACAAAAAGAAGTTGCGGGCAACCTGCATGGTGATGGTACTCGCGCCTTCTTTAGAGCCGCCGGTCACATTGTTAACTGCGGCACGAAGGATGCCTTTGGTGTCGATACCGCCGTGCTGGTAAAAACGGATATCTTCAATGGCAATCACGGCTGATTTCATGTTTTTGGGGACGTTGGCGATATCCACAAAGGCGCGACGCTCTTCGCCGTACTCGGCTAACAAATACCCATCTTCGGAGTAGACGCGTAGTGGTAATTTAGGTTGATAGTTGGTGAGGGCCTCTAGCGATGGGAGGTCCGGATAGATGAGGGCAGCGCCGAGCCCAATCATCAGGGCAACGACGGCGAGCATCGCTAAAAAAGACATCACAAAAAATAACCACCAATTTTTTAGGAACATGAATGAAATGCGCACCAGGGGGATGAAGACACTTAATTATATGTGGCTTGGGGAATAAACTAAAAATTAAATTTTAAAGTGAGCAATATCTGACAATCCAATAGGATTGTCATAAAATAGATCGTATATATAAGTATAAGGCAGACTTTTTGCCTGAATGGATTGGTAGATTGCGGAACATCTTCTTTGTTGGCCTGATGGGTGCGGGTAAGACCACTGTTGGGCGTTATTTAGCTAAGAATCTTGGATTGGATTTTTATGACACCGACCAAGAGATCGAGAAGCGCACCGGGGTGCGTGTCCCCACCATTTTTGAAATGGAGGGTGAGGCTGGCTTTCGTAAGCGGGAGGTCAGCATGATTGATGAGCTTACGCAATTGCCCAATATTGTCCTGGCAACCGGCGGGGGCGCCGTGCTCTCTGCTGACAATCGTCAGCATTTAGCCAGTCGTGGTCACGTGATTTACTTGCGTGCTAGTGTTCAAGACTTATTTTTACGCACGCGCTTTGATCGTAATCGGCCCCTATTGCAGAACAATAATCCAAAGGCCAAGCTTGAGCAGCTCTTTGCGGAGCGCGATCCTTTATATTTAGAAGTGGCTGATCATATTGTGGATACCGGCAATCAGCCCGTGATCAATATCGTGCAACAAATTGAAGAAATCCTCATCAGTTCAGAATCAGGACAATCAGGCCAATGACATCTGTGATGCAAACCTTAGAAGTATCCTTAGGCGATCGTAGTTACCCCATCCATATTGGCCAGCATCTCATCAGCCAGGCTGATTTGATTTTGCCGCACCTTAAACGTAAGCAAGTTGCCATTGTCAGTAACACGACGGTTGCGCCTCTATATCTTGAGCAATTGGCAGCGCCGCTCCGTGCGGCAGGCGTCAATGTGATTAGTATTATTTTGCCGGATGGCGAGGCTTATAAAAATAGCGAGACGCTGAATTTGATCTACGACGCGCTCCTAAAAAATCGCTGTGAACGCAGTACCACATTAATTGCACTAGGTGGCGGCGTGATCGGTGACATGACGGGTTATGCCGCGGCGACATATTTACGCGGTGTGCCTTTTATTCAGATCCCAACGACTTTGCTTTCGCAGGTGGATTCTTCTGTGGGGGGCAAGACCGGTATCAACCATCCCTTGGGAAAAAACATGATTGGCGCCTTCTATCAGCCGCAGTTAGTCTTGGCAGATATTGAGACCTTAAAGACGCTTCCGGCAAGAGAGTTGTCTGCTGGGGTGGCGGAAGTCATTAAGTACGGCTTGATTCGTGATGTGAAGTTTTTTGATTGGCTTGAACTGAATATGACTAAGTTGATGGCCTTGGATACCGCCGTGGCATCGGAAGCGATCTACCGTTCATGTCAAAATAAGGCGGAGGTGGTGGCAGTAGATGAACATGAGAACGGCGAGCGGGCGACTTTAAATCTGGGACATACCTTTGGCCACGCTGTTGAAAATGCGATGGGCTATGGCGTCTGGTTGCACGGCGAGGCGGTGGCGGCAGGCACCATGATGGCTGCAGACTTATCTAAACGCTTGGGTTGGCTTAATAGCGAAGAAGTTGATCGTATTGCTAATATATTGAAGGCCGCCAATTTGCCGATCGAGGCGCCTCATTTAGGTGTGGATAAATATATGGACCTCATGGGGCTAGATAAGAAGGTGGTCGATGGAAAAATTCGTTTGGTGTTGCAACAAGGGATAGGCAAATCTATTGTGACCAGCGACTACGATGCCGATGCGCTTCGTCAGACATTGAGTTTCGCATAAATGACATCACTCGCCTCTTACGCTGCTAACCCTGCCCAATCTCGTGGCAGAAAACATCCCGAATCAGACCCGCAAGGGCGCAATCAATTTCAGCGTGACAAAGATCGCATTATTCATTCCAGTGCCTTTCGTCGACTGGAGTATAAGACGCAGGTCTTTGTCAATCATGAGGGGGATTTATTTCGCACGCGATTGACGCATAGCATTGAAGTCGCGCAAATTGGTCGCGCGATTGCACGTAATTTAAGCTTGCATGAAGACTTGGTGGAAGGTATTGCGCTTGCCCATGATTTGGGCCACACGCCATTCGGCCATGCAGGTCAAGATGCGCTTAATGAATGTATGCATGCCTTTGGCGGCTTTGAGCACAACCTTCAGTCTTTGCGGGTTGTGGATTTGCTTGAACAGCGCTACGCAGAATTTGATGGGCTTAATCTCACCTTTGAATTGCGAGAGGGCATCCTTAAGCACTGCTCAATGAATAATGCTAGGTTGCTTGGAGATGTCGGTGAACGCTTTATTAATAAAGAGCAGCCTTCTTTAGAAGCGCAGCTCACTAATCTCGCAGATGAGATCGCCTATAACAATCACGACGTGGATGATGGTCTTCGCTCAGGCCTAATTACTTTAGAGCAGCTAGAGCAAGTAACCTTATTCGCAGACAACCTTCAAAAGGTCCGTGTGCAATATCCAAACCTCAACGATCGAAGACTGATTCACGAAACCGTGCGCCGAATGATCAATGCCTTGGTGGTGGATTTGTGTGAGCAAAGTAGCCGTAATATTGTCAACGCTGGGTTAACTAAGATTGATGATGTTCGTCAGCAATCGATGCTGATTAGCTTTAGTCCGGAAATGCGGGAACAGCAAACTGAGTTGAAGCGTTTTCTTCGAACCAACCTTTATCAGCACTACCGCGTGAATCGTATGAGCTTCAAAGCCCAGCGCATCGTGCGTGACCTCTTTGGTGTGTTCATGCAGAATGTGAAGCTTATGCCTGAGGAGTACCAACAGCGTGCTGGTAAAGATCCAGATGCCATTGAACATGCACGGGCGGTGGCTGACTACATTGCGGGCATGACAGATCGCTACGCGATCAGGGAGTATCAGCGTTTATTTACGGTCTCTGACAGAGAGCTCTAATACAACAGCCCCATTTTATGGGGTTTTTCGGCCCATTTGTTGTAAAAAAACAACAAAATTTTCTCTTTTAACAAAAAACACACAAGATTGCTTGCTAAGCATTCTTTTCATTTGGCATACTTGCATCACCTTCAATAGGCATTCATGCGTTTTGAAGAAATCAAAAAAATTTAGGAGATTTATATGAATAAGAAATTAGGTTTAGCAGTTGCTGGTGCTTTAGTAGCATTCTCATCTGCAGCTAACGCTGGTATCACAATTCCAGCTGGTGATTGGACTGTTGACATCGGCGGTAACGTTAATGCTTACTACTCAAACACAAACTTCTCTGGCGCTTTATTCAAGAACGGTGATGGTAACACTTTAGGTACAAAATCAGCTAACACAGTTGGCACAGGTCTTTTACCTTCAGCGATTGGTATTGGTGGTAAGACACGTCAAAATGACTTGGACATCGCTTTCCAATTCACATTCTTCGTTGGTGGCAACTCAGAAAACACTGGTTCAGGGGGTAATGGTTCTAACGGCGCTCAAGGTAACAGCCTTAACATTCGTCAAGCATTCATGACATTCGGTGATGCTTCATGGGGTTCTATCAAAGCTGGTCGTGACCTAGGCGTGTTTGGTTCAGATGCTATTCTTTCTGACATGACATTGCTTGGTGTTGGTACTGGTGCTGGTGGTGCTGGTTCTTCAACATTGGGTCGTATCGGTTCTGGTTATGCTTACGCTGACTGGATGGGTCAAATCACTTATTCAACACCAAACTGGAATGGTTTCCAAGCAACTGCTGGTATCCGTGAGCCATGGGCTAACTCAACAAACCATGACCTTGGCTACCAAGGTAAGTTGACTTATGATTTTGCAGCTAATGACGTAACTGGTCGTGTTTGGGTTGGCGGCATGACACAAAAGATCGACGGTGATGTACGTTCAGAAGCATGGGAAATTGGTGGTAAAGTTGCATATCAAGGCGCTCAATTGGTTGGCTACTACTATGATGGTAAGAATCTAGGTGCTCCAGCTACAGTGCTTTCAGGCGTAACACCAGCATCTGGTTTAGGTTTTGCAGCAACCGGTGATACTTCTGGCGGTTATGTACAAGCTACTTATGTAATTCCTGGTATCGGTACTAAGGTTGGCGCTTCATGGGGTGAAACTATCCATGCTAACTCAGGTACAGAGTCTAAGAATGAGTCATGGATCATTGGTGCATACCATCCTTTGACAAAGAGCTTGAACTTGGTAGCTGAGTACACAGAAACTAAGCTAACAAACTACACACAATCTGCTACTCAATCTGATGGTGATGTTGGTCATTATGGTCCTTATGATGGTAAAGCGCGCACAGTATCACTTGGCGCAATCATGTTCTTCTAAGATAACTTCTTAGTTTAATTTGATTAGACGGCACCTTAGGGTGCCGTTTTTCTTTTTTGATAAGAAAGAAAATATGAATAAATTATTAGTAGTTGCAGTACTTTTAAGCGGATGTGCACAATTGCAACATGGTGCAACTCAACCTGTAGTCTTGAAAGATGCTAAAAATGGTATTTACTTTACAACTTGTTCTGGTGCAGTTGAGGATTGGGGAAGTTGCCATGAAAAGGCACGTAACACATGCGTCAATGGATATGAGGTAGCCAAAAGTATTGAAAGTCCAGTTGGTGGAAGACGTGAGCTAACTTTTCAGTGTAAAAAATAGCAACTCTAAAGAAGTTATACCTTTTTATGAAGAGTTAACTAATGCGATATAAAAAAGCGGTCATTGTTGTTTGCCGAGAGGAGTCTACAAAAGACTTTGAGGAAATTGCTCGTCGGGTAAGAAGGTTGGATCCTACTATCGGGATTGTAACGCTCCCTGAGTTTTTAACCTCAAAGATGGTTCCGCCTGAACTTATTAACCTTCCTTTGCTAGTAATTTACTTATGTAATCCTCCAGTTACTGAATTTAATATTGCAAAAAAGCTCGCAGTTAAAGAGATGGGTAAGATTGATGAGTACGAATATTTTAAGATGCACAATTTACCATGCTTACCTATAGAAAGATTTAAGTGGGGGATGGAATTGGATTCATCAATTTATGGAGATTGGGTGATTTTGAAGCCAGAGTGGATCACTTCCACGGGTGACAGCGTAAACATGGTCTCTACAAAATTGCTCCCAACCATCAAAATTAAAGACTTTCCACATGATCATTTGATCAACAAAGATAGTTACCTAGTTCAGAAATTTATTAAAACGGGTAAATGTCCAACACATTACCGAGTGCTAGTCTTTCTTGGCGAGATTTTATATTCAGCCAGATCTACACAGAAGTCAGTCTACCCTAGTCAAGAAAATAATATCAGAGAGTTACTGAAAACCTCTGTTGCATCAAATTTAACGGGTCATAGAACGGTAACTTTGTCGATTGAAAATAATCTGAATGAATTTGCATTGAGTGTTGCAAAAGCATTTCCTGACCAACCATTACTTGGTATTGATATTATTAAGGATGAGAAATTGGACAAATTTTATATCCTAGAAGTTAATCTAGGTGGAAATACATGGGCTTTTTCTTCAAGAGATGCTCATTTATATAGGCTAGCTATGGGAGGTCGGAAACCCATGGTTCTTCAATATAAAGCATGGGACAGGGCTGCAGAAGCATTAGTTAGAAAAACTCACGATCTAGCAAGATAGTGAAACTTAAAGATAGAGTTCTATTATATTTCATAATTTATCAATATGTTGCGAACAACTAAAGTAACTAGAGCCAGTCAATTTTAAGAACTTTTAGGCATCACAAAGTGCTCATGTAAATCTAGGCACCTATTTGTGAGACATTTGTTAAGACTTGATTATTAGTTTTTCCATATTGAGTATTTCTTTAGCCAATTCCTCACGCTTCACTTTACCATTAGCATTCCTGGGAATCTGGAGTGCCCTAAAGAATCTCTTCGGGCAAAACGCAAAACCGTGCTCTTTGATTAATTTTTCCTTAAGAGCATCAATATTTAATGGCTGATCTGAAACAATAGCCACAATTAATTCATCAAGTCCAATTTCATTCTCGTGGGTAAAGACTGCTGCATCCCTAACGCCTGGATATTTTAGGAAAAATAAATCTAATAGGAACTGGTTTATTTTTATCCCCCCTAAGTTGATGACCTCAGACCATCTTCCACTAATAGTTAACTCGCCATTGGTATTGATTGAGCCGTAGTCTCCAGGATAAAACCAACCATCCGAAAAAAATATATCTGTTTCTAGGGTGTTATTTAAGTAATTATTAACCATGTAAGGAGTTTTTATTCTTACTTTACCTATTTCATCAAAAGGTAACTCATTGCCTTTATCATCAACTGTCTGAATTAATACGTTTGGGGCTGGGCTTCCAATAACATTCAAATCGCCAGATGAAGTTACAAGAGCCCTGCAAGCAAAACCAGTTTCTGTTGATCCGTAGTCACTAAATAGCTCCGCACCAAAATACTTATGAATATTTTTTAATAGAGCTTGAGATGCTATCGATCCTGCAGTAATTACTTTGTCTACTCTTCCTATTAAATCAGTAGGGCTTTTTTCAATTAGTGTATTAATTAAAGAGCTGATTTGTGCGGGTGACCCATGAATTGTTTTAATATTATTTTTTATGACGAGATCAATAATTTCTTCGTTGCAAGCTTGAGTAAATAGTGTTTCACCGAATACAAAGCAACTGAAGCCAACGTAAAATCCTAAATTGGATGTTGAGTTCATCGTTGTTATTTTACCGCCGGCCCCCGTATTGAATATTTCTGATTTTGCCCTTTGGTCTAAGTGATTAAGATGCCATGCAACTTTTTTTGCTTGTCCTGTTGTGCCACTTGTTGTGAAAATCGCAATTAAATCACTGTCTGTGTACTCATAGAAATTAAGATCAAGTAATGTATCCTTTACTGAGGACAACCATATATGGTCAATGAGAATTAGGTTTTTATCTTCTCCTATATCCATAGATTTGTCTGAAACTATCCATTCATAATTTTTATCATCCATAGAGTCCGATGGCTTAAAACTTACATGGCTGATAAGTGTTACACCAGAATGGAGCAGGGCTAAACTAAAAATCCAACGAAAGTGATCTTCGCTCATCGAGAGCAGAACTTTTTGTTGCGGTTTTACACCCTGTGCTTTTAATTTCGCAGAAATTCTACAAACACGATCAAATAAATCATGATAACTAAATCGGCTAACAGTATTTTGAATGGCTGCTTTTTCGGGATGTATTTTTGCCCAGTAGGCAAGATAGCTGATTGGATTTTTCACGTTATACCAATTGATAATTAGAGCATTAGACTATAGATATTGCTTTCTAGGCTGTCAACTTAGAGTTAACTGCAGCATAAAATTTATATCAATAAACTAGCCAAGTTAATTATCTAGTGTTTCAAGGAAGCGCAATGTATTTTGTAAAACTAGAGATGCTCTTTCTTCTGACGTTATACAGCCCCATTGTGGTCCAAGAGGCACCTCTAAGCTAATGGGAAGATGATTTGGTAAGTTCCTTAATAGGTCTTTCAACGCTAGCTTTCCTTGGCCAGGGGGGAGACGATCTTGACGTGCTTGTCTCAATATTTCATTCGAACTGCGAGGCGTGGGGACTGTTGCGTCTGATAGTTGAATGTATCGAAATCTTTTGGTGTCATCGGCATTAATTTGGTTAACATCCCCACCAGTTCTAAAAAAATGAATCGGATCAATTAATATAGCTCCCCAATCTCCAGGGGATTTATGGGTAAGACTCACCGCATCTAAATATGTTTTAACGTTTGTCCAGGGCATGGGCTCTATATGTGGACTAATATCAAACTCTCTTGATATCTCACATAGGCCAATCCAATTGTCTGTCATGCGCAGCCAATCAGGATCATACCCAGCAACTAAGACATTTTTGCTGCCCAAATTAGCGCCTAACTCTAAATATGGGATGAAGTCATTTATATTTGTTTTTGGTTCTAGACGAAACACCTCGATGTCCAAAACATTTATCCCAGTTAAGCGCATTAAATCTTTTACTTTTGCTATTCTTGTAACGTCATTCAATAAGGGGTAGTGAGCCTCCGTTGGTGTCGCAGGGATTAGTCGTAAGCCAACACTATCATAACCAGTTCTTTCAGCGCATATTATTTGTTCATCCGGGCTAAGACCCAAAACCGTTAATGCTGCTAATGATAATGATCGCATTCTTAACTTTCGCAATAACTCAATAAGATAGTCTCAATAGCTCAAATTGAGCTGTCGATTGTTAGTTTTAGGATAATCTACATTCAACGTATTATTTGCTTTTGGTATTATCAAAAGCTCGTATTTCGCGTTTATCTTGATAATAAACTATTAATAATTATATTTATAAGATATTTGCGGCATACTCATTGAATAGTAACTTGATCTTCTGAGCGGTGACTCATACCTAAAACAGATACTCTTGAATTGTCGAGGGCTATAATGGACTGACTAGCTTCTTTAAGAACCTTATCTGGAAGCGCACCCGGACCTGCTGAGAAATTTAATTTGTTTGAAATGACCAATTTTGAAAGGCCTAAGCTATATGAATAAGGTGAATTGTTCAGATCTGGTAAATATTACACTAAATCATATTTAGGCTACTTGATTTAATAATTGAGCGTAAATGCCATGTGCGATTACACGAAATTAAAACAATTAAACCCATCCAGCCACTCACCGCCTTCGGCGGCTCGAATTAATGCGTTAAAACAGGCTAAAGACAGGGTTCGTGATGCTTTAGCTGGTAACACAACAACATTAGGTTCAATCGGCGCTGGTTATATCTACGCTGACTGGAAATCACAAGTATCTTACACATCACCAAATTGGAATGGTTTCCAATTCACTAGTGGGGTACACAACCATTTGACGTTACTACTGCTGGTGCTGTTATGGCATTCGCATCTTCAGCACAAGCTGGTATCACAATCCCAGCTGGTGATTGGACTGTTGACATTGGTGGTAACGTTAACGCTTACTACACAAACGTACAAACTGATACAACAGCACGTTCAGGCGGTACTACTACATCAGTAGATCAAAATACTATCGGTACTGGTCTATTGCCAGCTGCTCTTGGTATTGGTGCTAAGACACGTCAAAACGATTTGGACATCGCTGTTCAATTCTCATTCTTCACTGGTACATCATCAGCTGCATACGCTAATGGTCAAGGTAACAGCTTGAATATTCGTCAAGCATTCATGACATTAGGTGATGCTTCATGGGGTTCTATCAAAGCTGGTCGTGATCTAGGTGTGTTCGGTTCTGACGCTATCTTGTCAGACATGACATTGCTTGGCGTTGGTACTGGTGCTGGTGGTGCAGGTTCTTCAACATTGGGTCGTATCGGTTCTGGTTATGCTTACGCTGACTGGATGGGTCAAATTACTTACTCAACACCAAACTGGAATGGTTTCTCATTTGCAGCTGGCGTAATGCAACCACAAAACTCAATTGCTAGCGCTGCTGGTGCTGCAGTTGATACACAAACCCAAGACAACATGGGTTACGAAGCTAAGGCAACATACGACTTCGCTGCTAATGACGTAACTGGCCGTGTATGGGTATCTGGTATCACACAAAAGACTGATTTCAAAGCTGCTGGTACTGCAGTGGACTTCCCCGACTTTCGTAGACGTTTCTTAACTTCCAATTTGTAGCTTTTCAAACGCCAT
>Ga0114964_10001417_pt1 | contig 17489 bp, 10 predicted proteins | sample C_131016_MF_Meta_FD_92638 | JGI IMG/M metagenome (GOLD analysis project Ga0114964, IMG submission 92638) | Freshwater microbial communities from Lake Croche, Canada to study carbon cycling - C_131016_MF_MetaG | ecosystem: Environmental > Aquatic > Freshwater > Lake | place: Lake Croche, Canada... | reverse complement strand
TTTGCATACCAAATCAACATAAATTGTGAGAACCATAAATACGTCCAGAATACACTGATACCAAACATGAATTTCGATAAATCATGGATATGGCTCGAATTAACATTTTCTAAGTATCCTTTAGATTTCAAATAAATTGTAACTAATTGAATTGTGGTAATACCGCTCACGAAGAAACTGGCAAACACATACCAACCGAATAAGGTACTAAACCAATGTGGATCTAAAGACATAATCCAATCCCAGGACATAATTGATTCTGATACAATGAAGAAAACTAAAAAAGCCGCTGACATTTTAAAATTCTTTTTATAGAACGTATTGTCTGTTGACTCATCTTGTGCTAGACAGTTTTTACGAGATAAATAACGGTAAAGGTTCCAACCCCCAATAAAGATAGCGGCTCTAATAATCCAGAATGGAAAATTTAAGTAACCTGATTTACCAGCAATCATTTTATCATAATTTTTATTACCAACTACCGTAATGCCTTCATTCATCCAAGTAAATAAGTGGTTGAAATGCAAACCTGACAGTACTAACAGCAAAAAGAAAATAATAGAACCCGGCACTAAGTATGACGTTACTCCTTGCATTACTCTGAATAATACTGGAGACCAGCCCGCTTGAGCCACCTGTTGAATTGCATAGAATGCCAAAGCACCCATAGAAATCAACATTATAAAAATACAAGCCACATATAAAGCAGCCCATGGTTTATTTTGTAACTGGTGGAACACATGCTCTAGGTGCTCTTGGTGTTCTGCTTCAGCCTTTACGTCATGATTTTCAACCGCATGTGCATTATGAGCTGCTCCATGCTCATGACTTTCAGAAGCAAGTATCGTTTCTACGTCTTGAATTGTTTTTGGTGCGGTTAAAAAACCATACCCAATTCCTAGCACTCCAACGAGCATTAAGACGAAAGAAAAAGTTTTTAATTTACTTGAAAAGGTATACATATCTATAACAATCAGTTTATTCTACAATTATAATTTGCTTCTAAGCTCCATCACATAGGCCGCAACCATCCAACGCTCTTGTTGGCTCAATTGGTTCGCATAAGAACCCATTGAATTTAAACCATAGGTTTGAACGTGGAATATACTTCCTTCTGTAATTTGTCTGTCTTTGTAATTTGGAACTCCTAGGAATTTTTGTTGTTTCACTAATTTACCTTGACCATCACCCGCGTTGCCATGGCAAATTGCACAATAAATTTCAAATAAACCCTGCGCTTTTTCCATATCTACTGAGGTCGAATCTAAAGGAGATTTTAATGTAGCTTTTGCTAAATCATAACCTGCTGTGGTGTTTGGAATTTCATAGGGTATGAATCCTCTTTTGATTGTTCCAACGGGAGGAATTTGTCCTTCCTTCCCATGCAAACCAGTTGGTGAGTTGAAAGCTTTAGATTCTGAATAAGTTTCATATGCTACCGATTCGTACATGTTTGGCATGTATTGGTAGTTTGGTTTCAATTTATCATGACATGATGAAAAGGAAACAATGATACCTAATAATACTGCTGTTTTAAGTAAACTTTTCATATCTAATATTAATGCTTATCAATTACTTTAACTTCTATTGCGCCTGTCTCTTCAAAAAACTTAACCAATTCAGCTTCATTATTTTTTACCGAAACTTCCATTAAGAAATGGTCATCGGTAGTTCTCACATCTGGATTTTCAGCTTGCTTAAATGGCCATAATTTACTTCTCATGTAAAAAGTAATAACCATTAAGTGCGCTGCGAAAAATACAGTCATCTCAAACATTACTGGAACGAAGGCTGGCATGTTTTGATAATATGCAAAACTAGGCTTCCCACCAATGTCCTGTGGCCAATCTTGAATCATAATATAATTCATCATCGTCGTAGCGACCGATAAACCAATACATCCGTAAATGAATGCGCAAATGGCTAATCTTGTTGGAGCAATTCCCATCGCCTTATCCAAACCGTGAACAGGAAATGGAGTGAAGACTTCTTCAATGTGATGATGAGCGGCTCTAGTTTTATGAACTGCATCCATCAATACATCATCATCATTGTATATAGCGTGTATAACTTTATTACTACTCATAGCAATTATTAATGTTTATCTGAATGATTATGACCTTCTAATTCTCTTTGTCTTTTATAATTTTCTCCTGAAGATTTCAAAATTGTTTTCACCTCTGCTTGAGCAATTACTGGAAATGTTCTAGCATATAAAAGGAATAAAACAAAGAAGAAACCAATAGTACCAATGAAGATTCCAATATCAATAAATGTAGGTGAGAACATTGTCCATGAAGATGGAAGATAATCTCTATGTAAGGAAGTTACAATAATCACAAAACGCTCAAACCACATTCCTATGTTTACCACAATTGAGATAATAAAAGAAAACATGATACTGGTTCTTAATTTTTTCGACCACATAAACTGGGGCGAGAACACATTACAAGTCATCATCGACCAATAAGCCCAAGCATATGGACCCGTAGCTCTATTTAAGAAAGCATATTGTTCGTACTCAACTCCCGAATACCAAGCAACAAATAACTCGGTAATATAAGCAACCCCAACGATAGAACCTGTAATCATAATTACTATGTTCATTAACTCGATATGCTGAATGGTGATATAAGCTTCAAGATTAGAAACTTTTCTCATGATGATTAACAAGGTATTAACCATAGCGAATCCCGAGAAAACCGCTCCTGCAACGAAATAAGGAGGGAAAATTGTAGTATGCCAACCTGGTACTACAGAAGTAGCAAAGTCGAAAGATACAATAGTGTGTACTGAAAGTACAAGAGGCGTAGCTAAACCAGCTAAAACCAAAGATACTTCTTCAAAGCGCTGCCAATCTTTTACTCGTCCACTCCATCCAAAACTTAAGATGGTGTATATCCTTTTAGCAAAGGGTGTAACAGCTCTATCCCTTAACATTGCAAAATCGGGCAATAAACCAGTCCACCAAAAGACTAAGGATACCGACAGATATGTCGAGATTGCAAATACATCCCAAAGTAATGGCGAGTTAAAATTCACCCAAAGCGATCCAAACTGGTTAGGAATTGGTACCACCCAGTAAGCTAACCATGGACGACCCATGTGAATGATTGGGAATAAACCGGCCTGGATTACTGAGAAAATCGTCATTGCTTCAGCAGAACGGTTAATAGCCATTCTCCAACGTTGACGGAATAATAATAGTACCGCAGAGATAAGAGTTCCCGCGTGACCGATACCTACCCACCAAACGAAATTAGTAATATCCCAAGCCCAACCTACTGTTTTATTTAATCCCCATGAACCAATACCGGTAGAAATAGTATAAACTATACATCCAATTCCCCAAAGGAATGCTATTAATGCGATAGTAAATACAGTCCACCATTGCTTATTTGCTCTTCCTTCAACAGGAGCAGCTACATCTACAGTTACATCGTGATAAGTTTTATCACCTATAACTAAAGGTTTTCTAATGGGTGCTTCGTAATGAGACGACATAATCCTTTATATTGTTTCTTAATTAATTATTTTTTGTACTAGGTATTTCTAACTTTCACATGGTAGAATACGTTAGGTTTGGTACCCACATGCTCTAACAAATGATACATTCTTTTATCTTCGGCTAACTTAGCTACTTTGCTTTCTTTGTTGTTTACATCTCCGAAAACCATCGCCCCTGTTGTGCATGCTGCAGAACAAGCGGTTTGGAATTCATCGACATTAACTTCCCGTCCTTCACGCTTAGCCGTTAGAATCGTCAACTGTGTTTTTTGAATACACATTGAACATTTTTCCATTACCCCACGAGAACGAACGTTAACATCTGGATTTACAACCATACGCCCTAAATCATCATTCATGTGGAAATCAAATTCATCATTATTGTTGTATAGGAACCAGTTAAAACGACGTACTTTATAAGGACAGTTATTTGCACAATAACGAGTACCAACACATCTATTGTACGCCATCATATTTTGACCTTGACGACCATGAGAGGTAGCTGCAACCGGACAAACTGTTTCACAAGGTGCGTGGTTACAGTGCTGACACATTACTGGCTGGAATGCCACCTGAGGGTTATCTGCAGGATGCTCCATTTCTCCGAATCCATCTAAAGAACCTTTCTTACCAAATAGACCACTGAAGTTTTCTTTTTTCTCGTTATCTCCTGCAAAAGTCTCTTCAGAAGAATAGTATCTATCAATTCGTAACCAGTGCATGTCGCGACTTCTTCTTACTTCGGTCTTACCTACAACTGGAACATTATTTTCGGCATGACAAGCAATAACACAAGCGCCACAACCTGTACAAGCATTTAAGTCAATTGACAAATTGAAATGATGCCCTACTGAACGATCAAAGGATTCCCATAAATCAACTTTGGTCGCTTCTACTTCTTTATGGTCTAAAGAAACCATTGGCACTTCATTCCATTCTTTAGCATCTTTAGTATTAAAGATGGTTAAGGTAGTTTCCTTTATAATATCACCTCTACCCATCAATGTTTTCTGCGATTGAACGCAAGCAAACTCGTGCTCACCTCCCGCTTTTACAATTGATGCAGATTGCACATTATTGAAGTTGTTATATAAAACATAGGCGTTTACACCTACTTGCATTTCTTCTTTTAAAGCGGCTTTTTTACCGTACCCTAAAGCTAGTCCTAAAGTTCCCACTGCTTGTCCTGGCTGCACAATAACTGGTACGTCTAATTTTACTCCGTTAACGGTTAGTGTAGCGCTGCTTCCGTTAAGACCTCCGTTTGCCACAATTCTATTTTCTAATCCTAACCTTTTAGCATCCGCTTGTGAAACGGTAACATAATTGTCCCAAGACACTCTTGTTATTGGATCAGGGAACTCTTGCAACCAAGGGTTATTCGCTTGTTGACCGTCTCCTAGACCAGTTTTAGTATACAATACTAATTCAAAATCTTTCGTGGCTTTACTCTGCGCCAATGCATTTGCAGCAGCCGCATAATCTGCCGAACCTCCTGCAACTCCTACTGGAGCACCAACTACTACACCATCATGCACCGCTTTATTCCATGTTGTTGCGCCTGTAAACCCAGCAGCATTCGCTCTCAAATAATCGTAATACGAAGCTCCATTACCATTCCACGACAATAAACCTTCTTGGAATTGTTTTGAGCTAAACAATGGGCGGATAGTTGGTTGTGTTAACGAATACGTTCCTTTGGTCAACATTAGGTCATTCCACGACTCCAAATAATGAGGCGCTGGAATGGCGATACTTGTTAAACTGGCCGTTTCGTCTTCTTTTAACGAGAAGGCCACTGATAATTTAGTTTTTTTCAATCCACTTACGAACTTCGCACTGTCTGCCAAAGTATACACTGGATTTACACCACTCATAATGATAGTATGAACAGCTCCAGCATTCATATCGTTGATTAGCTGTGTAACTTTTTCGTTCGACCCCTTTCTTATTTGACGGGTTCCAATGGTAGAAAAAGCCTCACTAGCCAAGGCTGCATTAATTGCTAACACTAATAATTGCGCATTTTTATCTTGAATACCTGATACTAATAGACCCTTAGTACCCGCAGCCTTCAATTGTTGTGCTGCTTTAACTACAACCTCTTCGTTTGTAATTTTACCAGTAGCAATAGACGCCCCCGTGATAACATTATATATTTTAACTAACGCTTGCTTTTGATCAGCAATTCGCATTGCAACTCGCTTATCAGCTGCAGCTCCTGACAAAGTCATGTTGGCTTCAAACTGATAGTGTTTTGACATCTTTCCTGCTTGTGGAACTCTTCCTTGGGCATATCCAGCATCAAAACCACCCCCTTGCCAGTCTCCTAAGAAATCAGCATCTAGAGCAACAATAGTGTTTGCTTTCGAAAAATCATAATCAACTAATGCTCTTTCACCGTAGGCAGCTTCAAATGCGTCTAGTGCTGCTGATTCAGAAACAGCATCATAGACTACATGTTTTGCCGTTGGGTTTTTAGCAATAAATTCAGCAATTAATTTCTCTGTCGATGGACTGGCTAATGTACCCGTTAACAAAACAACTTGTCCTCCTTTTGCTTTCGCATCGGCCAGACTCGCTTTTATTTTTAAATCAGCTTCTTGCCAATTAGCATTTTTCTGATCCACTTTGGTTGCTTTCAAACGAAGGCTATCATACAATGACAAAACCGATGCATGAACTCTGGCGTTGGCAGCAAACTTAGCACCAGCTATAGTGTTGTTTTCAATTTTAATTGGACGACCTTCTCGTGTTTTTACCAATAGGTTGGCAAAATCATAACCGTCAAACATTGAGGTTGCATAATAATCTGCAACTCCCGGAATGATTTGCTCCGGTTGTAAAACGTAAGGGATTGATTTGTGTACTGGACCTTCGCAAGCTGCCAAAGTCGCAGCGGCAGTACTGAATCCAACGTATTTCAAGAAATCACGACGAGTTGTTGATGAAGAAGATAATGACTCTTTATCGGATAAGAAATCCTCAGTGGGAATAGCTTCCACAAATTCATTATTTCTAAGCGCCTCAACAATAGAACTATTTTCGTTTAGCTCCTCAACACTTTTCCAGTATTTTTTGTTCGATGACATCGTATATAAATATTAGCTTCTTAATAAATTGATTAGTAATGACACTTACCACATTCTAAACCTCCCATTTGTGCTGCCGTCAATTTGTCAACACCATATTTTTTGGAAAGTTCTTCGTGAATTTTAGTGTAATAGGCATTTCCTTCCATTTTAACATCAGTCTCGCGGTGACATTTAATACACCATCCCATTGTCAAAGGAGCAAATTGCTTCTGTATTTCATAGGTTTGTACTGGACCGTGACATTTTTGACATTCAATACCTGCCACAGTAACGTGCTGTGAGTGGTTGAAGTAGGCAAAATCAGGCAAGTTATGAATACGCACCCATTTCACTGGACTTGTTTTGCCTGTATATTTCATAGTAGTTTTATCCCAACCTACTGCATCGTATAATTTTTGGATTTGCGCGTCGTAGAACGCTTTTGAGTGATCTGGCGTTGCTGTAGTATCACTAACTTCAGCAATATTTTTATGACAGTTCATACAAACGTTTAACGAAGGAATACCTGCATTTTTACTAACTCTAGCGGCAGAGTGACAGTACTTACAGTTGATACCATTGCTACCTGCGTGAATTCTGTGTGAATAATGAATAGGTTGAATAGGCTCGTAATCCTGATCTACTCCAATTTGCATCATCCATCCATACACAAAATAACCACTAGCCAATAACATAAACACCGCCGAAACAAATACTAAAAATTGATTTCTAACGAAGGCTTGCCAAATACTTATTCTAGCCTCTTTAGGCGCTACTTCAATTCCGTTTGCCTTTGCTACTTTCGTCAATACATTGTTCACGAAAAACAACATGACTACCAACATTAGCAAAACTAATGATAAAGCTCCTAGTATTATTTCATTAGAAACACCACCTTCGCTTCCCGGAGTTCCCGGAGGACCTGCCGTTCCACCACCTGCTATCTTCACAGGCTCTGGTTTAGGCTCACTCGTATAAGCCAAGATATTATCTACATCTTGCTTAGACAATTGCGGAAATGCGGTCATCACGGACTGGTTGTTTTCTGCAAATAGTTTTACTGCATCAGCATCGCCTGATTTTATCAAAGCAGAACTGTTGGCAATCCATTTGTAGAACCAATCTTTTGCATGACGTCCTGTTACCCCTCTTAATGCAGGCCCTGTCATTTTCTTATCCAAGTTATGACATGCAGCACAATTAGCGTTGAACAATCCTTTCCCCGCCACAGCATCACCTCCACCAGAAGCAGCTGGGGCAGCCGCCGGAGCAGTAGCCATTGCAGTTGCAGGAGTCGCTGCCGGAGCAGCTGGAGTAGCGTTTTGAGATAATGAAGTTAAGGAGAATGTTAGCGATACAGCTAAACCGAAGAGTATTTTCCTTGAAATCGAATTATGGTTACCCACCTTTTTCATATTATATAATGATTATCGACTAATATTGGCATAATCTTAAACAAGTAATATTTACTCCTTAAAACTATGCTCTTTATTAAAAACTTGCACAAAAATACGACTTATGTACTATTCTCAAAACCTTAAATATATCTTAAATTCAATTTATATTAATTCTAAATAATGAATTCTCTTTTCATTAATTTATTAAGTTTTACATTTGCATTAAAATCAAACTCTTATGAAATATTTCCCAAGTATAGAACCTATTTTAGCACTCTCATTATTATGCATTTTATCGCAAAAAATGGTTGCTCAAGAGGGTAAAATGACAGTAACTCAAGATCCAAAATTTGAGCAATTACTGAATGAGAAAAGAAAGATAAATAGTTCTATAACTATCAATGATCGTTATAAAATTCAGATATTTAATGGCGACAGTGAAAATTCAAAAAAAACATTAATAGAATTCAAAAAGGAAAATAAAGATCTGGATGCTACGATAGTCTTTAGCACCCCGATGTACAAGGTATGGGTAGGTAACTTCAAAACTAGAATTGAGGCAGAAAAAAACTTAAATACCTTGAAAAAGAAGTATCCAAACGCCTTTTTGATTAAACCTAATAAATAAAAAAGCCCCGCAAATTGCGGGGCTTTTTTTGAATTATATTATTTTAATTTTTTCTTCACTTCCACTTCTTGGAATGCTTCGATGATATCAAGTTGCTCTATTTCATTGTAATTCTTAACCTGCATACCACAGTCGTATCCCTTGGACACTTCTTTAACATCATCTTTAAATCGTTTTAAAGTAGCTAATTCACCTGTATAAATTACAACGCCATCGCGAATTAAACGTATTTTAGAATTTCTAAATATTTTACCGTCGGTGACCATACATCCTGCAATAGATCCCACTTTAGATACTTTAAAAATTTCTCTAATTTCTGCAGTACCCGTAATTTCTTCCTTCATTTCGGGCGACAACATTCCTTCCATCGCATCTTTCAAGTCGTTTATAGCGTCGTAAATGATTGAATAGCTTCTGATATCTATTTCTTCTTTCTGCGCTAATTGACGGGCATTACCAGCGGGACGAACGTTAAATCCGATGATAATGGCATCTGATGCTGAGGCCAACATTACATCGGTTTCAGTAATGGCTCCAACTCCCTTGTGAATTATATTGATTTGGATCTCTTCTGTAGACAATTTTGCAAACTCACTAGATAAGGCCTCAACCGAACCATCTACGTCTCCTTTAAGAATAATATTTAATTCTTTAAATTGACCCAAGGCGATACGACGTCCAATTTCTGCTAAAGTAATGTGACGTTGCGTTCTTACTGACTGTTCACGCATTAACTGCAGACGCTTTGTGGCAATTTGTTTTGCTTCTCTTTCATCTTCAAACACGTTAAACTTATCTCCTGCCGTAGAAGCTCCATCCAACCCTAAAATTGAAATTGGTGTTGAAGGTCCAGCCTCTTTAACATTGTGACCTCGTTCATCATGCATCGCTTTCACTTTACCGTGATTTTTACCTGCTAATACATAATCTCCAACTTTCAAAGTACCAGATTGCACTAAAATAGTTGAAACATAACCTCTTCCCTTATCCAATTGTGCTTCCACAACGGTTCCAACAGCTAGTTTATTTGGGTTTGCTTTTAAGTCTAGGATTTCGGCTTCAAGCAATACTTTTTCTAATAGTTCTTTAACACCTGTTCCTTTCTTAGCAGAGATGTCATGAGATTGGTATTTTCCGCCCCAATCTTCTACTAGTAAATTCATTGCTGCTAATTTCTCTTTAATTTTCTCTGGATTGGCTCCTTGCTTGTCAATTTTATTGATGGCAAAAATCATTGGTACGCCAGCTGCTTGTGCATGACTGATTGCTTCTTTGGTTTGTGGCATGATGTCATCATCGGCCGCTACTACAATGATCGCAATATCTGTTACTTGGGCTCCACGTGCACGCATGGCGGTAAACGCCTCGTGACCTGGTGTGTCAAGGAACGTAATTCTTTGGCCGCCCTCTAAAGTAACTGCATAGGCTCCAATGTGCTGTGTGATTCCTCCAGATTCGCCAGCAATTACGTTTTCTTTACGGATGTAATCGAGCAAAGAAGTTTTACCGTGATCTACGTGACCCATAACCGTAACAATAGGTGCACGGGTTACTAAGTCTTCTGGTCTGTCTTCAACTACCTCTAGATTTTCTTCCAAATCGGTTGTAATGAATTCCACTTCGTAGCCAAATTCATCCGCGACGATTGATAATGTTTCTGCATCTAATCGTTGGTTCATCGTTACCATGATTCCTAAGGACATGCAAGTTCCTATTACTTTTGTAATTGGAACATCCATCATAGTGGCAATTTCACCTACGGTAACAAATTCAGTAACTTTAATGGTTTTGCTACCTTCTTCAAGAGCTTGCATTTCATCTTCCGTTCTTTGACGGTGGGTGTCACGCTTATCTCTACGGTATTTCGCCGCTTTAGATTTATTCCCTTTCCCTTGAAGACGCTCCAGCGTCTCTTTGATTTGGTTTTTAACTTCTTCTTCTGTAGGCTCAACTTTTTGAACTATTGCTGGACGGGCTCCTTTTTGGAACCCTCCACCCGGCTTATTGCCAAACTTATTAGTTCCTCCTCCACCTTGAGAATTATTGCCACCGCTAGTGATGGCAGGTTTATCTCCCGGTTTTGGTGGTATTCTCTTTCTCTTATTTTTATTGGCATTGTTTGCTGCTTGTGCTGCATTTTGATTAGCTCCAGGGGTAGCAGGTTTCCCTGCCTCTTTTTTGAACTCTTCTTTTTTCTTCTTTGGCTTATTGAATTGAGACAAATCAATAACTTGACCCGTCAACGTTGCCCCCGAAAGTTTTTGGTATTGCGTAGCAATCGTTTCATCTGCTGGAGTTTCTGTTGCCTGAACAGGTTTTTCCAACTTTTCAGTTTTCTCAATTGTATCGCCAATTGGCTTTACTTCAACCTCTTCTACCTTTTGAATAAGATTTTCCCTCTTGTCTGAAGCAATTTTGGGCGTCTCTGAAGGCGCTTTAGGTTCCAAATCTATTTTCCCTACTTGCTTTGGTCCCGAGACTACTGCTTTTGCCTTGATTAGTTCTAATCGCTGGCGTTCTTCCTCAAGCTTTCTTTTATCTTCAATTTCCTTCTCTCTTTCAAGTCGAAGCGCTTCTTTCTCCTTTTTTATTTCTTCGCTCACGCCTTTAGAAGCTTCTTTGTTCCCTTTGTCTCCTGCAAATTGACCACAAAGAATGTTATACACATCATCGGAAATTTTTGTGTTAGGGCTTGCTTCAATAGCAATTCCTTTATCCTTAAGATAATCCACAGCTCTTTCCAAAGAAATATTCAATTCCCTTAAAACTTTATTAATTCTAATATTTCCTTCAGACATAAAATCTTTTTAATGTTATCTATTATGGGTGAAAGAATTAGTCTTCAAACTCTTCTTTCAATATTTTTATTACTTCTAAAATTGTTTCTTCTTCTAAATCGGTTCTTCTTACTAAATCGGCCACTTCTTGATTTAAAATACTTCGTGCGGTATCTAATCCAATTTTGGCAAATTCATCGATTACCCAGCCATCAATTTCATCTGAGAACTCAGTCAATTCAACATCATCTTCTTCTGCAGTAATTCCTTCACGGATAACGTCTAATTCGTAACCGCTTAACAACCCAGCCAATTTAATATTATGCCCTCCGCGCCCTATAGCTTTCGAAACCTCTTCTAATTTCAAGAAAACTTCTGCTCTTTTTTTCTCTTCATCAATTTTAACGGATGACACTTTAGCAGGACTTAATGCTCTTGTTATGTACAATTGCAAGTTACTTGTATAGTTGATTACATCAATGTTTTCATTTCCTAATTCACGAACAATACCATGAATACGTGAACCTTTCATCCCAACACAGGCACCAACTGGATCAATTCTATCATCGTATGAATCTACTGCCACTTTTGCTTTTTCTCCAGGAATTCTAACCACCTTTTTAATCATGATTAAACCATCAAAAACTTCTGGAATCTCTTGTTCAAATAATTTTTCCAAAAATTTATCGGCTGTTCTTGACATGATGATTTGTGGCTTATTACCTTTCAATTCAACACTCTCAATAATTCCTCTGACATTATCTCCTTTACGGAAAAAATCAGACGGGATTTGCTTCTCTTTTGGCAATACAATTTCATTTCCTTCATCATCCACCAAAATTACTACTCTTGGACGAACATGATGAACTTCTGCCGTATAAATTTCACCTATTAAATCTTTAAATTGCTTGTAAAGATTAGTATTATCATGCTCATGGATTTTCGAGATTAAATTTTGACGCAAAGCCAAGATCGCTCTTCGCCCTAAATCAATTAATTTTACTTCCTCTGACACTTCTTCACCAATTTCAAAATCAGGTTCTATTTTACGAGCATCAGTTAATGTAATTTCTTCATTTTCTAGATCTAAATCTTCATCCGCTACAACGATTCTTCTTCTCCAAATCTCCATATCTCCTTTATCTGGATTGATAATGATATCAAAATTATCATCAGAACCGTATTTCTTTTTTAATGCGTTTCTAAACACATCCTCCAAAATCGCCATAAGCGTTACTCGATCAATAAGTTTATCATCTTTAAACTCTGAAAATGATTCGATTAATGCAATATTTTCCATGCCAAATTTTAATTAAATATTATAATAACAATTGCTTCTTTTATCTCTGAATACGGAATTTCACGACTGTGCTCTACAGTCTCTTTTCCTTTGCCAATTTTCTTTGCTTCTCGAACAGTCCAACAAAGCGTAATACTTTCATCTGAAGTGTGTACTAACTTCGCTTCTATAGTTTCCGTTTCTGTTTTTACCTTGAGTGTTCTTCCTATATTTTTTTTATACTGTCTAACGAGTTTCAAAGGTGTTGACACCCCTGCAGAGGCTACTTCAAGCGAATAATCTTGTTCTTCACGATCTAAATTATTTTCAATAATTCTACTGATATCGATACAGTCTTGAAGATTTACTCCTAAATCACCATCTAAAGTAACTGTGATTTTGTAACTTTCTGATATCGTTAAATCTACAAGAAACAATGTTGGATTTGACTGTAATCCCTCTTCCAAAATGCGTGTAACCTTCTCTCTAAATGTCATAGTTGTATAAAAAGAGGGAAGCAATGCTTCCCTCATTATTTATTTTTCAATGCTAAATAACGGTGCAAATATAGTTATTTTTTTATAAATCAAAAAAGCATTGCGGTATCAAAAAAAAATAATACCTTTATTCTTTGAAATTTACAATCCAAAATTACTATTTACATTATGAAAAAAATCTTAGTCCCAACAGACTTTTCAGATCACGCTGGATATGCATTAAACGTTGCTGCACAAATTGCTAGAAAAAATGGCGGAGAAATATTCCTTCTTCACATGTTAGAATTACCTCATCAAGGCAGTGATGCTGTTGGAAGTGGCCATGATTTGCCAGAAATTATGCTCTTCAAGAATGCGGCCATAAACAAACTTGAAGATTTAATGGACGACGAGAGCCTGGCCGATCTAAAAGTTTCAGAAATTATTCAATTCGAATTAGCGTTTGATGGCATTATGAATATCAGCAAAAAAAATGATGTTGATTTAATTGTAATGGGATCACATGGCGCTAGTGGATTTAAAGAAATGTTTATTGGTTCTAACGCAGAAAAAGTCGTTCGAAATTCAGACATCCCAGTACTTATAATTAAAAAAGAAGCTGGCGAATTTGACGTAAATAAATTTGTTTTTGCTTCTGATTTTAGTGATGAAATTAAAAAACCATTTGCCAAAGTTGTTGACTTTGCGAATAAGTTTGACACGGAATTACACTTGGTTATGATTAACACCCCCAGTAGCTTCAAACCGACGCATGTTGCAGAAGTTATCATGAATGATTTTACCTCCAATTTTAGCATCAACAAATTAACTACTCATATTTACAATGACGTTAATGTTGAAAGCGGCGTATTAAACTTTGCTAATCATATTAATGCCGATTTAATTGGGATGAGTACTCATGGAAGAAAAGGTCTATCACACTTTTTTAATGGAAGCATAAGTGAAGATCTTGTAAATCACGCTAAAAAACCGGTGATTACATTTAAGATATAACGAAGATAATTAAAAAAAAAGCCTCTCAGACTGAGAGGCTTTTTTTGTTGGTCTACTAGGACTCGAACCTAGAAAGACTGCACCAAAAACAGTTGTGTTACCATTACACCATAGACCAGCAATATCTCACTAAGCACAAGTAGTGTAGGAGTAATGCGAATACTCCGTTTTGCTTAACGAGAGTGCAAATTTAGAACAAATTTTATTTTACACAAACAATTCGTAGAAAAATTTAAAACTACTACAGAAACTTTTATTTTGTCTCTTATAATAAACTTACATTTAATTCGTTACCTATTTGAGAAAAATTTGTTAATGCAGGTTTACTTGCGTTAAAAAAAATAGTTTCTTTGCGTCATCAAAACTAAACCTTTTCATTTCATAACTATATGATGAATTTTAACTTCAATAAATGGAATAACATCATTGGATGGACAACATTTACAATTGCTTTACTAACCTATTCGCTAACTGTTGAGCCTACAATGAGTTTTTGGGACTGTGGCGAATATATTGCTACAGCCGCAAAATTAGAAGTAGGTCACCCACCAGGAGCTCCCTTATTCCAGCTGCTAGGTGCTTTCTTTGCCACTTTTGCCACTGGTAAAGAAACTATAGCTTTGATGGTTAATATGATGTCAGTGTTTTCAAGTGCCTTTACCATCTTGTTTATGTTTTGGTCTTCTTCTCTATTAATGCGAAAAATTGTCTCGGGGTACACTGAAATTGACAAAAGTAAATCCATTGTTATTCTAGGCAGTTCGTTTGTTGGATCATTGGCCTTTACCTACTCGGATAGTTTTTGGTTTAATGCTGTAGAAGCAGAGGTTTATGCCATGGCAACTTTATTTATAGCATTACTATTCTGGTTAGGTTTGCGATGGGAACAAGATATGCATACCCCAAAAGGGAACAGATGGCTTCTGCTAATTTCGTTAATTGTAGGTCTGTCATTTGGCGTTCATTTCATGGCTCTTTTGACAATCCCAGCTATAGGATTTTTATATTTCTTTAAGAATTATAAAAAAGTAACGATTAAAAGCTTCATTCTTGCTAACATTATTATCGTAGCGGTTTTATTATTTATTTTTAAGTTACTGTTGCCCTTCACCTTAGCCTTCTTTGGGAAAATGGAAATTTTTATGGTTAATAGTATTGGTTTGCCTTTTGATTCTGGGACTATCTTGGCAACTTTATTGATTATTGCATTTTTCTATTTTGGATTGAAGTATACACGCGTCAAAGGACATCCTTTATTTAATACCATATTATTATGTATACTCTTTGTATTGATTGGTTTTTCTACTTGGATGATGCTTCCGATACGCGCTAATGCTAATGTGGTCATCAACGAAAATAAGCCTTCTGATGCAGCGGAGGTTTTGGCCTACTACAATCGCGAACAATATGGCGTGAATCCTTTATTTTATGGACCTCAATATACCGATAGTTTTGCAGGATTAGATAAAGATCAACCCTATTTGGACAAAGCTCCCAATTACGAGAGAGATTATAGGACTGGTAAATATGTGATTGTGAACAATTATAAAAACGCGGAACAAAACACCGACGACAATCAAAAAGCTATACTTCCAAGATTATGGAGTACGGAGCACATCGAAAACTACATCCAGTTTACTGGTGTCCCTAAATTCAAATTAAATGAAGAATATCCTTATGAGGAGGATTTGACTCAATATGGCGTAAATATTGACAGTCTAAGTGAAGAACAAGTGGCGCAGGCCATAGGTCAATTGAAAGGAGAAATTCAGAAAAACATTAATGACTTTAAAATGGCTTATGCTCAGAAAAAGGTCGATAATGAAGATTATGTTTCTTTCTTAAAAAAATATAGCGATTATATTACCGTAGAAAAACCATCCACTTGGGACAATATAAGTTTCATGGTAGAATACCAATTTGGTTATATGTATGGGCGTTATTTGTTATGGAATTTTGTTGGAAAACAAAACGATGTCCAAGGAAAATATGACAATCTTGACGGTAATTGGATTAGTGGTATAAAATTTATAGATGAAATCCACCTAGGGAAAGGGACGCAAGAAAACCTTCCTGATGATGTTAAGAATAACAAAGGAAGAAACGTTTATTATTTCTTGCCCTTTATTATAGGACTTATCGGTTTAATGTATCATGCACAACGAGATTTGAAAAGTTTTTATGTGTTATTGGCCTTATTCTTATTCACTGGATTAGCACTTAAAATCTACTTAAACGAACGACCATTTGAGCCACGCGAAAGAGATTATGCCTTAGTAGGGTCATTTTATGTATTTGCTATATGGATTGGTTTTGGAGTTTACGCAATCTATGAGATTGTTACCGAATATGCAAAATCAAAATTAGTTGGTCCGATTGTAATTGGCGCATGTTTAGTAGCCGCTCCTCTTTTAATGGCGTCTCAAAACTGGGACGACCATAGCAGAGCTAACCGCTACACTGCAATTGCGATGGCAAAAAATTATTTGGATTCGTGCGAACCTAATGCGATCTTATTTACAATTGGTGATAACGACACTTTCCCATTATGGTATGCTCAAGAAATTGAAGGTTTTAGAACTGATGTTAAAATTGTCAATACTAGTTTATTTATGACAGACTGGTATATTGATCAGATGAAGTATAAAACATATAAGGCTGATGGTTTACCTATTTCCTTTACTCATGACGAATATGTTGGGGATAAACTAGATTATGTAGCCCATATTCCAAAAACCGATGCGCGTTGGCTGCTAAAAGGTTTTATTGATTTTATAAAGCTTCCAAAATCCACAATAGAAATGCAAAATGGTCAAACTATACATTTCTACCCAACAAATAAAATTAGAATTCCAGTGGATAAGGATGCAATAATAAAAAATAAGGTAGTGAGTCCAATATACTATGACTCTATTGTTCCTTATATAGATGTGGATATTAAAGGAAGTGCGATGTATAAAAACCGTTTAATGATGTTCGACGTATTATCCAATAACAATTGGAAGCGTCCCATTTATTTTACTGGAGGAAGTTTTGGAGATGACGATTACTTATGGATGAAAGATTATTTACAATTGGATGGATTAGTATATAAACTCGTTCCAGTTAAAACTCCTATCGACAAAGAAAATCCTTATGACATGGGTGATATTGATAGTGAAAAAATGTACAATTTAGTCAATAAATGGGACTGGGGCAACGGTGATCTAACCACTATATACCATGACCCAGAAACTCGTAAAAATAGTATTTCATATCGAACCAATATGGCTCGATTAATGGAACAGCTAATTAACGAAGGTGAAACAGACAAAGCGAAGAAAGTTATCAATGCTGC
>Ga0114964_10001415_pt1 | contig 17496 bp, 18 predicted proteins | sample C_131016_MF_Meta_FD_92638 | JGI IMG/M metagenome (GOLD analysis project Ga0114964, IMG submission 92638) | Freshwater microbial communities from Lake Croche, Canada to study carbon cycling - C_131016_MF_MetaG | ecosystem: Environmental > Aquatic > Freshwater > Lake | place: Lake Croche, Canada... | reverse complement strand
TTACAAACATGGCTCGTTATACCGGAGCAGACTGCAAGCGTTGCCGTCGCGAGAAGACCAAATTATTCCTCAAGGGCTCAAAGTGTGATTCACCAAAGTGCCCAATGGAGTCACGTCCTTACCCTCCAGGCCAGCATGGTCGTGGACGCACAAAGGAATCTGAGTACTTACTTCAGAAGCGCGAGAAGCAAAAGGCCGCACGTATCTATGGTGTGCTCGAGAAGCAGTTCCGTGGCTACTACGAAGAAGCTAGCCGCAAGCATGGCAAGACTGGTGAAAACCTTCTTCGCATTCTTGAATCACGTCTAGACAACGTTGTATACCGCGCAGGCTTTGCAAAGAGCCGCGACATGGCACGCCAGTTGGTGCGTCACGGTCACATCGTCGTTAATGGCCACAAGGTTGACATCCCGTCATTCCGCGTAAGCCCTAGCGATGTCATCGAAGTTCGTAAGTCTTCACTTGAAATGACACCATTCCAAGTTGCTTACGCAGAAATCGGTGAGCGTACGGTTCCAGGTTGGCTAGAAGTCATTCCTGCAGGCATGCGCATCCTTGTTCATTCTCTTCCTGCTCGTGAAGCAATTGACACGCAGATCCAGGAACAGTTGATCGTCGAACTTTACTCGAAGTAACATCCCCACCTACTAACAGCGACTTCAAATAGAGGTTGTCGCCGGAAGGAAAATACTGTGCTGATTTCAGTCCGCCCAGAACTAAAAGAAATCCCATCGGATAACCCGAACCGTTCAACTTTCAAGCTCGAGCCACTTGAGCCAGGGTTTGGTTACACACTTGGTAACTCCATGCGTCGCACCCTGCTTTCCTCGATTCCTGGTGCAGCAATCACAAGCGTCAAGCTTGAGGGTGTTTTGCACGAGTTCACCACAATTGAAGGCATGAAAGAAGATGTCACCGAACTAATTCTGAACATCAAGAACTTGGTTGTGTCGTCACAGTTTGACGAGCCAGTTGTTATGTACCTGCGCAAGCAGGGCCCAGGCCCAGTAACTGCTGCTGACATTCAGCCACCAGCAGGCGTTGAAATCTTCAACCCAGAGCTACACATCGCAACACTGAACGAAAAGGGCAAGCTCGAAATGGAGCTCGTCATCGAACAGGGTCGCGGTTACATCTCAGCTGCAAACAACAAGGCAAGTGGCGGAGAAATCGGTCGCATTCCAGTTGACTCAATCTATTCACCAGTTCTTAAGGTGACTTACAAGGTTGAAGCAACACGTGTTGAACAGCGCACCGACTTCGATTCACTTGTAATCGATATTGAAACTAAGGGTTCAATCTCACCTCGCGATGCAGTTGCCTCAGCAGGTCACACTTTGGTTGAACTATTCGGTCTTGCTCGTGAGCTAAATGTTGATGCTGAAGGTATCGAAATTGGCCCATCAGTAACTGATCAGTTCGCTGCAGAACAGCTGAGCATGCCAGTTGAAGCACTTGACCTGACAGTTCGTTCATACAACTGCTTGAAGCGTGAAGGAATCCACACTGTTGGTGAACTGATTTCACGTAGCGAAGCTGACTTGATGGACATTCGCAACTTTGGCGCCAAGTCAATCGACGAAGTCAAGGACAAGTTGGCGTCAATGGGCATTGCGCTCAAGGACAGCCCTCCGGGATTTGACCCATCACAGTACGCCTCGGCCTATGACGATGACTACAGCGAAGATGATTTCGCCGCTGAAGATTCATTGAATACATTCCAGGCTGCAGTGGAAACTGAAACTGAAGCTGCCGTATCCGATGACGACCAGAGTTTTGCTGAGGACGAGCAGCTTTAAAGCTGATCACCTTCACAAACTTGTACCTCGCAAACTTGTACCTCGCAAACTTGAACTGACAGGAGAACATCATGCCAAGGCCATCCAAGGGTGCTCGAATGGGCGGAAGCCCAGCTCACGAGCGTCTCATTTTGGCAAACCTGGCCACCGCACTGTTTGAGCATGGTCGCATCAAGACCACTGAAGCACGTGCACGTCGCTTACGCCCAGTTGCTGAAAAGCTCATCTCTACCGCAAAGAAGGGTGACCTTCATGCACGTCGTCGTGTATTGACCGTCATTCGCGATAAGGATGTTGTACATGCGCTGATGAGTGACATTGGTCCACGTTTTGCAAACCGCGATGGTGGTTACACCCGAATCACAAAGATCGAACCACGTAAGGGCGACAACGCTCCTATGGCGATCATTGAATTGGTTGAACCACTTGAAGCCGCTGCAGCTGCTGAAGCAGTTGCTAAGCGCGCTGCTAAGGAAGCTGCTCGCACAGAAGCCGCCGCTCTGGCTGCTGCAACCGTTGCTACACCAGTTGAAGAAATTGAAGAGACTGTTGTAGACGAAGTTGTTGACACACCAGAAGAAGAAGCTGCCGTTGAAGAAGTAGAGGCTATTGAAGCTGAAGCAACTGATGACGATTCAGCTGAAGCTGCTGCTGACGAAGAAGCAACTGACGCTGACGCGTAACAATAGTTCTATGAGTGAGCCCTCCGACGCAGTGATGCCCGGGGGGCTTTCTCGTATTCGTGGCACCGTCGCCTACGACGGTAAAGACTTTTCTGGTTGGGGAATGCAACCAGATGCGCGCACAGTTCAAGGTGTGATGGAAGAAGCAATCTCCACTGTCATGCGTGTTCCACGGGTAGTGGTTCAGTCAGCAGGGCGTACCGATGCAGGCGTACACGCGCGTGGACAAGTCATTCATTTCGATATCCCGAGTGATCGCGTGATCGACATGGTCGACATGGCTTACAAGATCAATGCGCTGCTTCCGCAAGATGTCTCGATACTTGAACTTGAAGAAACTTCCACGGATTTTGATGCTCGATTTTCTGCGTTATCCCGCAGCTATGTGTACTTGATCTATCGCGGAGTTCGCAATCCACTTTTGCGTGATTGGGCGCACCGCAGTTGGCTACCGCTTGATGTTGCTGCGATGCAGGCAGCAAGCCAGCAACTCCTTGGGCTGCACGATTTTGCGGCGTTCTGTAAGAAGCGCGAAGGGTCAACAACAATCCGTACGCTGATGGGATTTGATTGGACTGAACAGGCCGACGGCATGATTCGTGTTGATGTTCAGGCCGATGCCTTTTGCTATTCCATGGTGCGTGCGCTTGTCGGTGCAGTGCTGTCCATTGGGGAAGGTAAGAACGATGCCGATTGGTTAGTGGATTACCTCGAGGGTAAACAACGCCGCCCTGAAGTATTTGCTGCTCCTGCCTGTGGTCTGACCTTTGATTCGGTCGAGTACCCACCACCGAGCGAGTATGCGACGCGGATTAAAGAGACATTGCGCATGCGAGAAGAAGACGATGGGACATATTGATGTCCAGCACGTGACCCACACTTTGCCTGATGGTCGCGTGCTGCTGTTAGATGTCTCCTTCCGCGTAGCTGAGGGAACAATCACCGCGCTAATCGGCGCTAATGGGGCGGGTAAGTCCACGTTACTGCGCATGATTTCCGGTGACGCCGATCCGCAAGAAGGTTCAATCGTTCGCACAGGTGCTCTTGGTGTGATGCGCCAGTTCGTAGGTCACATGACCGATGGAACAGTTAGAGATTTGTTACTTACTGTTGCTCCCAAGCCCGTTCAAGATGTCGCTGCCCGTATCGATTCTGCAGAAGTCGCCATGATGAATGACGATAGTGAACGAAACCAGATGGCTTATGCGCAAGCAATTGCTGACTGGGCGGATGTCGGCGGCTATGACCTTGAAGTGTTGTGGGATGTGTGCACAATGGCATCCCTGCAGTTGCCATTTGAGCAAGCGCAACATCGCGCTGCAGCAAACATGTCGGGTGGCGAACAGAAGCGACTCGTTTTGGAAGCACTACTGCGTGGAACTGATGAAGTGCTCTTACTTGATGAGCCAGATAACTATCTGGATGTTCCGGGCAAGTTGTGGCTCGAAGAGCAATTGCGCGAAACCAAAAAGACGGTGCTCTTAGTAAGCCACGATCGTGAACTTTTGAGTAACGCACCAACACACATTGTGACTCTTGAACTAGGTATCGCCGGAAATACTGCCTGGATGCATGGTGGCGCATTTGCTACATACGTGGACGCACGCACTGACCGGTTTGCCAGGTTTGAAGAACTTAAGCGGCGCTGGGACGAAGAGCATCAAAAGATTAAGGACCTGGTCCAGATGTATGCGGTCAAGGCAAAGTTCAATGATGGACTGGCTTCACGGCTGCAGGCTGCGCGCACACGTCTACGAATGTTCGAAGAAGCGGGACCACCGCAGGCCGTACCGATTGAACAAAACGTCAAGATGCGCCTCAAAGGCGGTCGCACCGGAAAGCGTGCAGTTGTTTGCGAGCAACTCGAGCTGACGGGGTTAGTAAAGCCCTTTGATTTGGAAGTGTGGTTCGGCGAACGTATTGGTGTGTTGGGTGCCAACGGTTCAGGTAAGAGTCACTTCCTGCGCCTACTTGCAGCAGGTGGTACAAATCCTGAAGTTGAACATCTGCCCATTAGCGACATCACGATTGAACCAGTGAATTATTCGGGTGTAGCCAAACTAGGTGCGCGTATTCGACCGGGTTGGTTCGCGCAGACGCACCACCATCCTGAACTGCTTGGCCGCAAACTTGTTGATGTCCTGCATCGCGGCGATGAACATCGAGATGGAATGCAACGTGAGCAGGCTGCCCGCGCATTGGATCGTTATGGGTTGGCGCATGCTTCGGATCAGGTGTTTGAATCATTGTCCGGTGGACAACAGGCACGATTCCAGATTTTGTTGCTCGAACTTTCCGGTGCAACGCTGTTGTTGCTGGATGAACCAACTGACAACCTCGATCTGGAATCAGCTGAGGCACTTGAGAAGGCCCTTGATGCATTTGAGGGAACTGTCCTTGCGGTGACACATGACCGTTGGTTTGCTCGGTCTTTTGATCGGTTCATCATTTTTGGGGCGGATGCGTCAGTCCGTGAATCTGATGATCCGCTGTGGAATGTGACTCGGGCTGCGCGTTAAGGTCAATCCATGATTATGGAAACTGCGTACATGGACATCGTTCCGGGCAAGGAACTTGAATTTGAAGCTGCGCTAGAGCAAGCAAAAAAAGTGGTTGCTCAGGCAAAAGGTTTCAATGTTCTGCATGTTCACCGCGGTATCGAACGTCCATCGACGTACATGCTAGCGATTGGTTGGAACACGCTTGAAGATCACACAGTTGGTTTTCGGGAATCGGAATTATTCACTGAATGGCGGTCGATTATTGGCCCATTTTTTGCGGAAGCCCCAGTTGTAGAGCACTGGAATTTGTTCTAAGAATAAATTCCAGCAACGATAACTAGTTGCCAGCAATAAACACTGATAATTGTTTAACTAGCTCAAGCTTCGCGCGATTGTGCGACACATTGCGTATGCATCAAGGTGCCAGTCGAGTTCGTCGGGCATTGGCCAAGCTGATTGCTTGGCGATGATAATTCCGCGTGGTCGATCGATGTACAGCATCTGACCGTAGATTCCGATTCCCATGACGACGTCTGCGTCTTCACCAGGTCGGTAACAGCACGATCGATATACACCGTTTTCGAAAAGGTCAGCAAAGTCGCCGTTGGCCCACTGTTCGTGGCTGCCACCTTCAAAAATGTCAGCTATGAATTCGGCGGGAACAATTCCCAACCCACCATCACGAATAATCATTCCGACGCGGGCCATGTCGCGCGCAAGAACACTGAGTCCGCCGGCTGCTCGTGGTGAACCAGCACGATCAACGGTCATGTGTGCAGGTGCCTGCGCGCCGAGTGGTTTCCAAATGAATTTCGACAACGCTTCGGCATACGGCAATCCTGATGCTGCTTCACAGACCCAACCGAGCAAGTCAGTCGTAGGGGATTGGTAGCGGAAATGATCGCCGTGTGGTCCATCTGGTTGACGCGAGGCGATGAATTGATGCAGCGTCATTGCTTCCAGCGGTGCGGGATACCAACCAACTGAATATCGGTACGCCAAAATATCTGGACCTGGGGTGTAATCCTCGACAAACGAATACGACGCAGTCATGTCAAGAAGGTTGCGAATAGTTGCACCGTCGAATCCACTGCCTGAGATCTCTGGAATGTAATCAGTCACGAGCGAGTCGACGTTGATCAATCCAGCACCAACGAGTGCACCAGTCAATAGCGACGTGATGGATTTAGTCACACTAAAAATCATGTGCGGCTCGTCGCTGTGCATGCCGTCAGTAACCCATTCAAAAACAATGTCGTTGCCTTTGAGGACCGTCAGCGAATCCGTTCGCGTGTCCTTAAGGAGCGCTTCGACGGTGGTGGACCCTGTTGAGGTGTCCACAGCAAGGCTGCCAATCGACGGGTTAAGAGCCAGGTTCAGCGCCCGCACTGGGCCGCCAGAATCCACTTCAGCGGTCGGAATCAGCTCGCGAACGTGGCGAAAAGACCAAAAGACGTGCTCTTCGGACAACCAGTTATCGAGTGTGGGGCGGGACATGGCTCAAGTATGCCAATTTCCATTGAAAATAGCGCAAAAGTGCCAAACTAAAGAACCCATTGAATAGGGGACTTTTGCTGACCAAATTCGCTGACACACCCGACCTTGCGGGTGCCTGAATCTCATTTTGACCCAATGCCGATATTGCGGGTAATCTTTGAGTTCGCAAGTCCTTTGAAATAAGCGACTTGTGCCCGATTTCGGGTAACCAACACACGTGAAATACGAAAAAGAAGGCTTAACTGTGCGCACGTTCTCACCAAAGCCCGGCGATGCTAATCGTCAGTGGTATGTCATCGATGCAACCGACATCGTCCTAGGTCGTTTGGCCTCACAGGTTGCAAACTTGCTGCGCGGTAAGCACAAGCCAACTTTCGCACCACATGCAGACATGGGTGACTTTGTCATCGTCATCAATGCAGAAAAGATTGCCCTCACTGGCCAAAAGCGTGAGCAAAAGATGGATTACCGTCACTCAGGTTTCCCAGGCGGTTTGCGTGCAACAAGCTACGTTGAACTTCTTGAAACTAACCCACGCCGCGCCGTAGAGAAGGCTGTGAAGGGAATGCTTCCTCACAACAAGCTCGCTGCACAACAGATCACAAAGCTAAAGGTGTATGCAGGCGATGCACACCCACACACTGCCCAGAACCCAAAGTCTTTCGAAATCACTCAGGTCGCGCAGTAAGCGCCTCGGTACATAGAAATTTTTAGAAAAGGAAACTGAAGCGACATGACGCAAGCAACAGAAGCAGAATTAATCGAAGACACCGAAGTTGTTGAAGAAATCACTGAGTACACCTCAGAGACTCCAGCTGCTCCGCGCGAACCACGCAAGGCTCCAGACACACCAGCGGCTGCAACAGGCCGCCGCAAGGAAGCCATTGCTCGCGTACGTATCGTTCCAGGTACCGGTCGTTGGGTTGTTAACGGTCGCACACTTGAAGATTATTTCCCGAACGCTGTTCACCGTCAGATGGTTAACGAACCATTCAAGACTCTGAACTTTGATGGTGCTTACGACGTCATCGCACGCATCCACGGTGGTGGCTCTTCAGGTCAGGCTGGCGCATTGCGTCTTGGCGTGGCTCGTTGCTTGAATGAAATTGATGTTGAGGGTAACCGTCCAGACCTTAAGAAGGCTGGCTTCCTTACTCGTGACGCACGTATCAAGGAGCGTAAGAAGTACGGTCTGAAGAAGGCTCGTAAGGCTCCTCAATACTCAAAGCGTTAAGTCTCATGGCGGGACGCCTTTTTGGCACCGATGGTGTTCGTGGTCGCGCCAATGAACTGCTCACTGCTCCTTTAGCAACAAAGCTTGGCGTTGCTGCTGCCCAGGTATTAACTGAGCGCGGAGAATTCGCATCTCATGTTTCTGATCGGCCATTTGCTGTGGTCGGACGCGATCCACGAATCAGCGGCGAGTTCCTGCAGGCCGCTGTCAGTGCTGGACTTGCTAGTGCCGGCGTAGACGTCATTGATGTGGGAATTGTTCCAACACCTGCTGTGGCATTTCTGACCGATGCACTTGGCGCGGACCTTGGTGTCATGCTGTCGGCCAGTCACAATGCGATGCCGGATAACGGAATCAAGTTCTTTGCCCGTGGCGGCCACAAGCTTGCTGATGATGTGGAAGATGCCATTGAAGCTCACCTCGAGATCGCAATTAACTTGCCAACTGGCGGCAATGTGGGACGCATTCGTAGCGACCATGAGCTTGTAGAGCGTTACGTTCACCATTTGAACAGCAGTATCGATGTCAGCCTTGAAGGTTTGACCGTGGTTGTTGATGGCGCAAATGGTTCAGCATCCACAGTTGGTCCTGAAGCATATCGCCGCGCGGGAGCTCGAGTTATTTCAATTCACTGTGAACCTGATGGCATCAATATCAATGACAACTGCGGTTCAACACATATGGAATCGCTTGTTGCTGCAGTCAAGGAACATGGCGCTGATTTAGGTCTTGCCCATGATGGCGATGCTGACCGTTGCTTGGCAGTTGATGCCGATGGCGAACTCGTCGATGGAGATCAACTACTTGCAATTCTTGCTCGTGGTCGCAAATCACGCGAGCAACTTGTTGGAAATACAGTTGTCGCGACCGTGATGTCGAACCTTGGTTTCAACATTGCGATGCGGGAAAGCGGCATTGACGTTATTTCTGCAGCTGTTGGTGATCGTTACGTACTGGAAGAAATGCGTATCGGCGGTTTCACAATTGGCGGCGAACAAAGTGGTCACGTTGTCATGAGTGAGTTCGCAACGACTGGTGATGGAGTACTTACCGGGTTACATGTCATGGCCGAGATGAAGCGTGCAGGTGCGTCGATTGCTGAACTTGCCGGATGCATGTCGCGCTTGCCCCAGGTATTGATCAACGTCAAGGGTGTCGATAAAGCAGCAACGGGACACGAATCCTTAGTTAGTGAAATTCAGGCTGTCGAAGCCGAGCTAGGTGACACGGGACGTGTGCTGTTGCGTCCAAGTGGAACCGAGCCAATCATCCGCGTGATGGTCGAGGCTCCGACTGCAGAATTAGCGCAGGCGGCAGCGTCCCGCCTGGCAAGTGCCGTTGAAAAGCATTGCTCACTTAACTAGTCAGTAGACTTAACCGCATGTGCGGAATCGTTGGATATGTTGGTCCTGGTCAAGCTCTCGACGTTGTTATCGAGGGGCTACGCCGCCTTGAATACCGCGGATATGACTCAGCTGGCGTTGCAGTTGTCGCTGACGGAGCAATCACAACCCGCAAAAAAGCTGGCAAGTTAGCAAACCTTGAGGCAGAAATCCTGGTGGATCCACTTCCTGCTTCACACATCGGAATAGGTCACACTCGTTGGGCAACCCACGGCGCGCCAAACGATGTCAACGCACACCCGCATGTGTCAGAAGACGGCACTATTGCAGTTATCCATAACGGCATCATCGAAAATTTTGCGCCGCTGCGCGACAAGCTGATCGCCCAAGGTGTGACGCTGCGGAGCCAAACGGATACTGAAATTGTCGCGCACTTGTTGGCCCAGCAGATAGCGACGACTCCAGATCTTGGGGATGCCTTGCGTGCAGTGTGTCAGGAACTTAGGGGTGCTTTCACTCTTGTGGTTGTTCATGCCAGCACCCCAAACAAGATTGTCGCTGCACGTCGTAATTCACCGCTCGTTGTTGGGCGTGGGATTGGCGAAAACTTCCTAGCCTCTGACGTGGCTGCATTTATTTCGCACACGCGTAATGCCATTGAATTGGGCCAAGACCAAGTTGTTGAAATGACACCTGATGCAGTTGTGGTGACAGACTTCTTTGGCAATCCAGTGGAAGTCACAGAATATGAAGTTACTTGGGACGCAGCTGCGGCCGAAAAGGGCGGCTATGACCTTTTCATGCTCAAGGAAATTGCCGAACAACCCAAGGCTGTTGCAGACACTTTGCTTGGACGTATTGACCCTGAGGGCCGCGTCACACTCGATGACCTCACACTTGACCTTGCCTACATCAAGAACATCGACAAGATCATCATCACCGCATGTGGTACCGCGTATCACTCAGGAATGATTGCGAAGTACGCCATTGAGCATTGGACTCGGATTCCATGCGAAGTTGAGCTTGCCAGCGAGTTTCGTTATCGCGACCCAATCTTGACTCCGACGACTTTGGTTATTGCAATTTCGCAATCAGGTGAAACTATGGACACCCTGATGGCCATGCGTTATGCCCGTGAGCAAGGCGCAAAGGTACTTGCAATCTATAATTCAAACGGTTCAACAATTCCACGCGAGAGTGATGCAGTTATTTACACGCACGCTGGACCCGAGATTGCTGTTGCGTCAACAAAAGCATTCCTTACCCAGATTGTTGCCTGCTACCTATTCGCGATGTACTTAGCCCAAACCCGTGGCACTGGCTATGGTGAGGCGGCCGGCGAAATTGCTCTTGAACTTGGGCGCATGCCCAGCAAGATCGACCTCGTGCTGGATACAACGGGTGTCGTCAATGCGATTGCCAAGAAGCTCATCGATAAGCAATCGGTTCTGTTCCTTGGTCGTAGTGTGGGATTCCCGGTAGCCCTTGAAGGTGCTTTGAAGCTGAAAGAACTTGCCTACATGCATGCTGAAGGATTCGCAGCTGGTGAATTGAAGCATGGGCCGATCGCATTGATTGAAGAAGGCATCCCCGTATTTGTTGTCGTCCCACCAGTTGACGACGAACTTCACGACAAAATTGTTTCCAACATTCAGGAAGTGCGTGCTCGCGGAGCCATGACCATCGTGTTAGCCGAAGAAGGCGATGAATCAATCGTTGAATTCTCGGATTACATTATTCGTCTGCCGAAATGCCCGGCACTTTTACAGCCACTCGTCTCTACTGTGCCTTTGCAGATGTTCTCATGTGAGATGGCAACAGTTAAGGGCTATGACGTAGATCAGCCTCGTAACTTAGCAAAGAGTGTGACTGTCGAATAGCGACAGTGAGTTATGGGGTAGGGATTCGTCCTACGCCAGCAAAGTTCTTGGTGTACCAGGGCCAACTCAAATCACTGTATGTGACACCGCGGGCAAGACTTGCTGCGTCGAGCACTTTGTTGTCACCCATGTAGAGCGCAACATGTTGATTGCCAGCCTTACCAAAAAATACCAGGTCACCAGGTTTGATATCTTCAAGTTTGATGTGGATCGTGGCGAGGTATTGCTGACCTGAAGTTCGTGGAAGTTCAACGCCAACGTTCTTCCACGCAGTAAGCATCAAACCCGAGCAGTCATACGATGTTGGGCCGGTGCCGCCGAGTACGTAGGACTTACCTAATTGAGATTTCACAAATTCGATAACTGCCGCTGCGGCCGCGTGTTGAGCCGGGGCAATGTCCGCGATGTCGGTGGGCTGTGGATACAAATACGGTGACGGGCTCGGTGTTGGCGTTGGTACGGGGGTAGTCACAACCTTGGGCTTAGCTGCTGTTTTTTTGGCAGGAACCTTTTTAACCGGCGTCTTTTTGGTCGCCACTTTTTTGCTTGAAACTTTTGCGGTAGTTGTTTTGGCTGCCTGGATAGTCCTTGTCACCGGCTTGACCGAATCGGCGTTGGCTGCACTTGAAAACGACACAACAACTAACGCCACAGCAGTGGCAGCAGTAATTGCGGTAATGCGCAGTCTCACGGTCTGACCTCACTCAAGAGTGGGAGTTGCGTTGCTGTTGCTTCCTCTCAACAGCACCGCGAGGGCTTGTTTTAGAATACAGGTCTGGGGCTGCTGTTACCAATGTGACAATTGGGATTATGGCCCGAAATGCGAGATCTCCCTTTATTTGCGGCATTCACGATTTGAGTTTTTCCTGACTCGCCGCCACAGTTAAGGCATGTCTATTGTGGGAATTGGCGTCGATGTCGTCGACCTTGAACGCTTTGCCGAAACCCTTGAGCGCACCCCAGGCATCCTAGATCGGCTATTCACCGTGGCTGAACAAACCAGTGCTCAAGGCCATCAACTACCCGTTATGTCCCTAGCAGGACGATTTGCTGTCAAAGAAGCCGTAGCAAAGGCGCTTGGGGCTCCGGCCGGTATGCACTTCCACGACTGTGAAGTCAGCAACGGTGGCGCCCCAACGATTACGTTGAGTGGAACGGTCCAAGCAGTAGCAGATGAACGCGGAGTCACACATTGGCATGTCTCGATTAGTCACGACGGCCCAGTGGCAATCGCCTATGTCATCGCTGAACAGCTGTGAATCCCACACGGTAAATACGAGAGAATAAACCGTGACTACTCCACATGTTCGCGCTGTCGTAGACCTTGGCGCATTGGCCCGCAATGTGGCTGTTCTCAAGTCGCGGATCGGCTCACCTGCGGTGATGGCTGTGGTCAAGGCGGGCGGCTACGGACACGGACTTGTTGAAAGTGGACGCGCAGCAATTGCCGGTGGCGCTGAATGGTTAGCAACAGCATTGCTACAGGAGGCGCTCGCACTTCGCGCATCTGGAATCCAGGTGCCAATTTTGGCTTGGCTCTACACCGCTGATGATCAATTTGCGGAATGTATCAGTAACGATATTGATTTAGCTGTGAATTCTGTGGCGTCTCTTGATGCAATTGCTGATGCTGCGCAATCGTTGAATCGAACTGCTCGCGTTCATATCAAGGTTGATACCGGCCTTGGTCGAAATGGCATCATGCTTGCCGACTTACCCGCATTACTGCGCGCGCTCAATGTGCGTGCTGCCTCGGGCCATGTTTCAGTAATTGGAATCATGTCGCACTTTGCTTACGCAGACCAACCATCTAATAACACCATCGCGCAGCAGATTGATAACTTTATGAAGGCAGTCGACCTTACCGAAGCTGCCGGCTTTGAGCTGGAAGTGAAGCATCTTTCTAACTCAGCGGCAACACTGGGACTGCCACAAACGTATTTCAATTTAGTTCGCCCTGGTGTGGCAATCTATGGCATCTCACCTGGCGGTGAAGTAGGTGCTGCACACGACCATGATTTAGTTCCAGTCATGTCGCTGCGCTCGTCAATCGTGTTACTCAAAGATGTTCCCGCAGGTACAGGGTTGTCGTACGCGCATCAGTACTACACAGAAGTTGACACTCAAGTCGCGTTGATTCCTGCTGGATATGCCGATGGTATTCCGCGGGCAGCGACAAACAAAGGCCCTGTACTGATTGGTGGTGAAATACGCACTATTGCTGGACGCGTATGCATGGACCAATTCGTACTTGATGTTGGCGGACTTGATGTGGCTCTAGGCGATGAAGTAGTGCTCTTTGGTGATCCTGCACGTGGTGAACCAAGCGTTGAACTATGGGCCGAAGCTGCAGACACAATTAGTTACGAAATCATCACTCGCATTGGACCGCGCGTAGCCCGCGAATTCATCAACGTCCCTTGGTAGGGCAAGTGAAACTGACCATAGCGACTCCCGAAGATATGCATGAGCTTGGCGCACGCATAGGGTCATGCCTTGTCGCCGGTGATGTTGTAGTCCTAAGCGGTCCACTTGGCGCGGGTAAGACCAAACTTGTGCAAGGTATTGGCGAAGGAATGAACGTAGCCGGACAGGTCACCAGCCCCACGTTTGTTGTGGCACGCATTCATCGAAACTCTGCGGATGGACCCGACCTCGTTCACGTTGATGCTTATCGAATCAGCGGTCTTGATGACCTGGAAACTTTAGGAATTGACGATCAGAAGAACGCTATTGTTGTCATGGAGTGGGGCGCACCATTTGCTGACGCGGTTGGTCCTGAGCAGTTGCACATAGACATTGAACGCAGTGATGAAGGTACCGCTGAGGCACCCGAATCCGGTGAACGCTTCGTGACTATGAGCGGCGTCGGTGTTCGATGGACTCACGATGTTTTAGCTCAATTCGGTGTTGGTGCGCCATGATTCTGGCAATTGATACGAGTGTGGCGATCTCAATCGCGTTAGTTGACGATGATTTGTCACAGAGTCTCGATATTGATGTAGACGAGACAGGCGCTCAAGGCGAATTAACTGCGTGGTACATCGAAGGTGCGCTTAAAACGCGCGGCATCACGGTTGACGATGTCACTGAGGTTGTTGTTGGTGTTGGACCCGGCCCATTTACTGGACTGCGAGTTGGATTGGCTACTGCTGACGTTTTTGGCTTTGCTCGCAAAATTCCAGTCATCGGTGTGTGTTCACTTGATGCAATTGGGTTTGCAGCGCAACGCAACTGCGTAGTGGTGACAAATGCTCGGCGTAAAGAGTTGTACTGGGCACGGTACGACGCAACCGGTCAACGTATTGAAGGTCCTGCTGTTGATTTCCCGGCTGTCATTGCGGAAAAATTCGCTGGTCAAGATTTCGTCGGGCCAGGTGTTGACATTTATCCTGACGTTATTAGCGGCAAGCGTCTCTTACTGCAGGCTAGTGACTTAGTCCGCGCCTATCGCGCCCAGAAAGCCGAGCAGGTTCCAATTGCTCCGCTTTATTTGCGTGCACCTGACGCAGTAGAGCCAGCGCCACGTAAAGGCACGCTCCAAGCTGTAATGGATGTGCCAGGGGCAAGTTCATGACTGAGACATTGGGTCAAGTGACATACCGTGCCATGCAGTGGTGGGATATCGATACCGTTCTCGGAATCGAGCAACAACTTTTTGACCATGACCCATGGACTGCTGAAATGTTTTGGTCTGAACTTGCTGAGGTGCCAGAAACCCGTGAACTCTGGGTTGCCGAATGTGCGCATGTGATCGCCGGGTACGGCTCATTGCGTTTCGTTGGAAGTGAAGGCGACATCAACACCATTGCAGTATCGGCCACTGAGCAACGTCAAGGAATCGGACAAGGCCTATATGACCTGATGGAGAAATCGGCTCGCGAACATGGCGTACGCAATCTCTTTCTCGAAGTACGTAGTGACAACGAGCCAGCACAAGCAATGTATGCAAAGGCCGGTTTCGAACAAATCGAAATTCGCAAGGGGTATTACGCATCGGGTGTTGATGCTCTAGTGATGCGTAAGAGGCTCACTCATGACTGAACCCCTCGTACTTGGAATTGAAACTTCGTGTGACGAAACAGGTGTTGGAATTGTGCGCGGCACTACATTGCTAGCAGATGCTGTTGCGTCCAGTGTGGATTCACATGCACGCTATGGCGGTGTCGTTCCAGAAATTGCGAGCCGGGCACATCTTGAGTCGATGATTCCCACAATTGAACGTGCATGTAAGACAGCAGGAATAGCACTGGATGATGTTGATGCGTTATCAGTCACAGCAGGTCCAGGACTAGCTGGAGCACTACTCGTCGGGGTAGCAAGTGCAAAGTCCTTAGCGCTGGCACTTGGCAAACCTATTTATGGCGTCAATCATTTAGCGGCACACGTGTGTGTTGATCAACTCGAACATGGATTACTTGATCAGCCGAGTATCGCGCTTTTGGTTTCGGGCGGACATTCGTCATTGCTGTTGGTGCCCGATGTCACCCAGGATGTTGTACAACTTGGTCAGACGATGGATGACGCAGCTGGCGAAGCATTCGACAAGGTCGCTCGCGTACTTGGTTTACCGTTTCCAGGCGGCCCTTTTGTCGATGCAGCTGCGCAAGAAGGGGACCCTACAGCCATTGATTTTCCGCGCGGTTTAATGACAGCAAAGGATTTAGCGAAGCATCGTTTTGATGTGTCGTTCTCTGGATTGAAAACAGCCGTTGCACGCTGGGTTGAGCGCGAAACAAAGGCTGGCAACGCAGTCATGGTCAATGATGTTGCCGCATCATTCCAAGAAGCTGTCGTTGATGTATTGATGCGCAAGGCAATAGACGCGTGCTTGTCACAAGATGTGGGCACACTCGTCATTGGTGGTGGGGTAGCGGCAAACAGTAGGCTTCGAGCAGTTGCTACACAACGATGTGCAGATCACAACATCACGCTTCGGATCCCAAGTCCAAAACTATGTACTGACAATGGCGCCATGGTGGCAGCCCTTGGAAGTGAATTAGTGCGTCGAGGACGCGAAGCATCACAACTAAATTTCGGAACGGATTCTTCAATGAACGTCGCAAAGGTGGTAGTCCGATGACTCAGAGTTTTGCCGACTGGCTTACCGAAGGCCCCTGGCCAATTGATGGCGGACTTTCAGGCGAACTTGAAAAGCGCGGGCACGATCTTTCGGATAGTTTGTGGTCCGCTCGTTTGTTGCGTGACGCACCCGAAGCGATTGCGCAGGTGCACCGCGATTATGTTGATGCTGGCGCCCGAGTGTTGATCAGTGCTTCTTACCAAGCAAGTCGCGTAGGTTTTGCAGCCCAAGGCCTAACGCATGATGAAGCTGACGACTTAATGCGGCTGTCAATCGCGCTTGCTCATCAAGAGGCTGCGAATGGCAATGACAAGGTGTGGGTGGCTGCCAGTGTCGGACCGTATGGTGCGGTACTTGGTGGTGGTCAAGAATACGTGGGCAATTATGGCGTTGCGCATGCTGACTTGGTGAGGTTCCATCGCGATCGACTTGAAGTGTTAGCTAGTGCGAATCCGGATTTGTTTGCCTGCGAAACTATCCCTGACATGATCGAGGTGCGTGCACTTCTTGAAGCATTGTCAGAGTTTGCTCACATTCCTGCCTGGATTACTATGAGCGCCGATACCAGTGAGACGTGCTGCGCAGGTCAACTGATTGACGAGCTAGCAAATCTTGTCGTGGATTCACCTAACGTTGTTGCGATTGGTATTAACTGCACCAAGCCTGAATTTGTCACATCATTGGTTTCTTTGTTGAGTGCAGCGACGAGTTTGCCTCTAGTCGTCTATCCAAATGCTGGTCGCGTGTGGGATGGCGAAAATCGTAGTTGGATTGGCGAAGGCCTTGCGACACTGCCCGTAGTGGCTATCAACGAATGGGTTGCCCAAGGAACGCAGTTAGTCGGCGGTTGCTGTGGGCTTGGTCCCGAGGCAATCCAGCAACTAGATGTTGACTTGGCTACCTTGCGCGACGCGTCGGGCAAGTAACGCAACTGGACCGCTATCTTCACGAAAAATAGCGAGCACTAATTCTTCGCTACCGGACGTTTGTTTCTTGAACAACTTCTTGCGCAGTGCTTCGACATCAACATTTACGCCACGCGTCATGACGGTGAGTGCCGAGGCTGGAATATTTCCAATTTGTGCCTTCAGCATTTTTTCATTGAACGAAAGCACCTCGAGAATGGCAAAAACGGATCCCAACCGCGGTTGAGTATTCAGTAGTTTGTTTACTGCAGTGGCATCAGATGAGGTCAGCCAAGCAATATGTTCGTTGACAAGCCCTGCATTGGCGATGTCGACGATGGCATCAAGGGCTTGGGCTCGAATGAGCGCTAGGTCAGGAGCAATCAACCATTTTCCTAGTGGTGAGGTTTTGGATTGCGCGCCGCCGATGTAGCTAGCCTTGAATGCTCCACCAATCAGAGTGGCTTTGCGCAATTGCGCCTGATCCGAGTAAAGCATCGCTTCTACCAAGTCACCGCTCTCACTAATCCATTCCGCAGACCAGTTGCCGAGAGTGTCATCAGTTACGCCT
>Ga0114964_10001413_pt1 | contig 17501 bp, 14 predicted proteins | sample C_131016_MF_Meta_FD_92638 | JGI IMG/M metagenome (GOLD analysis project Ga0114964, IMG submission 92638) | Freshwater microbial communities from Lake Croche, Canada to study carbon cycling - C_131016_MF_MetaG | ecosystem: Environmental > Aquatic > Freshwater > Lake | place: Lake Croche, Canada... | reverse complement strand
GCCGGGGTGCTCCGGCGCTTACCTCGAAGCCGAAGTTCCGGATCGACGCGGCCAACGAGTTGATCGCCGATGTGCCGCCGGTGCGCGACACCGTCGAGTTGGCCAAGTTGGCGACCTACCGGCTGGGAAAGGACGTCATCGACCTGCTGGATGTGTCGGTGTCCTACCCGGGCATCGATGGCGCCGAGGTTCCGGTGCTGCGCGATGTGGAATGGCGGATCGCCCCCGGCGAGCGCACCGGCATCGTCGGCGCCAATGGCGCGGGCAAGTCCACCCTGCTGGGACTGATTGCGGGAACCATCACACCGGATAGCGGCTCGGTCAAGCGGGGTAAGACGGTGCGGCTGGCGATGCTGGATCAGCAGGCCGGTGAACTCGTCGAGATCGCCGATGATCTGGTGCGCGATGTTCTGGGCCGGCTCAAGGCCGGCTATCTGGTCGATGGAAAAGAGTTGACTCCGGCACAACTGTTGGAGCGCTTGGGTTTTGGCCGCGATCAGCTGTCCACCCGGGTGGGTGAGCTCTCCGGCGGTCAGCGGCGACGGCTTCAGCTGATGCTGACCCTGCTGGCCGAACCCAATGTCCTCATTCTCGACGAGCCCACCAACGACGTCGATATCGACATGCTGTCAGCCACTGAGGATCTGCTCGACTCGTGGCCCGGCACCCTGATCGTGGTGTCGCACGATCGCTATCTGCTGGAGCGGATCACCGATCAGCAGTACGCAATCCTCAACGGGCATCTGCGCCACCTACCCGGCGGGGTCGACGAGTACCTGCGGATCAGGACCACCCCGGTATCAGCGCCGAAGGCCGCCACATCCGCCCCGACCGCCACCGCGCTGTCCGGTGCGGAATTGCGCGGCGTGCAGAAGGAGATCGCGGCATTGGAGCGGGCGCTGAAGAAGCTGGCTGACAAGGTCGATGCCACCCACGTCGCACTCGCCGAGCACGATCAATCCGATCACGCCGGGATCGGCCGGATCAGCGGTCAGCTGCGCGAGCTGGAAGCCGAGCTGATCGATAAGGAGACCCGATGGATGGAACTCTCCGAACTGGTCGAGTCAGCCGAATAGTTCAGCGCCGCAACCGATTTCGGAGTTCGGCAACGGTAGCCCACAACCCGCGAAGCTGCCGTGCCACCTGCTCCGGGGAGGTACCGCCGCGGGCGTTGCGGGCGGCGACCGAACCTGTCACCGTCAGCACCTCGCGCACCTCGGGCGTCAGCTTGGGATGAATCTGCGTCAGTTCGGCATCGGTGAGCTCATCAAGTCCCGCACCCCGCGCTTCGGCCACCCGAACCGCCGCACCGGCCGCTTCGTGTGCATTGCGGAACGGCACCCCGCGGCGTACCAGCCATTCGGCAATGTCGGTGGCCAGGGTGTAGCCGGCCGGTGCAAGCGCGGCCATCCGCTCGACGTCAAAATCGAGCGTGGCGACCAGTCCGGCCATCGCCGGCAGCACGAGTTCGAGTTGGGCCACCGAATCGAAGACCGGTTCCTTATCCTCCTGCAGATCCCGGTTATAGGCCAGCGGCTGTGCCTTGAGCGTGGCCAGCAGACCGGCCAGGTTACCGATCAGCCGTCCGCTCTTGCCGCGGGCGAGTTCGGCGATATCCGGGTTCTTCTTCTGCGGCATGATCGAGCTTCCGGTCGACCAGGCGTCGTGCAGGGAGACATAGCCGAATTCGGTTGTACTCCACAGAATAATGTCCTCGGCCAGCCGGGAAATGTCGATGGCAATCATGGCCAGCACGAAGGCCGCCTCGGCGGCAAAATCGCGGGACGCGGTGGCGTCAATCGAATTGTCCGCCGCCGCAGCGAAACCCAGGTCCGCGGCGATGGCGTCGGGATCCAGACCCAGCGAGGAACCGGCCAGCGCACCGGAACCGTACGGCGATACCGCGGTGCGGTCGTCGAAGTCAGCGATGCGGTCAACATCGCGCAGCAGCGGATGGGCGTGTGCGAGCAGGTGATGCGCCAGCAGAACCGGTTGTGCGGCCTGCAGATGCGTCTTGCCGGGCATGACCGCCGTCGGATGCGCGGCGGCCTGCGCGGTGAGCGCCTCGACGAGGCCGAAGACACCGTCGGCCACCCGGCGCATCGCGTCGCGCAGCCACATCCGGAACAGCGTGGCCACCTGATCGTTGCGCGACCGGCCGGCCCGCAACCTGCCACCGAGGTCGGCACCGACGCGATCGATGAGGCCACGCTCGAGTGCGCCGTGCACGTCCTCGTCGGTGACGATCGGGGTGAAACTGCCGTCGGCGATATCGGAGCCCAGACTGTCCAGTCCGGCCAGCAGGGAGTCGCGCTGATCATCGGTCAACAGCCCGGCGTTGTGCAGCACTCTCGCGTGCGCCATGGATGCGGTGACGTCATAGGGCGCCAGCACCCAGTCGAAGTGGGTGGACTTACTGAGTGCCGCCAGTTCCGGGGCGGGACCGTCCGCGAACCGGCCACCCCACAGCGATCCCTCGTTGGTGGTCACGTCGGATCTGCCCGCATATCTCCCCGGGCAGATTCGTCTGCCCGCATGTCTCCCCGGGCAGATTCGTCTGCCCGCATATCTCTAGCGGCGGCAATTTTCGACGACAGCCCGTGCAGGTGCACGAAGCCCTTGGCCGCGGACTGATCGAAGGTGTCGCCGGCGTCGTAGGTGGCGAGGTTGAAGTCATACAGCGACTCCGGGCTGCGCCGGCCGTTGACCGAGATGTGCCCACCGTGCAGCACCAACCGGATCTCACCGGTCACCCGCTCCTGGGTCTTGGCGACGAAGGACTCCAGTGCGGTCTTCAGCGGCGAGAACCACAGGCCGTCGTAGACCAGTTCGGCCCAGCGCCGGTCGGTGGTCCGCTTGAACCGGCCGAGTTCGCGTTCGAGGGTCACATGCTCGAGTTCGGCGTGCGCGGTGATGAGCACCATCGCACCGGGCACCTCGTAGATCTCCCGGCTCTTGATGCCGATGAGACGGTCCTCGACGACGTCGACACGGCCCACGCCTTGGGCACCCGCGCGGCGGTTGAGTTCGACAATGGCCTCCAGCACAGTGACCGGTTTGCCATCGATGGACACCGGCCGACCGGCCTCGAAACCGACGATCACCTCATCGGGGGTATTCCAGTTCAGCGTCGGGTCTTCGGTGTAGTCGTAGACGTCCTTGGTCGGGGCGTTCCATAGGTGCTCCAGGAAACCGGTCTCCACCGCGCGGCCCCAGACATTCTGATCGACGGAGAACGGCGAGCGCCTCGTCACGTTGATCGGGATTGCGTTCTCCTCGGCGAACGCGATGGCCTTCTCCCTGGTCCAGGCGTAGTCGCGGACCGGTGCCAGCACCTCGAGATGCGGTGCGAGCGTGGCGAATCCAACCTCGAAACGCACCTGGTCGTTACCCTTACCGGTACAGCCGTGCGCGATGACCCCACCGTCGAACTGCCGAGCGGCAGCTACCAGATGCTTGACGATCAAGGGTCGGCTCAGTGCCGAAACCAGCGGGTAGCGATCCATATAGAGCGCGTTGGACTCGATGGCGGGCAAGCAGTACTCGTTGGCGAACTCGTCACGGGCGTCAATCACCACCGCTTCGACAGCACCGCAGTCGATGGCGCGTTGGCGCACGACCTCCATATCCTCGCCACCCTGCCCGAGGTCGATTGCGACCGCCACCACATCCTTGCCGGTTTCCCTACCAATCCAGCTGATGGCCACCGAAGTGTCCAGGCCGCCGGAGTAGGCCAGGATGACGCGCTCGGACATGAAATTTCTCCTCTTATCGGTGACTAGCGAAGGTTCTCGAACATGACGGCCAGTTGCGCGCCGGTCATCGGCTCGCGCGCGATGACCATGATGGTGTCATCCCCGGCCACGGTCCCGACCACCTCGGGTAGTGCCGCCCGGTCGATGGCGCGAGCCAGGTAGTGCGCCGCGCCCGGCGGGGTGCGCAGCACGGCAAGGTTTCCACTGGCATCGGTGGATACCAACAGCTCGACGAGCAGCCGCGACACCCGCTCGGTGCCACCGGAGACGCCGCGCACCGGGCTGCCGTCCTCGGGCACCACGTACACCCCGCCGCCGCCGTCAGCGCCGCGCAGTTTCACCGCGCCGAGTTCCTCCAGATCGCGCGACAAAGTGGCCTGAGTGACATCGATACCGTCGTCGGCCAGCAGTGCGGCGAGCTCACTCTGGCTGTGCACCGACCGTGACGACAGGATCGCGACGATGCATGACTGACGCCCAGCTCGGGTGGTGGCGACCTCCGCGCTCATCGGGATTCTCGCTCTTCGCGCAAGCGGCTCATCGGGATACTCGCTCTTCGCGCAAGCGGCTCATCGGGATACTCGTTCCAACAGCCACGCCAGCAGTGCCTTCTGCGCGTGCAACCGGTTCTCTGCCTCATCCCACACCGCGCTGTGCGGACCGTCGATCACCTCATCGGTGATCTCCTCGCCCCGGTGCGCCGGAAGGCAGTGCAGCACAACCGCTTCCGAGTCCGCCCGGGCCAGCAGTTCGGTGTTGATCTGGAAGGGCCGGAACGGGCCCACCCGGTCCAGGCCGTCGTTCTCCTGACCCATGGACGTCCAGGTGTCAGTGACAAGCACATCGGCACCCGAGGCGGCGCCGCGCGGATCGTTGGTGATCGTCACCGTCGCACCGGTTTCTGCGGCGCGATTCCGCACGGCGGCGAGGACGCCACCATCCGGTTCAAAGCCTGGCGGTGCGGCGATGGTGACGTGCACGCCGGCGGTGACTCCGCCGAGCATTAGCGAATTCGCCATGTTGTTGGCGCCGTCACCGAGATAGGTCATCCGCAATCCGGACAGTGATCCCTTGCGTTCGACGAGGGTCTGCAGATCGGCAAGTATCTGGCAGGGATGGAATTCATCCGAGAGTGCATTCACCACCGGAACCGTTGCGGCCGAGGCCATCTCGTCAAGGCGGTGCTGGCCGAAGGTCCGCCACACGATCGCGTCGACGTAGCGGGACAGCACCCGGCCGGTGTCTTCAAGTGTCTCATCGCGACCCAGTTGGGTCTTGCTGCCATCGACGACGACGGCATGCCCACCGAGCTGGGCGATGCCCATCTCGAAGGAGAACCGGGTGCGCGTGGAGTTCTTGTCGAAAATCACCGCCACGCCCCGGGGTCCATCCAGTGGCCGCCGACTCATCGGAGCCTTCTTGAGTTCGGCGGCCAGCGCCAACACCTCGGCCTGTTCGGCCGGCGTCAGATCGTCGTCCCGCAGGAAGTGCCTCATGACGATGCTCCCATTTCTAGAATGCCGGGTAGTGCGGACAGAAAGTTATCCACCTGCGCCTCGGTGATGATCAGCGGCGGGGCGAGGCGAATGACGTCAGGAGCGGCCGCATTGACCAGGAAGCCGGCATTGCGGGCCGCGATTTCGACCGCTTTGGCCTTGGGAGCGGTCAGCACCACCCCGCGCAGCAGTCCACGACCCCGGACGTAATCCACCAGGGGGTGGCCGAGGGACTCGATACCGTGCGCCAGGATCTTGCCCATCGCGTCAGCGTGATTGCACAGATCGTCGTCGGCGACGACGGAGAGCACGGCGCACGCGGCAGCGGCGCAAACCGGGTTGCCGCCGAAGGTGCTGCCATGCATACCGGGTGTCATCAACTCGGCGGTCGGGCCGATGGCCAGACAGGCGCCGATCGGTAGGCCGCCGCCGAGTCCCTTGGCGAGGGTGACGACATCGGGCGTGATGCCGTCGTGCTGATGGGCGAAGAACGTCCCGGTGCGGCCGACTCCGGTCTGCACCTCGTCGATCACCAACAATGCGCCGTGGCGGCTGGTGATCTCCCGTGCTGCGGCCAGGTAGCCGGCCGGCGGCACCACCACGCCGCCCTCCCCCATGATCGGTTCGAGAAACACCGCGGCGGTGTCATCGCCGACGGCGGCCGCGAGTGCCTCGACGTCACCGTAGGGCACATGCGTGACGTCACCGGGCAGTGGCTCGAACGGCTCCCGCGCAGCCGGTTTCCCGGTGAGCGCGAGCGCGCCCATGGTGCGGCCGTGGAAAGCATTCTGTGCGGCAACCACTTTGGTGCGTCCGGTCAGCCGGCTGATCTTGAAGGCCACCTCATTGGCCTCGGCACCGGAGTTGCAGAAGAACACCCGGGCATGGGTGCCGAGATGATCGACGAGCGCTTCGGCCAGTGCGACGCCGGGTTCGGTGGCGTACAGGTTGGAGACGTGACCAAGGGTGTTCAGTTGCGCGGTGACGGCCTCGATGATCGCCGGGTGCCGGTGGCCGAGGATGTTGACGGCGATCCCGCCTAGGAGATCCAGGTAGTTCTTCCCGTCGACATCGGTGACCTCAGCACCGGTGCCGCTGGCCAGCGCCAGCGGTGGGGTGCCGTAGTTGTCCATCATGACGGACTGCCAGCGGTCCAGCATGGTGGTCATGTGCGCACCACCTTTGTGCCAGCGCCCGTATCGGTGAACAACTCGGCCAGCACACAGTGCTCGACCCGACCGTCGATCACGTGCGCACTGGGCACCCCGGCTTCGACCGCACGCAGACACGCTTCAATCTTGGGCACCATGCCCTCCTCCAGTGTGGGCAGCAGCTGCGCCAAGGTGTCTGTGTCGATCTCGCTGACCAGTGAGTCGCGGTCCGGCCAGCGCGTATAGAGCCCTTCGACATCGGTGAGCATGAGCAGCGTCTCCGCCCCCAGTGCTTCGGCGACCGCCGCGGCAGCGGTGTCGGCATTGATGTTGTGCACCACACCATCGGCGTTTGGGGCGATCGTGGAGATCACCGGAATACGGCCTGCCGCAAGGAGATCGTGCACCACCGCGGTGTTGACGTTCTCGATATCACCGACCAGACCGATATCAGTCTCGACCCCGTCGACGACAACACTGCGACGCACCGCGGTGAATAACTTCGCGTCCTCGCCGGTGAGGCCGACGGCATACGGGCCGTGGGCATTGATGAGGTTCACCAATTCCCGGCCGACCTGTCCGAATAGCACCATCCGAGCGACGTCGAGCACCTCGGGCGTGGTGACCCGGAATCCGCCCTTGAACTCGCCTGCGATGCCGAGGCGCTTGAGCATTGCGCTGATCTGTGGTCCGCCGCCGTGCACGACCACCGGATGGATACCGGCCTCGTGCAGGAACGCGATATCGGCGGCAAAGGCGGTCTGCAGTGCGATATCGGTCATGGCGTTGCCGCCGTACTTGACCACGACGATCTTGCCGCGCAGCGGCTCGGTGTTCAAGGTTTCAGCGTTGAGGGTCTCAGCGGTCATGAGCTGTACGCCGAGTTCTCTTCGACATAGGCGTGCGATAGATCGGTGGTCCGGATGGTCGCTTGCGCGTCACCCAGCTTGAGGTCGATGGTGACGTCGATCTGCGGACCGGACAGGTCGACGTCGCGGGCACCCGGCGCGCCGGTCCCGTTGACGCACACCGGAAATCCGTTGAACGCCACAGTGATCCGGTCTGGCTCGATCGGGAATGGCGACATGCCGACTGCGGCCAGCACCCGGCCCCAGTTCGGGTCGGAGCCGAACATCGCGGTCTTGACTAAAGAGTCGCGCCCGACGATCCGGGCAGCGGTGACGGCGTCCTCCTCGGTGCGCGCACCCGTCACGGTGACGGTCACCCGTTTGGTCACGCCCTCGGCGTCGGCCTGCAGCTGCGCGCACAGGTCATCACAGACCCGCAGCACTGCGTCGTCAAGATGCTCCTGGCTGGGCCGGATCTCGCTGGCGCCGGAGGCCAGCAGCAGCACGGTGTCATTGGTCGACGAACTTCCGTCGACATCGAGACGGTCGAAGGTGCGGGCGGCCGCGCGGCGCAGTGCGCTGCCCAGTGCGGCGGCGTCGGCGACGGCATCGGTGGTCAGCACCACCAGCATGGTTGCCAGCGATGGCGCCAGCATGCCCGCACCCTTGGCCATCCCACCCATCGTCCAGTTCTCGCCGGAGTCCAAAGAGTGATGCAGTGCAACCTGTTTGGGGATGGTATCGGTGGTCATGATGGCGTGCGCGGCATCATCGCCGCCGACCAGGCCGCCCGCGAGTTCGTGAACGATCTCGGTGACCCCGGCCAGCACCCGGTCCATCGGCAGCCGGTCACCGATCAGTCCGGTGGAACAGATCGCGACCTCGATCGGCCCGGTCTCGGTCCCCCAGTCCGATAGCGCGGCCGCCACCGCTTCCGCGGTGTGGTGGGTGTCGGCGAAACCGTCCGGTCCGGTGCAGGCATTGGCGCCGCCGGAGTTCAGCAGCACCGCACGCAACCGCCCGGTCTGCAGCACCTGGGCACTCCACAGCACGGGTGCAGCCTTGACCTGATTGCGGGTGAAGACTCCCGCCGCCGCGTAGTCGGGTCCCTCGTTGAAGACCAGCGCCAGATCCAGCCTGCCGGATTTCTTGATACCCGCGGCGATCCCGGCGGCGCGGAAGCCCAAGGGGGCGGTGACACCCTGATTGCGCAGCAGTCTCACGGCGCCACCCCGACCACCGATAGACCCTCGGTCTCCGGCCAGCCCAGTGCCAGATTCATCGACTGCACCGCCGCGCCGGCGGTTCCCTTCACCAGGTTGTCGATCACACAAACCGCAACCATCACGCCGGCGTCGGCATCCACTGCGACGGCCAGTTGTGCAGCATTGCTGCCAATCACCGATCCGGTCGTGGGCAGCTGACCCTCGGGCAGCAGATAGACGAACGGCTCTGCGTCATAGGCTTTTTCGTAGGCGGCGCGGATCTCCGCCAGCGACGCCGAGGTCCGCGCCGTGCAGGTCGCGAGGATCCCGCGCGCGGTCGGGATCAGCACCGGGGTGAACGAGACCGTGACACCGCGATCGGTGATAGCCCGCAATCCCTGGGCGATCTCCGGGGTGTGCCGGTGCACACCGGCGATGTTGTAGGCCCGCGCCGATCCGATGACCTCGGAGGCGAGCAGATCAACCTTGGCGGCCCGGCCTGCCCCCGAGGTGCCGCTGACCGCGACCACCGTGACGTCCGCCTCGACGAGACCGGCAGCGATAGCGGGAAACAGTGCCAGCAGCGCCGCGGTCGGATAGCAACCGGGCACCGCGATCCGAGTGGCACCGCGGAGGCGGTCCCGGCCCCCGGGAAGTTCGGGCAATCCATACGGCCACTGACCCGCATAGGGCGTGCCGTAGAACCGATCCCAGTCGCCGGCATCGGTGAGCCGGAAGTCGGCGCCGCAATCGATGACGACGGTGTCGGGCCCGAGTTGTTCGGCCAGCGCAGCCGAGTGCCCGTGCGGCAGAGCAAGGAACACCACGTCGTGGCCGGCCAGTACCTCGACCTCGGTGGGCTCGAGTACCCGCTGGGCCAGCGGCAGCAGATGCGGGTGATGCTCGGCCAGGGTTGTCCCCGCGCTGGCGGCTGCGGTCAGCGCGCCGATGCTCAACCGGCCGTCGGTGAGCCCGGGGTGGCCGAGCGCCAGGCGCAGGATCTCCCCGCCGGCATACCCACTGGCGCCGGCAATCGCCACCGAAGTCATGGCGCTATTGTGCATTGTTATGCATGATGGTGCAAATTCATGCCCGTGCCAATTCATGCCCGGCGAAGTCAACCCCGCAGGACTGCCCCGAACCGCTCACCGGCTGCGGCCACCCCGGCATCGCGTGCGGCGCTGGCCTCATCCTCGGTCAGGGTGCGGTCGGTCGCCCGGAACCGCAGGGCCAGGGTCAGCGACTTGCGGCCCTCGCCGATCTGCGGGCCGGTGTAGATGTCGAACAGTCCGATGTCCTCGAGCAGATCCCCGGCCCCGTCGCGGACCGCGTCGATGACGCCCTGGGCGGCCACCTCCTCGCCCACCACCAGACTGACGTCCTGGAAGACCGCGGGGAACGGCGACACCCGGGGCGACGGCAGTGCGGCGCTGTACGGGATCGCGTCGATATCGAGTTCTACTGCGCACGTTCCCCTGGGCAGTCCGGACCGCTCAATGACCGCCGGGTGCAATTGTCCGGCATGGCCTATCACCCGATCGTCGACGACGACCTCGGCGCACCGGCCCGGATGCCACGGCAGGTGCTGCGTAGGCCGCAGCTCGACGTCCACGCCGGCGGCACGGGCGATCACCCGCACCGCCTCGAAGGCGTCGGCCGCTTCGACCCGCCGTCCCGCGCCCCACGGCATCCCCCACGGCCCGCGCGGTTCGCGCAGTCCGGTCAGGACCACGCCGATATGCACCGGTTGGTTAGGCAAAGCCTCATCAAGCAGAGCGATCTCAGCATCCGTAGGCCGGCGATCGGTGGGGATCAGCCCGATGGTCCGGGTCTGCACGGTCGGCTGCACCACCTGGGCGATGGAGAATAGCGCCACATCGCCGAATCCGCGGGATACGTTGCGGGACAACGCTTCCAAGAGCGCCGGCAGCAGCGTGGTGGCCAGATGCGGACGATCAGCCTCCAGCGGATTGAGCACCGACGTGGTACTGCGGCGCGGGTCATCGCCGTCCAGGCCCCACTGGTCAAATACCCCGGCGGGCAGGAACGGCGTGGGCAGGACCTCAACGAACCCCGACAGTGCCAGCGATTTTCCGACCGCGCGGCGGCGTTGCTGCCCAGGAGTCAGTCCGCGGCCCGCAGGCGCAGTCGGCAGCACCGAGGGAATGACGTCGAGGCCCTCCAGTCGCAGCACCTCCTCGACGAGGTCGGCGGGCGCGGTGATATCGGGACGCCAACTCGGCGGAATGACGGTCAGAACGTCCGAACCCGGGTCGGATGTCACCCGGGCACCGATCTGGGTGAGGCGGCGCACCGCGGCGCCGTCCGGGTACATCACACCGGCCATCCGGTCGGGCAGGTCGATGGGCATCCGCACCGGCGGCGGTGAGAAATCCTCGCGTGGTGGGTCACCGCGCCAGTCGGTGAGCGCGGAACCCACTGTGCCACCGGCGATCTCGGCGAGCAGAGTGGAGGCGCGGTCGATGGCTGCAACGGAGATGGCGGGGTCCACCCAGCGTTCATAGCGGCGCCCGGCCTCGCTGACCAGATGCAGCCGACGCACGGTGCGCGAGACCGCGGACGGATCCCAGACCGCGGCTTCCAGCAGTACATCGGTGGTGTTCGCGTCGATCTCGGTGGTGCCCGCACCCATCACGCCGCCGATCGCGGCGACGGCCGCATCGTCGACGATCAGCACGTCGCCAGGTTCAAGTGTCCGTTCAATGCCGTCGAGGGTGACCACGGTTTCCCCGGGTTTTGCGAACCGAACCGCGAAGTCGCCATGGATCCGACTGCGGTCGTGGGCGTGCATGGGGTGGCCCAGTTCGAGCATGACGTAGTTGGTGACGTCGACGGCCGGCGAGATCGGCCGGATGCCACTGAGCATGAGCCGACGACGCAACCACCACGGCGACACCGCGCCCGGGTCGATGTCGGTGACCGCGCGCAGTGCGAATCGGCTGACCCCGGTTCCGGGCTGGATCCTCACCGGCAGCGCGTCGCCCTCGGCGGGCAGTGGCGGCACGACGGCGGGGTCGGAGGCGGGGTCGACGAATTCCAGGTCGTAGGCGCAGGCGATCTCGCGGGCGATCCCGCGCACCGACAAGCCATAGCCGCGGTCGGGTGTGATGGCCAGGTCGAACACCACATCATCGAGGCCCAGCACGGCGGCCGCGTCGTCGCCGGGTTCGGCGGTCCCGGCCGGCAAGACCAGGATGCCGGAATGATCGGTCCCCATACCCAGTTCCGCCGCCGAGCAGATCATGCCGTCGGAGGTCCGGCCGTAGGTCGTGCGGGTGGCGATCTGGAAATCGCCCGGCAGGGTGGCGCCGGGCAGTGCCACCACGACAAGATCGCCGACGGCGAAGTTTGTTGCACCGCAGACGATCTCCTGCAGATCCGATGTACCCACATCGACCGTGCAGGCCCGGATGGGCTTCTTGAACTCTGTGAGTTCCTCGATCGTCGCGACCCGGCCGATCGTGAGCGGTCCGCTGACCGGGCCGAGGGTGATGATGTCGTCAACCTCGTGCCCGACCCGGATCAGTGCCTGCTCCAGATCTGAAGGAGACACGTCCCATCCGGGCGCGCCGACCCGCACGACATCGCGCAGCCAGCTATACGGAAGCCGCATCAGACGCCTGACCCGAACGGCAACGAGAACCGCACGTCGCCTTCAACGATGTCGCGCATATCGGGGATGCCGTTGCGGAATTGCAGGGTGCGTTCCAGGCCACAGCCGAAGGCGAAGCCGGAGTAGATCTCCGGGTCGATTCCGGCGGCGCGCAGGACGTTGGGGTTCACCATGCCGCAGCCGCCCCACTCCACCCAGCCGGGCCCGCCCTTCTTGCCGGGGAAGAACACATCCACCTCGGCTGAGGGCTCGGTGAACGGGAAGAAGTGCGGCCGCATCCGGGTGCGCGCCTGGGGTCCGAATTGCGAGCGCGCGAACGCGTCCAGGGTGCCGCGCAGATTCGCCATCGTCAGCCCGCGGTCCACCGCGAGTCCCTCTACCTGATGGAACACCGGGGTGTGGGTGGAGTCGAGTTCGTCGGTGCGGAAGGTGCGCCCGATCGAGATGATGTACACCGGCAACTCGCGGGCCAATAGGGTGCGAACCTGCACCGGCGAGGTGTGGGTGCGAAGAAGCTGCCGCGAACCCTCCGGGGCGATGTGGAAGGTGTCAGACTCGCTGCGGGCCGGATGGTCGGGCGGGAAGTTCAGCGCATCGAAGTTGAACTGCTCGCATTCCACCTCGGGGCCCTCGGCCAGTTCCCAACCCATCGCGACGAAGGTGTCGGCGATGTTCTCGGCCAGGATCGTGATCGGGTGCCGCGCGCCGACCGCGTGGCGGGTCGACGGCAGCGTGACGTCTATAGCCTCGGCGACCAACACTTCCTCGTCGCGCCGGGCGCGCAAAACAGCCAGTCGTTCGTCGAAAAGCGCTTGTGCCTCGGCCCGCGCGAGGTTGACCCGCTTGCCGGCGTCGGCGCGGTCGTCTTTGGACAGCGCGGCCAATGCCTGCCTGGCCAGGGCCAGCGGGGCCCGGTCACCGAGGTGTTCGGTCTTGGCGCGAGCCAGCGCATCGAGATCGCCGGCCGCGCCGAAAGTGTCGCGGGCCGCGTCGACGGCGGCAGTCAGAGCCCCGGGGGACAAAGCTTCGGGGGACGAAGCTTCAGGGGACAAGGCCTCAGCGGACAAGGCCTCAGGCGACACCGGGTCCGGGAAACCTTCGACGGGTTGCTCACCCACGCGGCGAGACTCTCCTTAGCTGGTGAGGATTTCGCGGCACGGGTGTGACGGAAGTGCCGACGTGGAGATCATAGGTGATGCCAGAATGACGCCTCGGCGGGCATTTCGCGCGGCCGGAGGAGGACAGATGATCAGAGGGTTCATCATCGCTGCGATCTGGGCGGCCGCGATCGCCGTTGGGGTACTGGCGCTCAAAGTCGGGGCGCTGTGGTGGATCCTGGCCGCGGTGCTGGCCGCGTTGGCCGCTCTGGGCACCTGGGACCTGCTGCAAACCCGGCATTCGATCCTGCGGGCCTACCCGATCCTGGGCCACGCCCGGTTCGTGGCGGAGTTGATCCGCCCGGAGATCTACCAGTACTTCATCGAGTCCAACACCGACGGCGCACCGTTCAACCGGGAGAGTCGCGACGCGGTGTACCGGCGGGCCAAGGGGATGAAGGGCGACGAACCATTCGGCACCGAACACAATCTCAACGCCGTCGGCAACGAGTTCCTCCGGCATTCACTGCGCGCCAGGATGGCCACCGACCTGAAGCCCACGGTGCGACTGGGCGGACCGGACTGCGCCCAGCCCTATGACATCGCGCTACTCAATGTCTCGGCGATGAGTTTCGGAGCGCTGTCGGGTAACGCGATCGAAGCGCTCAACGGCGGGGCGGCGAAGGGAGGGTTCGCCCACGACACCGGCGAAGGCGCGATCAGCCCGTATCACCTCAAGCACGGCGGTGACCTGATCTGGGAAATCGGTTCGGGCTACTTCGGTTGTCGCACCGCCGACGGCCACTTCGACGCCGAGAAATTCCGCGAGAAGGCCAATTTTCCCACGGTCAAAGCGATTTCGATCAAGCTGTCCCAGGGCGCCAAACCGGGCCTCGGTGGCGTACTGCCCGGCCCCAAGGTGACACCCGAGATCGCCGAGACCCGGGGCGTTCCCGTCGGCCAGACAGTGGTGTCCCCGCCGGCGCACACGGCGTTCACGACACCACTGGAACTGGTTCACTTCATCGCGACGCTGCGCAGCCTGTCCGGTGGCAAACCGGTCGGCTTCAAGCTGTGCATCGGATCACGCACAGAGTTCCTGTCGATGTGCAAGGCAATGATCCGAACCGGCATCACACCCGATTTCATCATCGTCGACGGTGCCGAGGGCGGCACCGGTGCGGCTCCGCAGGAGTTTGAGGATCACGTGGGAATGCCTCTGACCGAGGGTCTGATGCTGGTGCAGAACTGTCTGGTCGGAACCGGCCTCCGCGAACACGTCAAAATCGGCGCATCCGGGAAGGTGACCACCGGCTTCGATATCGTCCGCCGCATCATCCAGGGTGCGGACTTCACCCTGGCGGCCCGCGCGATGATGTTCGCCGTCGGCTGTATCCAGGCGATGAAATGCCACACCAACCACTGCCCCACCGGCGTCGCCACCCAGGACGCCGGGCTGGCCCGCGCACTGTACGTACCGGACAAGATCGACCGAGCGGCCAGTTTCCAGCAGTTGACGGTCGCCAGCGCCGCTCAGATGGTGGCATCGATGGGGCTGGACAGCTTCGCCGAATTGCAGCCGTCGATGCTGAACCGACGCATCGACTCCTACCGCACCGGAACCTACGCCGAGATTTACGAGTGGCTGATGCCCGGCGAACTACTCGAGGATCCGCCGGAGACCTGGCTGTCGGATTGGATCGAGGCCAGCGCTGAGGAATTCGTCTGATCCGTCGTTCGCAGCGTGCGCAGGGCCCACACTCGCCGCAGAGCCCAAACGCCCTGTGTGAGAAGGGCACCCAGTAGCCCCAGGGCGACGGTCTGGGGCACCTGGTCGTAAGCGATCAGTAGGTAGCAGAAGACCGACGCACCGGCTAGTAAGGCATAGCGCACCGGAGTCCATCGGGCGGGTTGTTCGAAACGGGTACCTACCCACATGCCCAGGATCAGTGCGAGGGCGTGCCCGACGGAAGTGAAATCGCCGCCGCTGAGCACCGCTGCTCCCCACGCGACCGTCAACCACCATCCGGTCCACGCCGCACGCCAGCGTCGCGGTATCGCGGCGGTGAAGGTACCCAGAACTGCCACCGAGCCGTAACTCATGCCGACGTCGGCGACGTCAGCGATCGATCGAGATTGCACCCCGACACTCACTGCCACCGCCAGACCGGCCGCGACGAGTAGCGTCGCGCCGATATGCCCGACCGCGAAGGCCACCAGCACTCGGCGGCTGTGCCAGAGCAGTTCACCGAGTGCCAGCACCGCCACCACACCGGGCAACCAGATCTGGATCGAATCGACCGGGTTGACGAACGCGCTGCTGATCAGGGTGCCGACCCGGCCCTCGCCGAGGTTATGCAGATTGGTGCTGGCGCTCCGGATGACATGCGACTGCACCCGGGGCCCGAAATGAATCAGCGCGAACGCCACCGCGGCCAGCGCCGCGGCGAACGCGCACGTCACCTTCAACCGGCCCAGCCGGGAGAGGATTGCGGTGATCATGCGCCATCCGACTCATCTTCGCTCGACGCATGTCGGTGCGCCTTGACCCGGTACATCACCAGGTCCGCCGGAACACCCGACTGGCGTGGCGCGAACACCTGGCGACGCACCCTGGTGACACTCATTCCGAGCGACTCCAGATCCTCGGCGGAGATCCGTTCCAGCGTCGGCCCCGAGATGATGAGCCCACCGCGGGTGGCGCGCTCCATCACCCGCGCCGCAATGTTGACGTCCACACCCAACCAGTCCGCACCGATGCGCTGCGGCCGTCCGGTGTGGATGCCCGCTCGCATTCGTGGCGTATAGCCGTCCACCTCAACGATTTTCAGAGCTTCCAGCGCCTCCGCTGCGGCACGAACCGCAGTGGCCGGTTCGGTGAAGACAGCCATCATGCCGTCGCCCATGCGTTTGACGATCTGGCCGCCGGCTTCCAGCACAGGCGGCTCGGCGGCCTGGGCCACCTGGCGCAGTAGGCGCAGCGCGGCATCATCGCCGGCTCGCAGCGACCATTCCGAGAAACTGACCAGGTCGGTAAATAACAACGTCACCTCAGCGTTGGCCGGACGACCCGACACCCGCTCGGTGATGGCCTGCCACAGTTGCAGCGTGGCCAGGCTCACCTCCCGGGTAGCGACGTCGCGCTCCGGCATCAGCCGATCGGCAGCCCGCGCGGCCGCCTGTGCGCCACTATCCCCGGCCGCCGATAGCGGATCACCGAAGTCAGGATCGCCGGGAAGCACGCGCCGGGCGCGGCGGATAGCCGCGATGATCCCGGGGTTGCGATTGGTATTGCGCAGCCAGCCGGAGACGCCTTGCGCGGGGGCGCCCGACTCGGTGCCAGACTCCTCGACCGGCTCGGCGTCCACAGCGATCAGCCTAGGCGCTGCCGCTGGGCACGGGCGCTCTGATACAGACAGATCGCCGCGGCCGCAGCCACGTTCAGGCTCTCGGCACCGGCCGACATTGGGATCACGACCCGGTCGTCAGCCAACCCGGCGAGCTCGTCGGACAGACCCTGGGACTCCGGACCGAAGACCCATGCGGTCGGCGTGGCCAACACTGCGCCGGCATCGTCCAGGCTCGTATCACCGTCCAGCGTGGTGGCCACGATCCGCAGGCCCGCCGACCGCAACTGCCCGAGCAATCCGGCGGTATCTGTTTCGGAGATGACCGGGACCGCGAAGATACTTCCCGCCGAGGACCGCAGGCATTTCCCGTTGTACGGATCCACACTGTTGCCGGCGAAGACCACCGCCGCCGCACCCATCGCGTGCGCAATCCGGATCAGCGTTCCGGCGTTGCCGGGTTCGGAGAGATCCACCGCGACCGCGATCAGGGTGGGTGTGTCGACGAGAACATCGTCGAGCCGAGGGTCTGGAATTCGGCACACTGCGACGAGTCCCGACGGAGTGACGGTGTCGGACAGGGCCTTTGCGGCCGGTTCCGTCACCAGGGTCACGGGCAAATCGCGCAGGAGCTCAGGATGACGGTCAACCGCTGCCGCGGTCGCGAAGACTTCCTCTACCACCCCGCGGGCGGCGGCGGCCTCGACGAGATTGGGGCCTTCGGCCAGGAAGCGGCCAACGCGAACCCGCCCGGTGTGGCGCTGCAGTTTGACTGCAGCCACCACCCGGGCGGATTTCGGCGTCAGGATGTCCGACGTACCCATGGGGCCGGAGCCATCCGAGGCGGTCAGGCAGCCTCACCGGACGGCGCGTTGACGTCCTGCGGCAGTGCAGCTTTCGCGATATCGACCAGTGCGGTGAACGCGGCCGGATCACTGATCGCGATCTCGGACAGGTTCTTGCGGTCG
>Ga0114964_10001410_pt1 | contig 17513 bp, 20 predicted proteins | sample C_131016_MF_Meta_FD_92638 | JGI IMG/M metagenome (GOLD analysis project Ga0114964, IMG submission 92638) | Freshwater microbial communities from Lake Croche, Canada to study carbon cycling - C_131016_MF_MetaG | ecosystem: Environmental > Aquatic > Freshwater > Lake | place: Lake Croche, Canada... | reverse complement strand
TGTACACCTTGAGTGAGGATGTTGTTGACCGTGCAATCGATCGATTATTCAACCCAATTCCGTTCTGAGTTTCCATTGCCAAATTCCACGCCCACAGCGAACAAAGCCATGTCGGACGGCGCTGTGACACCCGCACCCCTTAGTGTTTACAAACAAGGTGTTTTTAAAGGAGTCATCAGTGAGTAGTTTCGAAGTGCCGGGCCTTTCGGTCCCGCAAGCACGCGGCACTAGCCCAATGAGTGCTGGTTTCGACGATTCCGTGTACCAGCGACTATTGCGTGAACGCATCATTTTCTTGGGTACCCAGGTCGAAGACCAGATGGCAAATGCAATCTGTGCCCAGATCTTGCTCCTCGCAGCTGATGACCCAGAGAAAGATATTTTCCTCTACATCAATTCACCAGGTGGATCCATCAGCGCCGGTATGGCGATCTACGACACTATGCAATTCGTGAAGAATGATGTTGCAACTGTGGCAATGGGGCTAGCCGCATCTATGGGTCAGTTCCTATTGTGTGCTGGCGCCGAGGGCAAGCGTTATGCGCTTCCAAATGCACGCATCATGATGCACCAACCTTCAGGTGGCATTGGTGGTACTGCTTCAGACATCAAGATTCAAGCTGAACAGATGCACCACACTAAAAAGAAGATGGCTGACTTGATTGCTGAGCACACTGGTCAAACACCAGAAACAATCACCGAAGATTCAGATCGTGACCGTTGGTTCACTGCTGAAGAAGCAAAAGAATATGGCTTTGTCGACCACGTTGTACGCAGTGCAAACGATGTGGCCGGTTCCGGCGGAACGGCATAAGGGAAGCGACATGACACTTAATCCAAATCACGCACCACAGTCTCGCTACATCCTGCCGAGCTACATCGAGCGCACCCCACAAGGTGTTCGCGAGTATAACCCGTACGCAAAGTTGTTCGAAGAGCGCATCATTTTCTTGGGTGTACAAATTGATGACACGTCAGCCGATGACATCATGGCGCAGCTTCTTGTGCTTGAGTCACTTGACCCAGAACGCGACATTCAGATTTATATCAACTCACCCGGTGGTTCGTACACTGCGATGACGGCGATTTACGACACCATGCAATTCATCAAGTGCGATGTACAAACTGTTTGCTTGGGTCAAGCTGCATCAGCAGCTGCTGTGATTCTTGCTGCAGGAACACCAGGCAAGCGTTACGCACTTCCGCACGCACGTGTTTTGATTCACCAGCCATACACCGAAGGTGGCGGCCAAGGTTCTGACATTGAAATTCAAGCCAACGAAATCATGCGCATGCGTGACGAGATGGAAGGAATTTTTGCAAAGCACACTGGCAAGAAACCAGAAGATATTCGTAAGGACATTGAGCGCGACAAGATTCTGACCGCAGATATGGCTAAGGAATACGGCATTATCGACCAAGTGCTTGCAAGCCGAGTGCCACTTAATAGCTAGTGCCTCGGGCGTTGCTCCACAGATTTGGTGCAATTGCAAGGTAATTTGGTGAGATGCCAGATTTGATCTGGAAACTTTAAACAGGAGGTGCGCTATGGCACGTATCGGTGAAACCGGTGGCGATCTGCTCAAGTGTTCCTTCTGTGGCAAGAGCCAAAAGCAAGTCAAGAAACTGATTGCTGGACCTGCTGTCTATATCTGTGACGAATGTATTGACCTGTGCAACGAAATCATCGAAGAAGAGCGCGGTGAATCCGTCAAGCTTGATTGGGAAGAACTTCCCAAGCCTCGCGAAATCTACGCATTCCTTGACCAGTACGTCATCGGCCAGGACATGGCTAAGCGTTCACTTTCGGTAGCCGTCTACAACCACTACAAGCGCGTGCAGGCTGAGGCAAACTCATCCTCCCGTGACGAAAGCGTAGAACTGGCAAAGTCCAACATTTTGATGCTTGGTCCAACGGGATCAGGCAAGACGCTTCTAGCCCAAACCCTTGCCCGCATGTTGAACGTGCCATTCGCAATTGCTGATGCAACCGCGCTGACTGAAGCCGGCTACGTCGGTGAAGATGTCGAGAATATTCTTCTAAAACTTATTCAGGCTGCTGACTACGACGTCAAGAAGGCTGAAACCGGCATTATTTATATTGACGAAATCGACAAGGTGGCTCGCAAGAGCGAAAATCCTTCGATCACGCGCGATGTGTCGGGCGAAGGCGTCCAGCAAGCCCTGCTGAAAATCCTTGAAGGCACAACTGCCTCGGTTCCTCCACAAGGCGGACGCAAGCACCCACATCAAGAATTCATCCAGATCGATACCTCAAATGTGCTGTTCATCGTGGCTGGTGCATTCGCTGGACTTGATGAAATTATCAAACAGCGTGTAGGTAAGAAGTCACTCGGTTTCACCGTTGATCTTGCCCAAGAAGTCAGCGAACAAGATATTTTCGCTCAGGTTATGCCTGAAGACATGCTTAAGTTCGGCATGATTCCAGAATTCATTGGTCGCCTGCCGGTGTTCACTTCAGTTGGCTCACTTGACCAAGAGGCATTGGTCAAAGTTCTGACCGAGCCAAAGAACGCACTTGTGCGTCAGTACCAAAAACTTTTTGACCTTGATGGTGTGGAACTTGAGTTCACTCAAGATGCCCTCGAAGCTGTGGCAGACCAAGCGGTTCTTCGCGGCACTGGCGCACGTGGACTTCGCGCAATTATGGAAGAAGTACTGCTGTCAGTGATGTACGACGTTCCAAGCCGCGAAGATGTTGCCCGAGTTGTCATCAACGGCGAAGTTGTAAAGAAGAATGTAAATCCAACACTGGTTCAGCGCGAAGCACCAAAGCGTGAACGTCGCGAAAAGTCTGCTTAATCGACCTTTTAAGTAACTTTGTTGTCCGTAGAAACATCCTTGTAATCACCAGACACTGTGTAGTCACGAATACGTTCGAAACCATCCCAGACCTCGACGTATGAAGTGGCCAGTGGGCTGATGGCAACGCGAATGCTGCTTGGTTCACGGTAATCGGGAATCACATTCTTATGTAGCAGAAGGCCACGGGCGATTTGTGCAGCATCTGGGTGATGAATAGTGATGTGTCCACCACGACGTGCGGCATCGCGAGGTGTCATCAACGTGTAACCCAGTGGCGCAAGCCACTCGTCAAAAAGGTCAATCATCATGTCAGTACCGCGTGATGCCTTTGCATTGATGTTCGCGATGCCAGCGTCAGCAATCATCGTGAATGCGGATTCGATGCTGAGTAAACCAATGATTGATGGGCTGGCAATTTGGAATCCGCGCATGCCATCAATTTGTTCGAACTGCGAACCCATTTCAAACTGATTCCGTTGCGCAAACCAACCATGGATAGGGAAGTCCAGTTCAGGTTGCAAGCGTTTTGCGATGTACACCCACGCTGGCGAACCAGGTCCTGAGTTGCAATATTTATACGTGCACCCAACCATCAGATCAACGTTCCAGTCATCACAACGAATGTCGACAGCGCCCACTGCATGGCTGGCATCCCAGACAACCAAAGCACCGTGGTCGTGGACAAGTTGAGTGATCGCCGAAACATCTTGGAGTGCACCTGACCGGTAGGCAATAACCGAGAACGTCACAAGTGCAACGTCGTCGTTCAAATATGGTGTTAGTAACTCTGGTGTGATGAGTTCAGCATCAAGTTCGTTTGGAATGGTAACCAGGGTTAAGCCAAGCTCGTCAGCAATGCCTTGCATGATGTATCGGTCGGTGGGGAAGTTAGCTTCATCCGTGATGATTGTTGTGCGACCTGGCCGCGCTTTGATTGCGGCACGGCAAGCTCGATAAAAGTTCACACTGGTGGTGTCCATCGCGAGCACTTGACCCGCGGCGGCGCCAAGTGTTGCCCGGCCAATCAAGTCACCCACAGATTCAGCCATGTCGATCCAGTCAGCCCAACCGTCAACGACCTTGGCCGCCCAACCGTTCACCAGGAAATCGTTGATGCGTTCTATGGTCGCTTTGGGTAGTCGACCTAAAGAATTACCATCCAAGTAACACATGTCTGGGTCAGTGATGACGAACTGGTCCCGATATCGAGCCAATGGATCAGCGGTATCAAGGGCGAGTGCATCGGCGCGTGAAGTCATAGAAACAGGCTAATAGTGCAGGTGGTGCGCTGTGCAGGGAAGGCGCTTTTGTGAGAATGCCCCAAAAGTGGCACAATGAGTGAGTTATTCGGTTCACGCGCTAACAATTCCGTTAGGCGACCCGAGTGCACGTTTACCCAAGGAGTAACCATGCAAGCTGGTATCCATCCTGAGTACATTGAAACTCAGGTCACATGTGGTTGTGGCAATCAGTTCACGACTCGCAGCACTCAGAAGAGTGGCAACATTCACGCTGACGTATGCAGCGCCTGCCACCCGTTCTACACAGGCAAGCAAAAGATTCTTGATACCGGCGGTCGCGTCGCTAAGTTCGAAAAGCGCTTCGGTAAGCAGTCCTAACTTTTCTAAAGAGGTGTTGTCGTCGTCCCACTGTGGCGATGACAACACCTCTTTTATTTTGATTGGTAAACAACATGTCGCAAGATTTTAGTTCCGTTGAAGCACTCGCTGCCGAGATGGTCGAACTCGAGGGCAAGCTCAGCGACCCAGCAACACATGGCGACCCCAATGAAGCACGTCGCATTGGTAAGCGTCATGCCGAGTTGCGTCCGGTTGTAGCCAAGTGGCGTGAATGGATTCAGCTCACTGATGATGAAGCTGCTGCGCGTGAGATGGGCGCTGAGGACGCTGCCTTCCTCGAAGAGGCTGAACAACTTTCTGTGCAACGTGATGCTGTGGCCGAAAAACTTCAACAGATGTTGATTCCGCGCGATCCAATGGATGGCAACGATGTCATTTTGGAAATCAAGGCTGGTGCTGGTGGCGAAGAGTCTGCACTTTTTGCTGGTGACTTGATGCGCATGTATTTGAAGTACGCAGAAAAGCGTGGTTGGGCAACGCAGGTCATTCAGGCCGAAGAGTCAGACATGGGTGGATACAAAGACATTGCGATTGCGGTGAAGTCCAAGGGTGTTGTTGCCCCTGAAGACGCGCCATTTGCGAACTTGAAATACGAAGGTGGTGTGCACCGCGTACAACGTGTTCCAGTTACGGAATCGCAGGGACGTATTCACACATCGGCCGCAGGTGTACTTGTGCTTCCTGAAGCTGAAGAAATTGACGTGACCATTGACCCGAATGATTTGCGCATCGATGTGTACCGTTCATCAGGTCCTGGTGGACAGAGTGTCAATACAACTGACTCTGCTGTGCGTATCACGCACATGCCGACGGGAATTGTGGTGTCGTGTCAGAACGAAAAGAGTCAGCTTCAAAATAAGGAATCAGCTATGCGTATTTTGCGTGCTCGTATTCTGGCTGCTGCCCAAGAAGCTGCCATGGCCGCAGCAAGTGCTGAACGCAAGAGCCAAGTGCGCACAGTGGATCGTTCGGAACGAATTCGCACCTACAATTTCCCAGAAAACCGTCTTGCTGATCACCGTGTTGGATTCAAGAGCAACAACCTTGACGCAATTCTGAATGGTGACATGGATGGGGTCATTGAGGCATGTATTGAGGCGGATACCAAGTCACGGCTGGAAGCGTTGGGAGAGAAGTAAGTTTCGCAATGGCTACAAACGCTGAACTTATTCGGGAAGGCGCCACAGTGCTCGCTGCTGCTGGCGTTGGTTCCCCTGAGGTCGATTCAGCGTCATTGCTGGCATTTGTTGTTGGCGCAGAACGAAGTGACATTTTGCCTTTCACCGAAGTGCAGTCAGAAGTAATACTGAAGTTCAATGAATTGATTGCTAGGCGAGCAACCCGCGAACCACTCCAACACATCACAGGAGTTGCGCACTTTCGTCACATCACCTTGCACGTAGGTCCGGGAGTTTTTGTGCCACGACCTGAAACAGAATTATTGGGCGAAGCGGCAATTGGTTATCTTAATAATCTCGCAACAGCCTCAAAAACTGTAGTCGAACTTTGTGCCGGCAGTGGCGCACTTGCGTTGGCAATCGCCACTGAAGTTCCGGGCGCTGAAGTGCATGCTGTGGAATTATCACCCGATGCTTACGAATGGTTGACACGAAACATCGCAGCACATGCCGAGCAACTGAAAGCAGTGGGAAGTTCGGTGACTGCGTACCTGGGTGATGCCGGCGATGCGTCGATTTTGGAATTCCTTCACGGCGCTGTGGATGCAGTTGTGACAAATCCGCCGTACATTCCACAAGACATGATTCCGCGGGATCCTGAAGCGCGTGACCATGACCCTTCACTTGCTTTGTTTGGTGGACTAGATGGTTTGGATGTTTCCAGGCGCGTAGCTCGGGTGGCAAGTTTGTTGCTAAAGCCAGGCGGTTTCGTCGGGATGGAACATGCAGATGTGCAAGCTGAATCTGTGCCCGCCATGTTTGCTGAAGAAGAAGGCGTTTGGATTGATTTGATAGACAATAGGGACTACAACCAGTTGCCCAGATTTACTACTGGCATACGCGCGAAAGGCGGTGTGTGATGAGCGAAGTGATTTCAGTCAATGACCCAGATGCCATCACCCAAGCCGTAGAAGCAGTTCGCGCTGGACGACTTGTTGTCATCCCAACTGACACAAGTTACGCAGTCATTGCTGACGCGTTCAATGTCACTGCAATCAATGAACTGCGCATGGCAAAAGGTCAAGCCGACAATGTTCCTTTACCAATTGCGGCCGCGACGGTAGAAACAATCGCTGGTGTTGCTAACTTGCCAACACTGGCGCGCGATCTTGCAACAGCATTTTGGCCCGGCCCATTGATGCTGATGGTGACCGCACAAGAATCACTGATGTGGAACATCGGACCAATTGATAGTGCTTTGTCAGTTCGAGTGCCCGACCACGAGGTAGCCCACTCAGTGCTCGCAGGCATTGGCCCAACCGTGATGACTGGTGCTCAGAAAGCCGGCCAACCAGCCGTGCACACAATTACCGAAGCGCAAGCGGCACTGGGCGAGACCGTTACGTTCTACCTTGATGCAGGTCCACTAGCTGAAACTGCGTCAACTGTCATTGATGCAACGGGGCTACACCTTCGCCTTGTTCGCCAAGGCGCATTGTCACTTGGCGATATCCGTCAGGTCATGCCAATGGTGGTTGACGCGACGGCTTCGCACGGTTGACCTAGACTTCAGGCATGAGCACTTCAGGTATGAGTACTTCAGGTATGAGTGATGTATTTTACGGTTCTGACTTTTCCGAACTTGAATCCACTGATCCAGAGATTGCTGGCGTCCTTCTTGATGAACTAACGCGTTTGCGTTCGGGCATCCAGCTGATTGCAAGTGAAAACTTCACTTCGCCAGCGGTCCTCACTGCGCTTGGCTCGACATTGAGCAACAAGTACGCCGAAGGTTACCCAGGCAAGCGTTACTACGGCGGTTGTGAAGTAGTTGACGTTGCAGAAACGATTGGTATCAATCGTGCGAAGGAATTGTTCGGCGCAGATCATGCAAACTTGCAGCCACACTCAGGTGCCAGTGCAAACATTGCTGTCTTTGGTGCCTTCATGAAACCAGGAGACACATTCCTTGCTATGGCATTGCCACACGGTGGTCACCTAACCCACGGCGCAGGTGTTTCCTACAGTGGTAAATGGTTTAACCCAGTTCACTACGGCGTTGCCGAAGGTACCGAAGATATTGACTATGACCAACTGCGTGCGCTAGCCCGCGAACACAAGCCAAAGATGATCATCGCTGGTGGTTCAGCAATTCCGCGCCTGATTGATTTCAAGGCCATTCGTGAAATCGCTGATGAAGTTGGCGCAATCATGCATGTGGATGCAGCGCACTTCATTGGCCTGGTTGCCGGTAAAGCAATCCCATCACCGGTTCCGTATGCAGATGTCGTCACATTTACGACACATAAAGTTTTGCGTGGTCCACGTTCAGGAATGATCGTGTGCAAGGAAGAGCATGCTGCTGCAATTGATAAGGGCGTATTCCCATTGATGCAAGGCGGGCCAATGATGCACGTTATTGCAGCCAAGGCTGTTGCGTTGAAGGAATGTGCCACACCTGAGTACCAGCAGTACGCCAAAGACGTCATTGTGAACGCGCAAGCTCTGACCCAAGGTTTGATTGATGAAGGTATGCGCGCAGTTACTGGTGGAACAGATACTCACCTTGCCTTGATGGACCTTCAAGGTATTGGCGTTACCGGTAAGGATGCCGAAGCACGTTGTGGTGCTGCTGGAATTGTTTTGAACAAGAACTCAATCCCGTATGACCCACAACCAGCAGCGGTTACTAGCGGCATTCGCGTTGGTACCCCGTCGACCACAACACAGGGAATGGGCGTTGACGAGATGAAGACTATTGCGAGTCTCATTAGTCGTGCGGTGAAGTCGGATTCAGCTACGGAACATGCTGCAGTGAAAGCGGAAGTTACTGATCTTGTGACCAAGTTCCCCGCTTATCCTCGCGGCTAGTCATACCCTTGCAACATGCGCGAATATTTATTGTGTCTGCTGGCTGCTGCCGCAATCACATACTTATTAGCGCCTAGTGTTCGCGCAGTTGCCATTCACTTTGGTGCTGTTGCCGAAATTCGTGACCGTGACGTGCACAGTGATGTGACTCCGCGGTGGGGTGGTTTAGCCATGCTTGGCGGGTTGCTCGTCGCGGTAACGCTAGCTAGTCAACTTCCGCTGATGAGCACAATCTTTCACGATCATCGTCAGATCCGCGCGGTACTCATGGCTGCGGGTGTCATCGTGCTCTTGGGTGTGATCGATGATCGAGTTGGTCTTGATGCGCCAACAAAGCTCGTTGGACAAATTTTGGCGGCCGGAACTCTAGCCATGCAGGATGTCACGCTTGTGTGGCTGCCTATTCATGGCACATTCATCCTTGATCCGATGACATCATTGCTGCTCACTGTGCTTGTTGTATTAGTCAGTATTAACGCGGTCAACATGGTTGATGGACTTGATGGACTTGCTGCCACAATTGTTGGTGTTGGTTCAATCGCGTTCTTTGCGTATTCGTATTTCTTGTCGGTCACTAATGGTTATCAGCGCGCTGCACTGGCAACTTTGATTTCAGCTTCACTTGTGGGAATGTGCGCGGGCTTTATTCCGCACAACTGGCATAAAGCCCGCCTCTTCATGGGGGATACCGGCTCGATGCTCATCGGTTTGCTGATGGCCGCCTCGTCAATTTTGTTGACGGGCCAAGTTGATCCTGGTGGATTAACTAGCGGTGAGCTGTTGCCAGCGTTCTTGCCCATTGTGTTGCCATTATCGATTTTGGCGATTCCGTTATTGGATCTTGGTCTAGCGGTGATTCGGCGAACCCGTAAAGGCCGTTCCCCATTTGCCCCAGATAAGGAACATCTGCATCACCGGTTATTGGATCTTGGCCATGGACAGGAACGTGCGGTGTTGATTATGGGTGCGTTTACCGCGCTTATTGCGTTCAGCGTTGTGAGCACAGCCTTTCTTCCGATGTTGGCATCCCTGCTTGGATTCCTCGTCGGGGCACTTGCCTTGGCAGTCTGGGTTCTGAATCCATCGCGTGAGAGACTGGCTTCATGAAAACCACTGGCATCATTTTGCGTGCAGTTATCGCCACCCTGATTGTGGGCGTGCTCATCACTATTTACGCCGCAATCAGCAAGGGCACCCATGGCCTGATTGGTGCACTTTTTGGTGTCACAATTGTGCTGATATTCTTCACCTTGGGGCAGGTTGCACTAGACCGAGTTATCCAACGCAATCCAATGCTGGCGACTAACTTTGCCCTGCTGTTGTACCTAGTCAAAGTCGGGGTGCTCTTCGCACTCCTGCTGGCATTTAAAGACACCAAGGCTTTTGATACCAAGGTCTTTGCCCTCACCATTGTGGCCTGCACAGTTACCTGGCTGGTCGCTGAAACGTGGGCATTTGCTACCTCAAAGCCTATGTATGTCGAGCCCGGCGCTGGCCCCGATATCATGCCAATTCGCAAGCAAGACTAGCCCGGGGTGGGTCAGAGGGACTGCTTGCCGACTGATACAGTAAAACCGCAATGAACGACGATCCCACGAAGTTCCCCAATCGTGATGACGGCCGCGAAACCGCAGATATTGCTTGGCGTTCAGTTAGTTATCTAACTGCAGGTTTGCTCTTCTATGGTGGGTTGGGTTGGCTGATCGGCCGCAAGTTTGGTCACCAGCAGATTTTCATGGCAATCGGATTGATTCTTGGAATTAGTCTGGCGCTCTACCTCACATACGCACGCGTTTCGGCCATGGATACAACCATGGAACGAGATACCACTACGAATGACCGGAGGACAACTCAGTAATGAGTGCTGTTGTCGTTGCCACAGAGTCGTGTCACCTCAACTCAGGATGCGGGTTTCCTGCGCCGAGTGCTGACATCTTCTTCCTCCAGCCATATGCCACCATCAACTTCTTTGGCATGGACTTCACAATCAGCAAAGCTGTCATTCTTGTTCTTGCCGTCGTCATCATCGTCGTTGGATTTTTTCTAGCTGCAGCTCGCCCACAAAAAATGGTGCCAGGCAAACTGCAGTCGCTAGGCGAGCAGAGTTTTCTTTTCGTTCGTGATCAAATTGCTCGTGAAGTAATAGGCAAAGACGGCGACCGTTTCGTTCCGTTCCTTGCCTCACTATTTTTCTTTGTGTGGATTTCAAACCTGATGGGTGTTATCCCAGGTGCGCAATTCCCAATTATGTCGAGCCTTGCATTCCCAGTGTCATTGACATTGATGGTGTACGTGACCTACATCTTCTTGGGTATGAAGCACCAAGGACCACTTAAGTTCTTCACAAACGCAGCTTTCCCGCCAGGTGTGCCAAAGGTCATGTACGTTCTGTTGACCCCGCTTGAACTCCTGGGCCTACTTGTTACCCGCCCGGTAACTCAGGCAATCCGTTTGTTCGCCAACATGTTCGCGGGTCACTTGTTGATCACCACATTCACCGTTGGTGCGTACTACCTGCTTTCACCATCACTGATTGGTGCGTTGGGTTCAGCGACATCATTCACCGTCACTGTGGTTCTGACTGGATTTGAAATGTTCATTCAGGGCTTACAGGCATTCATTTTCACGTTGCTAACAGCTGTCTACATTGGCGGCTCGCTGCACGCGGAGCACTAAACAAGTAAGAAAAACCTGATCTGCTGGACAAGCCAGTAGATCGCGACAGAAGGAAACACTCATGTCAGTACTTGCAGAAGTAACCGGCTCGCTAGGTTCAATCGGCTACGGCCTTGCCGCAATCGGCCCTGGCGTCGGCATCGGCATCATCTTCGGTAACGGTGTGCAGGCTATTGCCCGCCAGCCAGAGTCATACGGCGTTATCCGCCAGAACATGATTCTTGGTTTCGCACTAACCGAAGCTCTTGCCCTCATCGGCTTCGTTGTTCCATTCGTCTTCGGTAAGTAATTAGCTAAGTCGAAGGACACATCATCGTGACAAACATCATTGCTGCTGCCGAGAGCACAAACATCTTGCGGGTTCCGCTTGATGAACTGATCATCGGCACAGTTGCGTTCCTGCTTGTCTTCTTTGCTCTTGCCAAGTTTGCGTTTCCAGCAATCGGTAAGACATTGGATGCACGCGCTGACGCAATTGAGGGCGGCCTCAAGCGCGCGGACGAGTCTCAAGCAGAAGCCCAGGCTTTGCTTGAGCAGTACCGTTCGCAGTTGGCCGAAGCCCGCGTCGAAGCGGCAAGCATCCGTACCCAGGCACAAACCGAAAAGACAGCCATTATCGAGCAGGCAAAGTTGGAAGCTGCAGCTGCTGCTGCAACTGTTACCGAACGTGCCCAAGCTCAGATGGCTGCAGAGCGCGCCCAAGCTGTGTCGTCACTTCGTCGTGACGTCAGCGAACTCGCTCTGACTTTGGCTGGCAAAGTTGTTGGAGAGTCACTCTCTGACGATGCGCGTGCACGTGCGGCTGTTGATCGCTTTATCTCAGAACTCGAAAACGAGGCGGCCAAGTAATGATCGGCGCATCCCGCGGAAGTTTAGCTTTAGTACAAGAGTCATTGCGCTCGCGTGCTGGTCAGGGCGATCTGTCCGCCTTGACCGCTGATCTCCTTGCGGTTGCAGGTCTACTTGGCGAGCAAAAGTCATTGCGACAGACACTTGCAGATAGCGGTCAACCCGTTGCAGCACGTCAGGCACTTGTTGCCGATGTGCTCGGCGGCAAGATCACTGCAGATGCTGTTGCAGTTCTCAGTGATGTCGTTGGTCAGCGCTGGTCATCAGACCGCGATCTGATTGATGCACTCGAACTACTTGCTGCTCAAGCCACGTTCTCTGCTGCAGACGCACAGGGAACACTCGATCGCGTTGAGAATGAACTGTTCCACTTTGGTCGCGCTGTTGATGCTTCTGCTGAACTGCAGATGGCATTAACTGACCCGTCGCTGTCGTCGGGTGCAAAGTCCAGTGTTGTCACAGATCTACTCAGCGCAAAAGTTGATGCAGGCACGCTTGCAGTCATCGCATACTTCGCTGGACACCTGCGCGGTCGCCAAGTTAACTCAGTGATTGATTCATTGAGCGAATTGGCAGCAGCACAGCGCAACCAAGTTGTTGCTGAAGTTCACAGCGTTGTTGCACTCGATGACAACCAGAAGGCTCGCCTCACCGCAGCCCTCACAAAAATCACTGGCCGCCAAGTGAAACTGAATGTCGCAATTGACCCTTCAGTTATTGGTGGCATCTCGGTCAAGATCGGTGAAGACATCATCGACGGCACCGTAGCTACACGTTTAGAAGACGCCCGCAGGTCACTGCTGGCATAACCCACGAAGAAAGCAGGACATCATGACGGAACTATCGATCCGCCCCGAAGAAATCCGGGATGCGATTGCTCGTAACGTCGAGTCGTTTGCCCCAGGCACTTCTCGCGAAGAGGTCGGTCACGTAACCGAGACCGGCGACGGTATCGCACGTGTTGAGGGCCTTCACTCTGCAATGACAAACGAGCTCCTTGAGTTCGAAGGCGGCCTTAAGGGTCTGGCTTTGAACCTTGACGTTCGCGAAATTGGTGCTGTGCTTCTTGGTGATGGCTCCGGCATCGCCGAAGGACAGGTCGTCAAGCGCACAGGTGAAGTTCTTTCTGTGCCTGTTGGCGATGCTTTCCTTGGTCGCGTTGTTGATCCACTGGGTAACCCAATCGATGGTCTTGGTCCGATTGCTGCTGAAGCACGTCGACCACTAGAACTTCAGGCACCAACTGTTGTTCAGCGCCAGCCGGTTAAGGAACCAATGCAGACCGGTATCAAGGCGATTGACGCAATGACAGCTATCGGTCGTGGACAGCGTCAGCTGATCATTGGTGACCGCCAGACCGGTAAGACTGCAGTTGCAATCGACACAATTTTGAACCAGCGCGAAAACTGGAAGTCGGGCGACAAGAAGAAGCAGGTTAAGTGCATCTACGTTGCTATCGGCCAGAAGGGTTCAACGATTGCTGCCGTGAAGGGCGCTCTTGAAGAATTCGGCGCGATGGAATACACCACAATTGTTGCCGCACCTGCTTCTGACCCTGCAGGTTTCAAGTACCTCGCTCCTTACACCGGTTCAGCTATTGGCCAGCACTGGATGTACAAGGGCGAGCATGTCCTCATCATCTTTGACGACCTGTCAAAGCAAGCTGAGGCTTACCGCGCTGTATCACTACTACTTCGTCGTCCGCCAGGCCGCGAGGCTTACCCAGGTGACGTTTTCTACTTGCACTCACGTCTACTAGAGCGTTGTGCAAAGCTTTCTGACGAACTTGGCGCAGGTTCAATGACTGGTCTGCCAATCATTGAAACAAAGGCAAACGACGTATCGGCCTACATCCCGACCAACGTTATTTCAATCACCGACGGTCAGTGCTTCCTTGAATCAGACCTCTTCAACTCTGGTGTTCGCCCGGCAATCAACGTAGGTATTTCGGTATCACGTGTTGGTGGTTCAGCTCAGCCAAAGGCAATGAAGAAGGTTGCTGGACGTCTGCGTCTTGACCTTGCTCAGTACCGTGAACTTGAAGCATTCGCTGCATTCGGTTCCGACCTTGATGCTGCCTCAAAGGCACAGCTCGAGCGCGGTGCACGTCTTGTTGAATTGCTGAAGCAACCGCAGTACCAGCCACAGGCTATGGAACGCGAAGTTATTTCAGTATGGGCAGGCACCACCGGCAAGCTCGATGATGTCCCTGTTGAAGACATTCGCCGCTTTGATCAGGAATTCTTGGATCACTTGGATCGCAACCATGCTGCAATTTTGGCTGGCGTTCGCGAAACAACAGACTTCTCAGATGATGCATTGACCCAGCTGTCGAACATTATTGACGAATTCAAAAAGTCATTCCAGACGACTGCTGGTCACTCGTTGGTTAACGACGAACCTGCTGAAGCAATGGATGCCAGCGACATCGACCCAACACAGATTGTGAAGGTCAAGGCGTAAATGGGTGCACAACTCAGGGTTTACCGCCGACGGATTAAGTCGGTGCAAGCAACCAAGAAGATCACGAAGGCAATGGAGCTCATTGCGTCTTCGCGTATTGTCAAGGCGCAACAGCGCGTTGATGCTTCGTTGCCGTACACCAGAGAGTTGCTTCGCGCTATTACCGCCGTTGTGTCGAACAGCAATGCCAAGCATCCGCTGTTAACGGCACCTGCATCCCGTAAGCGCGCTGCAGTCATTCTGATCACAGCTGACCGTGGTCTTGCTGGTGCTTACTCAACAGCAGTACTTAAGGAAGGCGAAGCGCTCAACACACTTCTTAAAGAAGAAGGCGTTGACACCGAGCACTACCTCGTTGGTCGCAAGTCAGTTGGTTACTACAAGTTCCGCGAGCGGGCTATTGCTGAGTCTTGGATTGGTTTCACCGATCAACCGACTTACGAAGATGCTAAAAATATTGCTTCAACTGTCATCGACGCATTCAACAAGAGTGCTGAAGAATGCGGCGTAGACGAAATTCATTTGGTCTACACACACTTCATCAACATGGGCGTCCAGGAAGTTCGCGTTCGTCGCATCCTGCCCGTTGAAGTTGTTGAAATGTCAGCAGCCGATGCCAAGGACGCAAAAGTCCTTCCACTTTACGAATTCGAGCCCGGCCCAGAAGCTGTACTCGACGCACTCATGCCTCGATATGTCGAGAACATGGTGTACACCGCACTGTTGTTAGCCGCTGCAAGCGAGCACGCCGCACGTCGTCGCGCCATGAAGTCAGCATCTGACAACGCAGAAGACATCATCAAAAACCTTGCCCGTATGGCCAACCAGGCCCGTCAGGCAGAAATCACCCAGGAGATCAGTGAGATCGTCGGCGGCGCCGATGCTCTCTCCTCCTCATCAGCAGGGAGCTAAGAAATGACTGCCACAGCGCATACCGAAACAGGCGTAGGCCGCATTGCCCGTGTCACCGGTCCAGTTGTCGACGTGGAATTCCCCGTCGAAGCCATGCCAGCGTTGTACAACGCTTTGCATGTCGACGTGGACTTCGGTGACGGAGACACTCGACTCCTGACCCTTGAAGTTGCTCAGCACATCGGCGACAACATGATCCGCGCTATCTCGATGCAGCCAACCGACGGACTTGTCCGTGGCGCACCTGTTCGCGATACTGGCGACTCGATCACTGTTCCAGTTGGCGATGTCACCAAGAGCCACGTGTGGAACACCTTGGGTAAGCCACTTGATGTTGAAGAGTCATCACTTCAGATCACCGAGCGTTGGGGCATTCACCGCCAAGCGCCAACATTCGATCAGTTGGAATCAAAGACTGAAGTTTTCTGGACTGGCATCAAGGTTATTGACTTGCTGACCCCATACGTCAAGGGCGGAAAGATCGGCCTTATGGGTGGTGCAGGTGTTGGTAAGACTGTTCTGATTCAGGAAATGATCACCCGTGTTGCTAAGAACTTCGGTGGTGTATCGGTATTCGCTGGTGTGGGTGAACGTACCCGTGAAGGTAACGACCTTTTCCTGGAAATGACCGAGTCAGGCGTTATCAATGACACCGCACTTGTCTTCGGCCAGATGGATGAGCCACCCGGCACGCGTCTACGTGTAGCACTTTCTGCATTGACCATGGCTGAGTACTTCCGCGATGTGCAAAAGCAGGACGTTCTGCTCTTCATCGACAACATCTTCCGTTTCACTCAGGCTGGTTCAGAGGTTTCAACACTTCTTGGCCGTATGCCTTCCGCTGTGGGTTACCAGCCAACACTTGCTGATGAAATGGGTGTGCTCCAAGAGCGCATCACATCAACTCGTGGTCACTCGATTACTTCGCTGCAGGCTATTTACGTACCTGCCGATGACTTGACCGACCCGGCTCCTGCGGCAACATTCGCTCACCTTGATGCGAACACTGTTCTGAGCCGTCCGATTTCGGAAAAGGGTATCTACCCAGCTGTGGATCCATTGGATTCAAGCTCGCGAATTCTGGATGCGCGCTACGTTGGCGACGAGCATTACGCTGTTGCTGCAGAAGTGAAGCGCATCCTGCAGAAGGCAAAGGAACTTCAGGACATCATCGCAATTCTCGGTATCGACGAATTGTCTGAAGAAGACAAGATCCTGGTAAACCGTGCCCGCCGTATCGAGCGCTTCCTGTCACAGAACATGTTCGTGGCTGAAGCATTCACCGGACAAAAGGGTTCATTCGTTCCTGTTGAAGAGACCGTCGCATCATTTAGGAAGCTCACCGAAGGTGAATACGATCACCTTCCAGAGCAAGCGTTCTTCATGGCCGGTGGCATTGATGACGTGATTGCTAATGCAAAGAAGCTGCAGGGCTAATCGTGGCTGAGCTCAATGTTTCGGTAGTTGCAGTTGACCGCAATGTGTGGTCAGGTGCAGCTAAGTCAGTCGTTGCCAAGACACCAGATGGTGAGATCGGTATTTTGCCGAATCACGAACCCGTGTTGTCGCTTTTGGTAAACGGTCTTGTCCGCATTGAGCCAGTTGAAGGCGACAAGTTCACCGTTGCTGTGCATGGTGGCTTCTTCTCGGTTGATTCCAACAACGTCAGCGTGCTCGCTGAAGTTGCCGAACTTGGAACTGACATTGACATTGACCGTGCACGTGGCGCCTTGGAGCGGGCAAAGTCGTCAGGCGTTGATTCGGCTGAAACACTTGCTTCAATTCACCGAGCCGAAACGCGTTTGCAGGCAGCTAACGCCGCAACAGCCGCAGGTATGCACTAAAAACTAGTAATAGTTAGGAATGCTTAGACCATGTTTACTCGACGCCAGATACTGAGCACCTCGGTCCTAGCGCCGCTGGTGGCATTGTTGCCAGCTACCGCGCAGGCTCGAATTTCGACAGCAGCCAAGAGAACAAGGGTGTGCGCCGTTGCGGCGATTCCAGTTGGCACCGGCAAAGTGTTTACCGTTGGCGGCGCACCGTATCTGATCTCGCAGCCCAAAAAGCGAACGTTCAGGGCTTTTTATGCAGCCTGTACTCATCAGGCTTGCGCGCTACCATCACCGGTCGCAGGAACTATGACGTGCTTCTGTCA
>Ga0114964_10001407_pt1 | contig 17521 bp, 11 predicted proteins | sample C_131016_MF_Meta_FD_92638 | JGI IMG/M metagenome (GOLD analysis project Ga0114964, IMG submission 92638) | Freshwater microbial communities from Lake Croche, Canada to study carbon cycling - C_131016_MF_MetaG | ecosystem: Environmental > Aquatic > Freshwater > Lake | place: Lake Croche, Canada... | reverse complement strand
CTGGAGCGACTCGGATGGATCAGGCGTCCCCAACTCACCGCTCTCGGAAGACTCGGCATCCTCACCATGCGCAACCTGCTGGAGCATTACCCCAGGCGGCACGAGGACCGAAGGCGCTTCGATAATTTTCCGGATGCCGAGAACGACCGCTCCTTCTGTCTGAGCGGCGTGGTCGGAAAGACCCTCTTCCGCCGCTTTGGACGGATGCGCAGCTTCGAGGCCGAGATTGAGGAGACTCCCGGATCGGCTCTCTCCGCACGGATCACGCTCCGTTGGTTCAACCTCTTTCATGTTCAGAAGACGGTCGTCACCGGCACGCGCGTGATCGTTCATGGCAAGGTCCGCCTCCGCGGGAAGCGCCTCTGCATGGAGCATCCGGAGTTTGAAGTGGTCACCGAGGAGGATCGCCAGAGCATTCATCTCGACCGCGTCGTCCCCGTGCATCCGGCCGGCGAAGGGATCAGCGTCAGGGTCATCCGGGGATTGATCCATCGGGCCCTTGATGAAACCGACTGGAGCCGATGGATCGATCCGCTTCCGGAGAGGAATTCCGACTGGTCCTCGGCACTCAGGAAGATTCATTTCCCAAACGAACCCGAGGAACTCGAGCCAGCCCGCAGGGAGCTGGCACTTCGGGAACTCCTCGGCGTGCAGACACTCGTCACCCTCAGGCGGAACGAGACCCGTAAGCCGCGCGGAGTCGCCAAACAACCCCCGGGAACGCTCCTTGATTCCTTCCTGGGCAACCTTCCCTTTGCCCTGACGCAGGCTCAGCAAAAGGCCCTCAAGGCGATCCGGCACGACATGGGGCAATCTCATAGGATGCACCGACTCCTGCAAGGGGATGTCGGATCGGGGAAAACCGTGGTCGCCGCTTCGGCAATGATCCTCGCGGTCGAAGCGGGATATCGGGCTGTCCTGATGGCCCCCACGCAAATTCTGGCGGAGCAGCATCACGGGAACTTCCAACGTTGGTTCGAGCCCCTCGGCGTTCCTGTGCGGCTTCTGACCGGAGCCAAAAAGGGAAAAGCCCTCCCGGCGTTTTCCAAGGCAGGAAAACCCGAGACCCTCATCGGCACCCATGCCCTTCTTCACGATGACGAGGCCCTGAGCGACGCAGGGGTGGTGGTGATCGACGAACAACACAAATTCGGCGTCCTCCAGCGCACCCGTCTCGCCGCCACGGCCTCCTCCCCCGATGTCCTCGTGATGACGGCGACTCCGATCCCACGCACGCTGGCCCAGACGATCTACGGCGACCTCGATCTCTCGATCATCGACGAGCGGCCCGCCGGCAGGGGAACCCTCCGCACCGCCGCCCGAAGTATTGAGAAACTCCCCGAGATCATCACCTATCTGCGAGGACAACTGGAGAAGGGCCGTCAGGCCTTCATCGTCTACCCGCTGATCGAGGAATCCGAAAAGCTTGCCGCCAAGGCGGCCGAAGCCGAGATCACCGCCTGGCACAACCGCATGGCACCCTTTTCCTGCGCCCTGCTTCATGGCCGGATGAGCACGGAAGAAAAGGAAGCTGCCATGACCTCCTTTCGTAAGGGGGCGACCCAGGTTCTCGTGACGACCTCCGTCATCGAGGTCGGCGTCGACATTCCCAACGCCACGTTCCTGCTTGTCGAGAGCGCGGAGCGCTTCGGTCTCGCCCAACTTCACCAACTCCGAGGCCGCATCGGACGAGGCACCCACACCTCAACCTGCGTCCTGATCGAGGGGAGCGGATCTCCCGAATCCATGGAGCGACTCCGCATTCTTGAGAAAAGCCACGATGGGTTCGTGATTGCCGAGGAGGATCTCCGCCTGCGCGGAGCCGGCGACATCCTCGGTACGGCCCAGAGCGGTCTCCCACCGCTCCGGATCGCCGACCTCTACCGAGATGCCGACCTGATCGGGGTCGCCAAGGGTGAGGCGGAGCGGATCCTTGCGACCGATCCCAACCTTACCCTTCCCCATCACTCCCCCTTGCGGCACCTCCGGATCAACCATGCCGCGAGGATGGCGGCGACGGGAGGATAGCAAACCACCACCTTGTGCGGGTGATGGGATTATGCGTATTCTTTTAGGATCAGCGATGGGAACGGCGGGGTAGCCAAGTGGTAAGGCCGGGCTCTGCAAAAGCCCCATGCGACGGTTCGATTCCGTCCCCCGCCTCCATTCCCCAACTTTCAGGGAAAGCCTACTCGAGTTGGTGACTTTTTCTCTTTTCCGAAAACACCGGAGTCGTACCCTCCGCTCATGTCACCACATCCATTGTCACGCCACATTTGCGTCACGACGGCCACTCTCCTGATCCTTCTGGGAGGAACGTTTGCTCTCCAAGCAGCACCCTTCATCGTCCCGAAGAGCCTCGATATTCCGGCGATCCTTCCCCCTCCACCCGCTCCCGGATCGGAGGAGTACCGGATCGATACCGGTTTCCTGAAAAATGCCCGCGCCACGGCCACACAGGAGCAGATCGACCGGGGAAACAAGGCCTCCCACGACAGCATCTTCGATTTTTCGGAAACCCTGGGGGAGTGGTTCAACCCCAAGGATCTTCCAAAAACCGCCGCGCTTTTCGAAAAAGTGACCGACGAAAGCAAGGAGGCCATCGAACTCGCCAAGCATTATTTCGCCCGCACCAGGCCGGAGAGTTGGAAAGAATCGGGCGACAAGGAAAATAGCAACGGCTATGCCTACCCGAGCGGCCATACCACCCGCGCCTTTATCTGGGCCAACCTGCTGGCAAATACCTTTCCCAAGGAGACCCAAGCGCTCCACAAACAGGCCCGGCAAAAGGCCTGGTACAGGGTCATTCTTGGCCGGCACTTTCCGGCCGACGTCCGCGCCGGAAAACTCTACGGCCAGTTCCTTGCCAAAGAGTTCCTTAAGAGCCCGGAGTTCCTCGCGCAGTGGCCCAAGGCCTGCAAAGAGATGCAGGACACCCGCAAGGCGGCACACGCCAGCCATCGTGACAAGGGACCTGGCGTGCCGGAGGAAAAACCTCTCATTCCGGGTCTCTGACACCCTTTCTCTTATCGACAGACACATCCTTTTTTGCCATTTCTAAAGCCCTATGAAACACCTCCTAGCACTCCTCCTCCTTGCCATCGCCATCACAGCCCTCTCCGCCTGCAACACCATGAAAGGTGTCGGCCAAGATGTCAGCGCAACAGGGCGCTGGGTGACCGGCGCATCCAACAAGGTCGAGCACAAGATCCAGAACTGATCCCAAGTTCCTAAAACACTCCCAAGGCCGTACCGGGCAACCGGTGCGGCCTTTTTTCTGCGGCTCGTGTTGTATTGAATCTTGCCGGGTTGCCTTCCCCCTCATGACCCTTTAACTTTTCGGTCTCCAATTTCACTCCATGTCCACTCCCGGCCCCATCTCCAACTTCATCGAGCATCACTACCGTCACTTCAACGCCGCGGCGCTGAAGGACGCCGCCCATTCCTACAGCGCCCATCTGGAGAAGGGTGGCTCGATGTTCATGACGATCGCGGGCGCCATGAGTACGGCCGAACTCGGCCTCTCCCTCGCCGAGATGATCCGCCAGGGGAAGGTGCACGCCATCTGCTGCACGGGCGCCAATCTCGAGGAGGATGTCTTCAACCTCGTCGCCCACGATTACTACGAGCGCGTTTCCAACTACCGCGACCTCACCCCGGCCGACGAGATGGGCCTGTTGGAGCGCCACATGAACCGCGTCACCGACACCTGCATCCCCGAGATGGAGGCGATGCGCCGGATCGAGAGCGCCGTCCTTGCGGAATGGGAAGCCGCCGACAAGAAAGGGGAGCGTCTCTTCCCCCACGAATTCATGTACCGGATCCTGCTCAGCGGGAAGCTGGAGTATCAGATCGATCCGAAGAACAGCTGGCTCATGGAAGCCGCGAAGAAGAATCTCCCGATGTTCGTCCCTGGTTGGGAGGACTCCACCCTCGGCAACATGTTTGCCGGCCATGTCATCAGCGGTGATGTGAAGAATGTCCATACCGTCCGCACCGGCATCGAGTACATGATCGCCCTCGCCGACTGGTACACGAAGAACTCGAAGCCCCTCCCCGGCGCCGCGAAGGGTTCCGGACGTCACGCCGACTCACCCGACGGCTCCATCGGATTCTTCCAGATCGGCGGCGGCATCGCGGGTGACTTCCCGATCTGCGTGGTGCCGATGCTCCACCAGGATCTCCAGCGCCCCGAGGTTCCTCTCTGGGGCTACTTCTGCCAGATCAGCGACTCGACCACCAGCTACGGCAGCTACTCCGGCGCCGTCCCCAACGAGAAGATCACCTGGGGCAAACTCGGCGAGAGCACCCCGAAGCATATCATCGAGTCCGACGCCTCGATCGTCGCCCCTCTGGTCTTCGCGATGATTCTGGGCTGGTAACGCCAAAAACTCCTTGATCCCTCACTCAGGACACTTATTGATCTGACGTCCCCCCCAATAAACCCGACAATCCGACTGATCCAAAAATGAAAACCCTGAACTTCTCCCTCATCGCCTCATTCCTTCTCTCCGCTTTGGCCCATGCCGCAGACCCCGCCACCATCGTCAATGCCGACACGGCCTTGGCACTTTTGGAAAAAGGCAATGCCACCTACATTGAGAATCCCCATAGCACACCGAAGGCTGTCCATGAGGCGCGCATCGCTTCGGTGAATTCCCATACCCCGATCGCCATCGTGGTCACCTGCTCTGACGCAAGAACCGCCCCGGAGCATATCTTCAGCCAGAACCTGAACAGGCTCTTTGTTGTCCGGACGGCGGGCAACGTCGTCGATGACATCGGCCTCGGAAGCATTGAATACGCCGTCAAGGCCCTTGGAGTTCGTCTTGTCATCGTCATGGGCCACCAGAACTGCGGCGCCGTGAAGGCAACCATTGCCGGAGGAAGCGTCCCTCCCCATATCAACAGCATCGTTAACCAGATCAAACCCGCCGTTGCGGCCGCCAGGAAGGAACAGGGAGATCTTCTGAACAACTCAATCCAGGCCAACGCCACCCAGGTCGCCAATAAGATCCGTCATGACGGTGCCCTCGGGAATGATGCCAAGGATTTGAAGGTTGTCCCCGCAGTCTACAGCCTAGAGACCGGCAAGGTTCATTGGCTGAACTGATCTCGTAACGTTTCCCTCAATCTCAAACGGCGATCGCTCCGGCGATCGCCTTTTTTTATCCCCCTCGCGTGACCGTTGAGCCGGGCACAGGCCGCTTGACAGCGCCGACTCAGTTGCGGGTCTTCAGCTCCACCACGTCGTGCGGGGCGGCCTCGCGCTGGCCTGCGGGACTGACCCGGATGTAGCGCGCCTTGGCGCGGAGTTGCTCGAGATTTTCCGCGCCGAGATATCCCATGCCGCTTTGGATTCCTCCAATGAGGCTTGCAAGCACACGATCCACGGGACCACAGGCTTCCTTGAGGGCCTCGACCCCCTCCGCCGCCACCTTGCGGGTGGTGTCAGCCTTGTCGTGACCATATCGGGCGGCGCTGCCGGCCTTCATCGCGGAGAGGCTCCCCATGCCGCGGTACTGCTTGTAAAGTTTGCCACCGATCTCCACAACCTCGCCGGGCGCCTCGGCGCATCCGGCGAACATGCCGCCGCAGATCACCCCTTGCGCCAGCGTCATGGCTTTCACGATATCACCCGACTTGGTGATGCCGCCATCGGCAAGGATGGAGATCTTCTTCTCCGCCGCGGCCTTGGAACAGACATAGAGGGCCGTCATCTGCGGAATGCCGACACCGGCGACGACGCGCGTGGTGCAGATCGAACCGGGCCCCTGTCCCACCTTGACAACATTTGCGCCGCAATCGGCGAGATACTCGACACCCGCCGCGCTGGTGACATTTCCGGCAATGATCGGGAGATTGGGGAAGGCATCGCGCACGACCTTCACCGTGTCACCCACTCCCTTGCTGTGACCATGGGCCGTGGAGACGGCCACAATGTCTACACCGCGTTCCACGAGTGCGCCGACATGGTTGAGGATCCTCTCCCGATCGAGTTCGCCGAAGGCATTGCGCGTGGCGGAGACCGCCGCGCCGCAGATCAGTCGGAACTGGGAATCTCGCGCGGGCTTGAACTGCGCCTTGCGCTCCTGGGTGATCCTCTCCACATCGCTCATGGTAATGAGGCCGTGCAGGCGATCCTCGTCGTCAACCACGAGCAGCTTGTGGATGCCGACATGCTCGGTGAAGAACTTGTCGGCAATGGCGATCGGATCGTTTCCGAGCTCCTTCTTGGTGACGGTGTGAACCTGACCGCGGGGCGTCAACGCCTCGGAGACCTTCTTGGAAGCGTAGCGGGGCTTGACCACGTGGCCCGAGAGCAGGCCGACCAGTTTTTCTTTTCCGTCCACCACCGGAAACGTGCTGAAACCGAATCCCTTCTCCTCGATGAGCTTCAGGACATCGCCGATCACCTGGTCGGGCGAGACCTTGATGGGATCCTGGATGAGTCCCTGCACGTGGTACTTTACGCGGCTGACCTCACCAAGTTGCTCCTTCTCCGGCATGTTGTAATGAATCAGACCGAGCCCCCCGTTGAGCGCCAAGGCGATTGCCAGTCGCGATTCCGTGACAGTATCCATGTCAGCGGAAACAATGGGAATATTGAGCTGAAGGGTCTCGCTCAGCCAGGAATCAAGCTTGGTCTGGCTCGGAAGGATATCCGAATAAAGCGTGGCCAGCGTGATGTCGTCGAAAGTCAGCCCGATGTCGGCGTTGGCCGTGAAAAAAGAGTCGGCCCCGCGGTAGAAGGTCTCGTCGAGATTAGAATTACCAGTAGCTGCCATGAAGGAAAATGCCTGCCACCCGATCCCTTTGGCAAGAATTTTTGAGGGGCCCCTTCCCCCGTGGCTTGTCCGGCCGGATTACCGGACAAGTTTCCACCCTGATGTCAGGAGCTGCTTCAGGGGTTGGATCCGGTAAGGAGTGTTCCGTTCTCGTAGACCGGGATCTTCGTCGTCGTGGTGAGGTTGTTGCCTCCGATCAGGAGACCCACATTGGAGGGGTCTTTTGCGGGGTTCCACGCTGTGGTGGGTATCCCCTGCCTTAGTGTCATGCGGAACTGGGCTTCCCTCCAGTAGGAGGTGCCGCTGCCGGGTTGAATGAGCGTACCCGAGAAGTCAACATTCACGAAGTAAATGTGGCGCGCGGCATCATAGACTTGGAGGGCCGAGGCGGCGGTTCCGTTTTGGATGTAGTTCGATGTGACGGTGATTGCCGAGGCATCGTATCCGGCGGCGTAGAGAGTGCTCAGGTCGAGGTAGTAGCGTAAGGCAAACTGGGTCGATCCCTGAGCCGGAAATGCCGAGCGGTTGTTCAGCAGGGCCCTGATTTCCATGAATCCGCTTCCCTGCTGGTTGACCGCAGCCTGGATGAAGTACTGGTCACCTAGGGTTCCGGCCTCCGAGGCTTGAGGAAACAGGGCCAACGGCGTGCCAGTCGATTCCTGGGCCAGACGGGCAACCGCACCCTGAAAGCCCGCGTTGTAATCAAGGGCCACCTCGTTGCAGACATAGTTGCTGCGGTCATCGGTGTAGGATGTATCCGTGGCGCTGCTGGGTCCTCCGACAAGGGCTCCGTAGAGGATGTGGCGGTTGTTCACAGGGCTAGCGATGTCGCCGCTCCAGCTTCCGTGAGCACCCCGATGGTGGGGGTTAATCGGTGGGTTATTGCCGAAGCCGACCACATAGCTCCGAGCTGCGGGGTTCTTGCCCAGGATGTAATCGATCTGACTCTTGGCAAAGTCGTGATAGCGGGTGCCGACATCTCCGACTTTGTCCGCGTAGATCAGGGCCAGGAATGCCGTGTTGGCGGCGTAGCGGAGTGAACCCCACTGGTCGAGCCATGCAAGGCCACCGGACGTGTAGGCTATTTTGCCTCCGGCGCTGTTGCCAACGGTCCAGTAATTGAGCCAGTTTTCGGCTGTTGTCTTGTAGATGCTCTTGCCGGTCAACTCCGCTAGCAGGATGGTGGCTCCGTAGGATTTGTCATCCCAAGCATGGGTCCAGATCAGGTTCTTTCCGGCGATGTTCTGGCTGTAGAGGGTCTCGGCCTTGTTCAGGTAGGTCACATCACCCGTGGCCCTGTAGAGCCACGTGGCTCCCCAGACCAGCTCGTCATAGTACCCCGAGAAGGAGTTGTAGAAGGAGGCCGCATCAGGGATCGCTGCGGTGTAGGTTCCGCGATAGGTGTCGGCGAAGTTGTAGAGGCTCTTTGCATGTGAGAGCAGTAGGGCCGAGTAGGCGGGGTCATTGGTTCGGAAAAGGATCGAAGCGGAAGCCAGGGTTGCAGCCGACTCTGCGGCGACCTCGGTTCCGGGCTTGGTTGTGGTGAGGGCAAAGGAGGGACGTGCCATCGTCATGACCTCGGGGGGACCCCAGAAGGCATGATCGGCAGAACCCGTTCCGACCTGACCGTAGAAGACATTATCAGAGGGGTGTGACTTGATGAGGTAATCGGTCCCCCAGCGGAGGACATCGAGAAGGGCTTTGGCCTGACCCGACTTCTGGTAGCCCGTCGCATTGTCGATACCGCCCCAGGCGAGCAGGGTCATGGAGCTCGCCATGGGGAGGCCAAATTTCACATGGTCACCGGCATCCGAGTATCCGCCGCTCAGGTCAATCCCATTGTCACCGCCATCATTCGTGGCGGAATCACCCCTCCATGGGACGATGTTGTTGGTGGGGAGCTTTCCCAGCTTCTGGCAGTTGTAGAAGTAGAGGGATTTCTGGACGGCTTCGGCGTAGTTGAACGCCGTTGACTGAGCAGGTGTAGGTGTCGCCACGGGCGTAGGGACCGGAGTGGGCGTGGCAACTGGTGTAGGCGATGGAGTCGCGACAGGGGTGGGAGTTGGCGTGACCACAACCACGGGAGTAGGTGCCGGAGGTGTTGCTACGGGGGTGGGAGTTGGCGTTGGTGTCGGCGAGACCACGGGCGTCGTGGAAGCCGTCTGGACCGAGAGCCCAACAATCTTCGGAGCAACTCCGCCAAGCGAGGGTGATGCCGAGAAGCCAATAGTCGCACTGGCTCCGGGAGCGATGGAGTTGTTCCAGGTGCTCGAGCCGGCATTGATCACATAGTTACCCCCTGATTGAGAGACGATTCCGGCACTCCAGATCGTGGAAATGACCGGTGACATCTGGAAGGAGACGCTCCAGTTGGTCAGGGTCTGGCTGGAGGTGTTCACGATAACAACCTGACCGTTGAAACCACTGCCCCAGTCGCTGGTGACCGAGAAGTTCACCGTGGCTTGGGGGAAGATGGCGCTTGTTGAGGTTGTCGAGGAGTTGGTGCCCGAGACAGGCGGGGGAGTTGCGGTCGGTGTTGGGGTGGGTGTCGGCGTGGGCGATGGGGATGCCGAGGGAGATGGTGTTGGCGTCGCGCTGGGGGTCGGCGCAGGTGTCGGTGATGGTGTGGAGGTGCCCGTGCCCGAGGGGCTGCCGATCAGGGGGGCGAGGTTCGCCTGAAGATAGGACATCTTAGTGGTGTCCACGGTCGTCCAGTCGTTGTTGAGAATGCCGCCCGTGTCCCCGCTGTCGGGGTTCAGGCTCCAGTAGGTCCAGCTGATCCCTTTTTGCCCGGAGGTCAATGCGCTGGTTCCAGAGAGGGTGAGGTCCCCGTTCATGTAGGAGAGAAGGCTCTTCATCCAGGTCTGGTCACTCGTTGCCGCCAAGGTGCTCCCGAACTCACCAACCAGCACGGGGGCTGATTGGTTCTGGAAGATGTATCCCCAGTTGGAATTCCAGATCGAGGGAAGATTCTTGGGATAGGTGGGATCCGAGAACCAGGTCTGCGCGAAGACGCTCGCTGGATAATCATGGGCCGAGTAGACGAGCTTGTTGGGCACGGTGAGCATCACGGGATATTGGGCTACGCCGGTGAGGTTGCCGCCCCACCAGGTGGTCTGGTTATTGTACTTTTCAACACCCTCCACGATGATGAGCCAGTTCGGGTTGGCTCCCAAGATGGCATTGGCGCAGCGCTCGGCGGCCTTGTTCCAATCGGTGGCGGGGGCGCTGTTGCCCCAGGTTGCGGTCTTCTTGGGTTCGTTGAACAGATCGGCGCCGATCACCGTGGGATTGCCCGCATAGCGTTTGGCCAGCATGACCCAGTCATTGATCCACTGGGCCTCGGTGTAGTAGCTGTCCCCAGGGATGTACCAGACATCCTCGTTCGGATAGTTGTCAGCCTTTGCGGAATGACGGTCGAGGAAGACCTTCAGGCCGATCTGGCCGGCGTAAGCAATCACCTTGTCCATGCACTGGATGGGGGTGAGTCCCTGGAGATCGGGATTCGCATTGTAGTTGATGCTGCTGGTGGCGGCACCGCTTGCGAGCATCTGGTTGCTGAAGGGAATCCTGAGCGTGTTGAACCCGAGCGACTTCACCTGATCAAGCATCGAGTGATAATCCCGGGTCCAGAGACCGTGGAGGACTTGGTTGCCGGTCTCGAATCCGAACCAGTTCACCCCGGTGATACGGACCGCATTTCCGTTGGAATCGACGATCTGGTTACCCTTGGTGGAGAGGTATCCGGTCGAACTGACGGGAGTGGAGACTGGAGTCGGTGAAGGGGTCGCAGAGGGCTTCGGAGTCGCCGTAGGAGTTGGAACGGGGGTCGCAGTGGGGTTCGGAACAGGAGTTGGTGTGGCTGTGGGTTTCGGCGTAGCTGTTGGAGTAGGGGTTGGCGTTGGTTGCGGAGTCGATCCACCTGTGGTGAGGACAAAGCCGGTGGGTGGAATTTTTACGTTTCCCGGACTTCCCATGAAGCCGAAGGAGGCACTACCTCCTGGCGGAATCGAGCTTTGCCAGGAGTAGGCGGCGGCGTTGAAATTAAAGGTCGTTCCCGTGTGACTCACTACGGTGGCGTTCCAAATGCTGGTGATCTGGCCGGGCATCGAGAACGAAAGGCTCCAGTTTGTCAGCGTCTGGGAGGAGGTGTTCTGGATCGTGACGTTGCCTTGGTAACCGCCCCCGTAATCACCCGTAACCGTGTAGGAGACGGTGGCCTGAGGCAACTTGACAACCGTGTTGCCGAGAGAGGCACTCTGGGAGAATGCAACGCAGACCATCAGGAAGAGTAGCGCGGTGGTGTGGATGATATTTTTCATATTGATCATCTGACACCCCAGATTTGCAGATTCCACAGCCACTCTGTGAAACAGGCGGAAAAGTCGTTGAATCGGGCATGCCGGTGCTTTTGGCACGTTGACCAGTTGCGGGTTTCCACTAACGATGGAATTCATGCTATCTCACAAATCCGTGCTCACCCACCGTCCAACAGGCTTCTGGACACTTAATTTACTCATCTGTACGACGCTCGGTCTTATCTCCGCTGGCTCACGGTATCACCTCCACGAGAGCCTCACGCGCTCACTGTTAATAGGCTTCACCACCGCAACCCTTGCATTCTGCCTGACCTCACTTCTGCGGGGCATCTACCTCAAGAATATCGCGGAACCTCGCCTGAAGGCCTCCTTTCTTGGAAGGATCTTTTTGCTCACCTTTACCGCAGCATTCATCCACGGACTAGCCCTGCAGCTGATTATCGTACGCCTCGACCGTACTTCGATGCTGGATTGGCGCACCACCCAATGGGCATTCCATGAACGTCTCTATATCTTCGTGTTGCTCCTGTGGGTGCTCTATCTGGGATGGACCTTCGGCTATTTCTGGGTGCGTGCAGAATTCATCGTGCGCGAGGAGACGCGGCTTGAGGCCATGGCCCGGGCGGAAGCACAGAAAATGGAACTCCAGCTCCTGCGCTTTCAACTCGACCCGCACTTTCTTTTCAACACGCTCAACGGAATCATTTCCGAAATCCCTTCGGAACCCTCAATCGCCATGGAAATGGTCGGCGAGCTCTCATCATACCTCAAGTATTCGCTCGATCACCGCAAGGAACTCCTGACCCGTCTCTCGGCTGAAATGGATGCCACGGCGGCATACCTGAGGGTGCAGAAGGCAAGGTTCGGAGACCGGATTGAGGCGCGCATCGATGCCTCCCAGTCGGCTCGGATGCGTTTTGTCCCAAGCTTCCTCCTGCAACCGCTTGTCGAGAACGCATTCAAGCACGGATTCGCAACAATGCCTTCCCCTTGGATCCTTGGCATCACCGCTGAGACGAACGGCAATCACCTTATCATCCGTGTTGCAAATACGGGACGATTCCAGTCATCGAGTCCGGAAGGGGGAGTCGGTCTCGATTCGATCCGCCGAAGGCTGGAGATCCACTATCCCGGGCGCCATCACTTTACTATCGGGGAATGCGCCGGGTCTGTCGTGGCCACCATTGATCTGGAGGGTGATCCATGCAACGAGTAGTCATTATCGACGACGAGGCTCTCGCCAGGAAAGGCCTGAAACGACTGTTGTCTACCCATCCCGGGTTCAAGGTCGTTGGTGAGGCTGATGGCAAGGAAAGTGCCTTGAAGCTCATCCAGAAGGAAAAACCCGACGCGATCTTCCTGGATATCCAGATGCCGGGGGCGACCGGCTTCGAACTGCTTGAAGAGCTTGATCCCGCGCCCAAAGTCGTGATGGTGACGGCCCACGCGGAACATGCCATGCAGGCCTTTGACGTTCAGGCAGTCGATTACCTCCTCAAGCCCGTCAGTCCGGCACGATTTGCGCAGGCGCTCCGGCGGATTGAGGCGGCCGATGCCCTTCCCGGAACCGCCGGTCCGAAGCCGTCATACGCAACGGAGGACAGGATCTGCCTGCGCACGCCACAGCGAACCGTCGTCGCCCCCATCAGGTCGATCCCCGCGCTTCAGGCCGACGGGGATTTCACCAGGATCTTTTTCAAGGATGCCCCGCCACTCATGATCTGCCATCCAATCGGGGAATACGAAGGGACATTACCTTCCCCCCCATTCCTTAGGATCGACCGCTCCCACATCGTCAATCTTGATCTTATAGTTCATTTGGACCGTCGCACTCGGGATCAAGCTTGCCTCATTCTTGACGGGATTCCGGAGGGAATCATGCTCGCGCGGACCGCTCAACAGCGACTCAATTCCTACCTATCCTAAGGACAACCTCATCGGGTCGAGAAAATAAGTGGCGAATCCAACCTAGATCGCGTTAGAACAGGCCGCTATGCTACTTCACGCTTCCCGACGAGACGGCGGCCTGGCGGTTGATATTGATGTAGGCAAGATAGACGATGAGACGCTCGGGAGGGATGCCCATCAGCTTCACAAGGAAGCCGACATTCCTGATAAGAAATACGAAGAGCCTCCTCTGCCACGAAGGCATGCGTCCCCCGTCCGAGGCCAGAAACTCCTTCGGGAAGATGTAAAAGGTGTCTTCCGGGTCAAAGGCAAAGGCTCCGCCGCTTGCCTCAGCGGCCGCCCGAAGGCTTTCCGGAGCGTCTGCCTCAACCATGTATCCGTGGGGAACCGTGATCTCCCAGAGCCCCCCCGCGTGCTTGCGGACCACGGGATCAGCGATGACCGCGTAAGGGTCGGACCAGTTTGAGGGAAGCATCAGGATCACAACGTTTTCGGCCACGGACTTGTTTCTCCGCTGAAACTCCATGATCGAGCCCACCGAGTGTTCGGGCGTACGCTCCCGGGTGATGTAGACCCTTGTTCCCGTCACGCGCGGCAGGCTACCCGCGGCCAACTGCTTGCCAAGTTCCTCGGGTGCGATGAAGGTGGCCTTCATCACCTCGTTGATGAGCTGCCGCCCGCGATGCCACGTTAGCATCAGGATCATGATTCCGATCGCGAGCAGGAAGGGAAGGAAGCCGCCCAAAAAGAATTTCGTCATGCAGGATAAAAACAAGGAGAGATCCAGGACCAGCAAGCCGCAGAGAATGAGCACCGTCTTCCATCTGGCAACATCCGGCCGGGAGAACATGACCAAAGCCCAAAGGATGGAAGTCACCACCATGGCGCCCGTCACGGCGACCCCGTAGGCATTCGCCAGCGAGGAGCCGGTGCGGAATACCGCGACCAGAAGAATGCAACACAGGCCCAGGATGAAATTGATCGCCGGGATGTAGATCTGCTCACGGACCCTGGAGTTGGTGTGCCTGCTGAGGAAGGGGGGGAGAATGTCGAGCGACTTGCCCTGGCGGACCAGCGTAAAGACCGCACTGATCAGCGCCTGCGAGGCGATGACCGTCGCCGCGGTGGCAAGCAGCACAAGCGGTCCCCTCATCGACATCGGGCAGAGCAGGAAGAAAAGTCCCGTGTTGGAGCTGGCGGATGGATTGATGTCCAGATAAGCCGCCTGCCCGAGATAGTTCAGAAGGAGTGACGGAAGGGCGATGCCGTACCACGCCGTCAGGATCGGCCCCTTGCCGAAATTGGCCAGATCCGCGTAGAGAGCCTCGGCACCCGTCACGGCAAGGGCCACCGCACCCATGATGGCAAATCCATACCAGCCGGATTGGGCAAGCAGCGTGAGACCGAGATGAGGGTCGAGCGCCCGGAGCACCGATGGGTGATGTGCAATCTGAATCACCCCCATCAGGGCGATGCTCAGAAACCAGAGAAACATCACCGGTCCGAAGACCGTGCCGAGCTTTCCCGTCCCGAAACGCTGGATTCCGAAAAGAAAGAGCAGGATGGCAATGGCGGCTCCCGGAGCAAATTGTCCCAGCTTGGGATGAATCGTCACGATTCCTTCGACAGCGCTGAGCACCGAAATGGCCGGCGTCAGGGTGCCGTCGCTCAGCAAAAGGGCGGCACCAAATGCCACGACCCACATGATCCCGAATCCCACAGCCTTGGAGCCACGAGCCGACTTCAGGAGTGCAAAAAGGGCGAATACCCCCCCCTGCCCCTTGTAATCCTCCCTCATCATGATGAAGGCATACTTTACGCTGACCACGAGGATGATCGTCCAAAGGATCAGCGAGGCCACCGCAATGGCATGCGAGGATCCGGCCAGGGAGACTGCTGACTGAAACGCGTAAAGGGGACTCGTCCCGATATCGCCGAAGACCACTCCCAATGCGGCCAACCAAACAAGGGAGAACCGCTTGCCCGGGAGAGCGCTCATGAAGGCAAAAGTCTAAGCGATCGCCGCGGTAACCGCGTCGCCCATCGCGGAGGTGCCGACCTTGGTCGTTCCTTCGGACCAGATGTCGCCGGTGCGCAGACCGGAAGCAATAACCTTGCGGACGGCCGCGTCGATTGCGTCGGCAGCGGCAGCTTCGTTAAGTGAGTGACGGAGCAGCATCCCGGTGCTCAGGATCTGAGCGATCGGATTGGCGATTCCCTTACCGGCGATGTCGGGGGCCGTGCCACCGCTCGGTTCATACATGCCGAAGCGGCGAGACTCACCCTTCGACTGGCCAAGGCTGGCACTCGGAAGCATGCCAAGCGATCCGGCGATCATCGCCATCTCATCGCTCAGGATGTCACCGAAGAGGTTCTCCGCGAGCACCACGTCAAACTGCTTCGGATTCTTGATCAACTGCATCGCCGCATTGTCGACATAGAGGTGGGAGAGGGTCACGTCGGGGTAATCCTTCGCGATTTCGTTCACCGTGCGGCGCCAGAGGATGCCGTTCTGAAGGACATTCGCCTTGTCGATGGAGGTGAGCTTATTGCCACGGCCCCGCGCGGCCTCGAAGGCGACCCTGGCGATCCGCTCGATCTCGCTCTTCTTGTAGACCATCGTGTCGACGGCAATGGGATCCGCCTCGTTTTCACCGGAATCTTTCAAGAATTTGGGTTCGCCGAAGTAAAGACCGCCGGTGAGTTCGCGGACGCAGAGGACATCGACACCGCCGGCCACCGACTCAGGACGCAGTGGCGAGGCATGGGCCAACTCGGGAAGGCAGATGCAGGGACGGAGATTGGCAAAGAGTCCGAAGTGCTTGCGGAGCGGAAGCAGCGCAGCGCGCTCGGGTTGCTCGTTGGGAGGCAGAGTCTCCCACTTGGGGCCGCCGACCGAACCGAAGAGGATCGCATCACTCTCCTCGCAGATCTTCAAAGTCTCTGCGGGGAGCGCCTTTCCGGTTGCATCAATCGCGGCTCCCCCGACAGGCATCGCGGTCTCCTTGAGTTCAAATCCGAACTTCTTCTCGACGGCCCGGAGGACCTTGGCGGCCTCGGCCATGACTTCGGGTCCGATGCCGTCTCCGGCCAGAACTGCGATACGGTAGGTTTTGCTCATCGCAAGAGGATGCACTGAATGGTGCGAATCGGGAAATCAGAAAACCGAATCAGCCCCGGAAACCCCTTCCAGAACTCACCGAAAGGCATCCGTCTGGTGCACCGCTCCGCAAAGGGGGCATGAGGTCCATCCGAACCCCTTGCCGCATTGGGGGCATCGGCCACCCGTTGCGAAGGTGTCGAATTTTCTCCCGCAGGTGTCGCAATTCCAGAGATCCGCGCAGGGAGGAGACTGTCCGCACGAGGGACAGTGCACGTCTTGATGGCGGGCAGGTGCCGCCAAAGAGGAGAGGGATCTTGCCTGTCTGAATCCCTCCAGCGCGCGGATCAGGATGAATGCGGCCAAAATCCCCAGCCAGATCCCGGCTTTGATCCAGGCAACAACGCCGAGGGCAAGCGCCCCCAGAATCCCGATGACGGAAGCCACCATGAGGCTTCTCACGGGGCCGATCACAAACCAGAGCAAGGCCCTGAGGATCTGCCCCCCGTCGAGCGGGTAGACCGGCAGAATGTTGAAGACGAGCAGCACGAGATTCAGGAAGGAAACCGTGTGAACCAGTTTCCGCATGTCAGCCCCCGCACCCACCGTCGCCATCGACAGCAACGCAAGGCACGGAACCAGCAGGGCATTCACCAGGGGGCCCGCCGCGATGCTCCAGAGCAGGGCGCCCGGTCGTGCAGGAGGACGCACAAACGCGACCCCGCCGAGGGGCCAGAGGATGATTTCGTCGGCCTGCCCCCCCGTCATCCGGCAGGCGAAGGCATGACCGAATTCGTGCAGCAGAACCATCAAGAAGAGCGCCAGATACTCGGCAACATTCCAGATCGGTGAGCTGTAATCTCCCCTCCTTGTCTGGATCTCGTAAACCGCCACCAGAAACCACGACCAGTGGATGGAAACCCTGATTCCTCTGACCCGAAACAGCGGCCACCCATGGGAGGCAGGATGAGCAGGTACCTCCCGGACAGAAGAGGAATCACTCATGGGTCATTCAGCCGCAAGTGCGGCCGTAATGAACGACCGTACCTTGGCCGGATCCTTGCGTCCCGGTTCCGACTCCACCCCGCTGGCCGTATCGACGGCATGGGGGATCACGCGACGAACAGCCCCGTCGACATTCTCAGGGGTAAGGCCGCCGGCGAGGATCACCCGCTTCTCGGGATGATTTGCGACGAACTCGGCAGCAAGGCCCCAATCCGTTGTTTCACCACTTCCGCCGTAGGTTCCGGGAACGGCAGCGTCGAGTAGGAGATAAGGAGTGGCGAAGGCCAGAGCCGGATCCAGATCAGCCTCGGAGCGGACTCGGAGCGCCTTGATCCACCGGGCAAACCCCTTGGACTCCTTGGCACAGAAATCCGCTGTCTCATCTCCGTGGAACTGGATGG
>Ga0114964_10001403_pt1 | contig 17576 bp, 45 predicted proteins | sample C_131016_MF_Meta_FD_92638 | JGI IMG/M metagenome (GOLD analysis project Ga0114964, IMG submission 92638) | Freshwater microbial communities from Lake Croche, Canada to study carbon cycling - C_131016_MF_MetaG | ecosystem: Environmental > Aquatic > Freshwater > Lake | place: Lake Croche, Canada... | reverse complement strand
TGGGTTTGTGGGCTAGAGCATATCTTGCAAAACATAATATTAGGCACAATACTGCTTATCATACTAAGTTTCCAGAAGGACTTGCTAAACTTTTTGGCATCCCTGAATCTTTAACATGGCGATATGTAAGATGGTTTCATAAACATAGCGGTAAGGTTCTAACTACTACTGAAACAATGAAGCAAGATTTACTTGCTCATAAATTTGATGACAATATAGTTTCATGGACAAGAGGCGTTGATAGAGAGATATTTAATCCATCTCATCGGCATGACAATATCAATGGTAAATATTTGTTGTGTGTGTCCCGTGTTAGTAAAGAAAAAAATTTAGAAGAATTTTTTAAATTGAATTATCATGGGTATCATAAAGTTATGGTCGGTGATGGACCAATGCTTGAAACATACAAGAAACAATATCCAGATGTAATCTTTACAGGATTTAAAACTGGTGAACCATTGGCAAGATGGTATGCAAATGCTGATGCGTTTGTATTTCCATCTAAATGGGAGACATTTGGTATTGTAATGATTGAGGCAATGGCATGTGGCACACCAGTAGCAGCATTTCCTTGTGACGGACCGAAAGATGTTATTGAACAAGGTGTCACAGGATTTATGAATGAGAATTTAGAAGATGCTGTTACTGCTTGTCTACAATTAAATAGAGACAGAGTTTTAATCGCAAGTAAAAAATGGTCATGGGATAACGCATGGCAAACATTTAGGGATAATTTAATAAAATGATAACATTAGACCAAACCGCAAAAGATAAGATTACGGACTTATACATAGATGAGAATGACGCATCCATCAAAGGCATGAGAGTATTCGTGCAAGGTGGTGGTTGTTCTGGTTTCTCATATGGTTTCACATGGGAATCAGAGAAGAGTGAAGATGACTTTGAGTTTCCAATATCAGAAGATAATGATAAGATACAGGTGTTTGTAGATTCAGCCAGTATGCAATATCTACAAGGTGCAATAATCAAATTTAAAACAGAATTAATGGGTGCCAATTTTGTAATTGAGAATCCTAACGCAACCAACAAGTGTGGTTGTGGTTCATCGTTTGCGGTGTAATTATGGCATACTCAGACAAAGTTATTGACCATTATGAGAATCCACGAAATGTAGGTTCATTTGATAAAGACGATAAAGATGTAGGTACTGGCATGGTCGGTGCACCTGCATGTGGTGATGTAATGAAGTTACAAATAAAGGTAGACGAAAATGGTATTATTAGAGATGCTCGTTTCAAGACATATGGATGCGGTTCAGCAATCGCCAGTAGTTCGTTGGTTACAGAATGGGTTAAGGGGATGCATATTGATGATGCTTCTAATCTACGCAACAGTCAGATTGCCGAAGAACTAGCATTACCACCAGTTAAAATACATTGTAGCATACTTGCAGAAGATGCTATAAAAGCAGCAATCAGCAATTACAAAATTAAATGTAGTTGCGGTTAGTATGTTTACGAATGGTCGTAGACATTTTTTTAAAGAAAGAAAATATGAAGAAGATTTTATTTGCAACCCTTGCCACTATGGCATTATCCGCATCAGCTGTTGAAGTCGGTGTAAACGGAATCCGTGATTATTCTGGTACAGACCGTACAGGTTATGGTGTAACAGTTGGTGAGAAGTTTGGTAAATTCGGTGCTGAAGCTGGTTACAACAAATTCACCCAAGGTTCAAATGACCAAAACCGTTATTCTTTAGTTGGCTCATATGATGTTGCTAAAGTTGGTCCTGTTACACTCGCAGTTAAAGGTGGTGCCGCATATTTGGACAATCAGACAGGTGCAAATGGTTATGCCCTTACTGCTGGTGTTGGTGCTTCTGTGCCAGTTTACAAGAACTTGGCAGCAACAGTTGACTATCGCCGTCAAGAAGGCCAGAAAAGTGTAAATGCATTTGATGGTAATCAAGTTGCAGTCGGTTTGAAATATTCGTTTAATTAAAACAAAGAGCCCACTTCGGTGGGCTCGTTCATAACAAGAATAAGAATATGAAAAAACTATTAGTGCTATTTTTAATTGCCTGTTCATCGGCATTTGCTTGGGAACAACAAGCACCGAGACCAGTACAAGCCTGTGCAGAATTCGTACCATATGGTGCACCAGTTATTCCAAGTAGAGATGCAACAGCAGTCTGCCGTGTTGGATATTATACTGTGCATGATAATGTAGCAAAGATTCCAGTATATGGTGTCTATGTTTTAAAACCAGAAAATGCTTTGGGATGTTGGCCAAGAACAAATGCATTTACTGCTGACCAATCATTAGCAAAAGATAAGAGAGCAACACCTGATGACTATGCAGGTACAGGATATGACAAGGGTCATAACATTCCTGATGGTGACCTATCATATGGTGAGTATGTAGAATTAGAATCATTTTTAATGTCTAACATGATGCCACAATTGCCTAATCTAAACAGAGGCATTTGGAAGAACTTAGAAACTAATGTCCGTATTTGGGCATGGCAACATGGTCATCCATTGCAAGTGATTGTCGGTCCAATTTATCAGTATGGTGACCCAACAATCGGTAAAAATCAAGTGCTTGTACCAAGAGCGTTTTATAAAGTTGTAATCGATACAGTAACAGGCGAACACTATGCATTTTTGTTTCCACACAAAGATGGTTTAGGTTCAGACCCATCCGTTGTGCAGACTACAGTTGCTGAAGTTGAGAAATATGCAGGCATTACAATCAATCTACCTGCAGGCCGAGTGAATACAGAAAAGTTTCCAATGAAACCTGCTGACTTCGGTGCTGCCCTTAACGCTAAGAAAGCAAAATGTAAATAATGGCTACATTGGCTCATAGTTGTGAAGAGTGTAATTCATCCTTCACAATCAAATACGATGTGAGTAAGTGTGATGACGATCCAATCTATTGTCCCTTCTGTTCCGCATATATACTTGAGGGAGATGCTGAATCTCCTGATGAATATGTGGACGAAGAGGATGATGATTAGTGTGGTTTTATCATAATACAGCAGAAGAATTCAAACTTGATGATGCCGAAGGATACTTTGGCTTTGTCTATCTCATTACGCACAACCCAACCGGTCGAAAATACATTGGTAAGAAATTCTTCACCAAGGCGGGTACACGGCAAATTAAAGGCAAGAAAAAGAAAATCAGAAAGACCTCTGATTGGGAAACCTATTGGGGATCCAATACTGAATTACAGGCAGAAGTAACAAAGAACGGAGAGGAGCAATACACAAGAGAAATTCTACATTTATGTAAATCTCGGTCAGAGTGTAGTTATATGGAGACTTTTGAAATATTCAATCGTCACGCTCTTTTGAGTGATTCATATTATAACGCATGGGTGACCTGTAAAATCCACAAATCTCATGTAATAGGAAAAATTAATGGCTCGCAAACAATCAGCAAACAACGAAGTAATAACAGTAGCCAAGACAACCAATCAATTGAGGGTTAGAATTGATGACCTTAAAACATTTCAACCACTAACAGAAAATCAAAAACTATTCTTTGATGCATACAAACGAGGTGATTACTTTGTAGCACTACATGGTGTTGCAGGCACAGGTAAAACATTTTGTGCATTGTATAAAGCAATCGAAGAAGTATTGGACAAATCAAACCCATTCAACAAAATCATTGTTGTTCGTTCAGCGGTGCAAAGCCGTGAGATTGGTCACCTGCCTGGTGATGTAAACGAAAAGATGGAAATCTATCAACAACCATATCGTCAAATATGTGAAACACTATTTGGGCGCCGAGATGCATGGGATAGATTAGAAGAACAACACCACATAGAATTCATTTCAACCTCATTCATTCGAGGCATGTCATTTGATGATGCCATTATTATTGTAGATGAGATGCAGAACATGACCTTTGAAGAGATTGATACCGTTATGACACGGGTTGGCTATCGTTCAAAGATTCTATGGTGTGGTGACTACAGGCAAACCGACCTGAACAAAAAGAAAAACGACATGTCTGGCATATTAAAATTCTTTGATATCGCTATGCATATGAAGGCATTTACCCGTATTGAATTTACCGCAGATGATATTGTTCGGTCATCATTGGTTAAAGATTACATCATGGCAAGATTACAATATGAAGATAGAATTTCATAAGCTGAAATAGAGTAGGCATACTAGTAGAAACACTAGGTTTTTGATGCAATGCAACATATATAATAGTATGGGCGCTTAATTGAGGCTCATACTATTTAAATCGTCTTAGGAGATAAACATGTTCGCAGTAGACACATTCATCGACACCGTTCAAGGTGCAAAAAAACAATTCGTTAGCACTTTTGTTACCGACAAAGAATTGCAAAAACCACTTAATGCTTTTGTTGATACACAAACAGCATTCGTTAAGCAAATCGTAGAAACCAACAAAGCGTTAACAGAACAAGCAACAGCAGCATTTCAAAAATTTGCTAAAACCGCAAAGGTTTAATATGTCAAAAGAGTTAGATGCGTTAAGTGGGGTAGAAATCCCAAATCTGACAAACTTTTGGCAATGGGTAAAAAAGACTTTTACATTATCATATCAAGATGAGATAAATCATTATCTGAATCAATCAGTTGATTATGTTGACTATGAAAATAGAGTAAGAACATTACAACGAAGAGGTATGATATGAAAGTCTTAAAATCAATCGCAAAGTTTTTTGTTATATTAGCTGAAGTTACACAAGAATATCGCAACAGTAAGTATTCTAAAGTGCAATAATCAGAGGTTTCTCTTTACATACATAATAGTATGAATAAAGAAACGCAATCGATTCAGTTTAGAAAATTACTCAAGTATGATGTGATTAAAAACACTAAGTCTTGGGATCCAGTCCTACGGAATGACTGGATGATTAAATTTTCGATATACAAGTGCTTTGTTATGGTATTGTTCACCTCAATACATACAGGTCAAACAGTAATTCGATACTTTAATGATGAAGATTTGGCATGTAGTTATATCAATTATATGGTACAACAAGATGCCTCTCTGATATTAAAACACCCCTAACCCCACCTAGAGTGGGGTTTTTCTTTTTCCACTATTGCCTCTTTAGATTATGTAATTATGTTATACTATGACAATATTAAACAGGAGTGAACTATGCCTAATGATGATGTGTTAATGAAATTGTCGTATGAAGTAGATGATATTATTGCCGATTTAGTGAAACGATATCAAATGGATCCGCTAAGTTTGACAGCGGTGATATTGGCAAGATTAGTGTTGGCAAATGATTATGCAGGTTCAGGCGATGATTTTAGAAAATTGCTTGCCAATGTACCTGATTTGCGACCAAAGAATTCAGATATCAATACACAGGTGCATTGATGCAACAGTTAAACATTGATTTTTTCTGGCCGCTCACAGAGCAAATTCCCCTAGAGTTAGATTACACCGATTGTGCAAAACCACAGTTGACTATGCCATCGGTTAATTCTGGTCAATTTGTTATTGCAAATGGCGGCACATGGACAACAACAATTGTTGCTTCTAATCTATCACTAGATGTAGATACGACAACAATTAAGATGAAAGAAAAACCTGGCTTATGTCGTAGAACAATACTAAAATGCCTTGGTTTGAAATGGGAGATTAAATGATGTTGACAAATTATCATTACAGATATTATAATCTGATGAAAAGTATTATTGGTGTGTGGAGAAAGATTAGAGGTAAATAATGGCACAGAAGAACAAGAACTATTACCTATCCGTCATGGAAGGTTATAAGACAGTATTTCAGAAGATGGTCTTTGATGCAAAAGAAGCAAAGCGACTATACGAAGAGTTAAAAGAGAAGTATCCAACACCGCAATATCTGGTATACAAAGAATATCATTAATGCGAGACTATCGAAAGGCACTAGGGTTTTCTAACGCTAGTGCAACAAAGGATTATATGTCCGCAAAGGACATTAAACTGGTCAATTGGGAACTGGTGCAATTGTACAATTCTCGCTTGATTGATACATTCGGTAAAATACAATCCACAGTCCCAATAGAGACACAACCCGTTGAGACCATAGTAAATGATGCTTATTTTACTATACGGAACAACGACTTACTGATGCAGTTAAGCAATCACGGCCGTGGTCTAGAGTCAGTATACTTTAGTTGGATGCAAGGCTATATTGCTGCTGTTATTTTCAAACCATTCATTGAAGAGCAGTTGGGTTGTGTATTGCATCAAAATGGTGCAGATGATTTAAATAATCCGCAGTTGTTTGCCAAGAAGAGTGATCCCGATTTTGTAGACCATGACAGAAAGATTTTTGTTGAAGTACAGGCAGGATTCAAGGGCGGTAAGATAGATATCAAGCGGTCAAAGATAAACCCTAAGTTGCCTGATTATGAGTATTACATTGTATGCTTAGATTGTTTTAATGGGCAATATTGCATACTATCCGTGCGAGACCTATTGACATTGCCCGAGACAGTATGGTATAATAATCCCTTGTGGGAAGGCGCATTGTGCTACACTATAGATGAAAGTCGAATGAAATCATGGACACAGACAAATACGATAGAATACTTTATTCACTCTTAGGGTCGAATGAATTGGTGCAAAAATGGTGGTCATCATCGAATAAAGCATTTGATGAGATGACACCGATTGAGATGTGGGACAGAGATGAGGCTAGGGTGAAGAAATATTTACTAGCACAATTAAGCGGAGAGTATCTATGATAGAATGTATGATTATTGGCGATTCCATCGGTGTCGGTGTATCGTATGTAAGAAAAGATTGTAGCTCTACTGCCGTAGGGGGTATTAACTCATGGCAGGCAAATCAGTATAACAGTAATAAGAAGATTAATGCTCGCACCGTTATTATCTCGCTCGGTTCTAATGACCACAAGGGAGTAAAGACTGAAGCAGAATTAAGAAAACTCAGAGCAAACACTACCGCAGACAGAGTATATTGGATTCTGCCTGCAATTAAACCAGAGATACAAGAGATAGTCCGCATCATTGCCGCAGATTGGAAAGACATAGTATTACCGATTAGTGAGACAGCCGACAAGGTGCATCCGACTATGAAATCATACAAGGAGATTGGCGCCAATGCAAAATAATAAGAACTTTTGGGGTGAACCAGATGATATTGAACCATTACCCGAATGGATGGACCCGAAGACCTATCAGAATAATGGTCAGTATAAGAGAAAGACCAAGAGTCTAAACGAAGCAATCAATGAGGCACTACAGAAGCCTGCTGTGCCTGTTATTATAAAAGAACCGAATGTCAGTTGAAGAACAGATAAAAGAATTTTTAAAGATGTATGGTGATAGATTACCTAATCCAGAACATTGCCCCAAAGAGTTTGAGTATTATGTAAGGCTGTACAAGTATTGTAAGGGTTTATTATGACATATGAAGAGTGGATGAATGAGATAGAGAATTATGGCACTAGATTTGAGCGATTCCTAGAAGAATGGGACAATGGCATGGATGTACAAAGAATGGAAGAGTGGTTAAAGTCCGCATATAATATGGGTTTGGAGCATAGAGACAAATTACAAATGGGAGTAAAGAATGAAAGCAACCGAAGTAGAAACTAAAGAAGATTATATACTATACCTACAATCCGTCATAGATGATAAGGATAAGGTCATAGAGAATCAAATGAACCAGATAAAGAAACTATTGGGACTGTTAGCCAATAGTAAGAAAGAATAGTATGGGTGGGGTAAAGTGGGGGGAAGTAGTAAATCAGGGGTTTCCGGAGTAGTGGAAGCAATAGGATGAGCGGACAATATAAGGAAAAGAATTGCCCTAAGTGCGGTGTTAAACATCGTAAGAGAGGCCTGCATTGTTCCGCATCGTGTGCTGCTACAGGTCGACCAGTGAGTGAAGAGACCAAAGAGTTGCACAGACAGAACACCAGAGATTATTTGCAGACACCCGAAGGCATTGCGAACTCTAAAAAGACGGGTGACGGAACGCAGATAGCCGCTGATGAATTCGCAGTTGATATACCAGACATAATGGACCTCAGAGACTACGATAGCCTAGACGGCTACGATAGAGCAGAGAACTGGTAGACCCCGCCCCTATACCACCCCTCCATTATACCACACTTTTACCGCTTTGTCAAGCCCCTAGTGTTACCTAAAAACAACAGATAGCGCTTGACTTTGTTGCCTTTCTGTGTTATACTGAATGTTGGAAAATAAAGAAGGATTCTCTATGCCCCCTACTATTGAAGAAATCAATGACCTATGCATAGCAATTGCAGAGGAAACATTGGATGCAGACTATGAGGAATTGCAGGAACTAGAATTGCAAAAGCAATACGAATTTATGCAGTATGCTGAAGATGCCGCTGACCTAGATGCGGAATACTACGGTGTTGCTTAAAAACAACAATACCCTAGTAAATTGCTCAAGTATCCAAATAGTGCTTGACAGTTACCCAATTTTATAGTATACTCTATCCATAGATTGAAAAAACAGACAAATTTTTGAAAGGACTCAAAATGTCAAAACCCACCTCCCTCTCCGCCCTCGCTATTACTTCTAAAAAAGAAGACCTCGCTGATGCTAAGGCAAAAGTAGTTGCTCTCCGTAAAGAAGTTGCTGAGTTGCGCCGTATGCAAAAAGACATGCGTATTCAAGTAAAGGCAGAGAAAATTGCTGCTCGCCAACTTGCTGCTGCTGACCGTGCAGAGAAAAAAGCTGCTCGCATTGCAAAATTAGAAGCAAAATTGATTGCTATGAAGTCCCCTCCTGTGGGTCGCCTTGCAATAAAAGCTGCTAAGAAACCATCTAAAGTAAAAGTCACTAAAATGGCTGCTTAATGATGCAATTTACCCTCATCACCAGTGAGGGTACAATAATGCTTTTTTACATAAAAGAAGTGGCATTATTGTACCAGCGCCTTAAAGGCGGGGTAGTGATAACAAACAATGGCGAGGGGATCGAATCCCTGATGCCGCCAGTTGAAAAATTACTGGCAACTAATTGAAGGAATTGTAATGAGAACCAAAGTGATATTTGACGGACTTAAAAACTCCCAGAAAATCCGTGTGATTATCAACGGAGTTATAGTATACACCACCATTAAGGGTGTGCTGTACGATTTGTTTGGTAATACAGAGCAGAGAGCCGCTGTGTGTGATGCGCTGTTGCAGTTGAGTTATTTTTACCGCACCGAGAAATCGACAGGTCTAGGTAAAGATTTTCGTGGTTATTCTATACAGGTAAATTTAATATGAGCGAAGTATTGACTAGTTGGGAAGAGATGACCGTGCTTGAGCAGATGGCCTGCCAGTATTGGGACATGTATAAGGATGCATATGGCGTCCGTCCTAGGGGCATTGATACCTCTTCTTGGTCAGAGACCGAATTCATGGCAGAATTCGACATGCTTGCCAAAGTTATAGATGCTGAATATATTGCTCGCAAAGCCGCAGAGGCAGAGGCTATTATTAAATTCGAAGACCGTGTGACCAATCTAATGCACACTGGCACCAATCGTGAGCGAGTTATTGCATGGTTGATGGATGCAGAGGGCGCCAATGGTGACCACGAATACTTCTGCTTTCTGAGTGGTCTGCCGTATGGTTATTTTAATTAAACTGGAGAACTAAAATGGGCGTGATGAAAGATATATTTTATGACATTGAACAAGCATTTATTGACGGTGATACACCAGAGAGAATCGCAGAGGCGCTAAATATCCCTGTGGGTATGGTGACGGATGCGCTGACTACAATGGGTGTGGATGCGACCACGGATGCAGAGTATGACATATTAGCAGCGGAGAATTTTGTGTCGTAGCCCCAAAAAGCCGCCTAGGACAGTGCTGGGGAGTCCTCTACAAGAGGTCTACAGGCGCAAAGGGATCGTTTCTGTGCTGCCCAAAAGAGCGCTTTATATTTCGGCAACTAAAAAAAATTTTGCGGGGAAAAATGAGTAAAAAAGACGGACTATGAACTTCAATGATATCATAATGGATGAATTGTGGTATACACTGGTTGTACTCTATATGGGTACTATGGGCTTTGCTATAGGTTTTTTAATAGGATTGATATTATGAATAGTGTTTATATTGTGCGCTCTGGTCTCTATGATGGTAACATAGGGTTGACTACATGGATCAATGTCCGTGTGTTTACCTCCTATGGGGTTGCAGAGGCTTGGGTAGAATCTGAGAAATTGAGAGATAAAACTTTCAATGAGAATTTTGATTTTTATGAAATTGAGGAGATGACTGTATATGAATGATGTGCATTTTTTAGTCGGTAAGTCACCAGAAGGTCAAACTGTATTGAGAATTGGTGATAGTGTTTCCACAACTTTAACTATGGGACAAAAATCCACAGTTGATTTGATTAAGCTTTTAGCATCCACACTTGATGATGATAAGTGGGCATTTAATGTAAGAATTGATCCAAAGGTAGAAGATAATGAATGAAATCATTAAAAACCTGTTTATTCAGGCAGGTGGTAGTGTAGAGGAAGAGAATGGTAATCTCTGGACTTATAGTGATGACCTTGACCCTGAGTTATTCGCTCAATTGGTTGTGCGAGAATGTGCAGAAATGGTGAGAAAAAATAATTATCAATTCATGTCAAATGAACAACATTATGGTGTCACCTCTGGAGACATACTGAATCATTTCGGAGTTAAAGAATGATTAGCCCCTTAGAAATCGTGTTAGTCGCCATAATGATTGGTAAAAACAATTTTACTGGCGAAGTAGAACTACAGTATCAATCTGTGGGTCGTTATACCTCGATGAGTACCTGTAATAAAGATAGGCTAAAGTTGTTAAAGAAGGACAAAGGTATTACCTATCTTTGTATGAAGGTTGATTATGATTGATTATGTCTATTGTATCGCAATTGTGGGATTATTGTATCTCCATCTAATATCTGAAAGTGTGGTCGTTATATGAGTGAATATACTCCTGATAAATGGTTGATTGTGAAACTGACTGATACCAATAAGAATGTATCTCACTATAGAGTATTCGCTTGTTGGTACGGTGGTTATCTCGGTTCTGATTCATGGAAGATGAATAGTGGAATCACGAAGGTCACAGAGGATGAAAAATACTATCACTTTGAAGGCACTAGCGGTTCTGTCTATAACTGCCGTAAAGGCTCTTATGGTGCGAATAATTATGGTAGTGAGATTCTTAATGGCCTCATTGCAAAGGGTGTAGAGACTGGTCTGCTCATTGCGGCTTTGGGTGAAGATGTTAATCCTATGGAATTAGAATATTCTTAAAAAGTCTGGAAACCCTGGAACCCCAGCCTGTTGCAGAAAAGCAACACAATCCCTCTATGTTGCTTAAAAACAACAGAGGGGCTTGACAAATCGGTAACTATGTGATAGAATGGCTACATGATGAATAGAAAAAAGCGTTCCGATAGAAACCATGTTTTGTACCGTGTTGAGTGTACCAATACAGGTGATTCCTATATTGGTGTAACCGTTGCACAAGGTCAAGCATTCCTCCGTTCCGTCAAAGTGCGGTGGCAGAAGCATGTTAGCCGTGCAAAGTGTGAAAACAAGAATTGGGCATTTTGTGAGTTTCTCCGTTCCAACACGGATGCGGATTTTCGATACGAAGTGCTTGAAGTGGTGAGAGGCCGCAAACCTGCTCATCAAAGAGAACGGCAATTAATTGCCGAATATGAACCAACCTTAAATACCTTTTAATATGAATAATCCCGTTTTTGAATCAATGATTAAAGTCATGAAAACCTATGCAGGTAAAAAAATCTTTCCATCTGAGCAAGTTGTAATGATGCGCCAACGGTGGGCAGACCACAAAGCTTTAAAAATACATGGTAAATTGGAGAAACAATGAATAAATTTGCAAAAATGATGGGCGACCGGACTGCTCGATTTGACCGCTTGAATACTGCTATGAAAGAATTCGAGCAAGTGACAAAATCCGAATCTGGTGAATATGCCTATTCTTATCTGGCAGGATTCTATATGCAACAATTGATTATGCTTGCTGCGGATAATCGGGAATCTACCGAAGACTTGGTTAAGACACTAGAATCGATTGTTGCTAAAAAACAACAGTTGCCAATTAGTGCTTGACATTATTGCCTTCCTGTGATACAATGGTACCATAGAAATTGATAAAGGAACTATATGAAAACCGCTCTTGAATTAACAACCGAATTGTGTGCAATTCTTAAATCAAATTATTACCTCAAAGGTTCTACTTTGGATTATGATTTTGTTATTGAACCTGGAAACAAGTATTTAAAAATTGTTTGTGTCAATAATCAAAGATCCGTCCATGCGTTTGTTGATAAAAAGAATGGCGACCTGTATAAGGCAAAATCTTGGAAATCACCTGCAAAGGGTGTCCGTTTTAATCTTTTCACCGATATTGAAAAATTGAGAGAAATGGGAAAAAAATACGGCGCTATGTGGGCAGGTGGTTATTTGTATCGTTAATTGAAAAAGGAAATTATATTATGGCTTATATGAATCAGGAAAAGAAAGCGAAAATCGCTACTGCAATGAAACCAATTTTGAAAAAATATGGTTTGAAGGCAACCTTGAGTGTACATAATCACTCCAGTATTTCCGTGAATATCAAATCCGGTCCGATTGACTTTGGCGGTGATAATATTCAAGTGAATCATTATTGGTTAAATGACCATTATTCAGGTACTGCTTTGAAAGCATTAAAAGAAATTAAAGATGCTTTGCTTGTTGCAGATTATTTTGATGAGTCGGATGCTCAGACAGATTATTTCCACACGGCATATTATTACCATATCAATGTTGGAAAGTGGAACAAACCATATGTTATTAGTCAATAAGATTAAATGGATTGCAACAGGCATCACCCTCGGTGGTGCTCTCGCAACCACATTAGCGCTGGATCCCTTGAATATCTGGTTGTTGAATCTTGGCGCCCTATTGTTTTTTGTTTGGGCTTGTATGATTAAAGATAAAGCAATGATAACCGTGAATTTCGGTCTCCTTGCAATTTATGTTTTTGGTATTTTCTTTAGGATGTAAAATGAGTGAAGATAGGCAATTTATAATGCAGATGGTATTAGAAGGCAAATTGCCTGCTGATTCTGTAACAATGGATGAATTAGATGAAGTCCGAGAAGTGTTATTTGAATTAATTTGTGAACGGCAAACACCGTTTGAAACCTTTGAAGTGATGCAATAAGGGCTTGACAGGTGAAGCAAAAATCTATACAATGGCGGGTGTCCGGGCTGTGTGATATAGCTAAGCCTAGAAACCTTGTAGCCAAAGATTTACGAACACCCAAGTATCGTATGAGAGTAGCTACCTCAAAGAAGGTTTACAATCGTAAGGTATTTAAAAAGGGAGAGTATGTCTAATGAAGAAACATTCGATGGTTTTTGGTTCTTGCCGTGTGAAGAAGAAGGATTAAATCTTTCATTCTTTAGTTTTAAAGACGAATATGGCGGTGGTACTCCAATTGGTGGAAATCAACTTGGTGATAATTACCATTTAGCCTTCTTTAAAGAGAATGAAGAAGGCATGCCAGAATTTGATGATGCCTTTGAAGCGATTCTTGGTGATCCCGAAAGTTATATAAAGAATTTAGTTGGTGCAGGACTCTATGGTTGTGTTGTACGAAAAACAACAAAAACAGGTAAATGGTTTGATGATTACCTCAAATCGGTCGTGGGTTCTGTTATAGTAGACAATGTGAAATCAATTACTAATCTGAAGTGAAGGAATAAAGATGCCAAATTGGTGTAGTAATACAATTGAAATTAAAGGTGACAAGGAATCTATTGATGAATTCAAAAAGTTTCTTGATGAAGGTAATGGTAAAGATTGGTTCAATTTTTTCCTGCCGACACCAACTGAATTGAAAGATGAAGGTTGGTATGAATGGAATGTTCAAAATTGGGGTTGCAAATGGAACTGTGATGCACAAGATTGGAAACTAGATGAAGATGGCACTACCATATCATTCTGGTTTGATTCTCCGTGGTCTCCGCCAACTACTTTGTATGAAACGATTAGCGACAGCTATGATATCGATGCACACTACCTTGAAGAAGGTATGGGTTTTATTGGTAGATTCTGTGAAGGTTATGATGACTATTACGAATACACCGATTTGGAATCGTTAGATGATGTTCCAGAAGAACTTTTAGAACAATGGGATTTAAGAGAAAGACTGGAAGAACAACAAGAATGGGATGATGAAGATGAATAAAGTAATTTTATGGTTAATTATACTGGTTGCTGTTGCAGCTCTTGGACCTTTACTTGTAATTTGGTCGTTGAATACGCTTTTTGCGTTTACAATTCCGTTTACACTAGAGACTTGGTCAGCAGTAATCATTTTGGGTATGTTTTTAAAAGGTGATGGTGTAAAATTTAACAATGGAAAATGAAATGACTGAAAAACAATTTAATTTTAGTACAAAAAAAGAGAAAGATTGGCTTCGGACTCTGTTACATGAGCGTGAAGTCGGTATTACCTTCATCAAAAAAGATGGAAGTGAACGATTGATGTGGTGTACACTCTCGGAATCAAAAATTCCAAGTGAATTTGCACCGAAAGGATCGGAAAAAGCAAAATCCGATGAAGTTTTGCCGGTTTTTGATGTTGAAAATGCTGGATGGAGAAGTTTCCGTTGGGATTCCATCACAAATATTGAATTTTCGTTAGTTGGAGTTGAAAATGAGTAAAGAAAAAGTTGAAAAAGTGAAAAAAACAAAAGTGACTGCGATGAAAGCAGAAAAAAAGTCAAAATTGAAACGATTTTCTGTGGAATCAGTAAGTACCTTCTATGAAGTGCATATTGTCCATGCGGAAAATGAAGAACAAGCGAAACATATTGCTTCACAAGCAGATTATAACGCATCAAAATGGTTAGGACAACAAATTTCCAATGTCCGAGTGTGTGATGATGCTGATTTGATTCGTTTCAAAGAATTGGATGACTATTTCTTTGCAGGCTCAGCAACAGTTGATGATGGTGGAAACTTGTACTACTTGAAAGAAGATGGTACTGTAAACGGCAACATGCCGACTACCAAAATCTTTTAATATTTACCGAAAAAACGCTTGACAATCAAACGAAAAGCATATATAATAGCAACATGAAAAATATTTCTATACATCCATCAACATCACTCTGTGCCAAGTCCGCAACGACATGGCAGGCGGATTATCGCTTACCAAGAAGTGAGAATAAAGGCTTTATTCCACCGCTAGGGGTTGTGTATCGTTAGAATTTAGAAATCTAAAATTCAACAACCCCTAGACCTAAAAGCTCTAGGGGTTTTTTATTGTTCTTTAAAAATTTGAGTTTTTTTGTTGGGACATTGTGTAGTGGCAGCACAGCAGACTTTGACTCTGTTAGTTTAGGTTCGATTCCTAATGTCCCTGCCAAAAATATGGAAGATGATGCAGCTGGGTTGGTCCGGCGACCAGCCTTGAAAACTGGGTTCTCAGGAATGGGATGGGGTTCGACTCCTCCGTCTTCCGCCATATAAAAGCTCTCTGTGTGACTTCAATGGACAACAGTAAACTTGCAAAAGTCGACCAATGCAAGAACCTGCCATGAAGACGGGTCACAATACGGTTCGATTCCGTCAGAGAGCTTCTATATGGGAAGGTTGGCCGAGTGGTTAAGGCAGCGGTTTGCTAAACCGTCATTCAGAAATGGGTGCATCAGTTCGAATCTGATACTTTCCGCCAAATGTGTGAGTGTGCTACTGAACGGTTAGGTGGCGGATTGCAAATCCGTTTTATGCAGGTTCGATTCCTGTCACTCACTCCATTAACACTAAAGTAGTGTTGTCATCGTACAACACTTTACAAAATAGTTGTTGACAGAAATTGTGGGAAGTGTTATACTCTATCCCATAGATTGAGAAATCAATCAAATGTTCTTTAAAAATTTGAGTTTGATAAATGTGCTCGGTTCGTCTATCGGTTAGGACACTGCCCTTTCACGGCAGGAAGGAGGGGTTCGATTCCCCCACCGAGTACCATATTAAATTATATTAGGTTACCAACTCCAGTAGGTACCTAGGAGAGATAATATCTGTGGCCGCACAGACTCTCGCTAGTAGTACATGAAGCAATCCGACTGTGCTGGAATTAGTTGAATCGTAATGTGGAAGTTGTCTTATCGGCAGACGAAGCCGTGAGAAACCAGATGAAGTTCTGGAGTGACAATGACATCCTAATGTAATTTAATATGGTATCATTGTTAAGTGTTATCAGGGTATCGTTATGGGACGCCATAACTATGCGGGTCTAACTGTGCGAGGAACAGGTCCTAATATAACCGCCATTCGCTTGTCAGAGGAAGCACCTTTGTTGACAAATGGGCAAGATAACACTTAACAACGATATGGGGGTATAACTTAGTGGCAAAGTAGTAGGCTTTTAACCTATTAACCGGAGTTCAATTCTCCGTGCCCCTACCAAACAGATTTCAAATCCAACTTTTCATAAATAAGATTATGGAGGTTAGTATGAAACAAAAACATAACAATGATAAATTTTCTAATGATGATTTATTAGAACAGTATAAAATCAATCCTGTTTTGAGTAAGATATCACACCATTTTGGTGTTCCTGATGTAACAGTTTGGCGTAGAGCTAAAAGGTTAGGTCTAGAATTCAAAATTGGTGGTGTTGCCAAAAAAATAGAATTGAATGAAATACTTGAAGGCAAACATCCGACATATCAAACTTTGAAATTAAAAAAAAGGTTGATAAAAGAAAATATATTAGAAAACAAATGTACATCATGTGAATTGACTAATTGGCAAGATAAAGAAATTTCTTTGCAATTGGATCATATAGACGGAAATAATCACAACCATATGTTGAATAATTTGCGTTTGTTATGTCCAAATTGTCATTCGCAAACTGATACATGGTGTGGCAAAAACAAATAATGGAGTGGATGCTCTAATGGTAGGGCAGCGGGCTGTAAACCCGTGGCTTCGGCAAGTAGGTTCGATCCCTACCCACTCCACCAAATTTAGGTGCGTTCATATAATGGTCATTATCTCGGATTGTCTATCCGAAGACGGGAGTTCGATTCTCCCACGCATCGCCAGTTTTATAGCGGGTTAGAGTAACGGTAATTCAGAAGTCTCATAAGCTTCAGATGGTGGTTCGATTCCATCACCCGCAACCATTTTTATTCCAAAGTAGCACAGCGGTAGTGCAGCAGACTGTTAATCTGTTGGTCATAGGTTCGATCCCTATCTTTGGAGCCATGGTGATGTAGCAAAACGGTAATGCACCTCCTTCATACGGAGAAGATTGGGGGCTCGATTCCCTCCATCACCACCAATTTTTCGCCCCTATAGTTAAGTGGTATAACAGTTGCCTTGTAAGCATCAGTTCGGAGTTCGATTCTCTGTGGAGGCACCAGTTAAACTCCGTGTGGTGAAATGGTATCACTCTTGGTTTGGGACCAAGGAGCGTAAGTTCGATTCTTACCATGGAGACCAATTTGGGGGATTAGTATAATGGGATTACGGCAGCTTTGCAAGCTGTTTATGAGAGTTCGATTCTCTCATCCTCCACCAATTATCTGT
>Ga0114964_10001397_pt1 | contig 17610 bp, 15 predicted proteins | sample C_131016_MF_Meta_FD_92638 | JGI IMG/M metagenome (GOLD analysis project Ga0114964, IMG submission 92638) | Freshwater microbial communities from Lake Croche, Canada to study carbon cycling - C_131016_MF_MetaG | ecosystem: Environmental > Aquatic > Freshwater > Lake | place: Lake Croche, Canada... | reverse complement strand
GCGTTCTATGCGATGGGCTGGCGCACGCTGTGCGCGTAAGCTGCACGGCTAGGAGACAAGACGTGAAGACATCCAGCAAGTCATCGGTCAAAGTGGCTGCCAAAAAGGCCGCACCGAAAGTGGCCGTCAAGGCCAAACCCGCCGCCAAAGCAGCATCGACTGCGGTGAAAGCCAAGCCTGCGGCCAAAGTGGTAAAGGTGCCCGCCAAACCGGTGAAAGCCGCCAAGCCCGCAGTCAAAAAGTCAGTTCCATCGAAAGCGGTGGTCAAAGCCCCGGTCAAAACCGTGGTCAAGCCCAAATCCAAGCCCGTGGCCGTGAAAGCGCTTGCCAAAGTGGCCGCCAAGCCCACCCTATCCCCCGCCAAATCGGCGGCAAAAATGCCCACACCGGCGGCTGTCAAAGCCCCCAAATCTGTGGCAATCCCTAAGAAGGCATTGGTCAAAACTGCAGCCCCTGTTGCGGTCAAAGCCCTTGCCAAATCTCTCCCAAAGGAAGTTTTGAATTCTGCTAAAGCTCTTGCAAAAGCCCCCATTGCACCCCCGTCTGACAAAGTGAAATCACCCGCCAAGGCCGCAAGTCCCAAAGCAGCCCCTGCCGTGGTGGCCCCTGTGGCTGAGATCGCGCCTGCGGCCCCAGGCGACGTGCCTGCACGCGCGACGCGTCCTTCAGCCCGCTTGGCTCAAATTACGGTGCCTTCCATGGCCCAGTCCGTGGCCTCTACGGCGGCCAAGGCCAGTTACCTTCACAACACGCCCACCCAAGTGATGATTCCCGTATTCACCGCTCCCGCTAAAAAAGACGCCAAGTTGGCCAACAACTGGAAGACCAAAAAGGTCGATCAACTCGTCGACGCCGAAATTTTGGCCATGTCCGATGACGATTACATGAACGCCATGCAATTGGCCTTCTTCCGCCGCAAACTGGTCTTGCTCAAAGACGACATGTTGGCGAATGCGGGTCAGACGACGGAAAACTTGCGTGAGGACACCGTGGTGGTGCCCGATCCAGCCGATCGCGCGACCATCGAAGAGGAACATGCATTGGAATTGCGCACGCGCGATCGGGAACGTAAGTTGTTGAAAAAGATCGAGCAATCCATCACCCGGATCGACTCGGGCGAGTACGGCTACTGTGATGAAACAGGCGAGCCGATCGGCGTGGGCCGTTTGCTGGCCCGTCCGACGGCGACCCTGTCTTTGGAGGCGCAGCAGCGCCGCGAACTGAAACAAAAAATGTTCGGTGACTGACCACGGTCTGCGCAACAGGTTTAAAACTGTGCACCGTTCCCCAAAGGCTCCCTGGCGGAGCCTTTTTTTTGGGCGAAACCCCTACATGGATTCAATGTTGTAATTTTTATTGATTTTGTTTGTTTCTAAAATCCTTCAGAGCTTACTTTCAAACAGTTCTCTAAGTGCCTCATTTTGAACGATTTTTTCATCCAATCTATGTTTGAAACCGCTTCTAACCCCTTGATTTCATTGAAAAAATGTTGACTACCCGCTTGTGAGACGGCAAATTCCTGATACAGTGCAAAAAAGTGCAATTAAGTGGGGAAAAGTGCCCCTGATTGCAATTCGAGCCTAATCAAAGGAATTTCTGCGTGTTTCAAGGTGCGTCATCGTTAAGTCTGGATGCCAAGGGGCGGTTGTCGGTGCCGACCCGTCATCGTGACGTCCTGAGCGCAACCGCTGCCGGCCAGCTGACGATCACCAAGCACCCGCACGGCTGCCTGATGGTGTTTCCTCGCCCCGAATGGGAAAAATTCCGAGAGCGCATTGCCCAACTGCCCATGTCAGCGCAATGGTGGAAGCGAATTTTCTTGGGCAATGCCATGGACGTGGAGATGGACAGCACGGGACGTGTGCTGATTTCCCCCGAGCTGCGCCAAGCGGCGGGCATCAGCAAGGACACCATGCTGCTCGGCATGGGTCATCACTTTGAGTTGTGGGACAAAGCGACGTACGACGCGCAAGAGGCGCAAGCCATGCAGGGCGCAATGCCCGAAGTTTTCAAAGATTTTTCCTTTTGAGTGCCCTGCCAATGAGCACTTTGAATCACACCACCGTATTGCTGAACGAAGCTGTTGAGGCCGTGGTGGGGGGCGTGTGGGGCGCTGACGGCACCTATGTGGATGCCACCTTCGGTCGCGGCGGGCATTCTTGCTTGCTCTTGTCCAAGCTGTCGGACCGAGGTCGCCTGATTGCTTTTGACAAGGATTTGGAGGCCGTTGCGGCGGCCCAAAGCATTGTGGATGTGCGATTTTCGATCCGCCACGAAGGGTTTGCCAACCTGGGGGCCCTACCGGCCAGCAGCGTGGCTGGGGTGCTGATGGACCTGGGTGTGAGTTCCCCCCAAATTGACAGCCCCGAGAGGGGTTTTTCTTTTCGTTTTGATGGCCCTTTGGACATGCGCATGGACACATCGCGCGGTCAAAGTGTGGCCGAGTGGCTTGCCGATGCAGGCGTGGATCAGATCGCGGAGGTGATACGTGACTATGGCGAAGAACGGTTTGCTGTTCCGATTGCAAAGGCGATTGTGGCTCGCCGACAAGAACGGGGCCCAATTTCAACCACCACCGATTTGGCCGGGCTCGTGGCTGGCACGGTCAAAACCCGCGAGCAGGGCCAGAACCCTGCAACGCGGACATTTCAGGCTTTTCGGATTTTCATCAATGCCGAGCTTGAGGAGCTTGAACAAGCGCTAGAAGCCAGCTTGCAGGTGCTGCGCCCGGGGGGCCGCTTGGTGGTGATCAGCTTCCATTCCTTGGAAGACCGCATCGTCAAGCAATTCATTGCCAAGCATTCCAAAGACGTCTACGACCGCCGCACGCCTTTTGCCGCACCGGTGCCCATGCGCCTCAAAGCCGTGGACCGCATCCGCCCATCCAGCGCTGAAGTGGCCGGCAACACCCGTTCACGCAGTGCCATCATGCGTGTGGCCGAGCGCACGGAGGTGGCCGCATGATGCGCTTGAGCATGGTGTTGCTCGCCTTGGTGGTGGCCAGTGCCATGGTTTTGGTGCACAGCCAGTACGAGACTCGGCGCTTGTTTGTCGAGCACGAGAAGGCGCTGAAAGAAGCTGCACGTTTGGACACGGACCTCGAGCGCCTGACCGTTGAGCGGCGCGCCCAGGCGACACCGCTGCGCGTAGAACAGATCGCGCGGCAGCAATTGCAGATGCGCAATCCACCTCCCGGCATCACGCAGTATGTGACGGCAACCGGAGCCTCCACCGCCTCTGCAAGGCAGGCCGCCCAATGAGCAGTCGCAGCGTACAGCTCAGTTCCAGCCCACTGCTGACCAGCAAAACGCCGGTGTGGCGCAGTCAACTGATTGTCGCAACGATCGCTGTGGCCTTCGCTGGTTTGGCCGTCAGGGCGGCCTATGTGCAGGTGATTGACAACGCCTTTTTCAAACACCAAGGGAAAGTGCGCTTCGAGCGCACCTTGGCCTTGCCTGCGAGCCGGGGACGAATTTTGGATCGCAATGGCTTGTTGTTGGCCTCCAGTGTGCCCGCGCCCAGCATCTGGGCCAATCCCGAGGACATGGAGCGCGACCCTTCCAAATTGACGCAGCTGGCCCGTTTGCTTGAAATGACGTCTGCCGAATTGGACAAGAAGTTGGCCAACGAAGACAAGACCTTTGTCTGGCTCAGAAGGCAGTTGGACGAATCCGTGGTCAAAGACATCTTGGCTTTGGACATCAAGGGCGTGTATTCCATCAAAGAATACAAGCGCTTGTACCCCGAGGGCGAAGCCGCTGCGCACATCGTTGGCTTTACCAATGTCGAAGACGTGGGCCAAGAGGGCATGGAACTGGTGTTTCAAAAACAACTGGCCGGGCGCCAAGGTTCGCGCCGCGTGATCAAAGACCGTTTGGGCCGCGTCGTTGAAGACGTGGGCGAAGCCGTGTTGCCGGTGGACGGAGAAGACCTGCAACTGAGCATTGACAACAAAGTGCAATTTTTTGCGTATCAAAAATTGCGCGATGCAGTGCTTGAAAACAAAGCCAAAGCCGGTAGTGTGGTGGTGCTGGATGCCCAGTCGGGTGAAGTTTTAGCCTTGGCCAATTACCCCAGTTATTCGCCCGCCAAACGCATCAATTTGAGCGGCGAGCAATTGCGCAACCGTGCCTTGACCGATACTTTCGAGCCCGGTTCGACCATGAAGCCAATTGTGATTTCACTGGCCCTGGAAAAAGGCATCGTCACACCGGAAACCCGCATCGATACCTCGGGCGGCCATTTAACGATCTCTGGCTCCACCATTTCGGACTCCCACGCGCACGGCACTTTGACCGTGAACGAGGTGATTCAAAAGTCCAGCAACATTGGCACGGTGAAAATTGCCTTGCAAATGCAACCCCGCGAAATGTGGGAGATGTACACCCAGGTCGGCTTCGGGCAAAAGCCCCAAGTGCCATTCCCGGGCGTGGTCAGTGGCCGTTTGCGCCCCTATAAAACCTGGCGCCCGATTGAGCAGGCCACCATGAGCTATGGCTATGGCTTGTCGACCAGCTTGTTTCAACTGGCCCGTGCCTACACCTTGTTTTCCCACGACGGTGAAATCATTCCTGCCAGTCTCATGAAAATCAACCAACCTGCTGTCGGCGCGCGGGTCATCAGTCCTGAGCATGCCATCGCTGTGCGCAAGATGTTGAACATGGCGGCAGCCCCAGGGGGCACCGCGCCGAAAGCGCAAACGGTGGGCTATTCGGTGGGTGGCAAAACCGGCACGGCACACAAGCAAGAAGGCAAGGGTTACTCCGGCAAAAAGTACCGCGGCTTTTTTGTGGGCTTGGCGCCGATTGAGCGGCCCCGGATCATCGTGGCGGTGATGATCGACGAGCCCAGCAACGGGCGGTATTTTGGCGGCGATGTGGCGGCCCCGGTGTTCAGTGAAACCGTGCAACAAACGCTGCGTCTCATGGGCATACAGCCCGATATGTCGGTCAAGCCTCAGACCTCGGTCCAGGCTGTAGAGGAGTCCTTCTGATGCTGGAATTGCGCACCCCTCACGAAGTCGCCGACTGGCTGCGCCAGCGTGTGACGGGGCAATTGCAGACAGACAGTCGTCTGGTGCAACCCGGAGATGGTTTTCTGGCCTGGTCCGGCGCATCGGCCGATGGTCGTTTGTTCGTCTCACTGGCCCGCGCGCAAGGTGCTGCCGCGTGCATTGTTGAAAAACAAGGTCTGCAAGACTTGGATTTTGGCGACTCACCGGACATCGCTTGTTACGACCAGCTCAAAGCGCATGCCGGCTGGATTGCGAATGCGTTTTATGCTGCGCCCAGCGAATGCTTGGGTCTGATTGCGGTGACCGGGACCAACGGCAAAACCTCCAGCACCTGGTGGCTGGCCCAAGCCTTGAATCATTTGAAGGGTCATGACGCTTGCGCCGTGATCGGTACCTTGGGCACCGGTGTGGTCTCGGCCTTGGCGTCTACGGGCATGACCACCCCGGATGCGGTGCTGCTGCAAAGTCAGCTGCGTGCTTTTGCCGATCAGCAGGTGAGCTATGTGGCGATGGAGGCTTCTTCCATTGGCATTCAAGAGCATCGCCTGGATGGCGCTCAAGTGCGAGTGGCGGTGTTCACCAATTTGACGCAAGACCACTTGGACTACCACGGCGACATGGCCAGCTACGGGCAGGCCAAGGCGCGCTTGTTTGCGTGGGCCGGTTTGCAGTCTTGTGTGATCAATATTGAAGATCCTTTTGGTGCCGAATTGGCGCAATCTTTGCAGGACAAGAGTCTGGATATCTGGACCTGCTCGCGCGTGGGGGGGGGCGGCCGCTTGCAAGCGCGTCAAATGAACTCGGCCCATGCCGGTTTGAGTTTGGAGATTGTGGAGGGCAACCAGGTCGCCTCATTGCAGACGGCGGTGATTGGTGACTTCAATATTGACAATTTATTGGGCGTGATCGCGGTGTTGCGCGCCGTGGGTTACGACCTGCAGGCGGCTGCGCAAGCCTGTGCACAGCTCTTGCCGGTGCCTGGGCGCATGCAAATGATTCCCGTGGTCGGCGCCGATTTGCCTTTGGCTGTGGTGGACTATGCGCACACTCCCGATGCGGTGGCCAAGGCCTTGCAAGCTTTGAAAAATGTGGCCATGCAACGTCAAGGACAACTGTGGTGCGTGATGGGTTGCGGTGGTGATCGCGATCCTTCCAAGCGCCCTTTGATGACCCGCGCTGCCGAACAAGTGGCCGATCAGGTGGTGCTCACCAGTGACAACCCGCGATCCGAAGACCCTGTGCATATCTTGGAGCAAATGTCGCTGGGCATGCGCAGCCCCTTAGACGCACGTGTGATCGTGGACCGCGCTTTGGCGATTGAGAAAATTTTGTCTGAAGCCGGCCCCGCCGATGTGGTGCTGATTGCGGGCAAAGGGCATGAAGACTACCAAGACATCGGCGGCGTGCGCCATCCTTTCTCTGACATTGAGCATGCGCAGCGCGTCTTGCAACGTTTGGCGGCTCAAAACGCAGAGGAGTCCCGGTGATGGGCATGCAATTGTCACTCCATACGCTGCTGCCTTGGCTAGACGGCGCGGCGCTGCATGGCGATGGCGCTCTGCAAGTGCAGCGCGTGCACACCGATACGCGCACCTTGCGCGCCGGTGATTTGTTTGTAGCCCTGCGGGGTGAGCGCTTTGACGGTGCGCAGTTCATTGCGCAAGCCAAAGCCATGGGTGCTGTGGCGGTGCTGTGCGAAGCCTCCGGTCGTGCCCATGCGCAAGCTGTGGGCATGGGGGCGGTGGTGGTGGCGGATACGCGTTTGGCCTTGGGGCAATTGGCAGCGGGTTGGCGTGCGCAGTTTCAGTTGCCGTTGATTGCCGTGACCGGGAGCAACGGTAAAACCACGGTGACGCAAATGCTGGCCAGCATTTTGCGCGTGGCGCAGCCGAATCTCAGTTTGGCCACCCAAGGCAATTTGAACAATGACATCGGGGTGCCGCTCACCTTGCTGAACTTGCGCCCACACCATACCATTGCGGTGGTGGAGTTGGGCATGAACCATCCTGGCGAAATTGCGTATCTGGCGCAAATGACCCAAGCGACGGTGGCCTTGGTGAACAACGCTCAGCGTGAGCACCAAGAGTACATGGGCACCGTCGAAGCCGTGGCGCGTGAAAACGGCGCCGTGATTGGCTTGCTGGCCGACAGCGGTCGCGCCGTCTTTCCGGTGGACGATGACTACACCGGTTTGTGGCAAGCGATGTCTGCACTGCGGCCGGTGATGACATTCGGTTTGCAGTCTGGCGATGTCCGCTGCAGTGAGCCTCAGTGGATTCACGGGGCTTGGCATTTTGAACTCCTGACGGCCACGCTGCGCAAGCCTTGCTGCGTGCATGTCGCCGGTCGGCACAACGTGAAAAATGCCTTGGCAGCTGCGGCTGCGGCCCTGTCCGCGGGGGTACCCATCGACGCCATTGTTCAAGGTTTGAACGCGTTTGAGCCTGTCAAGGGCCGCTCACGCGCCTTGGCGCTGCAAGTGGTTCTGCCTCAGGGGGTTGACCATTCCCTCACCGTGGTCGATGACACCTACAACGCCAATCCCGATTCGGTGCGTGCGGCCATTGATGTGCTGGCCGAATTGCCAGGCCCTCAGTTATTGGTACTGGGCGACATGGGTGAAGTCGGTGATCAAGGCCCCGAGTTTCATGCCGAAGTTGGCGCCTACGCCCGCGCCCGGGGTCTGACGCAAGTGGCCACCCTGGGCAGCATGAGTGTCAGCACCACCCTGGCGTTTCAAGGGGGTCAGCATTTTGAAGACATGGCGGCCTTGCAAGCGTTCATCTTGAACGTGTTGCCGCAGTTCAACAGTATTTTGGTCAAAGGCTCGCGGTTTATGAAGATGGAGCGGGTGCTCGATGTTTTGAGCGCGCATACACAGCACATGGGAGAACTCCAACATGCTGCTTAGTTTGGCGCAATGGTTGCAAACGCTGTCCCCGGAGTGGGGCTTTTTGCGTGTTTTCCAATACATCACGTTCCGCGCCGTGATGGCGGCCATGACCTCGCTGTTGATGGGCTTGGCCGCCGGGCCTTGGGTGATTCGCCATTTGACGTCGCTGAAAATCGGTCAACCCGTGCGCGGCTACGGCATGCAAAGCCACCTGGCGAAAAGCGGCACCCCCACCATGGGCGGCGTGTTGATTTTGTTGTGCATTGCCATCTCCACTTTGCTGTGGTTTGACCTGTCCAACCGGTTTGTGTGGATTGTGCTGCTGGTGACCCTGGGCTTTGGCGCCATTGGCTGGGTCGATGACTGGCGCAAAGTGGTGAACAAAGATCCTGAAGGCATGCGTTCACGCGAGAAGTATTTTTGGCAGTCGATGATCGGTTTGTTGGCCGCTTTGTACTTGGTGTTCAGCATTTCCGAAAACTCCAATATGCGGGTGTTGGATTTGTTCTTCAAATGGGTCATCTCGGGTTTTGATGTCAGCTTGCCACCCAAGGCCGGTTTATTCCTGCCCTTCTTCAAAGAAGTCAGCTATCCCTTGGGGGTGCTGGGTTTTGTGGTGATGACTTATTTGGTCATCGTGGGCTCGAGCAATGCCGTGAATTTGACCGACGGCCTGGATGGCCTGGCCATCATGCCGGTGGTGATGGTGGGCTCTGCACTGGGCGTGTTTGCCTACGTCACCGGCAGTTCGGTGTACTCCAAGTATTTGATCTTTCCCTACATTCCCGGCTCCGGGGAGTTGATGATTTTTTGCGCGGCCATGGCCGGGGCAGGGCTGGCCTTTTTGTGGTTCAACACCCATCCTGCGCAAGTGTTCATGGGGGATGTGGGTGCATTGGCTCTGGGTGCCGCCCTGGGCACCATCGCGGTGATCGTGCGCCAAGAAATCGTGCTCGCCATCATGGGCGGCATCTTTGTGGCCGAGGCGGTGTCCGTCATGTTGCAGGTGGCTTACTTCAAGTACACCAAGAAAAAATACGGCACAGGTCGACGCATTTTGAAAATGGCGCCTTTGCACCACCACTTTGAAAAGAGTGGCTGGAAAGAAACCCAGGTCGTGGTTCGTTTCTGGATCATCACCATGTTGCTGTGCCTGGTCGGTCTGTCGACCTTGAAGTTGAGATAAGCATGCTGCAACTCCAAGGTCAACACATCCTCATTCTGGGACTCGGCGCCTCCGGCATGGCCATGGCCCGCTGGTGTGTGCGCTTTGGCGCAGAGGTGGTGGTGGCCGACACGCGGCAAACCCCGCCGCAACTGCAGGCCTTGCAGCGTGAGTTGCCTATGGTACGTTTCATCGGTGGCACCTTAGACGCCAGCTTGGTGCAAGGCACGGCCATTCGCGCTGTGTTCGTCAGCCCTGGTTTGGCCCCTGACGTGACCGCGCCGGTATTGGATGCAGCCCGCGCCAACGGTTTGTGGGTGGGCGGCGAGCTGAGCTTGTTCGCCCAAGCCCTGCAAGACCTGCAGGTCGAGCGCGGCTATGCCCCGCAAGTGCTGGCCATCACTGGGACCAACGGCAAAACCACGGTGACCTCATTGACGGGCCAATTGGTGGCCCGCGCCGGTAAAACGGTGCAAGTGGCGGGCAATATTGGCCCTTGCTTGCTGGATACTTTGGCGGCAGCCTTGGACAGTACCTTGCCCGAGGTCTGGGTGCTGGAGCTGTCCAGCTTCCAGTTAGAGAACGCCGGTCTGTTCGAAGCGACTGCGGCGACCGTGCTCAATCTCAGCCAAGACCATTTGGACTGGCACGGCAGCATGGCCGCCTATGCGCAGGCCAAGTCCCGTATTTTTGGCGACAAGGCCTTGATGGTCTTGAACCGCGACGACGCTGCTGTGATGGCCATGTTGCCTGAACCCGTCCGTGTGAAATTACAAAAACCCATGCAGCGCAGCCATGTCACCTTTGGTGCCGGCATGCCTTTGCGCCCTGGCGACTTTGGCATCGAAGTGCTCAATGGTATGGCCTGGTTGGTGCGCGCTTTGGAGGCTGACGAGACCCGTAAGCGCCGCAAAGATGAAGAAGAGGAATTGCACATTCAACGTTTGATTCCTGCCGATGCGCTGCGTATTCGCGGCCGGCACAACGCGGTGAATGCCTTGTCGGCATTGGCCCTGGCGTGCAGCGCAGGTTGCTCTCTGGCGCCCATGTTGTATGGCCTGCGTGAATACCGGGGCGAGCCGCACCGTGTGGAGTCGATCGGCATCATCGACGAAGTTGAGTATTTTGACGACAGCAAAGGCACCAATGTCGGCGCCACCGTGGCCGCCCTGCAGGGGCTGGGCGCGGACCGCAAAGTGGTGGTGATTTTGGGCGGCGAGGGCAAAGGTCAAGACTTCGCACCGTTGGCCCAAGCTGTGGCGAGCTTCGCCCGTGCGGTGGTGTTGATCGGTCAAGATGGGCCGGCCATTCGATCGAAATTGCAAAATGGCGCTGTGCCTTTGTTCGATGCTCACAACATGGCCGACGCGGTCGACAAGGCCAGCGCTGCGGCCCAGGTGGGCGATGCGGTTTTGCTGTCACCGGCCTGTGCCAGCTTTGACATGTTCCAAAACTACGAACACCGCGCCGAGGTCTTTGGCCAGGCGGTGGCCGCAAGGGCTGAAGCGGCTGGCGTGATGTTGGAGGTGCTGGCATGAACGCAGTTCAGCCCACCATGATGAGCAAACTGGCGACCCAATGGGCCAGTGCCTTGCACGGGCTGACGGGTGGCTGGATGGGCGTCCAGCCCGTGGCCGAGGGTGCATTGCCCGTCAATTTAGGCAACTACGATTACGCGCGCAACAACCATGGCGCTGGCAAATTGCAAAGCATTGACCAAGCCTTGGTTTGGGTGGTGGTGGCCTTGCTGATGTGGGGCATGGTGATGGTGTACTCCGCCTCCATCGCGATGCCGGACAACCCCAAATTTGCGCGTTACGCACAAACCCATTTTCTGTTGCGCCACGTGATCTCGATTGGCATCGGCTTTGCCGTGGCCTTGCTGGCGTTTCAGATTCCCATGGAAACTTGGGAAAAAATGGCACGCCCCTTGTTCATCGCTTCTTTGGTGTTGTTGGTGGCGGTGCTGATTCCGCATGTGGGCAAAGGCGTGAATGGTGCGCACCGTTGGATTTCATTCGGCTTCATGAATTTTCAACCTTCTGAGTTTGCCAAATTGGCGGTCATTATTTATGCAGCCGACTACATGGTGCGCAAGATGGACGTGAAAGAGCGTTTCTTTCGTGCCGTGTTGCCGATTGGCACGGCGGTGGCACTGGCCGGAATTTTGTTGTTGGCCGAGCCTGATATGGGTGCATTTTTGGTGATCGCCATCATTGCCATGGGCATCTTGTTTTTGGGCGGCGTGAACGCCCGCATGTTCTTTTTGATCCTGGGTGTGTTGGTCATGATTTTCGCCATGATCATCATGACGTCCGAGTGGCGCCGCGAGCGGATTTTTGCTTACCTCGATCCTTGGGATCTGAAGCACGCATTGGGCAAAGGCTACCAACTGTCGCACTCCTTGATTGCCATTGGGCGCGGCGAAATCTTTGGCGTGGGACTGGGCGGCAGTGTCGAAAAACTCCATTGGCTGCCTGAAGCCCACACCGACTTTTTACTGGCGGTGATTGGTGAAGAGTTTGGCCTGGTCGGCGTCTTGAGCGTGATTTCTTTGTTCATGTGGCTGAGCCGGCGCATCATGGTGATTGGCCGTCAAGCGATTGCGCTGGACCGGGTGTTTGCCGGCTTGGTGGCGCAGGGGGTGGGTATTTGGGTCGGTTTTCAGTCGTTCATCAACATGGGTGTGAACCTGGGCGCCCTGCCCACCAAAGGCTTGACCTTGCCTTTGATGAGTTACGGCGGCTCTGCCATTTTGCTGAACATGGTGTCCATCGCCATCGTCTTGCGCATCGACGCCGAAAACAAACAAATGATGCGTGGAGGCCGCGCATGAGCCCTTGCGCATTGATCATGGCCGGCGGCACAGGCGGACATATTTTTCCGGGATTGGCCGTGGCCGAGGCGCTGCGCAACAAAGGCTGGCGTGTGCATTGGTTGGGAACCCCTGCCAGCATGGAGAGCGAGTTGGTGCCTGCACGCGGTTTTGCGCTGGAGACCATCGAATTTGGTGGTGTGCGCGGCAAGGGTTTGAAAACTTGGGCCCTGCTGCCCTGGCGCCTACTCCAAGCCTTGGCGCAAAGCGGCGCGGTGATGCGCCGTGTGCGCCCGGATGTGGTGCTGGGCATGGGTGGCTATGTGTCGTTCCCAGGCGGCTTGATGGCGGTGTGGACCGGTTCGTCTTTGGTCTTGCACGAACAAAACTCCGTGGCTGGCATGGCCAACCGCTGGCTGTCCAAATTGGCCAAGCAGGTGTTCACCGCATTTCCGGGTGTGATCCCGGCTGCGCAATGGGTGGGCAATCCGCTGCGTTCAGCTTTCACGCAGCAAGGCGCGCCGGCGGATCGGTTTGCCGGACGCACGGGCCCCATGAAGGTGTTGGTGGTGGGTGGCAGTTTGGGCGCCAAAGCTTTGAACGACGTTGTGCCCCAAGCCTTGGCACTGATGCCCGAAGCCGAGCGCCCGCAAGTGATTCACCAAAGTGGTGCCAAACAAATTGAAGCGCTGCGTGCCAACTACCTGGCCGCGGGTGTGCAGGCCGAATTGACGCCTTTCATTGAGGACACCGCCACGGCCTTCGCCCAGGCCGATCTCATTGTTTGCCGCGCCGGGGCCAGCACCGTGACTGAAATTGCCGCCGTCGGCGCAGCCGCGCTGTTTGTGCCTTTCCCTTTTGCGGTCGATGACCATCAAACCCGCAATGCGCAGTTCTTGGTGCAACAGGGTGGCGGATGGTTGCTGCCGCAGGCTGAGTTGACCGCTGCATCCTTGGCTGCGCAATGGCGCGCACTGAGCCGTACCGAACTCCTGACCAAAGCCGAAGCGGCTTGGGCACAGAAAAAAAATAACGCCACGCAAGACGTGGTTGCCGCATGCGAGGCGCTGGCAAGATGAAACACGCGATCCGACACATTCACTTTATTGGCATTGGCGGCTCGGGCATGAGCGGCATTGCCGAAGTTCTTTTGAATTTGGGCTACACCATTTCAGGCTCTGACCTGAACGACAGTGCCACCTTGCGCCGTTTGGCCGCTTTGGGCATTCAGACCGCAGTCGGTCATGGTGCAGAACATGTGCAAGGCGCTGATGCCGTGGTGACTTCCACGGCAGTGAAACCTGACAATCCTGAAGTGTTGGCGGCCCGCGCGCGGCACATTCCCATCGTGCCCCGCGCGGTGATGTTGGCCGAGTTGATGCGCATGAAGCAAGGCATTGCGATTGCCGGCACCCATGGCAAAACCACCACCACCAGTCTGGTCGCCAGTGTCTTGGCCGAAGCCGGTCTGGACCCCACTTTTGTCATCGGTGGTCGTTTGAACAGCGCCGGCGCCAATGCCAAGTTGGGCACAGGCGACTACATCGTGGTGGAGGCCGATGAGTCTGACGCCTCGTTTTTGAATTTGTTGCCGGTGATGGCGGTGGTGACCAACATCGATGCCGATCACATGGAAACCTATGGCCATGATTTCGAGCGATTGAAGTCGGCCTTTGTCGAATTTTTGCACCGCATGCCGTTTTACGGCACAGCCATTGTGTGCGCCGACGATGCCGGGGTGCAAAGCATCTTGCCGCAACTGGCCCGTCCAGTGACCACCTATGGCTTGAATGAAGGCGCGCAAGTGCGCGCCCTGAATGTGCGTGCCCTGCAAGGCCAAATGCATTTCACGGTACAACGACGCAACGGTGTGACCCTGCCGGATCTGGACGTGGTGTTGAATTTGCCCGGTGTTCACAACGTGCTCAACGCACTGTCGGCCATTGCGGTGGCGGTGGAATTGAACGTGTCGGATGACGCCGTGGTGCGTGCCTTGGCTGGTTTCAAAGGCGTCGGCCGGCGCTTCCAAAGCTATGGCCAGGTGGCGGTACCTGCTGCGCACGGCGGTGGCGAATTCACGCTCATCGACGACTACGGCCATCACCCGGTGGAGATGGCGGCCACGCTGGCCGCGGCACGTGGCGCCTTTCCGGGGCAACGCATCGTCTTGGCTTTTCAGCCGCACCGTTACAGCCGCACCCGCGATTGTTTTGAAGACTTCGTCAAAGTCATTGGCCAAGGCGCCGATGTGGTGTTGTTGGCCGAGGTGTATGCCGCAGGCGAAGCGCCGATGGTGGCCGCCGACGGCCGATCCCTGACCCGCGCGCTGCGTGTGGCGGGCAAGGTCGAGCCGGTGTTTGTGGACGCCATTACCGCCATGGCGCAAGCCATTGTGGACAAGGCCCGCGCGGGGGATGTGGTGATGTGCATGGGCGCAGGCTCGATTGGCGCTGTGCCTGCCCAGGTGGTGGCCATGGTGTTGGAACGAGGAGGTCAGTCATGACCGCAACCACCCCTGTTTCAGGCAAAGTGGCCGTCTTGATGGGGGGGCGCTCGGCTGAACGCGAAGTCTCGCTCATGTCGGGCCAGGGCGTGCTCGCCGCATTGCGTGCGCAAGGCATGGATGCCCACGCCTTTGATCCGGCAGAGCGCGACTTGGCCGAACTCAAACGCGAGGGTTTTGCGCGTTGCTTCATTGCTTTGCATGGCCGTTTTGGCGAAGACGGCACGGTGCAAGGCGCGCTGGAATTGCTGGGCATTCCCTACACAGGTTCTGGCGTGATGGCGTCGAGCATCGCGATCGACAAAACCATGACCAAACGGGTCTGGATCGCTGAAGGACTGCCGACGCCCAGCTACACCTTGGTGCGCCGCGACCAATGGCGTGATCTGGACTTGAGCGCTTTGGTGGCGCAACTGGGCTTGCCCATGATCGTCAAGCCCGCCAGTGAAGGCTCCTCGATCGGTGTCTTCAAAGTCATGACACCAGGCGACTTGCCGGCGGCCTTGGCGCAGGCCGCTGCTTGCGATGCCGACATTTTGTGCGAGCAATTCATCGCCGGTGACGAAGTGACCTGCCCCGTGCTGGGCGAGGGCGATCAGGCACGCGCCTTGCCGGTGATTCGCATCGTCGCGCCACAAGGCAATTACGACTACCAAAACAAATACTTCACCAACGACACCCAGTATCTGGTGCCTTGCGGCTTGCCCGCCGGTGAAGAGCTGGCCATCCAGGCCCTGGTGCTCAAGGCCTACCGCGTCTTGGGCTGCAAGGGCTGGGGCCGCGTGGATGTGATGATCGACGCGGTCACACGCCAAGCCTACTTACTTGAAATCAACACCTCGCCTGGCATGACCGGGCATTCGCTGGTACCGATGTCGGCGCGCGCTGCAGGCATTTCGTACGAAGCCTTGTGCGTGCAGTTGCTGCAAGGCGCAGGACTGGAACACGCTGTTCAAGGAGTCGCTGCGGCATGAAAAAACCAGCCCCTTTGCATTGGGACATTCGTGTCATGAACATCACCTCTGGGGTGCTGGTCGTGGTGGTGATGTGCCTGAGTCTGGGGGTCGCAGCCTGGTGGGCCTTGCGTCATCCGGTGTTTGCGATCGAAAAAATTGCGGTGTATGGCGACGTGGCGCACAACAACGCAGTGACCTTGCGTGCCAATGTGATGCCCCAGTTGTCGGGTAATTTTTTCACTCTCGATTTGCAGCAAGCCAAGGATGCTTTTGAGGCGATGCCCTGGGTACGCAAAGCCACGGTGCACAGGGAGTTTCCAAACCGTTTGCGTGTGCGCTTGGACGAACATCAACCCGTGGCCTTGTGGGGCGAGAACAGTGAAACCAGCATGGTGAACCAGGACGGCCTGGTATTTGAGGCGAATGTGGACGATATCGATGCGGACCAATTGCCTGTGCTCAGCGGCCCTGTCGGCCAGTCGGTGCTGGTTTGGCAGATGTACAACTATTTGCGCCCTATTTTTGGCACGGTGTCTATGGGCGTGGACAAGTTGGAGTTGTCGCCGCGGGGCAGTTGGCGCGTGCAAACCGACAGCGACGCCACGATTGAATTGGGGCGCGGCACACAGGAAGAAGTGGGCCAACGTTTGCAGATTTTTCTGAAGACTGTGGCGCAAGTGACCTCGCGCTACCAGCGGACGACGACGTCGGTGTTGGCGGCCGATTTGCGTCACACCCAGGGGTATGCCTTGCGCTTGCGGGGCGTGACGACATTGGGCAATGACGGTAACAAGAAACCCTGAATCAGAGTTTAAAAGAACGGTTGAAACTATGGCAAAAGAATACAAAGACTTGGTGGTGGGGCTGGACATTGGGACATCCAAGGTCATGGTCGTGGTGGCCGAGGTGATGCCAGGCGGCGAGCTCAAACTTGCGGGCATGGGTGTGGCGCCGGGCAATGGTCTCAAGCGCGGCGTGGTGGTGAACATCGACGCCACGGTGCAAAGCATTCAGCAGGCTTTGAAAGAAGCTGAATTCATGGCCGATTGCAAAATCATCCGTGTCAACATCGGTATCACCGGTGCGCATATTCGGGGCCTCAATTCAAGCGGCATGGTGGCGGTGAAAGACAAAGAAGTCACGGCCGGAGATGTGGCCCGCGTGATGGAAACGGCGCGCGCCATCAACATCTCCACCGATCAGCGCTTGCTGCTGGTGGCGCCACAAGAGTTTGTGATCGACAGCCAAGATGTGAAAGAGCCGATCGGCATGAGCGGCATGCGCCTGGAAGCCAAGGTGCATATCGTGACCGGCGCACAAAGTGCAGCTGAAAACATCATCAAATGTGTGCGCCGTTGCGGCCTGGAAGTGGACCAGTTGCTGCTCAATCCCTTGTCATCAAGCCTGGCGGTGCTGACCGAAGACGAGCGCGAACTGGGCGTGGCCTGCGTGGACATTGGCGCCGGCACCACCGATGTGGCGATCTTCACCAACGGTGCGATCCGCCACACGGCGGTGATCCCGATTGCCGGTGACTTGATCACCAGCGACATTGCCATGGCTTTGCGCACACCGACCAAGGACGCCGAAGACATCAAAGTGGAAAGTGGTTACGCCAAACAGTTGCTGGCCGATCCGGACGCACAGGTCGAAGTACCCGGTTTGGGCGATCGCGGCCCGCGCATGCTCAGTCGCCAGGCCTTGGCCGGCGTGATTGAGCCCCGGGTGGAAGAAATATTCTCGTTGGTGCATCAAGTCATCCGCGAGTCGGGCTACGAAGAAGTCTTGTCGTCCGGCATTGTGCTCACCGGGGGCAGCGCGGTGATGCCGGGCATGTTGGAGTTGGGCGAGGACATCTTTTTGAAGCCCGTGCGCCGTGGCGTGCCCAAGTACACCGGCGCTTTGGCGGACATGGTCAGTCAGGCCCGCGCCGCGACCGTGATGGGCTTGCTGGAAGAAGCGCGCATGGCGCGCATGCGTGGCTTCAAAGTGCAAGAGCGCAAAAGTTCGATGAACAATGCGTTTGGCCGATTCAAAGATTTCATTGTGGGGAATTTCTGATGCGATTGCACCACTTCAACCAAGCGCGCGGCAGTCCCTTGTGGCGATGTCGATGTTGACAACCTTTTCCCTTCAAAAAAAAATGAGCAATTTTTCAGGCAACTGCAGTAATTTAGGAGTTAAACATGATTGAAATGATCCAAGTCGAAGAGTTCAACCAAGGCACCCGCATCAAAGTCATTGGTGTGGGCGGTGGCGGCGGT